>Ga0182030_10011092_pt1 | contig 18207 bp, 15 predicted proteins | sample 812S3MmetaG_FD_121299 | JGI IMG/M metagenome (GOLD analysis project Ga0182030, IMG submission 121299) | Permafrost microbial communities from Stordalen Mire, Sweden - 812S3M metaG (Illumina Assembly) | ecosystem: Environmental > Terrestrial > Soil > Wetlands > Permafrost | place: Sweden...
GCAGGCGCACCTCGAGCACGCGAATGCGCAGCTCGAGGAGCAAACGCAGCTCCTGGAGCATCAGAAAGATGCGCTTGCCAAGTCCCACAGCATAGTCACGGCGCGATCCGATGAATTGCGCCGTGCCAACGAATACAAGAGCGAGTTCCTCGCCAACATGAGCCACGAATTGCGCACGCCGCTCAACTCGACGCTCATCCTGGCGAAGCTGCTCGCCGACAACAAAGACGGCAATCTCACCGACCAGCAAGTGAAATTCGCGCAGACCATCTCCTCGGCCGGAAACGATTTGCTGCTCTTGATCAATGACGTATTGGACCTGTCGAGGATCGAGGCCGGTAAGGTGGAACTCGCGCCGGAAATGGTGTCGGTGGCGGCCACGATCGACTCGCTGATGAAAGTATTTCAACCGAGCGCTGAACAGGCGCAGGTGCTTTTCGAGGCGCGGGTCGAGCCGGGTGCCCCGGAGTTCGTCGAGACCGATCCGCAGCGGCTCGGCCAGATTCTCAAGAACCTTTTAGCGAACGCTTTCAAGTTCACCGCCAAAGGCGAGGTGCTGCTGCGCGCCTTCGCCGCGGAGCCCGGCACGGTGTCGTTCGCAGTGCGGGACACCGGCGTAGGCATCGAGGCGCACCAGCAAGAAGTCATATTCGAGGCCTTTCGCCAAGCGGACGGCAGCATCCATCGCAAGTACGGCGGTACCGGCTTGGGACTGTCGATCTCGCGCGACCTGGCGAGTTTGCTGGGAGGCGCGATCAGCGTACGCAGCAAGTTGGGGGAGGGCAGCGAGTTCACGCTTACGCTGCCCGCAGTATTCGGCGGCGTACCCATCATTTCGACGCAGCAGACGGCTGCAGCTGCGGAACCCGCGGCGGTAGTGCCCGCGGCGGCGGCCGCGCAGCCGCTGGTCGGCGGCATCGAGGATGACCGCGAGTCCATCGTTCAGGGCGGCCGGGTCATCTTGAGCGTGGAGGACGATGCTGCCTTTGCCATGATCTTGCGTGATCTGGTACGGGAAATGGGCTTTCAATGCATCTCCGCCGCCTCTGCCACGGAGGGACTAGAGGCCGCTGTACGCCATCAACCGAGCGCGATTCTGCTGGATGTGAACCTACCGGATCATTCCGGATTGGGAGTGCTCGACCAACTGAAACGCAATCCGCAGACCCGGCACATACCGGTTCACATGATTTCAGTGGCAGATTATCGGCGCGAGGCCATGGGACTGGGCGCCATCGGCTACATCACGAAACCGGCTCAGCGGGAGCAGTTGATCGACGCGCTGCGCCGGCTGGAGGCCAAGTTCTCACAGAGCATGCGCCATGTGCTGGTCGTCGAAGACGACGCGCGGCAACGCGAGAGTATTCGCCAATTGTTGAGCAACGGCGATGTGCAGATCACAGCCGTGGCCAGCGCCGGCGATGCCCTGATGCATCTCAAGGGCACGACCTTCGATTGCATGGTCGTGGATTTCAATCTTCCCGACTTGAGCGGCTACGACTTGCTCGAGAAGATGGCGCAGGCAGAGGATGTCGTTTTCCCGCCGGTCATCGTCTACACCGGCCGCGCTTTGAGCCGCGATGAAGAACAGAGTCTGCGGCGCTTTTCCAAGTCCATCATCATCAAGGATGCGCGTTCACCCGAACGGCTGCTGGACGAAGTGACCTTATTTCTGCATCAGGTGGAGTCCAAACTGCCGCCGGAACGGCAGCAAATGCTCAAGAGCGCGCGCAACCGCGAGGCGGCTCTCGAGGGACGGCGCGTGCTGATCGCGGAAGATGACGTGCGCAATATTTTCGCGCTTAGCAGCGTGCTGGAGCCCAAAGGGGTTACGGTGCTCATCGCGCGCAACGGCCGCGAGGCGCTTACGATCCTGGCCAACTCCAGTCGCGAGCGGGGCGCATCCATTGATTTGGTGCTGATGGATATCATGATGCCCGAGATGGATGGTCTGACCGCGATGCGCGAGATTCGCAAACATAGCCAGTGGAAGAACTTGCCCATAATCGCGCTGACCGCCAAGGCCATGGCTGACGACCAAGAAAAATGCCTGGCCGCCGGCGCCAACGACTATATCGCCAAGCCCCTGAATGTCGATAAACTGCTGTCCCTGGTACGTGTATGGATGCCGAAATAGGAATTCAGCGGCTCGAGATGGGCCGTGAGTTCGAAATCGAGCTGCGACTGTTGGTCGACGCCATCTACCAGATGTATCACTACGATTTTCGCGGTTACGCGCCGGCTTCGCTGCGGCGGCGCATGAAGTTCGCCATGCACCGCTTCGATTGTGCCACCTTGTCACGGTTGCAGGATCGGCTCATGCATGAGCCCAGTATATTTGCGGCATTGCTCGATTACCTGACGGTACAGGTGAGCGAGATGTTCCGCGACCCCGGCTATTTCAGGGCCATGCGCGAACAAGTCGTGCCGTTGCTGCGTACCTATCCCTCGTTGCGAATATGGGTGGCCGGCTGCAGCGGCGGGGAGGAGGCCTATTCGCTCGCTATTCTGTTACGGGAAGAGGGCCTCCTGTCCAAGTCGCTGATCTACGCCACCGACATCAATCCCAGGAGCTTACAAAGCGCCGCCGCAGGGGTGTTCGATATCGATCGCATTGCCGGATTCACGGCCAATCATCACAGATCTGGTGCCCGCTCCTCGCTTTCCAACTACTATACTGCTGCCTATGGCCGCGCCGTCTTCGATAAATCCTTGAAAGATCATATTGTTTTCTCGGACCATAGCTTGGCGACCGATAGCGTCTTCGCGGAAGTGCAACTGGTGTCGTGCCGCAACGTGCTCATTTACTTCAATCGAACACTGCAGGACCGGGCGCTCGGCCTGTTTCACGAATCCTTGTGCCGTCAGGGATTCGTAGGGCTAGGCGCCAAGGAATCGATGCGATTCTCGGCAAAATCCGTGGATTTCGTCGAATTCGTGCGAGACGAACGGATATACCAGAAGAAGGCACAATGGTGATTGCAAGCGGGCGAATCGACGCGGTGGTGATCGGCGCGTCGGCAGGCGGCGTGCAAGCCTTGTCCGTGCTGCTGCCGGCGCTGCCAGCGACGATGCACGCCTCGATATTCATCGTCCTGCACCTGCCCCGGGACAAGCCAAGTGTTCTAGTGGAAATTTTCAAGCCTAAATGCGCGTTGCCGGTTTCGGAGGCCGAAGACAAGCAGCCAATCATTCCAGGCAACGTGTATTTCGCTCCGAGCAATTATCATTTGTTGATCGATCAGGGTCCACAGCTGGCGCTTTCCGCCGACGATCCTGTGCATCATTCGCGCCCGTCCATCGATGTGCTATTCGAATCCGCGGCTGAAATCTACAGGCACCGGCTGCTGGGCATCATTCTTACCGGTGCGAATGAGGACGGAGCGGTGGGCTTAGCCGCGGTCAAGGACGCGGGTGGCATTACGGTCGTACAGCAACCGCAGACCGCTCAGGCACCGCTCATGGTGAAATCGGCGCTCGCGTTGAGGCCGGCGGATTGGGTGTTGCCGTTGGAAGAAATCGCAACCCTGTTGCGGGCGGCGTGAATGGACTTACGGCCATTACCGCCCGTCAAATGCCTGTTGGTCGATGACTTGCAGGAAAACCTCCTGGCTCTCGCCGCGTTGCTGGCGGCCGACGATGTGGAGGTGCTGACCGCGCGGTCGGGCACGGAAGCCTTGGAGCTACTGTTGGTGCACGAGGTGGCGCTCGCCTTCCTCGACGTGCAAATGCCGGATATGGATGGCTTCGAGCTGGCGGAACTGATGCGTGGCAGCGATCGCTCGCGACACATTCCGTTGATCTTCGTCACCGCCGGAGCGCGCGAGCAAGAGAGATTGTTCCAAGGCTATGAATCCGGGGCCGTCGATTTCATCTATAAGCCGATCGAGCCGCATATTCTCAGGAATAAAGCACAGGTTTTCTTCCAGCTGTACCGGCAAAAGCAACAGATCGCGGCAGAGCTCAACGATCGCACCGAGACGCTGCGGCTCAACGAGATGTTCAGCGCGCTGCTGGCACATGACCTACGCAGTCCCCTGAGCGCCATCATCGGCTCGGCGCATATTCTAAAGCGCCGTAGCAGCGATGCAGCAACAGTCGAAACCGCAGGGCGTATCCTTGCGAGCGGCACTCGCATGGCGCGCATGATCGAAGACATGTTGGACCTGGCGCGCGCCCGCTTGGGCGGCGGCATCATGATCAAGCGTGAACCTGCGGATTTCAAGGCATTGATCGAGCGCGTGGTGCGAGAGCACCAAGCGGCTGCACCGGCGCGTCTGATCGAATCCGCCGTCGCGGGCGATTGCAACGGCGAATGGGACACCGAACGCATTGAGCAAGTGGCGTCCAATCTCATCGGCAATGCGCTGAAGCATGGCGACGCGAACGGCCCGGTGCAGGTGACCTTGGATGGGAACGCGGCGGATCGCGTCACTCTGATCGTCAAGAACGGCGGATCCATACCTCCGCAGATAGTGCAACATTTGTTCGATCCTTTTCGCGGCAGTCAACGGCAGTCCGGGCGGGCCGATGGTTTGGGGCTGGGCCTGTACATCGTGTCGCAAATCGTTCAGGCGCACGGCGGTAACGTCGATGTTGAAACCGGCAAGGATGATGCGACGGTGTTCCGGGTCCGAATCCCGAGAACCGCCGCGAGTTAGTTTTTCACCAGCTCGTGAATCAGCGCGTTGATCTCATCGCCCTCGAAAGGCTTGATGATGGCTCGCACATTGCGGCCCCAGTTTTCGAGGCCGAAGTCGAGGGAGTAGCCCGAAGCAATGATGATGGGCAGCGTCGGGCGCTCCCGCAGCAGCGTGCGGGCCAGGTCCATGCCGGACATCACGGGCAGGCTGACGTCGGTGATGACGAGGTCGTAAGCGGCGGCGCGAAACGCACCCAGCGCCTCCTCGGCACTCTCCAACGCAACGATCTTGCGTCCGCCCTCGGCGAGCAGTTCGGCGGTAACCTCGCGAACCAGCGGATTATCCTCGACGTATAATATGCGCAGCGAAAAACCCTTCTCGGTGCTTCAGTGAAGTTTGTGCACGATCCACAGGCCCGGCTTGCCTTTTTGATTCAACCCCAGATGTACCAGTGAATTCTGATTTTCGAAGAGCCGCGCCAGCGGTAGACCTTCTTGGTGAAAGTTGTGTGCCATGGTTTCCAAGGGAGACATGATATGGCCGCTGGCTGCGGTTGTCGCCGCGGCGGAAGTACGGGCCGGCACGCCGCCGGTCTCGGAGCGCGATGAATTCCGGGCATCGAGGAGTTCGGGGCGCGCCGCAGCCCCGAACGAGCCCAGGGCGTAGCTGCCGGCGACAAACGCAGAAGGCGGCCTCAAATCCAACTGGCCGCTCGGTAACTGCAGGCGGGGCGCAGGGCGACCGGCATTTGACTGGCGCAGCGCGGCACCGACCTTTTCCAATGGTTGCCCCGCCAGCGCCGCATGCAACACGAAAGTCTCCCATAGGCCGATCAAGGCGATCAAGGCGATTCGTTGTTTTCTGACCGTACCCATGAGAATAGTTGAGCACGCGAATCCTTGTCCACGCATTCGGCGCGCTTACCGAAACCAAGTAGGAATTCGCTTAAGCGATCAAATATCGGTGAAATCCTACAGTATTATCAGCTTTATCCCTGTTTCGCGGGGCGAAAGCGTCGCGCAAAGATCATGAGAGTGAAGCATCGCTTACACACATGGGCTTTGGTTCTCGCCGGCGGCGAAGGCAGCCGCCTGGAGGGCCTCACGCGCAACGTCCACGGTGTCGTTGTTCCCAAGCAGTTTTGTTCCCTTCAGGGCGGACCCAGTTTGTTGCAAGAAGCGTTGCAGCGCGCTGCGACCGTGGCCCCGATGCAGCGCGTCTGCACCGTGGTCGCCGCGCAGCATCGGCAATGGTGGACATCGATGCTGGCGTACCTGCGTCACCGTAATGTCATCGTGCAGCCGCATAATCGCGGCACTGCACACGGCATGCTGCTGCCGTTGCTGCGCATTGCCGAGATGGACCCCGAAGCGGTCGTCGTGGTGTTGCCCGCCGATCATTACCTGCGGGACGAGGAGACCATGATTGCCTCGTTGCGCGAGTCTTCCGAATTGGCGAGCGCGAATCCCGCCTTGATTTACCTGCTGGGACTCGAACCGCGCGAACCGGACTGCGAGCTCGGTTACATTCTCCCTGCATCGCGGTCCCGGACCAAACCGACTGCGGTGCTGCGTTTCATCGAAAAACCCTCACCAAGTCGGGCGCACGCGTTGATTGATCAAGGCGCACTGTGGAATTCGTTCATCCTGGCTTCGTCGGTGCGCACCCTGCTCAATCTGTTCGATCGCACTTTCGAGACCGCCATACAGGCCATGCAGAGCCTCGAAGGAGCGCAGTTGGATCAGGCCTATCAGCACCTGCGTGCCGTAGACTTTTCGCGCGACGTGCTCGCGGGTAACGAGAGCGTCCTGCAGGTGTTGCCGGTACCGCAATGCGGGTGGACCGACCTTGGCACGCCGGCTCGAGTCGAGATGACACTGCGTCGATTGTTCGATGATTCCATCGGCCCGGCCGCGCGGCCCTATTTCCCGACGCACTTGAATCTTGCCGACCAGTGTTCTCGGCTGCAGCGCTCGCGTGCCGATGGCCGCAGGGTCGGTACCGCAGATTTACACGCATAGCTCCGCCGCCGACCTAATCGTAACCACTGCCGACGGACTGTATTGCCCGGCCGGCGCATTCCACATCGATCCCTGGCGCCCTGTCCAGCGTGCCGTCATTACGCATGCACATGGCGATCATCTATATCCGGGCTGCGGCGAATACCTGACTTCTGCGGCCGGCGCGGCGCTCGCCGCACGTCGACTGCCGCCGGATACCATCGTGAATGCGCTTGCCTATGGCGAAGTGCGCGATTTTGGCGCGACCCAGGTATCGCTGCATCCGGCCGGCCATGTACTGGGATCTTCACAGGTGCGCATCGAGCACCAGGGTGCGGTGTGGGTGGTTTCGGGCGATTACAAGCGTGACCCAGATCCGACTTGCGCACCGTTCGAGCCGGTCGCCTGCGATGTGTTCATCAGCGAGGCGACCTTTGCACTGCCCGCCTATCGTTGGCCGTCATCCGCGGCAGTCGCGGCGGAAATCCATGAGTGGTGGCGGGGCAATCGCGCTCGCGGCACCGCCAGCGTGTTGTTCGCGTACGCGCTCGGCAAGGCGCAGCGCGTCCTGGCTGAATTGACGTCATTGACCGAGGAGGCTGTATACGTGCATGGCGCCGTGGCGAGCCTGACAGATATATATAGAAAGGAGGGCGTGACGATGCTGCCCACCCTGCCGGTAGCGGAAGCGCCTGCGGCGCATTACTCGGGCGCGCTAATCATTGCCCCTCCGAGTGCGGCGGGTTCGACCTGGATGCGACGCTTCGGGGATTGCAGCACGGGATTTTGTTCGGGCTGGATGCGGGTGCGCGGCGACCGGCGCCGGCGCGGCTACGACCGCGGCTTTGTACTGTCGGACCACGCCGATTGGCCCTCGTTGTTGCGCACTATTCGCGACAGCGGCGCACGGCGGATCTTGCTGACGCACGGGCATGGCGACACTTTGAGCCGCTATTTATGTGAACAGGGTGCCGACGCGGCCGTCATGCACACCGAGTACGGAGCGGAGGAATAGTGCAGAGATTCGCGGCGCTGTTCGAAAGCCTGGATACGACCAATGCCACGAGCGCCAAGGTCGAGGTTATGGCCGAGTATTTTCGCAGTGCGCCCGCGGCGGACGCAGCGTGGGCGGTATATGTTTTGATGGGGCGGCGGGTCAAGCGCAGCGTGGGTCAATCGCTGTTGCACACATGGTTGATCGAAGAGGCGGGTTTGCCGGCGTGGTTGGTCGATGAAACCTACGGCTCGGTCGGCGACTTGGCGGAAACCATTGCGCTGTTGGTGGCCGCAGATGTACCCGGTACGCAAGCTCCCGAATGCGGTCTAGGTGCTGACCTGGCGTTCAGCCGCTGGTTCACGGAGCGCATCCTGCCATTGGCGGATCTGGATCCCGCGGCCAAACGCGCACAGGTGACGGGTTGGTGGCGGCAGCTGGGTTACCGCGAATGCTTTCTCGTGAACAAATTGTTAACCGGCGCGCTGCGTGTCGGCGTGTCGCGCTCTCTCGTGACGCGCGCTCTTGCGGCCGTGTTCGACCAGCCTCGCATACAAATCGAACGCGGCCTGATCGGCGAATGGCAGCCGAGCGCGGATTTCTGGCAGGCTTTGGCGCGCAACGAGGGCAGCCGGCACGTCAGTCACCCCTATCCATTCTTTCTTGCATCACCGCTCGAAGGGCCCGCGGCGGGGCTCGGCGCACGCGAGCAATGGCTGGCGGAATGGAAATGGGACGGCATTCGCGGGCAAATCGTGCGCCGCCGGGGCGAATGCACCCTGTGGTCGCGCGGCGAGGAAATCATCACGGCGCGTTTTCCGGAAATCACGACTGCGGCGTCGTTCCTGCCGGACGGTGCGGTAATCGACGGCGAGGTGGTGGCCTGGAAAGAGGATCGAGTTCTGCCATTCGCGCACTTACAACAGCGCATCGGCAGGCTCAAGCTCACCGCGAAGATCCTGCAGGACATCCCGGCCCGTTTCATCGCCTACGATTTGCTGGAATTAGGAGGCGAAGACATTAGGCCGCAGCCGCTGCGCCACCGCCGCCGTGAACTCGCCGTGATTCTGGAGCAACTGAGCGGGCAAATCATTCAGTTATCTCCCCAAATCCCGGAAGTCTCCTGGCAGGACCTCGCCGCGCAACGGCAGCAGGCGCGGGCGCGTGGCGTTGAGGGCATCATGCTCAAGAATTGGGAGTCGCACTACGGCACAGGGCGCCAGCGCGGCTCGTGGTGGAAATGGAAGATCGACCCTTTCGTGTTCGACGGCGTGCTTCTCTACGCGGCCCCAGGCAACGGAAGACGCTCCAATCTATACACCGACTATACCTTCGGCGTGTGGAGCGGCGATACGCTGGTGCCTGTCGCCAAAGCGTACTCGGGCTTGAACGCCGAGGAGATCCAAGAACTGGACCGCTGGATACGGGCGCACACACGCGAAAAATTTGGCATCGTGCGCAGCGTCGAAAGTCACTATGTGTTCGAGTTGGCCTACGAAGGCATCGCGAAATCGACGCGTCACAAGTCGGGCGTTGCGCTGCGTTTTCCGCGCATCCTGCGGTGGCGCAAGGATAAGGCTGCCGGTGAGGCGGATCAGCTCGCCGATCTGCAGCGGGTACTGGCCGAGCAACGCGTTTAAGTGCGTTATAGTTTCAGGGTCGATAGTGTATCGAACAGACTTCGCTCAGGGTGCTTGGTGCATTCGCCGAGAAAGGTCGATTCAAATGTCGGCAGGCGCTCCGCTTCGAAAAAATGACTGCCGGATTTGGCGGTCGAAAATCCGAACAACCACATCATGATCGTGTCGGCGCTCTCGCGATCGGTGCGTTCCAAATCCCTGTGACGGGTGGAAAATGTCAGGCAGTCCAGCGTGGCGAGATCCATCGGGTTCTTGTCGCTGGGTTTGATCTTGCCGAGCGCGTCCATCAAGCTTTCCGCCGGATTGTTTTTGCATTCGGCGTCCAAGGCAAAACCGAAACCCGCCAGTGCGTCGCCGTACATGACATGCGCGCCGGATTTCCCGACTGAATAACCGAACAGCCACATCACCGTGTTGATGCCATCGGCGGCCGGTGTTGCGGGGGGCGCGGCAAGGAGCTCGGTCTGGTATTTGACGCAGGTCAGCGAAATTAAATTGACCGGTACCGCGTGCGCCGTGCCAGCGGCCAAAAGCAACGTGATTGACGCCAACAACACCGCAAGTACATTCACCAGTGATTTCATGCTGCTGTTGCTCGGGATGGGATGATGCGCCCGACCAGGGCGGCGAAACGGGCGGATTTTACCCAAGATTGCGCAGCCGCGATATCGGGCGCGAACAATCGGTCGACGGCATAAAACGGCACGTCCTGACGGATGCTGCCATGTACATGCTCGAGACTCACCGAGGAGCGCGCCGGACGATGGAAATCGATGCCTTGTGCTGCTGCCAGTAACTCGATGCCCACGACAGCCGCGGCGTTGTCCACCATGGTCGATACCCGCCGCGCGGCGTGAGTGGCCATGCTGACGTGGTCCTCTTGATTCGCGGAGGTTGGGATGGAGTCGACGCTGGCGGGGAAGGCCAAGGTCTTGTTTTCCGAAACCAGCGCAGCCGCCGTCACTTGAGCGATCATGAAACCGGAATTAAGACCGCTGTTCTCGACCAGAAAGGCGGGCAGGCCGCTCATCTTGGGATCGACAAGGACTGCGATGCGCCGCTCCGCCAGGCTGCCGATCTCCGCCACGGCGAGCGCCAGCGTATCGGCCGCGAAGGCCACCGGCTCGGCGTGAAAATTTCCACCCGACAAAACGTCGCCGGCGTCGACGAATAGCAGCGGATTATCGGTGACGGCATTGGCCTCGATGAGCAGCGTGGCCGCGCAGCGATGCAGCAAATCCAGGCAGGCACCCATGACCTGCGGCTGGCAACGGAAGGAATAGGGGTCCTGCACGCGCGTGCAGTCCAGGTGCGATGCGCGAATGGCGCTGCCGGCGAGAAGATCGCGATATTCACGCGCGACTGCAATCTGGCCCGGTTGGCCGCGCGCGAGATGGATGCGGGGGTCGAACGGCGAATCGCTGCCCTTCAGCGCATCGACGGACATGGCGCCGGCGACCAGCGCCGCGGCGAAGACGTCCTCGGCGCCGAACAATCCCGCCAAGGCCAGCGCCGTCGATACCTGGGTGCCATTGATGAGAGCCAAGCCTTCCTTGGCGCGCAACTCGATGGGTTTCAGTCCCGCGAGGCGCAGTCCTTCCGCCGCGGGCAGCACGCGGCCTGCGACGCGCACCTCGCCCAGGCCGAGCAAGGTGGTGCTCAGATGCGCCAGCGGCGCCAGATCTCCGGACGCCCCCACCGAACCTTGCGCCGGGATCAACGGATAGACCTCATGCTCGAGCAGCGCAAGCAGGGCGTCCATCAATGTCATGGTAATGCCCGAATAGCCGCGTGCCAGCGCGTTCACTTTCAACGCCAATATGAGACGCACCACCGCATCGGGCAGCGCCGGCCCGACTCCCGCGGCGTGCGACAGCACCAGGTTTCTCTGCAACAGCGTCAGTTGATCGTCGGCAATGCGTGTCTGTGCCAGCAAGCCGAAACCTGTGTTTATGCCGTACGCCGCATCGCCGGCGGCTACGATCCTTTCGACCAGAGCGCTGGCCGCGGAGATGCGCGCGCGATCCGAAGGGCCCAGACGCAGCGCCACCGGTTGCGCGTAGATGCGCCGCAGTTCCGGCAGCGATAAGGTGCCGGCGCGCATCTCTAGAACGGCAGTCACTTAACCGTGCTCCATCATGGGCAGCTTGAGACCGTGCTCGCGCGCGCAGGCGATGGCGATTTCATAGCCCGCGTCGGCATGGCGCATGACGCCGGTGGCAGGATCATTCCACAACACCCGCCCGATACGCCGTGACGCAGCTTCGCTGCCGTCGCAGACGATCACCACGCCGGCATGCTGCGAATAACCCATGCCGACGCCGCCGCCGTGATGGATCGAAACCCAGGTCGCGCCGGCAGCGGTGTTCAGCAACGCGTTGAGCAAGGGCCAATCGGAGACCGCGTCCGAACCGTCGCGCATGGCCTCGGTTTCGCGATTCGGGCTGGCCACCGAACCTGCGTCCAGATGATCGCGTCCGATGACGATGGGCGCGGACAACTCGCCGCTCTTCACCATGTCATTGAAGGCGAGGCCTAAGCGGTGGCGCTGACCCAAACCCACCCAACAGATGCGCGCGGGCAATCCTTGAAATTGAATACGTTCGCGCGCCAGGTCGAGCCACTGATGCAGGTGTGGATCATCGGGTATCAATTCCTTCACCTTCGCATCGGTTTTGTAGATGTCGTGCGGATCGCCCGACAGGGCCACCCAGCGAAACGGGCCGATACCCCGGCAAAACAGCGGGCGAATGTATTCCGGTACGAAGCCGGGGATGTCGAAGGCGCGCGCCACGCCGGCGTCGCGCGCCACTTGCCTGATGTTGTTGCCGTAGTCGAACACCGGCAATCCCAGGTCCTTGTAGCGCAGCAGGCATTGCACGTGCTTGGCCATCGACGCCGTGGCGGCAGCGGCGGTGGCCTGGGGATCGCTGACGCGCCGCTCGTCCCATTGCTGCACCGACCAGCCCTGCGGCAGGTAGCCGTTGACAGGATCGTGGGCCGAGGTTTGATCGGTCAAGGCGTCCGGTTTGATGCCGCGCGCCAGCAGTTGCTCGAGCACATCCACGACATTGGCGAGCAGGGCAATCGAGATCGGCTTGGCGTTTTTCTTCGCGGCCTGCAGCAATTCCAATGCCTCGTCCAAGTTGTTCGCCTGGGCGTCGACGTAGCGAGTTTCCAGGCGCTTGTCGATGGCGCTCTGGCGGCACTCCACTGCCAGCATGCTGGCGCCGGCCATGGTCGCCGCCAGCGGCTGGGCGCCCCCCATGCCTCCCAAGCCCGCAGTGAAAATCCATTTGCCGCGCAAATTTCCGGCGAAATGCCGCTGGCCCATCTCGGCGAAGGTTTCGTAAGTGCCTTGCACGATGCCCTGGCTGCCAATGTAGATCCAGGAGCCGGCAGTCATCTGGCCATACATCGCAAGGCCTTTGCGATCCAGCTCGTGAAAGTGCTCCCAGGTGGCCCAATGCGGCACGAGATTGGAATTGGCGATCAGGACCCGCGGTGCATCGGCGTGCGTCGGGAAAACGCCGACCGGCTTGCCGGACTGGATCAACAGCGTCTCGTCATCTCCCAACGTCTTGAGCGTCTCGACGATGCGGTCGTAGCAATTCCAATCGCGCGCCGCGCGGCCTATGCCGCCGTAGACCACCAACTCGGCGGGATTTTCCGCCACCTCGGGGTCTAAGTTGTTCATCAGCATACGCAGTGGCGCTTCGGTCATCCAGCTGCGAGCGCTCAACGTTTTGCCGCGCGCCGCGCGGATCACTCGGGGTTTCAAGGGTGCGAGCATGGTGAGTCCTCTAGGGGCGAAAACGTCCTGATAATTCGTAGCGGGAACCCGGATGGTACAAGCGCGCCACGGAGGCGATCTGATCCGCCGTCCAGGTGCGCCGGATCATGACCAGGCAAGGCTCATCCTTCTTCATGACCAGTAATTTGCGCGTCCGTTCATCGGGCATTTCGGCGCGCAGCACATGCTCCGCCTGCTGCAGCGGCGCCGCCTTGGTCAAATATTCGTGCGGGGTCGTCAGCTGGAAATCCATGCGCAGGTATCCGGGTGCGAGTTTCGGCAGCACGTAGCGATCTTCGAGCTGAATGGGGCGCTCGTTCTCGAAATGCACGATGACCGAGTAATACAGTTCTGTCCCAGGGGCAACGCCGAAGTCCTCGGCCAGCTCCGCCACCGCGCGAATGCGCTCCAGTGAGACGACCTCAGATCGATGCACGTGGCCGCGCTCACTGATCTCGGTGTCGATGCCGCGGATCTGCAGCGGATGGCCGTGAGCATGGCGGTCCGCCACGAAGCTGCCGACGCCCGCGATGCGCACCAGCACGCCTTCATCGCGCAATTCGCGCAGCGCACGATTGGCGGTCATGCGCGACACACCAAAAGATTTGACGATGTCGTTTTCGGACGGGACGCGGCTCGACGTGCCCCATTTGCCGGAGCCGATGTTGTCGAGAATGTGCCGCTTCACCTGCAAATACAGCGGTTGCAGCGCCGCGTTGGATTTCGTCACGGTGCGCAGGCTAACCTGTATAGACAGGTATAGTCAAGTGAACTCGGCACGGCGAACGTGGCCGAAATTGGCTGCGCTATTCGGCGGTGAAGCGCGTCACCAGCGGCCCAAAGTCAGCACGCAACATTTCGTCGGCCGCATGGCGTCCGTCACGCACGACCCACTTACCCGCCACCATCGTGTCGCGAACTGCGGCACGCCCGCCGGCGAACAGCAGTCGGTCCAAAGCGGTCTCCAATGCTCCGCCCGCCATCGTGGGATGCTCAGCGTCGAGCACCACCCAGTCCGCACGCCGGCCGACCTCGATGCTTCCGGCAGCCTGGCCAAGGGCGGCGGCTCCGTGCGCGGCGGCGCTGCGCCACAGCACGGTGCCCACATGCGATTCGTCGCTAGCCGCGAGTACGCCGCGGCCGGCTTCGCGGAGACGCTGCTGATATTCCAACCAGCGCAATTCCTCGGTCGGGTCCACTGTGGCTTGACTGTCGGAGCCGACGCTGAGACGTCCGCCCAGCTCCACGAAACGCCGCGTGTCAAAGAAACCGTCACCCAGGTTGGCCTCGGTGCTGATGGAGACGCATACTACTGCGCGGCTGAGCGCCACGCCCTCGAGTTCCTGTGGTGTGGCATGCGTAGCATGAACGAGACACCAATGCTCATCCAGCAGCCCGGTGTCCAGCAACAGTTCGATGGGCCGTCGGCCCGTTGCCCTTTGGCAGGCTTCGACTTCGAGCGGTTGTTCCGCGATATGAATGTGCAGCGGCATGGTGGCGTCGATGGCGCGCAGCGCATGCGCTGCTGCGCGTAGATTGTCGAGCGGCACGGCCCGCAAACTATGGAAAGCAACGCCGGTGCGGCGGGTACCGCGATCCCGGCGTACCTGAGCTTCGACGGCGCGCAGGAACGCATCGGTTTGAAAATGAAATCGCTGCTGCTCGGATTTCAGCGGCTGAGCACCGAAGTCGCTGGTTTGATAGAGCGTTGGCAGAAACGTCAGCCCTATGCCCGCGGTCTCTGCGGCCGCGCCGAGCGCGTCCCAGAGCGCGTTCGCGCCCTCATAGGCGATGCCGTTGCGCTGCCGATGTAGATAGTTGAATTCCGCCACGGAGGTATAGCCTGCCTTGAGCATTTCGACATACACCTGCGTCGCGACGACTTGCAGTTCGTCGGGCTCCATTCGATTGGCCAGGGCATACATGGCTTGGCGCCAGGTCCAGAAACTATCCCGGTTAGACAGACGGAACTCGGCGTTCCCCGCCATTGCGCGCTGGAAAGCATGGCTATGCGCATTAGGCATCCCCGGTACGACGATGCCGGCAACGTAGTCGGCGCCGCGCGCGGCATCCGGCGATCGATCCGCCGCACGAATATCTGTAATGAACCCGTCCGCGCCGATCGACACGATCACGTCGCGGCTCCAGCCATGGGCCAAGTATGCGGACTCGAGACGGTAATCGGGCATCCTGGCTGTATCATACGGTATGAACGAATGGGATCAGCTTTGGATCGGCGCGCATATCGCGACGATGAGCCTCGGCGGGAGCGCATACGGCGAACTCAGCGATGCCGCCGTGGCGATCAAGGGCGAGCGCATCGCGTGGTTGGGCACTGCCGCTGAAGGGCAGCGTCATGCCGCGGCCGATGACATCGATGTGCGGGATGCCCAGGGGCTGTGGATCACGCCGGGCTTGATCGACTGCCACACGCACCTGGTTTACGGCGGCAATCGGGTCGCCGAGTTCGAGCAACGGCTATGCGGTGTTTCCTACGAGGACATCGCACGCGCCGGCGGCGGGATTCAGTCGACGGTACGGGCCACCCGCACAGCCACCTCAACCGAGTTGCATCAATCCGCGCTGGTACGGCTGCGACGGCTGATGGCAGAGGGCGTCACGACCGTCGAAATCAAATCCGGTTATGGCCTCGAGCTGTCGGCCGAACGCCGGCTGCTCGAGGTCGCGCGCGACCTGGGCGAGCGCTCGCCGGTGTCGGTGCGCAAGACTTTTCTCGGACTGCACTCACTGCCGCCGGAGTTCGCCGCAGATCGGCGCGAGTTCGTCAACCGCGTGTGCGGCCCTTGGCTCAAGGCCTTGACGGCCGAAGGCTTGGTGGATGCGGTCGACGCCTTTTGCGAGAACATCGCATTTTCGCTCGAGGAGACGCAGCAACTGCTGGAAGCGGCGAAAAGCTTGGGATTGGCTGCTCACGTGCACGCGGGTCAGTTGAGCGATATGGGTGCGGCGGAGCTAGCATCGAAGTGGGGCGCGTTGTCCGCCGATCATTTGGAGTTTTTGAGTGCGTCGGGCGCGCGGGCGCTGGCAGCGGCGGGAACCATCGCGGTGCTGCTGCCAGCGGCCTATTTCACGTTGCGCCAGACGACTCCGCCGCCTGTGGCGCTGTTGCGGGAGGCGGGTGTGCCACTAGCAGTTGCGACGGACTGCAATCCCGGGACTTCGCCTTGCAGCTCCATCCTGACGGCGATGAACATGGCGTGCACCTTGTTCGGGCTGACGCCGGAAGAAGCGTTGAGCGGGACTACCCGTAACGCGGCGCGCGCGTTGGGCATCCAGAACGAGGTGGGGACGATTGCAGTCGGCATGCGCGCGGACCTGGCGTTCTGGCGCATCGAACAGCCGGCCGAGCTCAGCTATGGCCTGGGTGCCAATCCCTGTGCCGGCGTCATGCACCGCGGAACTATGCGCGCGGAGTTGATCTGAAGCCGGATTGGGCGACAAAAATGACGACACAGATTTGGAATAGCGCTGGGTACGAGAAGAATGCACGATTCGTTACCGACCTTGGTGCGCCGGTGCTTGCGTTGCTGGCGCCCAAGCGTGGCGAACACATTCTGGATGTGGGCTGCGGAGACGGAGTGCTGACGAAGAAAATCGCCGATCTCGGATGCCGAGTGGTGGGACTCGATTCGAGCGCGGACTTGGTCGCTTCCGCCAGGCAACTGGGCCTGGAAGTCATCGAAAAAAGCGCCTATGACATGGATTTCGGTCCGAGTTTTGACGCGGTGTTCAGCAACGCCGCCCTGCATTGGATGAAGGACGCTGACCTTGTGATTCGCAATGTAGCCCAAGCACTGTGTCCGAAAGGGCGTTTCGTGGCGGAGATGGGCGGGCACAATTGCGTGAAAACCATTTTGACTGCGCTGATACAGGAGTTGGACCGGCGCGGCTACGATGGACAAGCCGCCAACCCGTGGTATTTTCCCACCGCCGAAGACTACCGCAGGCGTCTCACCGCCGCCGGATTTGAAGTCCGCTACATCGCGCTCATACCGCGGCCCACCGCACTGCCGGGCGACATCATGGGTTGGCTGCAAACGTTTAGCGGTTGCTTTACCGCGACATTGCCCGAGACGGAGCGCGCCGGTTTTCTGGAGTGCGTGCGAGCTCGAATCAAACCCGAGCTATGCGATGCCGAGGGCAATTGGACTGCGGACTACGTTCGACTTCGCTTCGAGTGCCACCTACGATGATCGAATCGTGACGGTTGGAATGCTTGTCGCTCCTCGCCAGAGGTCTTACGGCAATTCATGATCGATGCGGAACTTCGCTGACCTATTGGCACGCGGGCTGGCCCGACAATTTATCACTGACCCTTGCAAGCCTGGATGATCCCGGCGTGAGGTGCCTACAGATCACACGGGCTTGGCGGACGCTGAGCGGACTAATGTATTCTGAAAGATCGCCTCCGCTGATACACGGTAGAGCCATCAGAACCATCAAGCCAAGATCTCGAACGACCCTCTACCGTGCCTCCTCAAATCCCGTGAGCACATTGACCACATTGACGCCTATCTCCCGCACGGCGTAACCGCCTTCGAGGACAAACAATGTCGGCAGCGAACAGGCACCGATCATTCGTCCATAAGTCAGGAAATCGTCGCTGCGCAAGCGGAACGAGCTGATCGGATCGCCGATAAAAGTATCGACGCCCAAGGAAACGATCAACGCGTCGGCGCGAAATTCGGCAATGCGCTCGAGCGCGCTGCGCAGTGCTGCTTGCCAGACGTCGAACTCCGTGCCTTCAGGCATTGGCAGGTTGTAGGTGAAGCCCATGCCGGCGCTGCTGCCGGTTTCGTCTTCATAGCCGGAGAAGTACGGAAACGCATCGGCAGGGTGGGCGTGCAGGGAAACGAACAACACGTCGGCGCGATCATAGAAAATGTCCTGAGTGCCGTTGCCATGGTGAAAATCGACATCCAGGATAGCAACGCGCTGCGCACCGCCATCGCGTAGGAACTGCGCCGCGACGGCGGCATTGTTGAGGAAGCAGTATCCGCCGAACAAATCGCGCGCCGCGTGGTGTCCCGGCGGCCGGCATAAGGCGAACGCGGCCGGCGCGCCGGTCTTAAGATGCGCGGCGCCGGTGAGCGCGGTATCGGCGGCGGCGCAGGCC
>Ga0182030_10011094_pt1 | contig 18205 bp, 17 predicted proteins | sample 812S3MmetaG_FD_121299 | JGI IMG/M metagenome (GOLD analysis project Ga0182030, IMG submission 121299) | Permafrost microbial communities from Stordalen Mire, Sweden - 812S3M metaG (Illumina Assembly) | ecosystem: Environmental > Terrestrial > Soil > Wetlands > Permafrost | place: Sweden...
ACGGCGGCGTTCGGGGACTTCTGATTTGCGGACGCTTCTCGTGACCAGCTTCGATATCCCCGCGCCGACCTGAGTCGTGTGCAAGGATTTGAGAACTGCGGCGCCTGGCGTGTCGGCGTGAAACTGAGTGCTGTCCATTCCCCAAATCCTGAATTTGACCAGAGCGGCCGATGGAAACGACCGAAGGTGTTGAAAAAGGGGGACATGATACGAATTGTAGAATTACCGGGTCCCGAACCAACCAAACGAATTGCGTCCAAAGCTAAGCAATAATCGTGAAGGTGTCGTTTACGAAACTCTTCCCCCGGCGACCTGCTGAGGGGAAAAAGTCTGGTCGGCGAGCATCGAACGAACCCCTCACCTGAAGCTTGGCACGAACCCATGCGATGTTCAGGGCACGAGCAATTCCGTCCTATATTTCGGCGCGAGCGCCTTGATCTTCTTCAACGTCTCCACCTGTTCCTCGGGGCTCAGCTTCGGCGCGACGGCGGAGCGGCTGGCGACGGGAACGCCGATTTCCATGAAAAACAATTCCTGGCCCGGCGGCGTGCACATGCAGAGCAGCCGCGCCGGCGCGCCGGAATTGTTTTTGAACGCATGCGGCGCGTTGGCGGGAATGTTGACAGTCACGCCGGCCGTCGCCTTTTGCATCGTCCCGCGGAAGGTCAGGTCGATCTCGCCTTCGAGGACGGTGAACATTTCCTCGAAATCATGGCGATGCGGCGGCGGCCCGGCGTTGGGCGGCACCTGCATCTCGATCAGGCAATAGCGACCGCCCGTCTCTTCGCCGGTCAGCAGGATCGTATAGACGCCGCCGGCGATAGCGATGAAACGCGAGTTCGGAGAGTTCGGATCGGCGACGGCGAGCTTGCGGTCGGGATTATCGGCAGGGATCGCGGGTGAGGGCTGAGCGTGTGTCTGGGCTTGGGCGGTCATCTCATGCCTCCTTTGGCGGCGTTTCAACCCAACCATCTGGGGGCGCGTAAGTTTCGGTCCGGCATTGGGACACCGAGTGCAGAAGAAGTCAGTTACCGGCGCCTTTCCGTCCCGGACTTCGAGGACACAAACGAATTGCGCCCCTTCCGCTCTCTCGCCACGGCAAACCGCGCTGCGCGCAATTCGATCATGTCCCCGAACTCCTGCTTCGTAGCGCTCAAAACTCCCGCGCCAAAAATTTCGCAATCTGCTCCGAGCAATCGCCAATCCGCATGATGCCATTATAATGGCCGTAGGGTCCCAAAATTTCCCCCGTTTCGACCGTGACGCCATTTTCCCGCAGCGCGGCGATCGACTTTTCCACCCATTCGGCCAAGAAAACCTGGTCGTCGGGCGCATGAAGCATCAGCGTCGGCGCCCTTATGCGCGCAAAACCCTCTTCAAGTGTCTTCGCTCCGGCGCCCTGCCCCGGAATGAAGGACTGGTTGGCGCGCACGAGATAAAGCAGGTGATTGGCGTCGGACTTTTTCGCGCGGTCCTGCGCACCGATGGTGAGCGCGCGTTCGATGGCGTAGGGCTCGGAGGCGATGTCGCCCGCAACGCCGCCCGGCGCCAGCGCGCGGCCAGCGCCCTCGTCGACCCAATGGCTGTGCAGCGCATTCAGCGTGATCAGCCGCAGGCTCGCCTCCAGCCCGGAGAGCGGCGGCGCGGAATCATAGGCGCCCTGTTTCCAGAGGGGATCGAGCCTGATCGGCTGCGCCCAGAGCGACAGCCAGCCGGTGAGCCAGCCGCCAAAGTGCGGCGTGGCGATCACCGGGATGATTCGCCCGACGCATTCGGGATAGGTCGCGGCCCATTCGAAAGTCTGCAACCCGCCCATCGACGGACCCATCACCGCATGCAGCCTGGAAATGCCGAGGGACTCGAGCAAAGCCTTCTGCACCCGCACGAAATCGCCGATGGCGACAGCGGGAAAGCTCATGCCATAGGGCCTGCCGGTTGCGGGATCGAGGCTCGCCGGTCCCGTGGTGACGACAGTCTCGTCGCCAACGTTGAGATTGACGAGGCTGTCGATCGAGATGACGAAGAACCGGTCGGTGTCCACGGCCTTGCCCGGCCCGATGATCGCGTCCCAATAGCCCGGCTGCGGGTCATCGGCGCGATAGCGGCCCGCCGCATGGCTCGTGCCGGAAAAATAATGGGGAACCAGAATGGCGTTGCCGCCGGCGGCGTCGAGCTGGCCATAGGTCTCGTAACCCACCGCGACATCTTGGATTGCGGCGCCGCCGCAAGTGACGAATTTCTCCAACTCAAAACGGCGTTTTTGGGTCAACAATTCGGCGGTCATCGGGATTAAGTCCGTCTCAGGCCTTTATACAGGCAGCCATGCGTCTTATATGTTGTACGGGATTGATTCTGCCCGTCAAAATTGTAGCAGCCTTGGACCACAGCGCCGCCGCAATGCCGTAATATCGCTCAGTCTCCTGATTTTCAAAGCAAAGTTTGCGGCGAAGGGTGGTAATGACAAAAAGTACAATAGCGCTGGCGCCGCTTATGCTGCATTGCAGCATTTGGAATGATGGAAGCTCGATGTGGCGCAAAACCCCGCCGCCCCTTTCACGCCGACCAAAGGTTCAACTATGACAATGGCCAAGAACAGTCGCGGCCCCAGCCCGAAACAGGAAGGGCCGCCGCCGTTCGCTTTTTCCTCGACAGCTGATGCTGCACTGCAACATACCGAGGAGTCCCATCCGGCCGCCGCTGTTGAGCACGGCGAAGCCGCCGCCGGGAGCGAGGTCAATTCGATGTTTGCGCGCCAGGTGCGCATGGCTTTCGGCCTACTGCAGACCGCCATCGAGGAGGCGACCGAGGCCACGGAATGCCGCAATGTCAAGATCGCCTCGGAGCTCGACGATCTCCAGGCGCGGGCGATCCGCTCCATTCATGACAGCGCGCTGGCGACCATCGACCTGTTCGAGGCGATCGGCGCCGCGAAAACGCCGGGCGACCTCGCCGACCGCCAGATGCAGATCGCCCGCCGGCAGCGCGAGACGGTCAGCCAGCGGCTCGGCGAGTTCTTCGAATCGGCGCGGACCATGGTGTCGATGATGGCCGATCCGCTGAACCGGCAATTGCGCGCCATGTCCGGCGCGACCAACATGCCCCTTGGGCTGGGCGGCGTTCTTGGCGGCGTTCTTGGCGGAGGCCTGCTCGGGGCCGATCGCGGGCCGGTGGAAGCCGGCGACAGCATATTGTGCCGTCTCAACAAGCTCACCGCCCGCCAGAAAAGGGTTCTCGAACTCCTCGCCGAGGGATTGCCGAACAAGGTGATCGCCCACCAGCTCGGCATCAGCGAGACCACGGTCAAGGCGCATGTCGGCGAAATTTTACGCAAGCTCAAGGTTTACAACCGCGCCCGCGCGATTGTCATGCTGGCGCAATTCGACCTGAGCCAGATCCGCGCCTTGCCGCAAGCGGAAGGCGCCGAGGCCGACCAAGCCGTCAGCTGAGGTCGCCATTCAGCGCGCGGGTCGCCGCCTCGACCTGTCCGGCGGCCTCGTTGAGGGCGGTCGCCGCTTCCTCCGCCCATTCCTGCCGCTGCATGTCGGCGCGCTCGGCATGTTGGCGCGCCTGCGCCAGCGCCTCGCCCTGCGCCTTGAGCTGCTTCTGCGCCTCGGCGAATTCGTCGGCGAGGGTCAGCGCCGCCATGACGACGATACGCTGGTCGCCGATCTCGCCAAAAGCGCCGCGAAGGGACTCAATCTTCTCATCGACCAGCTTCGCCAGCGATTCGATATGCGCCTCCTCGCCCTCGTCGCAATTCATGCGATAGGTGCGGCCGGCTATCGTGACGACGGCCTGCGCCATGCTCAGCCCTCCCCAGACATGTCGGCGGCGATGACCGCGCGCACGGCGGCGCTGGCGCGCTCGACGCGCCGCGCCGCCTCCCCATGCGCGGTTTCGAGCGCGCGCATACGCGTCATCGCGGCGTCGAGTTGCTGCGCGAGACGGGAGCGGTCCTCCTGCAGGGCTGAAAACTCGGCCGCCTGGTCGGCCTGCTCCATCGCCCGCTCATTATGCCGGCTAATCGCGGCTTCAAGACCGTCGAGCGAAGCGCGCAACCGTTTCTGCGCCTCGACGAAAGCGTGATCCGCGGACCAGGATTCTGAACTGACGACGGAATTCGGATGAGAATTCCCGTTTGAGGGCGTCGGGGACAAGGGGGCGACTTTCGATACGAATCCAGACAACGAACGATTGAAGCTAGGTTATTACGCAACTTGGTCTTTGTCGCGGCCTTCGAAACGTCATCCACCTACTTCATTTGCCGCGCGTTGACTCGACCGCTTGAACTGTTATCAACCCGGCCACTCCCCATTTGGCCGTTAGAAGCACCCGGAATCGCGCAATGAACGAAATCAGCCAAGTCTCAGCCGCCCATCCGGCGTCCCCGGGTCATTCGGCAATGGCTAACGCCATAAGGGCCCTCGCCATGGACGCCGTGGAAAAGGCCAAGTCGGGCCATCCGGGCTTGCCGATGGGCGCGGCCGATCTCGCCACCGTGCTCTTCACCAAAGTGCTGAAATATAATGCAGCCGATTCCGCCTGGCCCGACCGCGACCGTTTCGTGCTTTCCGCCGGCCATGGCTCCATGCTTCTCTACGCCCTGCTCTACCTGACCGGCGAAAAGAGCATGCCCATCGAGGAAATCGGGAATTTCCGCCAGATGGGCTCGAAAACACCGGGGCATCCTGAATACGGCCATACGCCCGGCGTCGAAATGACCACGGGGCCCCTGGGCCAGGGCCTCGCGACCTCCGTCGGCATGGCGCTGGCCGAGCGCATGCTCGCCGCCGAATTCGGCGATGTCGTCGATCACTATACCTATGTCCTGGCGTCGGACGGCGACCTGATGGAAGGCGTCTCGCAGGAAGCCATCGCCATCGCCGGCCACCTCAAGCTCAATCGTCTCATCGTGATGTGGGACAATAATGGCATTTCCATCGACGGGCCGCTGTCGGTGGCCGATTCCGTCGACCAGGTGAAGCGTTTCGAGGCCTGCGCCTGGAATGCCGTCCACATCGACGGTCATGACCCCGAGGCCATTCTCGCCGCGCTGGAGGCTGCCAAGACCTCAGACAAGCCCAGCCTGATCGCCTGCCGCACCATCATCGGCTTCGGCGCGCCCAAGCGCGCGGGAACGGCCAAGGCGCACGGCGAAGCGCTCGGCGCGGAAGAACTTGCGGGCGCCAAGGCGGCGCTACACTGGCCCTACGGCCCCTTTGAAATCCCCGACGACGTTCTGACCCCCTGGCGCGAGGCCGGGGCGCGCGGCGCGCAGGCCCAAGCGGACTGGAAGGCCAAACTCGCGAAAATGGACCCGATCAAGCGCGCCGAATTCGAGCGCCGCCTCGCGGGCCGCATGCCGGAAGCGCTGTACAAGGCGGTTGCGGCGGAAAAGCAACGGCTGGCCAGCGTAGCTGAGCCCATCGCCACGCGGAAAGCCTCGGAGTCCGCGTTAAAAGTGCTGGCGCCCGCCGTGCCCGAACTCATCACCGGCTCGGCCGACCTCACGGGATCGAACAACACCAAGGTCGAGGCGACCCCGGCCATATCGCCCGGCCATTACGCCGGACGCTATATTCACTGGGGCATCCGCGAGCATGGCATGGCCGCGGCGATCAACGGCATGACCCTGCACGGCGGCTTCATCCCCTCCGGCGCGACCTTCCTGGCCTTCGCCGACTATTGCCGACCCGCCCTGCGTCTCGCCGCGCTGATGAGCGTTGGCTCGATCGAGGTGATGACTCACGATTCCATCGGCCTTGGCGAGGACGGCCCGACCCATCAGCCGGTCGAGCACCTGGCCAGCTTGCGCGCCATTCCCGGACTGCTGGTGTTCCGCCCCGCCGATGCGACGGAAACGCTCGAATGCTGGCAGGCGGCGATCGAGGACCGGAAAAATCCCTCGGTTCTCGCCTTGACCCGACAAAATCTGAAGCCATTTAGAAAAAATTACGTCGAGGAAAATCTTTCTGCAAAGGGCGCCTACGAGATTTCCCCGGCGTCCGGCGCCGCGAAGGTCAGCCTTTTCAGCTCGGGATCCGAGGTCGAAATCGCGGTCGCGGCGCAGCAAATTCTTGAGGCCGAGGGCGTGCCGACCCGCGTCGTCTCTGTTCCCTGTTTCGAGCTTTTCCTGCGGCAAGACGCCGCATCCCGCGCGAAAATCCTCGGCGACGCCCCTGTCCGCGTCGCCGTCGAAGCCGGCCTCGCCATGGGGTGGGATCTGTTCCTCGACAGGGATGGAGCCCAGAAGGGCGCTTTCGTCGGCATGACCGGCTTTGGCGCCAGCGCGCCTTACAAGGAGCTTTACGAACATTTCGGCATCACCGCCGACGCCGTTGCGCAAGCGGCGCGAAATGGCTTAAAGGGCGTTTGAACAAAATTCGGGCGCCAAGCGCCCATTCAAGGGCGCCAAACGCCCATCCCAAATTCGGGGCGACAAGGAGCGGGACAATGACGGTTAAGGTATTCATCAACGGTTTCGGACGCATCGGCCGCAACGTTCTCCGCGCCATCGTCGAATCCGGCCGCACCGACATCCAGGTCGTCGGCATCAACGATCTCGGCCCGGTCGAGACCAACGCCCATCTGATGCGCTACGATTCGGTGCATGGCCGCTTCCCCGGCACGGTCACGGTCAGCGGCGACACGATCGACGTCGGAACCGGCCCGATCAAGGTCACCGCGATCAAGGACCCCTCCGCGCTTCCCCTCGCCGAGCTCGGCGTGGACATCGCCATGGAATGCACCGGCATCTTCACGGCGCGTGACAAGGCGGCGACGCTGCTGGCGGCCGGCGCCAAACGCGTGCTGGTCTCCGCCCCCTCGGAAGGCGCCGACCTGACCGTCGTCTATGGCGTGAACCACGACAAGCTCACAAAAGAGCATCTCGTCGTCTCCAACGCTTCGTGCACGACCAATTGCCTCGCCCCGGTCGCCAAGGTGCTCAATGACGCCATCGGCATCGAGAAGGGCATCATGACGACCATCCACTCCTATACCGGCGACCAGCCGACTCTCGACACGATGCACAAGGATCTTTACCGGGGCCGCGCGGCGGCTCTTTCGATGATCCCGACCTCGACCGGCGCCGCCAAGGCGGTCGGCCTGGTGCTGCCGGAACTCAATGGCAAGCTCGACGGCTTCGCCCTGCGCGTGCCCACCCCGAACGTTTCGGTGGTCGACCTGAAATTCATCGCCAAGCGCGCCACGACCAAGGACGAGGTCAACGCCGCGATCAAGGCGGCGGCGAACGGTTCGCTCAAGGGCATTCTCGGCTACACCGATGAAAAGAACGTCTCGATCGATTTCAATCACGACCCCCATTCCTCGATCTTCCACACGGACCAGACCAAGGTTCTGGAGGGAACGCTCGTGTCGATCCTGTCCTGGTACGACAATGAATGGGGTTTTTCGAACCGCATGGCGGACACCGCCGTAGCGATGGCGAAGCTCATCTGAGCGAAATGGTTGGCGCGTCTTTCGAGACGCGCCTTTTTCATTCTTGAACGCTTTTTTGCCTCCGGAGACCGTCATGTCTGGTTTTCACACCCTCGACTCCGCTGAGTTGAAGGGCAAGCGCGTCCTCGTCCGCGTCGATCTCAACGTCCCCATGGAAAATGGGGTGGTCACCGACGCCACCCGCATCGAACGCATCCTGCCGACGCTGAACGAAATCTCGCAGAAGGGCGGCAAGGTCATCCTGCTCGCGCATTTCGGCCGCCCCAAGAACGGCCCGGACGAGGTCAATTCGCTGAAGCCCGTCGCCGCCGCCCTGGAAGAAGAACTCGGCAGACAAGTGGCTTTCGCCAGCGATTGCATCGGCCCCGTCGCTGAAGACGCCGTGAGCAAGCTCGCCGACGGCGAATTCCTGCTGCTGGAGAACACCCGCTTCCACAAGGGCGAGGAAAAGAACGATCCTGCCGTCGTCGACGGGCTCGCCCGACTTGGCGACATCTATGTCAACGACGCCTTTTCCGCCGCCCACCGCGCTCATGCCTCGACCGAAGGCCTGGCGAAAAAACTGCCCGCCTATGCCGGACGCACGATGCAGGCGGAGCTTGAGGCCTTGTCGAAGGCGCTCGACAATCCCCAGCGTCCCGTCGCCGCGGTGGTCGGCGGCGCCAAGGTGTCGTCGAAACTCGAACTGCTCGGCAATCTGACGAAGAAGGTCGATTATCTCATCATCGGCGGCGGCATGGCCAACACCTTTTTGGCCGCGCAAGGCAAGAAGGTCGGCAAGTCGCTTTGTGAAAACGACCTGCTCGACACCGCCCGCGAAATCATCAAACACGCCAGCGCCAATGGCTGCACCATCGTGCTGCCGGTCGACGTGGTCGTGGCGCAGGAATTCCGAGCGCATGCGCCATCGCACGTCGTCTCGGTCGATCATGTCGGCGACGCCGACATGATCCTCGACGCCGGCCCCCATTCCGTTGGAAATGTCGAAAAGCTGCTCGATAAGGTGAAGACTCTGGTCTGGAATGGCCCCTTCGGCGCTTTCGAGCTGGAGCCCTTTGACGCCGCGACCAATGCGGTCGCGCGTTACGCCGCCAAGCTGACCAAGGCGAAGCAATTGCTCTCGGTCGCCGGCGGCGGCGACACGGTGTCGGCGCTCAATCACGCCGGCGCGGCGGAAGACTTTACTTATGTCTCGACGGCCGGCGGCGCGTTTTTGGAATGGCTAGAAGGCAAAGTGCTTCCGGGCGTCGAGGCGCTGCGGGCATAGGCGTTTCCGCGCGATAAACCTTTTGGAAGGACCGCCGAGAGGCGGTCTTTCTGCTAGCGGTCTATCATTTTTGATTGTCCAGCTCGGCCACGCCGCTGTTGCGGTCGGCGTAAGCGGCCTGGAAGGTGGGCCGACCCTGCCAGCGCTTCCAGATCGCGTCTAGATGCTCGAAACGCTCGTCGAGCGGGGTCGCATTGACCGGGAATTTGGAAAAGGCGATCGCAGTCGCCAGCGTGATATCAGCAAAAGTCGGCGCGTCGCCGCCGAGCAGCCATTGGCGTCCGTCCGATAGATGCCGGTCGACCAGGCCCGCATGCGCCAGAGCCTCCTTGCGGCAATGCTCGCCCCACGCCGCGTTGGCGGTCAGTTCGAGCTTCGGCCCGAGCCCCTGATGCATGACATGGAACATGGTGACGATCCGATAGAGGATATGCACCCAGATGCGAGCGTCCCACATGGCGTCCTGGCCCTGCTGCAGGGGTGTCTCGCCCATGATTTTCCGGCCGGGATAGGTTTGGTCGAGATATCTGGCGATGGCGGCGGTCTCGGCAAGATAGGTTCCATCAGCCAACACGAGGGTGGGAGTCTCGCCCCACGGGTTCATTTTCAGATGCGGCCATTTCCGCTGATCGCCGCCCGGCGCCATGTCGTAGATGTGCTCGTCGAACTGGTCGGCGATGCCCTTTTCGTGCATGAACAGCCGTAGGCGCTGCGGGTTCGGGAAAGCCGAAGGCGAAGTGAAGATGCGGAGGCTGGCGGTCATGCGGAATCCCTGGGTTTCGAGTTTTTTGCCACTCATCCCTACCTGACAACAGGTAGATTGTTCGGTGAAGAGACGATTAGACCTTCCCTTTTGCGATGTCAACGTCTATCTGTCGTCAGGTAGACATTGGAGATGAAGATGGCGGCCGACACGAGGGAGCGGATCATGGAGGCGGCGCGGCTCACCGTGCAGGACCTCGGCTACAGCGGCCTTACCTTCCGTGAGCTGGCCAAGGATGTCGGCATCAAGAGCGCGAGCATCCACTATTATTTCGCGACCAAGGGCGAGTTGGGAGCCGCGCTGGCCAAGCGCTACACGGATTTTTACGCCGCTTATCTTGACGACTTTCTAACGCAGGGGCTCGACGCCAAAACCTGCATGGCGCGCTACACCGACATGTTCGCCGACACCCTGCGCAATGGCAACCGCATGTGCCTTGCGGGAATATTGGCGGCCGAGCGCAATGAGCTTCCGGACGAGGTCCGAGTCGAGGTCGTCAAGTTCGGCGAGATGAACGAGCTTTGGCTCGCGCGGGTGCTGGCGTTGGCCAAGCCCGGGGATGCCGAAGAGATCCGGCGCCGGGCGTGCGCCATTTTCGCGGCGGTCTCGGGCGCGCAATTGGTCGCCCACAGCCGCGGCGACGTCGCCGTCTACGACGACATCGTCGCGACCTACCGTGCGAGCGGTTTCATTCCCTGAGCCATGATGAGCCTGCGTCGAACGGCTCCCTTCCCAATCGCCGGCTTTTGCCGTAAATCCCCGCCATTCCCGTTGAGAATAGGAGAGGATCGCGCATGGCCCGTATTACCTTGAGACAATTGCTTGATCATGCGGCCGAGCACGATTACGGCGTTCCCGCCTTCAATATCAACAACATGGAACAGGCCCTCGCCATCATGGCGGCGGCGTCCTCGGTCGACGCCCCCGTCATCATCCAGGCCTCGCGCGGCGCGCGCCAATACGCCAATGACATCATGCTCAAGCACATGATGGACGCGGTGACCGAAATCTATCCGCAAATTCCCGTCTGCGTGCATCTCGACCATGGCAACGGCCCGGCCACCTGCTTTTCCGCCATGCAGTCTGGCTTCACCTCGGTGATGATGGACGGTTCGCTGAAAGAGGACGCGAAGACGCCGGCCGACTGGACCTACAACGTCAACACCACCAGATATGTCGCCGACATGGCGCATCTCGGCGGCATTTCCGTCGAAGGCGAATTCGGCGTGCTCGGCTCGCTCGAAACCGGCGAGGGCGAGAAAGAGGACGGCCACGGTTTCGAGGGCAAGCTGTCGCACGACCAGCTCCTCACCAATCCCGACGACGCCATCAAATTCGTGCGCGCCACCAAGGTCGATGCGCTCGCCATCGCCATGGGCACCTCGCACGGCGCCTACAAGTTCTCCCGCAAGCCCGACGGCGCGATCCTCGCAATGCACGTCATCGAGGAAATCCACGCGAAAATGCCGGGCCTGCACATGGTCATGCACGGCTCGTCCTCTGTGCCCCAAGAGCTTCAGGACATCATCAACGCCTACGGCGGCAAGATGCCGCAGACCTGGGGCGTTCCGGTCGAGGAGATTCAGCGCGGCATCAAGAATGGCGTGCGGAAAATCAACATCGACACCGACAACCGCATGGCCATCACCGGCCAGATCCGCAAAGTTTTCGTGGAAAACCCGGGCGAATTCGATCCGCGCAAATATCTCAAGCCCGCGCAGGACGCCATGACGAGGCTCTGCCAGCGGCGTCTGGAAGAATTCAACACCGCCGGACAGGCCTCGAAGATCAAACGCGTGCTGACGCTCGCCGAAATGGCCAAGCGCTACGCCAGTGGCGAGCTGGACCCCAAGGCGGCCTGATCCCGCGATTTGTAACTCAGAAGAAATGGGGTTGCGGCTTGCCGCAGCCCCATTTTTGCCGTTCTATTCGGGCCAATGCCCTTAGCATCCCGTCATTGCGAGCGGAGCGAAGCAATCCACGCTGCGGCTGGGTGAGAGGTCGATTGCTTCGCTCCGCTCGCAATGACGACGTTTCTTGAAAAGCGTACATGACCGACTTCATCAAACCCCGCCTTTATCTCATCACCCCGCCCGTCGCCGACGCCGAAAGCTTCGCGCCCTTGCTCAAGGCCGCGCTCGGCGCGGGCGATGTCGCCTGCGTTCTCTTGCGCTTCGCGCCGCCCGATGAAAATTCGCGCAAAAAAATCTGCCGCGCCCTCGCAACCATCGTGCAGGACCACGGCGCCGCGCTGCTGCTGGCAGACGACGCGCAACTCGCGGTGCGCGCCGGCGCCGATGGCGTGCATATCTCGGCTCCCGGCGAAAAGCTTGACGCCGCGCTCGACAGCCTGAAACCCGACCGCATCGTCGGGATCGGCGGCCTCACCGACAAGGACCAGGCGATGACCGCGGGCGATCTCGATGTCGATTACCTCATGTTCGGCGATCTCGAACCGGGTGGCGAAAGCGCCGAAAGCGTGCTCGAGCGCGCCTGCTGGTGGGCCGAAATCTTCAACGTTCCCTGCATCGCCGTGGCGCATGAATTGGGCGAGATCGGGCCGCTCGCGAAATCCGGCGCGGAATTCGTGGCGCTCGGACCGACATTTTTTGAAGCGGCCTCCGTCAAGCAGGCGCAGGGCGCGCTCGACCAGGCGGAGGCCTCCGCCTGAGATGCGAGGGTTCAAAAAGACATCGCTGCTGCTGCTGGCGCTGCTCTCGGTCTCGCCCGCCCGGGCGCTGATGCCTGACGCGCCAGATCTGGCTTTCGGCGCCTATCAGCGCGGCTACTACCAGACGGCGATGCAGGAAGCGATGAAGCGCGTCGACGTCGACAAGCGCGACGCGGCGGCGATGACGCTGATCGGCGAATTGCAGGCGCAGGGCCTCGGTGTGCCGGAGAATCCCGCTGAAGCCGTGCGCTGGTACAGGCTCGCCGCAGCTCTCGGCGACAAGAACGCGCAATTCTCGCTGGGCCTGGCCCTGCTGACCGGCAAGGGCGTCGCCAAGGACGTGGCCGCAGCGACGGCTTTGTTCGAAAAGGCGGCGGCGCAGGATCATCCTGGCGCCTGGTACAATCTCGGCGTCATCGCGCTCGAAGGCAATGGCGTCGCCTCCGACTTCATCAAGGCGGGCCAGGATTTCCGGCGCGGCGCCGAACTCGGCTACCCCGACGCCGAATATTCGCTCGGCCTGCTCTACCGCGAGGGGCGCGGCGTCGACAAGGACATGCAGCAAGCGGCCATCTGGCTACGACGCGCGGCGGAGGGGGACTATCTCCCGGCGCAGGTCGAATATGGCATCATGATCTTCAATGGCGCGGAAGGCGTTCGGGCCAACGAGGCCGAAGGCGCCAAATGGTTGCTTCGCGCCGCCAATCGAGGCAATCCGGTCGCTGAAAACCGCGTGGCGCGCCTGCTGTTCGCCGGGCGCGGGTTGTCGGAGGACCGGGTCGAGGCGATGAAATGGCATATTCTCGCGACATCCGCCGGATTGCGCGACCCCTGGCTCGACACGGAATCGGAAAAGCTCACGCCCGCCGAGCGGCTGAAAGTGCAGCAGGTGTTGCGGATTTTCCTGGGAAAGTAATTTTTTTAACAGAGTTTTCGGGGGATCCGCGAAGCGACATGAAAACTCCCGCCATTGCAGCCGCCCTTTCGGGTTTGGTAACCTCTGTTCTCGTTTTTTGCGTCGCGGCGGCATCGAGCTATGTTCATTATCGTTATCAACTGCATTTATGCGCACAATGGGATGGCGATCGCGACTTCTGCGAAGGACTTGCAGGCGCATCTTTCCTTATCTTCTTAGGATTGGGTTCGCTTCTATCCTTCATTGCGGCTCTGGTGGCTGCCTACATAAATTATCGGCGAGCATCACGCCTCCGCGGCGCAACAGCCAGCGCCCGGCTTTAGCGGCCTCGTGCTTGACGCCGCCGATGCGGCGGGGCACATGACCTTCAACTTTCGTCAACCTTTTCGACTTCGCAAACCGCCACGAGTGCGGCCGGGATAAAAATCATGATCAATTCCGCCCTGATGAACGTGATGACCGCCGCCGCGCTGAAGGCCGGACGGGGACTCAAGCGCGACTTCGGCGAGGTCGAGAATCTCCAGGTCTCGGTCAAGGGCCCCGGCGATTTCGTCACCATCGCCGACAAGAAGGCCGAAAAGACCATTTTCGAGGAGCTTTCGCGGGCCCGGCCCGGCTACGGCTTCATTCTCGAAGAGGGCGGCGTGGTCGAGGGCGCCGACAAGAGCCACACCTGGCATGTCGACCCGCTCGACGGCACCACCAATTTCCTGCACGGCCTGCCGATTTTCGCGGTGTCTATCGGGCTGGAGCGCGAGGGCCAGATGGTCGCCGGCGTGATCTACAATCCGGCCAACGACGATATTTTCGTCGCCGAAAAGGGCCAGGGCGCCTATTACAACAACCGCCGCATCCGCGTCGCCGCCCGCCGCGACATGGCGGAAGGCCTGATCGCCACCGGCATTCCGCCGCTGGCCGGCGCCGCCATCCATCCCCGTTTCAAGGCGGAGCTGGCCTCGGTGATGACCCGCGCCGGCGGCGTGCGCCGCCTCGGCGCGGCGTCGCTCGACCTCGCCTTCCTCGCCGCCGGCCGTTTCGACGGTTTTTGGGAGCGCGGGTTGAAAAGCTGGGATATGGCGGCGGGCCTCGTGCTCGTGCGCGAAGCCGGCGGCTATCTCACCGACGCCGACGGCGGCCAGGACATGCTGGCCAAGGGGTCTGTCTGCGGCGGCAATGAATATATCCAGCGGCAATTGCTCGACCTGCTCAAAAAGGCGTGAACCTGCCGCCCTCCTGACGCGTTCAAGCGAATAATTCTTGATTAGGTCACGGAGTTGGGTTCACCTGACTTCCCTAGCGACAATCGGGGAGGCGATGCCTCCCTTGAGACAATTGGGAGGCGACGCCGCCATGCCGTCGAAAGATGCTTACCGCCTCTCCTCGCCTGCCATTTTCCTCGTGCGGATGGCCGTCTTCCTCATCCTCGTCGGCTTTGTCGCCTTCATCCTGACCGCGCAGATCCAGACGGCCTTCATGGCCAATCCCGGCCTGAACAGCCTGATCTTGCTGGTCGAGGCCTTTGGCATCGTGCTGGCGCTGGCGCAGGTCGCGCGCCTGTTCCGCGAAATCGCCTGGGTCAACGCTGGGGACAGCGACGAAGAGGCGCGACCGCCTCGGCTGCTCGCCCCCATGGCGAAATTTGTCGGCAATCCCGAAAAACCCGCGCTCTCCCCCCAGATCTTGCGGCTGATCCTCGATTCCGTGGCGACGCGGCTCGACGAATCGCGCGAGACCTTGCGCTATCTCACCGGCCTGATGGTGTTTCTCGGCTTGCTCGGCACTTTCTGGGGCCTGTTGGCGACGGTCGGTTCGATCGGCGGCGTCATCGCTTCGCTGCAAGGCGGCGGCGAGACCGCGACGCTGTTCAACGATCTGAAATCCGGGCTGGCGCAGCCGCTCGCCGGAATGAGCCTCGCCTTCACCTCGTCGCTGTTTGGCCTCGCGGGATCGCTGGTGCTCGGCTTCCTCGACCTGCAGGCGGGGCAGGCGCAGAACCGCTTCTACACCGAGCTCGAAGACCGCCTCTCCGCCGATGTCGAGCCGGAACAGCCGGCCCAGGGCGAGGCCCGTGATTCGATCGAGCATCTGGCCGCAGGCGTCCAGGCGCTTGTGCAGAGCATGCGCCGCGAACAGCAGCTGATCCGCGACTGGGTCCAGGCCAGTTCCGCCCGGCAGGACAAGATGCAGGCGACGCTGCAGGCGATGTTCACCGGCGAGAGCCCCGAGCCGCCGCAACGCGATCTCCGGGAGACCCGTTGATGGCTCTGTCGCGCGGACGGCGCCGGCCGCAGGCGATGAACTATTGGCCGGGCTTTGTCGACGCGCTTTCGACGCTGCTGCTGGTCTTCACCTTTCTGCTTTCCGTTTTCGTCATGGCGCAATATTTCCTCGCCCGCGACGTCGGCGGCAAGGATGCGGCGCTGCAGCGCCTCAACAAGGAAATCGAGGAACTGACCACGCTGCTGTCGCTGGAAAAGGGCGGCAAGGCCGAGGCGCAGCAGAATATCGCCACGCTCTCCGCGACGCTCGACCAGACGAAACGCGAGCGCGACGCCCTTGCCGCGGGCGCCGGGACTGCGGCGGCGAGTCTTGACGCCGAGAAGCAATTATCCGCCAAGGCGCAGTCGCGGGTCGAATTGCTCAACCAGCAGATCGCGGCGCTGCGCAGCCAGCTCGCGGCGATCGAGGCGGCGTTGGCGGCGCAGGAATCCAAGGACAAGGAGAGCCAGGCGCGCATCGCCGATCTCGGCTCGCGGCTCAATGTCGCGCTTGCCCAGAAAGTGCAGGAGCTCGCCCGCTACCGCTCGGATTTCTTCGGGCGGTTGCGTGAAATTCTGGCCGACCGCCCCGACGTGAAAGTGGTGGGCGACCGTTTCGTGCTGCCCTCGGAAGTGCTGTTCGACACGGGACAGGCCAATCTCACGCCGGAAGGCAAAGCCGAAATCGACAAGATCGCCATTGCGCTGGCCGATGTCGCCAAGGAAATCCCGCCGGAAATTCCCTGGGTCCTGCGGGTGGACGGCCATACCGACAAGAGGCCGATCGCCTCGCCGCAATTCAAGTCGAACTGGGACCTCTCCGCCGCCCGCGCCATCGCCGTGGCGCAATATCTGGTCAGCAAGGGTTTCGACCCCAAGCATCTGCTCGCCGGGGCCTTTGGCGACAACCAGCCGATCGACGAGGGCGACAGCGATGACGCGCTCCGCCGCAACCGCCGTATCGAATTGAAGATCACGGAGCGATGAGGCTTCGTCCCTATGGGGATGAGGATTGGCCGGCGCTGTTGGCGCTTTGGGTCGAGAGCTGGAGCGCGACACGGCCCGGGATCGATTTTTCAGCCCGCGCGCCCTGGCTGAAAAATCTGCTTGAGCGCACGACGGCAGAGGGCGGAACGATCATCCTGGCGGAAGATCGCGAGGGCCTGCTCGGCTTCGTGCTGTTTGACGCGAAGCGGGCGTGGCTGGAGCAGATCACGTTGGCGCCGCGCGCTTTCGGCTCTGGCGCGGCGCAGGCGCTGCTGGGCGAAGCCAAGGCTGCCTGCCCCGAAAAACTCGGCCTCGACGTCAACGCCGATAATGTTCGCGCGCTGGCTTTTTATCGCAACGAGGGTTTTGTGAAGACTGGCGAGGGAAAGAACCCGCTCTCCGGCCTGCCGATCGTCGTCATGGAATGGACGCAAGGGGCGCCGCATCGATAGCTTTGACCGCGAAGAGCCTGAGCGCAGATCAGCCCGTTTCGCAACACTCGATCTTCAATTTCTCTCTGACGACCGACATTTCATATTCGAGTGAGTTCGGATCGACTTCCGTGACGCGGATTTTGTCGCATGACCTGTAAAATGTCGCGAGAACCGGCAGGGGATACGCCTCCTTGTCCGCGGTGAAACGCAGGACAAGGTCCCAGTCGTTGACACGGCTCAACCGTGGATCCCAATTCCCGTATTTTGTCAGAAGCTCTCGACGATGAACAATCACGTTCGTATCGATGAAATTGCCCTCGATCAGCGCTGCGCGATTGAACGGTTTCCACAGCACATTGCTATTGTCGAGACAATGAAGGTCCGTGACAAGGGCGCCGTAAAGAAGATCGACATCAGGATGGGTCGCCAGATAATCGACCGCACAATACAGGAAATCCGGATACCAAACGTTGTCGCTATCAATATAGGCGACCAAAGCCGCCTTGGTTGCATCAAGACCTTTGTTGCGCGCCGCGGATGAACCGCTCCTGGTTTGGCGCACATAGCTTATGCGCCGGTCGGAAAGGAAGCTTGCGACGACAGCTTGTGTGTCGTCGCTGCTGCCGTCGTCGACGACAATCAATTCCCATTCGGTGAAAACTTGCGCACGAACACTTTCGATCGCCTCGCCGACAAACCCGGCTCGATTATAGGTCGGCAGGATGATCGAAACCGCCGGAACGCCAATCCGGGCGACAGCTTCTGGTGCTCCCGGCGGTCGCGCAGCGGGGGATGCCGTAAGAAGCCGTTCCAGCATGAAGTCACGACTGCGCAATGTGCTGAGCGTTCCTTCGATGCTTTCAAGCTGTTCGGTCATCTTCTGTTCAAGCTGACCGCTGCGTTCCCAATGATTAGATTTTGCTTCCTCGAGTTGGGCGCGCAGCAACGCAATCTCATCCCTTGCGAGCGCCAGAGCCGTCTCAACTTTCGCGTGCGCCAGGGCCATCTCATCCCTTGCCAGCGCCAGGGCCGTCTGAACCTTCGCGTGCGCCAGGGCCGTCTCATCCCTTGCCAGCGCCAGGGTCGTCTGGTTCGATTGCACCAGGGCGTCGACTTCGCGCGAGATCCACTGCGGCAGGGCAGTCCGCGGTCCGACAACATTCGCCAGTTTGAACCGGTTGATCCAGCGGCCCAGGAGGCGCAAACGCCGTCGAAACGGGATGCTGGTCGTCAGTCGTCGCCTTTCGGCTTGAGCTTCGATCGCGGCGACGAGATGCGGATGACGGTCCCACTGGTGCGCCAACTCGCTGACGGAGCCGTCAGGATTGACTACGCGACCGTAAGCGTCAGCGCGCAAACTCGCGCCATCGACGTAATGGAGCGTCGCAACGCGTCGAAAATTGTCCAAAAACACCGCGTCCTCAATCATCACATTGTAAGCAATGTAA
>Ga0182030_10011096_pt1 | contig 18202 bp, 11 predicted proteins | sample 812S3MmetaG_FD_121299 | JGI IMG/M metagenome (GOLD analysis project Ga0182030, IMG submission 121299) | Permafrost microbial communities from Stordalen Mire, Sweden - 812S3M metaG (Illumina Assembly) | ecosystem: Environmental > Terrestrial > Soil > Wetlands > Permafrost | place: Sweden...
TCCGCACCGAGCGTGCAGGCTCGATCTTGTCGATGTAAATGACGCGCGCCTGCTCCAGAACACACAAATGCGCCGTCTCTTCCGTTTCGGAAACAAGGCGCTTGAGGTGTGGCTGGGCCCGCTCCCGCAGATCGTATTGCTCAATGGCGCGGTTTCCAAAATCAAACAGCCGGAGCCCGAGGCGAAACTTTCCGCTCGTCGTGCGCTCCACCATGTGATGGCGTTCCAACACCATCAGGAACCGGTGCGCCGTGCTCTTGTGAAGCTTCAAAGATAAGGCTACTTGCGCCAGACCCAGCGGCGTTTCGCTTTCGCCAAGCAAATCCAGAACGGCGAATGCCCGGTCCAGGGCTTGAACTCTGTAGGTCCCTTGCGGAGTTGCGTCTCGCATAATGGTCCTTCGTTTCGCGTTTTGGCTACAGACTCAGTTTCTCAAGATATGAGATTCGCGTCAAATTCGACTGATATCGAACGATTCAGGAGGATTGAAACCGAAAGATCAGGCGGGCACAACATCGCCTTCGCCGGGCGCAAGAAACAGGTTCGTTTCAAGCCCGTGCTGGCGCGTGTAGAGGTCGTAATAGCGCCCCCCGAGCGCAAACAGCTCGGCATGATTGCCCCGCTCCACGATGAGTCCTCCCTCGACCACCAGAATCTGGTCGGCGCGCCGAATGGTGGAGAGCCTGTGCGCGATCACGAACGTGGTGCGCCCCTGCATCAGTTGGTTCAGGCCTGCCTGAATCATCGCTTCCGATTCGGAGTCGAGCGAGCTCGTCGCTTCGTCGAGTATCAGAATTCTTGGCTCCGCAAGCAAAGCACGTGCAATGGACAAGCGCTGGCGCTGGCCACCGGACAGCTTCACGCCGCGCTCACCCACAATCGTGTCGTAAGCATCGGGGAAACGCTCGGCGAACTCATCTACGCGCGCCGTCCGGCAGGCGAACAAAAACTGCTCTTCCGTTGCCTCCGGCCGCGAAAACATCACGTTCTCCCGAATGGTTCCATCGAAAAGAAACGAATCCTGAAGCACCACGCCCAATTGTGAGCGAAACGTGTGCAGGTCGACCTTCGCAAGGTCCACATCGTCCACAACCACTCGTCCCTTTGAGGGAGTGTGAAAGGCGCAAAGCAAGCTGATGATGGTCGATTTTCCTGAACCGGACGAGCCGATCAGGGCCGTCACTGTTCCCGGTTCGGCCAGGAAGCTGACGCCGTGCAGCACCGGCTTCTCAGGCTCATACGCAAACTCAACTTCCTCAAAGCGCACCGTGCCCCGGATCGGCGGCATCTTCACCGTTCTGCCAGGAACCTGGTTCTCCTCCATCTCCGACATAATCTCGCCGGTGCGATCGAGCCCGGCAAACGCTTCGGTCAATTGCGTGCCGATGTTCACAACCTGAAAAATCGGCGCAATCATGAGGGCGAGAAAAATGTTGTATTGAAAGTAGTCGCCAACCGACCACGCGTTTCTGAGCACGAGGTGGCCACCCAGCCACATGACCAGCGCAGACACCAGGCCGAGAACTGTAGTCGCGGCCGAAGACATAACGCTGGTCATGGTCAGCGACTTCATGACGTTGGCCAGCAACCGGTCCACGCCCGCCGAGAAAGCCGTGTGTTCGCGCTCTTCCGCGTGGTAGCCCTTGATGACGCGCACCCCACCCAACGACTCAGTCAACCGGCCCGTAACCTCCGCATTGATCTTGCCCCGTTCGCGGAAGATCGGGCGAATGATTTTGAAGGCATATTGTAAGACGAAAACGAATGCGCCTACCACCGCGAAAACGGAGAGCGTAACAGTGGCGCTGCGATGCAGCAGAAAGAAGAAAACCATCGCCGCGGTGAGCAGCCCGCCGGCAAATTCCACCAGCCCGGTGCCAACCAGATTACGCACGCCCTCTACGTCGGTCATGATGCGCGACACCAGCGTACCAGTGCGGTTTTCATCGTAATAGGAGACGGAGAGCAGGCCTACGTGCCTTTGCACCTGCCTGCGCATCTCGGCGATCAGCCGCTGGCCGGCCTTGGAGAGCAGTTGAGTCAGCGAGAAAGAAGTAATGGCCTGCACCACCGTGGCCGAAAGCACGAGCACAATGATCCTGGGCAGCAGCTCAGGGTGCGGGTGAAGGGGATCGAACACCGAGTCCAGCAGCGGCTTCGATTCAATGGGCAACACCAGGCCGGCAAGCCGGTTCACGGCCATCAGGCAAAGCCCGGCTATCAGCAGCCCCTTGCGCGGCACAACCAGCGTCCGGATCTGCGGCCAAAGCTTCTTGACGTCGATTTTTTTCTTCGGATGCTCAGCCTGCCCGACGCGCGCACTACGCCCATGCGGCGTGCGCTCCGCGCGCATGCCCATGCCCATCCCGCCGCCGCGCATGGTACCCATTCGCTAGACCTTCCTCGCGCGCCTTACAGCAATGAACGAGCGCACACAAAGCATCACGTAGATGAGCAGTAAACAGGCCATAATGATTTTGGAACCAAGCGCAATCCCGTTGACGGGTGCGGGCTGGGAGCCTGACATGACAGCGTTCAGATTCATGGTCGATACAAGCGAGCGCACGATCTCCACGGCTGCTCCCAAAAACCCGAGCAAACCGATCGTCACATTGATATGCATGAAAACTTTGCGTCGCGACTCGTTGGGGCTGATTGCGAGAAATCCAAAAATACCCAGCGCCACCCCAAACCAGGTCGGAATCAGGGCAGTCGGGTGCAGGCTGCCCGTGCCCAGATACCCAGCCAGGCCCAACGCGGTCAATAGAGCCGCAAATACCAACGTCACTTTCGCCATTGCAGTTTCATCCTATCTACAGCTTCAGGGTATCAGTTGCTTGGATGAATCCTGGCGGCGCTCGATGCACAATTCCGGCGGATTGCCCGGAATCACATGCCGGCCGCCTGCTTTACATCCGCCATGACCTCTTCCGGAGTCCACTCGTTGCCGGGGTAAAATCGCACCACTTTGCCATCGCGCCCAATCAGCGTGGTCGAAAGCGTGTGCGTGATCGAGTCCTCCGGCCCTGCTGTCATTCCCAGGTCAAAGTATTTTGCCATCTCAATGAGAACTGGTTTCTGCGGCACAGCAAAGTCCCAATGGGCAAACGCGCTCTTCGCTTCGCTGCCGATGTACTGGGCGCCATAGGCCCTCAGTCTTTCCGGCGTATCGTGCTCCGGATCGAAGCTCACACTCAACAAATGCGTCCGCGCGTAGAGTCCCGGATCGGCAGCCAGTTGCTTCTCAATCGCGGCAAAGTTATGTGTCACGCGTGGGCAAAAGTCCGGCAGGGGGCAGCGCGTGTAGATGAATGTAATCAGCAACTCCTTCCCGCGAAACTGGTCCAGATGAATCACGCGTCCATCCTGATTCCGCAACGCGAAATCCGGCACTGAATTTCCCAGTGCAGGCACATGGTAAACAGCCGCAGGCTTGTAATCGGGCCTTCCTTGCGCCACTACAACGATGTGGTCCAGCAACACATCGGCATCCGCGTTTTGCGAGACCAGAAGATCGGCCGTAATCACATCTTCCGGATGCAACTCACTCACGATGCTCGCGTCCTTCAGCTTGTACGGCATCGTCATTGCATCCATAAATCCGGGGATAGCTTCGTGATCGAGCGTGACTTCACCCGTCCCCACATTCGTCGAGACCACCTTGCCCCGTAGCTTGTAGATCTTGAACGAAGGGCTCGCTTCCGTCGATGACGGATTCTGGTGACCCGCATGGCAACCTGCCAAAGAAACTACGAGCAGCGAAAAAGTAAGAAATCGGCGATTCACACCCCAGTCTACAACCGCGATTTCCAGCGGACACGCCGATAGCGCCATCCCGCCTTGACAGCGTATAACGCAGGCATGGGGCCTTCGCGTCACGCACAGATCGACAGCTGGATTCGCGCCGGAGGACTTGTCGTCACAGCGAGCGAACGCACCGCACGCTCCCTGCAAATGGCCTATCACCGCCGCCGTCGTGCGGAAGGTGCAATGGCATGGCCAGCGCCCAGCATTCATGCATGGACAAGTTTCATCACCGCGTCCTGGGAAAAATACGTACGCGATGAGCGCATGCTCCTGAATTCCGCGCAGGAACAGGCATTCTGGGCAGAGATTATAGGCCGCGAACAACACCTTGCCACGGCCCTCGAGGCTCCGCGCCAGCGACTCGCCTCCATGGCAATGAGGGCGCATGAGCTGTTGTGTTCATTCGCTCCACGCTATTTAAATGAGTCCGCTCGAAGCGCCTGGGATAACGATGCAGGAGCATTCAGCGCCTGGCTCGCAGCTTTCGAGCGGATTTGCCGCGAGTCCGCGTTCATCAGCCAGGGGCGTGTGCCGCTGGAGCTGATTCTCCTTCTGCAACAAGACGCCGCGCCGCGCGCTCCCCTATTGGTCGTCGGCTTTGACCGCCTCCTTCCGATTCACAAGCAGTTCTTCGATTCCTGGGGTTCTTGGCAGGAACCAGGAGCCCATGCGCAAGCCGACGAAATTCATTTTTATAAATCCTCCGACGAAGAATCCGAAATCGCAGCATGCGCAAGCTGGTGCATGAGCCAGATTGCTGCCAAACCCAGCGTGCGCATTCTCGTTATTTCGCAGGACATTGCCGACCGCCGAGGTGAATTCGAACGCGCCTTTCTTCGCCACGCCAAACCCGGAACGCGGCCGCTCTTCGAATTCTCTCTTGGAGTCTCTCTTGGCGATGTTCCGATCGTGCGTGCAGCTCATCTGCTGCTCCGCTGGCTTGACGGCCCGCTCACAGAAACTGAATTGGACTGGCTCTTCTCCACGGGCTTGTTTGGCGCCGGACAAACAGAATCGGTCGCCCTCCAAGCCAACATGAGAGCTATCCGCCGCCGAAATCTTACGCGGCCCGAATGGACGCTGCAAGCCTTCGCCAGCCAACGCATCGCATGGGAAGGCCGCTCCCACGATTGGCTCCGCGCCATGATCGACGCTCATCGCATATTGAGGGACATGCTGCAAAGTCCCATTGACTGGGTCGCGCGGGTCCCCGATCTTCTCCGTACGGCGGGCATCCCCGGTGAGCGCGCGCTGTCGAGCCCTGAATTTCAGGCGTGGCAGCGATGGGAACAGGCATTGGATCTCTGTGCCTCGCTCGGATTCGATGGCCGCCGTATAACCTGGAATGAATTCCTCTCGTCCCTGGCACGCGTCCTCGGCGAAACGCTGTTTGCTCCCGAGTCCAGCGACGCGCCGATCCAGATTACCGGCCCCGCCGAGTCTGCGGGGCTCGACGCCGATGCGCTCTGGTTCCTCGGTGCCGATGAAGAAGCTTGGCCTGCATCGGGCTCCGCGCATCCTTTCTTGCCGCTTCCCTTGCAGCGCGAATTCGCCATGCCGCACGCGTCGGGCCGCCACGATTGGGATCTGGCGGAATCCATTACAAAACGGTTGCTGCAATCGGCGCCCGTCGTGAGCTTCAGTTACGCATCTCAAAAATCCGATACTGAAACCCTTCCATCTCGCCTCATCGCGCGCTTTGCCGGATCGCCTCTGCCGCTTCCTTCGCAGTTGATCGCCACGCGCGCCGAAATGAAGCTCACCGTTCCGTTCGTCGATGCGAGCCGAGTTTTCTTTCCGCCTGGTAAGATTCGCGGAGGATCAGCCGTCCTTACTTCCCAGTCGCAATGCGCATTCAAAGCGTTCGCTACGGCGCGGCTGGGGGCGCAGAGCTGGGAGCCCGCTGAATTCGGACTCTCCGCTGCGCAGCGTGGTCTGCTGCTGCATGCGGTGTTGCACGACATCTGGGCCGGACCGCCGGATGGTCTGCGCTCGCTCCATGACCTGCTCGCGCTCCCGAATCTGCCCACCTTCGTCGAAAACCATGTCCGCAGAATCATGCAAGAAAAACTGCCCGACGGCATCGCGGACCGAATGCCTCGCCGCTATCTCGAGCTTGAGGCGACGCGGCTCCAGCGCCTCGTCACTGAATGGCTCGCATACGAGGCCACGCGGATTCCCTTCACCGTCGCGGAAACTGAGTCGGCGCGCACAGTTCACATCGCCGATCTCGAGTTGGACCTGCGCCTTGATCGCATCGATCGGCTCAGCGATGGATCGATGCTTGTCATCGATTACAAGACCGGCGACGTCTCGCCCAAGGCGTGGGAATTGCCTCGCCCCGACGACGTGCAGTTGCCGGTGTATGCCGCCTTCGCGCTCGATCGACAGCCAGGCGGCCTCGCGTTTGCCAAACTGCGCGCTGGCGACTTCAAGTTCGCTGGACGCGTCGCCGATGCCAGCGCCACTCTCTTCAGCAATCTGAAACGCACCGATGCGCTCGCCAAAAAGCCCCTCACAACCGAACAGCTCTCCGAATGGAAGAGCTACATCGAACATCTCGCGCGCGACTTTGTCTCCGGCCGTGCCGACGTCGATCCGCGGGAGTATCCCGGCACCTGCGAGCGGTGCGGTCTTCATGCAGTTTGCCGCATTCACGAAAATCGGTCTCAATCTGAATCGGAAGACGAGGAGACCGTACCGGCTTATGAGTAAGCCTGCAATCAAGGCCGCGCCTCCCGATCAGGCCCAGCGCGAACAGGCGCTCAATCCAGCCCGGTCAATTCTCGTTCAGGCGCCCGCCGGTTCAGGGAAGACAGACCTCCTGACTCGCCGCTTCCTGCGCCTGCTTGGCGAAGTGGAAGAGCCGAGTCAAATTGTCGCCATCACGTTCACCAAGGCGGCCGCAGCCGAAATGCGTCATCGCATTCTTTCGGAGCTGGAAAAAGCATCAATCACCGTCACAACCGCCGACTCTGCGGACGAATTCTCCATGGAGGCTCTAGCTCGTCGCGCTCTCCGCCGGTCGCAGGCGCTCGGATGGCAGCTTCCGGAACTCGCCGCGAACCTGCGCATCACAACCATTGATTCGTTTTGCCGCGAACTCGCGATCCAGCAACCCCTTCTTTCGGGTTTCGGTACAGACCTGAAAATCGACGAAGAACCTTCCGAGCTATATCGCCGCGCTGCGCGCAGCACATTAAAGAAAATTGGGGGGAGCAACGCCGCGTTGAGCGCCGCACTTGAGGATTTGCTCCTGTGGCGAGATAACAACTGGAGCGAACTGGAAAACCTGCTCATTGAAATGCTAGGGAACCGCGATCGCTGGATGCACGGCTTTGTACTCCAGCGCGAGCCCGATTGGGATGCCCTGCGCGACCGTCTGGAACGACCGTTTGCGAATGCCATGCGTCAGGCTATCATCGAAATCGACCGGCTCCTCGACCACGTTCCCGGCGCGAGAGACGAGGCAATCGCATTGGCACGCTTTGCCTGTGAGCAGAGCGGCGGCGCTCTCCATCAGGATCTCGCCGAGCTTGCGGAGTTCCCCTCCGGTCCTCATGAGAGCACTGCGTCACTCGAGGAGGTGCACTGCGCGCTTCTCTGTCTCGCCGACCTCGCGCTCACCAAAGACGGAGCATTCCGAATTCAAATCAACAAGAACAACGGCTTTCCATCGGATCGCAAAGCAGAAAAGGCCCGCCTTGCGCGGCTGATCGCCGACTTGAAAAACGTAGACGGCCTTGAAGCTGCGCTCTGCGGCATCTGCTCCCTTCCACCCCCCCGTTACGCAGAAGAAGACTGGCACATTGTGCGCGCATGTTTCACGCTTCTCCGCCAAGCCGCAGGAGAACTGCAGATCGTATTCGCTGAAGCCGGCGCTCTGGACTTCGTTGAAGTGGCCCAGATCGCTCAGCGGGTCCTTGCGGGCGAAGATGGTTTGCCAAACGACGCCGCAATCAAGATCGCTGACGGCATCCGGCACCTTCTTGTAGATGAATTCCAGGACACGAGCCGCCGCCAACATCGTTTGCTCGCCAGCCTCGCCGCCGCATGGCCCGATCAGGCTGGCCGCACCATCTTTGTGGTCGGCGATCAAGTCCAGTCGATCTACTCCTTCCGCGACGCCGATGCCGAGCTCTTTCCCCGCGTGCGCCACTTTGGCCTTGAGATTCCAGGCAACGAGCGCTTGCTCTTCGATTTTGTCTCACTCACCGCCAATTTCCGCACCCAACCCGCGTTGGTAAAAGGCTTGAACGAAGCCTTTGATCGCGTCTTCGCCAACGACGATGGCAGCGGCATCGCGTTCTCACCAGCTGAACCGGCTCGCGATCAGAGCGCTGACGCCTCTCCGCGACTCACAACGCATTTCGAATTCATGCCGCAGTCGTCAAGGGATTCGGCCGGACCGGATGCATCGTGGAAAAATCGGGAAATCGAGGCAAAGCGGAACGAAGCGCGTGAAATCCAAATCGCGGAAATCATCGCGCTCATTCGCAGCCACCTCGATCGTGTCGAGCAGGCCCGAACGGCCGGGACAAAATACCGCGTCGCGGTCTTGGGCAGAACACGCAGTTCTCTTGAACCGATTGCCATTGCACTACGTAAGGCAGCGCTTCCCTTTCGCGCCGTAGACCTGGAACGATTGAGCGAACGGCCCGAAGTTCTGGACGCTGTCGCCTTTGGACGAGCGTTTCTCAACCCTCTCGATCGCATCGCATGGCTCGGAGTGCTGCGTGCCCCGTGGTGTGGACTTGCGTTGTCAGACCTTCACACGCTCACAGGAGGCGATCAACCGGAACTGCTTGAGCGGCCAGTCCCACAAGTGATTGCTGAACGAATTCATCTTCTCGTTGACGACAGCCGCGGCGCTGTTGAACGCGTTCTGAGCGCGATCCAATTCGTGCCAACACTGGCCTCGACGCTGTCGACGGCGTCTCTAGGTACATGGCTGGAGCAGGTCTGGCTCAGCCTCGGCGGTGCCAGTTGCGTCGACCAGACGGCGCAATCCAATCTCAAACTGCTTTGGCGCTGCCTCGACAATCTACCCAACTGCGCACAGGATTTCCTCGGCCCTGCGCTCGATACGGCCCTCGAAGCCCTGACAGCAATGCCCGACCCGGCAGCGAGCACAGAATGCGGCGTGCAGTTAATGACCATTCACAAGTCCAAGGGACTCGAGTTTGAAGTTGTCATCGTTCCCGAATTGCAGGCACGCGGTGCGAACACACGCGGCAAGCTGCTTTCGTGGCTTGAACGCGGCTTGGCAGAGCCCGATTCTTCAGGCGGAATCACCGAGTTCCTGGTAGCGCCTATACAAACCAGAGGAGCGGAGCGCGGCTCCTCGAAGCAGTGGGTAGATCGCATGTATCGTAAGCGCGAATCGCAGGAGATGCGGCGCATCCTGTACGTCGTTGCCACGCGGGCCCGCGAAGAGCTGCACCTATTCGCAAGGCCAGAATACAAGAATGACGCGGCCGGTCCCACCCTGATTGAGCCCAGCAATTGTCTGCTGGCTACCACATGGCCCGCGTTTGAAGAACAGATGCGTACGCGATTCGAAGAATGGAGGCCCGCGAGAACAGAATCTCACGCAGATGAGGAATTGTTAGTCGAATCGATTGCCGCCGCCGGCTCCAATCTCGATATTATGCCAAGCCCAGCCAAGCCAACTCTGCTTCGCCGACTTCCGGCGGAATTCGCCCCGCCCGCTTCGGCTACCTTTTCCACGACACCTCGGGAGCAGGATCCCGTTCGAATCGGCGACACCGAAAAGTACCAGCGCCACGAGGGCGGGATCGCTTCGCGTGCTCTCGGCACAGCTGTACACAAGTTGCTCGAAGAGTCTGCCAGGCTGCGTGCGAACCTCGATTGGGTCGATACTCGGGTAGCACTCTCGCAGATGCAGCCACGCGTCAAGGCTCAAATACGCGCAACCGGCCTAACGCAGGCCGAAGCGAATTCTATTGCGTTTCGGGCTCTCGATATCGCGCAGCAGGCCACGACAGATCCGCTCGGCCAATGGATTCTCTCGACCCATGCCGAAGCTGCAAGTGAAGCCGTCTGGACGGGCATCATCGCGGACACCTTGCGCTCCATTCGCGTTGATCGCGTGTTTCGCGCAGGGCTTGAGCCCCAATCTGAAGGCCAAGATGCATGGTGGATCATCGACTTCAAGACTGCGCATTCCGATAATCTCGACCCACCCGTAGCGCTCTCTGCCTTCCGCAGCCTTTTCGCGCCACAGCTCGAAGCATATGCAGTTATCCTGCGCCGCCTTCACGGCGAACACACACCCATCCGCACCGGCCTCTATTATCCGCGTATGGCGAGGTTCGATTGGTGGGCAGTCGAAAGCTGAACTGCGACGTCAGCTGGCCGTCTTCGCGTCTCGCTCTTTTTGCGCAGCCACGCTCTTGCGATGCCGCACATCGTCGCCCTGCACCCAGAAAATCACGTCTTCTGCGATGTTGGTCGCGTGATCCGCCACCCGCTCCAGAGCGCGACTAATCATCAGTGCGTTCAGAGCCTGCGGTGCAATGTAACTCTGCTCTTCCATCACCTTGGTCAGCGATTTGTAGGCGGCTCGATTCATCGCGTCCACGGCGTCATCCATGGTCAGAACATTTCGGGCGATATCCGCGTCGGCTTCAATAAACGCCTGCAGGCTCTTGCGCACCATCTCTGCCGACAGTGTTGCCATCCGTGGAATATCCACCGGTAAATCCGCAACGGCCATCTGCTCCATGTTGCGCACCCGATCGCTGATGCTCTTGGCCGCGTCGCCCACACGCTCCAGGTCGGCGTTAATTTTGATTACGCTCAAAATGAACCGCAAGTCGATGGCCATCGGCTGCTCCATGGCAAGCAGATCGAGCGCTGCCTGATCGATGTCGCGTTCCAGCCGATTGATCGCATTTTCGCTGCGGCTGACCAGATCGCAAATCGACAAGTCGCGCACACGGTACGCTTCAATCGCCCTCTGGATGGCCTGTTCCGCGAGGCCTGCCATCATCAGCAGGTTCTCTTTTAATTCGTCGAGGCTTTTCTGAAATCGTATGCGCGTCATCCAAACCTGCCCGTAATGTAATCCTCAGTGCGCTTGTCGCTGGGATTCGTAAAGATCTTGTGCGTCGAGTCGAATTCCACCATGCGGCCATTCAGAAAGAACCCGGTCTTCTCTGCGACTCGAGCCGCCTGCTGCATGTTGTGCGTCACAATCACGATAGTGTACTGAGTCTTCAATTGAAAGATAAGATCTTCAATCTTTGATGTCGAAACAGGATCGAGCGCCGAAGCCGGCTCGTCCATCAACAAAACCTCGGGGTCCACCGCCAGGGCGCGCGCAATGCACAGTCGCTGCTGCTGTCCGCCGGAAAGACTGGCTCCGGATTTCTTCTTGAGATCATCCTTCACTTCATCCCAGAGAGCAGAGTTCTTCAGCGATTTCTCCACAATCTCATCCAGCACCCGGCGGTTGCTGTACCCATTCAGCTTCAGCCCGGAAGCCACATTGTCGTAAATTGACATGGTCGGAAACGGGTTCGGCCGCTGGAACACCATCCCCACGCGGCGCCTCACCTGCACCGGTTTGGCGTCGTTATAAATGTCCAGGTCGCCGATACGGACTGTCCCTGTAACCCGCGCAATGGGATTCGTCTCGTGCATCCGGTTCAGGCACCGCACAAACGTGCTCTTCCCGCAGCCGGACGGCCCGATCAGCGCCGTGGCGTGGTTAGCCGGAATATTCAATGTGATGTCCTGCAGCGTGTGATTGGTGCCGTACCACGCATTCAGATTGGTCACGTCGATGCGAACACCCACTTAGCTTGCCCCTTTCAAGACTCCTCGGCTGGTTACGTAGCGCACCAGAGAAACGGCAACCACGATCAATGAAATCAAAACCAGCGCGCCCGCCCATGCCAGCCTGTGCTGGTCATCGTAAGGCGAAAGCGCGTAGACATAAATCTGCAGGGGAAGTGCTTCGATCGGCCGGTCCAGGCTGGTGCTCATGAAGGAGTTGCCCAGCGCCGTAAACAGCAATGGGGCCGTTTCGCCGGCCACCCGCGCAAACGCGAGCATGCATCCCGTGATGATGCCCGGAGAGGCCGTCTTCACCGTGATCGACAGAACCGAGCGCCAAGCGGGAACACCCAATCCCAGCGCAGCCTCGCGCACCGCGTGCGGCACCATCAGCAGCATCTCTTCCGTGGTCCGGCAGACCGTGGGAACCATCATGATTCCAAGTGCAATCCCACCCGAAAATGCCGAGAAATGGCCGACAAACGGCAAAAAGCTGATATGAGGGCTGACAATCAGCGCATAAGCAGCCAGTCCCATCACGATGGAAGGCACGCCATTCAGAACATCCGCAGTAAAGCGCACCGCGTTCGCCAGTTTCGTTCCCCGTCCGTATTCCGCCAGAAAGATGCCGCCGCCAATTCCAATCGGGACGCCAATTGCGCTGGAAATACCCAGCAGGACTGCTGAACCGACAATGGCGTTCGCCATGCCTCCGCCATTTTCGCCCTCCGGTTTGGGAATCTCCGTGAAGAAAGCCAGGTTAAGCGAGCTCGCTCCTTTGTAGACGAGATATCCGAAGATCACCACCAGCGGTAACACCACCAGCACCGTCGCCAAAATGGCCAGCACGGTGACTGCGCCATCGGTGACCGTCCGAATCCTTGACTTGAAATTCTCTGACCTGAAGGTCTCCGCGCCCACTAAAGTCTCCTCAACGCGCCTGCGCCGGCGTTCCCCGCGTTACGGCCCAGACCAGAATTTGAGCCAGCCCGTTCACAATGATCGTGACGATAAACAAAGCCAGGCCGATCTCGATCAATGCGGTCCGATGCACGTCGCTCACGGCTTCGGTGAATTCATTGGCAATCACTGCGGCCATCGAACTCCCATTCGAGAGCAGCGAGCGGTGGATCTCCGGAGTGTTGCCAATCACCATCGTGACCGCCATGGTCTCGCCCAGTGCCCGGCCCAATCCGAGAATGATCGATCCAACAATGCCAATGCGCGCGTTACGCAGCACGCCCATGCGAATCATCTCCCAGCGCGTGGCTCCCAGCGCCAGCACCGCCTCGCGTTGCGAGTGTGGCACGGCAGTCATCACCTCGCGGGTCAACGACGAAATAATAGGCAGAATCATAATTGCCAGAATCACGCCACCGGCCAGAAAGCCAAGACCAGTGGGGTTGTCGTTGGTGAAAAATCCCGTCCAGCCCAATAGGCTCGTCAACAAGGGATTCACATATTGCCGCAGCAGCGGCACCAGCACAAAAACCGCCCAAAGTCCGTAGATCACGCTCGGAATTGCAGCCAGCAACTCGGTCAGGAAGGCGAGCGGGCCGCGCAAAACCTTTGGACTCATCTCTGTGAGGAAGATGGCCAGCCCAACCGCGAGCGGAACTGCGATCAGCAGAGCCAAAAACGAGGAGACCAGGGTGCCGTAAACAAAGGGCAGAGCGCTGAACTGCTCATTGACCGGATCCCAGTACAGCGGCTCATTGGTCACAGAATCGGTAAAGGTCTTGTAGAAGAACCCAAGCCCAAACTTGTGCCAGGTCAATTGGGAATTCATCACCAGTTGCCAGGCGATCAACCCGACAATTGCGAAGATGCACAGCGCACAGAGCACCATCAGAATCTTGAAGGCGCGATCGGCGATGGCCGAGTTTCCCCTCGAAAGCAAATATTGCCGGATCGGGGATGGCTCGGCAGGCACGCTTTTGGCCGAGCGCGGTTCATCGGGTGTTTTGGGCTCACGCTGAAATTGCGTTTGCGAGATACGGATCTCTGGCACAGGAGCTATCACCAACGGTAGCCTAACGGGGCAATATGAATAGGAGGTTACAGGGCCGCAAAATCAAGCGCATACAACCCAAGAATCGGGCATTTGGTCGAAATCCCTATGCCAATCCCGGGCAGCCTTTGACGCTATCGGGTGAAATTCCACATGTCCTGCGGAGTAGCCGCCTCCATCACACCAACTGATATGATTTCTCCACCTCGGAAGCCCGCGCGACCGGCGCACCACGCGGACTATTGCCGCCCGGAGGAAGACATTCGATGAGAAGGCACTTCGTTCAGGTCTGTACGCTCGCCATGCTACTGACCGGCAGCCTGAGCGCACAAGACACATCCTCAACCTGGCAAGGAACCTTCACCTCGGGTGCGGAGCAGCGGCGCGCAGTCCTTCAAATGGTCAAAAAGGAAACCGGAGGCTGGGAGCCCACCGCGTACTATCTCGAGTTCTTCCACGACCCCATTCACATCGACGCTTTCGCCCAACACGGTTCAAGTCTGAGATTCACCATCAACGCAGGGAAAGGCGCATACCAGGGGAAGATCGCTTCGGATGGCGCCACGATTGAAGGCACCTGGACCTACGACGGGTACGCGGCGCCTCTTGAGCTGCGACTCGCGACCGGAGAAACCGCTTGGCGCACACCGTTTCTGTATCAGTACCACTTCCAGAATGTCACCATCCCGCGCCCATCGCCGGACGAGGTTAAAATCCCATTCTCACCGAAGCTGGCGTTCGACTATATGGAACAAGGTGCAGTCGCCTGGACTGCAGAGTGGAAATGCGTGGCCTGCCATACCAACGGATCGTACATGGTCGTGCGGCCCCTGCTCACTCCGCAGTTTGGTCAACCGCAAAAGGAGTTGCGCGATTTCTTTGTATCCGAACTGAAGGAATACTTAGCCCTCGATCCGGCAAAGCTGCAATCGGAGGTAGAACCGACCCAAGTGGTCTACATCGCAGCGGGCCTGGCCATATGGGATGCGCATGTACTCCACCGGTTGTCGCCCGAGACGGCGCAGGCTCTCAGCCTGATGTTCAAAATGCAGCGCGAAACGGGAGACTGGTTCATCGAAGACGACAATAATCCTCCCCTCGAGTCGAGCCCGTACCAGTTGGCCACTGTCGCGGCCAGAGCAGTCGGCAACGCGCCGGGCTGGCTGGAACAGCAGCGCGGCACGCCGACCGAAGCTCAGGTCAATCGACTGGAAAACTTGCTTCGTGCGCAGCGCAAACTGCAGGGCGATTACGATCGAACCGACTTGCTCTGGGCTGCAACAGAACTCCCCGGACTGCTCGATGCCGCACAACAACGGCAAATAATCCAGATGATCTTCAGCCACCAAAGACCTGACGGTGGATGGTCGATCCGTAACTTTGCCCTGCCCGAAGAGTGGGGCAAGGGCAATCGCGCCGAGAAACTCAGAGCGGAACTCGAGTTTCCCGATCCTCCCAGCGACGGCCACATGACCGGTCTCGCCATCATCGCCTTGCGCAAAGTGGGTATTCCCGCGAGCGATCCTCGCATCCAACGCGGCGTCTCCTGGCTGCTGACCAACCAGCGCTCGTCGGGAAGATGGTGGACGCGCTCCTTGAATAGGGATAATTGGCAGTTCATCAGCTACAGCAGCACCGCGTACCCGCTGCTCGCTCTTTCCTTGTGTAATGCCTTACCACCGTCTCTGCAATCTGGGCGTCAGGCGAGCAATTCGGAAACCGACGCCGCATCAAATCCAGGACACTGACCTCTCACAGCTGTTCTAATCTGGTGTCTGTCAAACGGAAGGCCCGATCCCTTGCGCCAATTATTTGCCCTCTTCGCCATCGCTCTCAGCACCTTCGCCCTCCAAGCGCAATCCCCCATCCAACCCGATCCGCCGCAACGGGACTGGACCGCTTCCTGGATCACCCATCCAACGGCTCCCCTTCGCGAGCCCATCGTTCTCCACTTCCGCCGCGCATTGACTTTGCCCTCGGCCCCCGCCAGCTATCGCGTCCGTGTCAGCGCCGACAACCGCTTCATCCTTTTCGTCAATGGGCATCGCGTCGGCGATGGCCCAGCCCGCGGCGACCTCACGCACTGGCGCTATGAACTGTTCGACCTCGCGCCTTCCCTCAAGACAGGCCAAAACCTGATCACCGCGACCGTCTGGAACTTCGGCGTCTTCGCACCCATCGCCCAAATGAGCGACCGTACCGCATTCCTCCTCGAAAGTGAATCAACCGCCGCTGATTCCATCAGCACGCCCGACGGTTGGCTCGTCGAAGAGGAGCGCGGCCAACGCCCGCTTGATCGCGCCTCAGTCACTTTCCAGACCTATATGGCTGCCGGTCCAGGCGAAGAGATCGACGCAGCCCGCTACAACTGGAACTGGAATTCTCCGACCGCCAACACCTCGTCTTGGGTCGCAGCCGCGTCTCCCATGCGCGACAGCATCTATCCCGGCGTGAACAAAGCCCACTCCGCCGAAGTCACGGGTGACAATCCCTGGGGCCTCATCCCGGACGCGCTTCCGCACATGGAATATGCCCCTATCAGCGCGGGCGAAGTCGTCCGCACCAATTTGCCGGAACTCAGAGGCTTCCCCGCCGCGCCAATCACAATCCCGCCCAACACCGAACTCCATCTGATTCTCGACCGCAAGACCCTCACCACCGCTTATCCGCAACTCACCGTCTCCGGCGGCAAAGGCACGCACATCGTCCTCACTTACTCTGAAGCTCTCTACGACAAGAACAAGCAAAAAGGGGATCGCGACGAAGTCGCGGACCGGGAAGCTCTTGGCCTGACTGACAGCTTCCTTCTCAATGGCGACGCGCATCGCACCTTCGAGCCCCTCTGGTGGCGCACGTGGCGCTACCTCGGCGTCGACATCATCACCGGCAATGCTCCGCTGACTCTTGGCTCTCTCACCGCACAATTTACGGCCTACCCTTTCGAAGAGCGCGCCAAGTTCAAATCAGGCGATCCAGATCTCGACAAGATTTGGGAGATCAGTTGGCGCACCGCCCGTCTCGATGCCCATGAAACCTACATGGACACGCCCTACTACGAGCAGCTCCAGTACATCGGCGACACACGCATTCAGGCGCTCATCTCTTACACAGTCGCTGGCGACGACCGCCTCGCCAAACAAGCCCTCGACGCCTTCAACGACTCACGCATCCCGGAAGGCCTCACGCGCAGCCGCTATCCCAGTTCCCTGCCGCAGACCATCCCTACATTTTCCCTGCTCTGGATCGGCATGCTCCATGACTGGTGGATGTACCGGCCCGATTCCGAGCCCGTCCGCTCCGCGCTTCCAGGCGTCCGCGGCGTTTTAGGTTGGTTCGCAAAGTACGAACATCCCGACGGCCTGCTGCACGAAGTGCCATGGTGGAGTTTCATCGACTGGGTCCAGGAAAAGCAGAAAACGCCCACCTACGACGCACACGGCGAATCCTGCATGACCACGCTCGAGTATTTGGGCGCACTAGATGACGCAAGCGGCCTTGAGCACAGTCTCGGCGATCCGGTTGTCGCCGACCGCTACCACGCCCGCGCGGCCCATGTCCGTTCCGCCATCTATGACAAGTGTTGGAGCGCCGATCGCGACCTCATCGCCGACAATCCCGATCGCAAAATCTTCAGCCAGCAAGCCAACATTCTCGCAGTTCTCTACGACGTCATCCCCAAAGAACAGCAACAGGCCGTGCTGCGTAAGATTCTCGCCATCGAACCGGGAAGAACCCCGGACAGCGTAATGAGCGCCTCGTACTACTTCCGCTTTTATCTCGCGCGCGCTTTAGACCATGCTGGGCTGGCCGACGACTATCTGCAATCCCTCGATCCCTGGCACAAGCTGCTGCCATTGCATTTCTCCACCTGGCCCGAGGTTCCCGGCGACACGCGCTCGGACTCGCACGCCTGGTCGGCACATCCCATCTACGACATGCTGACGCTCGTTGCGGGCGTTGAACCCGCGAGCCCCGGATTCGCCTCCGTGCGCATTGCTCCGCATCTGGGCAATCTAAATTCGCTCACAGCGACCTTCCCACATCCTGAAGGCCCGATCTACATCGAATACAAGCGCGACGGATCGACTTTGGGCGCAACCATCACCCTGCCCGGCAAACTTGCCGGAAGCTTCGTCTATCGCGGCCGGACGTGGCCCTTGGCACCCGGCGTGAATCAGATTCGCGCCCAATAAATTGGACAGGGGTCCGGAGCAATTTGCCATGCACTCTCGCTCCTGACGATCTTGCCCGATCCCCCGTGGCAAATCGAATTATTTGCCTTCCCCAGCCAGTTTCCGCTTTCTTAAAAACGTGTTACAACTCCAACATGGCAAAGGGCAGGATTTCGACGCCGCCAGGGCACGTCAATCTGAGAATGCTGGCCGAGCATCTCGAACTCTCGCAGACCACTGTCTCGCTCGTCCTGAACAATTCCCCATCGGCAAAGTCCATCCCTCAGGAGACTCGCACCCGCGTCATTGAAGCGGCCGAGCGCCTGAATTATCGGCCCAATTACTTTGCCCGTTCGCTTCGGCAAAGCCGCTCCATGAGTGTCGGAGTTCTTGCCCCCGACCTGAGCGA
>Ga0182030_10011097_pt1 | contig 18202 bp, 12 predicted proteins | sample 812S3MmetaG_FD_121299 | JGI IMG/M metagenome (GOLD analysis project Ga0182030, IMG submission 121299) | Permafrost microbial communities from Stordalen Mire, Sweden - 812S3M metaG (Illumina Assembly) | ecosystem: Environmental > Terrestrial > Soil > Wetlands > Permafrost | place: Sweden...
AATGGGTGCGGCATTCCCACCGAGCACCTGCCGCACATCTTCGACCGCTTCTACCGCGTCCCCGGCCAGGGCACCGCGCCCAGCCCCGAACAGGGCTTGGGCCTTGGCCTCAGCTTCGTCGCCTGGATCGTCAAGGCCCACAACGGCAAGATCGAAGTCGAGAGCACGCCGGGCAAGGGGACGCGATTCATCATCCGCCTCCCTAATGAGGGAGTCGGCAGCGACACCAGGGAGTTGGCCGGGCAGCCCGCCAGCTACTGACCGGGCAAGAGAATCGGGATCTTACGCCCGCGCTACTTCTCGATCGCGCCGGTCGTGGCATTCACCAACGCGGCATAGCCGCCCTTGGTGCTTCCCCACATGACGTACCAGATCGGCGCACTGAAGCGCGATGCATTGCCCAATCGCAACGTGGCTTTCTCGCCGGGGTGCGCCTTCAGCCATGGTGCCTCGGCCTTCTCCGCCGCCACTTTGTAGGCGGCATCGGAATCCACCGCGAACTCGCTGTTGGAAAACGGCTTGCTGTCTTTTGTGGCGCCGCCCCAGGACTGCGCGTTGCCGATGTTGACTCCCTTTCGAATATCCCCGTTGTCCGCCACCGCGTAGGTGAAGCTCCGCGCCTCCTTACGGCTTGGGGAAACAAAGATGGCGGTCCACAACCCGGCCTTCCCGCCTTCATTCTTGATATTCGGCACCTCGCCGCTAGCCACGCTGAGCGCCAGCAGATCGGTCGCCCAGGTGCGCGCCGGCTTGTACATCTCGTAGAACGCGAGTTGTGCGGTCACGGCCTCCGGTGCCTTGGCAGGCTCCTTCTTCGCTTCAGTCTCAACCTTCGCCGGTGTCGGAGCGTCCGAACAACCCGATAGTAGAAGAGAGGCAACCATGGCGGTTGCGGATAACAGAATCTTTTTATTCATACGCCACCCCACCCATATTACTCCACGCACATCCCTTTTTGGGGCCAAGTTTGCGGGGCAGGCTGGAAACCGGCTGCCAACCGGCTGCCAGCCCGCCCGTTGCGCCGGCAAACAACCGGACCGGCCACGGCCCGTGAGCCCGCCTGCATGAGCCGCCGCAAAAAGCCGGTCTCGAAACGCAGGGAAGCTATTCCGCCCCGAACGACGCCTTTCGCCCTGTCGATGGCCCCACCTTGTGCCCCCTACGCCGCCTTCGGCATGGCGACCGACTTCGACTGCATCCCCGCCTTTGCCAGGGCGTAGTAAACCACCAGCCCGACGATAAAGCTGTACACCACCGCCGGCTGCACGTAGCTCTTCATCTCCGGCGAAAGCGTGATGGGCAGCACATCCAGCGGCAGAATACCGACGATGAAGCCCACGGCCCAGGCGATATATCCGGCCAAGTTCACACCTTCCCTCGGGCCGCTCCACTTCCTGCCCGACAGCAGATAGTCCGCCACCATGGCGCCGATGATCGGTCCGAAGCTGGCGCCCACGATGGTGAAAAACCCGATCAGGTTGGCCGCCACCCCCGTGATCGCGAGCAGAACGCCCACCGCCCCGGCCGCCATCGTGCTGGAGACGCGCGGCACACTCGGAATCATGGTGTTGAAGCTGTTGCCGGCGATGAAGGCGCAAAAACACGCCGCCGGAATCGACGCGATGGCAAACAGGAACAGCATGGCCGACGCGATCGGGCCGCCGATGGCCTGCACCACTTCGCCGAAATCCCAGCTCTGCGTCAAGCCGCTGCCGTGGGCTCCGGCCACCGCCAGCAACGGCAGCCCGCCGGCCACCATCACGGCCAGCGTGATGCCCACCAGGCCTCCCCAGCGCACGTCCCGCTCATCGCGCGCGTTCATGCCGAAATCCGCGCCCGCCGCGCCCGCCGTGGCGAAGAACCCGATCACGATGGCGATCATCGTGGTGAATGCGCCGAACGAATTTTGTTGCGCCGCCGCCACGTGATAGCTCGCGACACCGCCCGAAGTCTGAAAGAAGACCACCAGCAGCATCAGGAGCGGAATGGCATTCAGGAACAAGGCGATCTTGGAAACATACTGCACCCCTTTGGCTCCCGCAAACGCCATGCAGGCGCCCCACAACACGCACACGATGCCGAAGGACAGCGTGCCGGGCTTCGATGCCATCCCCATTCCACGCAGAATGTAATCGGCGGCGAAGAACGTGCCCACCGCGAACCAGCCAATCTGCAACACCCCCATCAGCAGGCCCGGCATGATGTAGCCGCCGGCCGTGCCAAAGGTGGAAGAGCCCACCACGTACAGCGGAAATCCGGTTTTCATCCCCAGCATCGCCGGAACGCGATAGTACAGGGCATAGCTGAGGATTCCGGCAACCGCCAGCGCGACCAGGCAGAGCGCCAGTCCGCCGTGTTGCAGGGTACCTCCCGCCATCTGCTGATAGAAGGCGATCCACAGAAAAATTCCGGCATAAGTGGGCGCGGTATTGGCATACCACGGGGCGCGTTTCCCCATCGGGTTCGGCACTGCTTTCGCAAGGTAATCTGGCAACATGGCTCTTCCTTTTCGATTCCAAATGTAGATCTGAAGCGGCCAGTATACTACACGGCAATTCCCAACTCTGGGGACACCGGGGACAGACCAGCGAGTTTCCGGCAAACCGCGCCGGAAACTCATGTCAGTCCCCGAACTGGTACAATCCAATTCATGCCCTGGGGCAAGCTCGCTTTTCCGAATACTACCCAATCGTGATCCGCCGGGTCTTCAAAGCTTTTCAGTATCGCGACTTCCGCCTGATGTGGATCGGCGCCTGCACCTCCAGCATCGGCACCTGGATGCAGATCGCCGCGCAGAGCTGGCTCGTGCTGAAGCTCTCCAACTCGCCCTTTCTGCTGGGCCTCGATGCTTTCCTCGGCGGCATCCCCATCTTTCTCTTCTCGCTGATCGGCGGCGTGGTGGCGGACCGCATCGAGCGCCGCAAGGTGCTGCTGCTCTCGCAGTGCGTGCAGATGGGCGCCGCCTTCCTGCTCACCGCTTTCATCGGCTTCCATCTGGTTCGCGTCTGGCAGATCCTCTGCCTGTCGTTTATTACCGGCTTCGCCCAGGCCTTCGGCGGGCCCGCCTACCAGGCGCTCATTCCCACTCTGGTCGACAAAGAAGACATGCCGAACGCTATCGCCCTGCAATCCATTCAGTTCAACGTGGCGCGCGTCATCGGTCCGGCACTGGGCGGCATCGCCCTGACCCAACTCGGCGAGATGTGGTGCTTCGGGCTGAACGGCCTCTCGTTTTTTGCTCCCATCATTTCCCTTCTCATGCTCACCACGCGCTTCTATCCGCAGAAGACCACCGAATCGATTCTCGCCGGCATGAAGCAGGGCATCGGCTTCATCCGCGGCCGGAGTGCCATGGTGGCCCTGATGGTGCTGGCTTTTTGCATGACGGGTCTGGGCGTGCCCATGATGACCTTCCTCCCGGTGTTCGCCAAGAACATTTTCCATCAGGGGCCCGGCATGTTCACCTTGTTCCTCTCGGTCTCCGGCTGCGGCTCCATCGTGGGCGCTCTCACCGTCGCCGCCCTGGGCAATGTGCATCATAAGGGACGCATCGCCCTGATCATGCTCATCTGCCTCGGCGCCGGCATCGCCGGATTTGCCCTTTCCACCTCGGTTTGGTTGAGCTGCGTCATGCTGTTTTTCTCCGGAGCAAGCCTGATTTCGGTCTTCACGCTGGTCAATTCGCTGGTGCAGCTCATCACCACCAACGAAATGCGCGGCCGCGTGATGAGCGTCTACAACTTTGCCTTCCGTGGGGGCATGCCCATGGGAAACCTGTTGACCGGCTGGCTCGTCCCACTCTTTTCGGCCCCCCTCGTGCTCGCCGTGAACGGAATCCTCCTCATGGCCGTGGCAGTCTACTTTCTCGCGGTGCAACGGCGGGTGGCCGCTCTCTGATTTAATAGAGGAGTCGCACTCATATGCTCGCCATCGTGATCGCCGCTTACCTGGCCGCCGCCGCGCCCTCTCCCCTGGAAGTGGCGCGCGACAAGCAGGACCGCGCCGCCTTAACCGAGTTCGCCGCCCAGGCCGGCGGCGCCGCCGCCAAGGCGCCCAACGATGACGAGGCGCAATACCGCGCCGCCCTGGCGAATTGCTATCTCGCCGAGGTGGCGATCGAATTGCGCGACCGCAAAGCCGGACGCCAGATCGCCGAGCAGGGCATCAAGTTCGCCGAAAAGTCGGTGGCCCTGAAACCCGCGAGCGCCGAGTACTACCGGCTCCTCGGCACTCTCTACGGCCAGGCGGTCACCGACATCATGAGCGGCCTGACCTACGGTCCCAAGGCCAAGGACGCCATCAATAAGGCCGTGGAAAAAGCGCCCAAGTCTTCCATGATGTACGTGGCCCGCGGCGTCGGCAACTATTACGTTCCCGCCTCATTGGGCGGCGGCTCCAAACTCTCCATCCCGGATTTCCAGAAGGCCATCGAACTCGATCCCCGCAACGCCGAAGCGTACCTCTGGCTCGGCCTGAGCCTGCGCAAGGAGAATCGGGACGCCGAGGCGCGCCAGGCATTCGCCAAGTCGCTGGAACTCAACCCCAACCGCGTCTGGACCAAACAGCAATTGGAAAAGACTCCGGCGAAATGAAACCGCTCGCCACCGCTGCCGCCAGTATTGCGCTGGCGCTGCTCACCTTTTTTCAATTCCCCGGCCACACATGGCTGCAGCAGGACAGCCAGATCTACCTCCCCATCCTGGAACACCAGCGCGACCCCGCCGTGCTGCGCAACGATATCCTGGTGCAGCACCCGCACGTTGCCTTTACCCTCTACGACGAAACCGCTCTGGCCCTCCGCGCCGTCACCGGCGCCGGCTTCCGCGAAGTGCTCGCCGCCCAGCAGATCGCCACCCGCGCGCTCGGCATCTGGGGCCTCCTGCTGATGGGGGAAGCGGTGGGACTGGCCTTCGCTCCGTCGTTGCTGGTGGCTGCCCTCTGCTCTCTCGGCGCGCTGATTCCGGGTCCCACCGTTTTAACCTTGGAATACGAGCCCACGCCGCGCGCTTTAGCCGTTCCGCTACTCATCTGCGCCATCGGCCTGGCGGCGCGTCGCCGTCACCTCGGCGCCGGAGTGGCCGCGGCTGCTGCCTTCCTCTACCATCCGCCCACCGCGCTCCCGTTCTGGGGCATCTTCGTCGTGTTGGCCCTGTGGCCGCACCGCGAGCGCCGCGCGCGTCTCGCGGCCATCCTGCCGCTTGCCGCCGCGGTGCCGCTGCTGTGGGCCGCCGCGAGCGCTCAATCCGACTCCGGGTACGCGCAGCGCGTCTGGGCCCACCTCGATTCCAGCCAGGAATTCCTGCAGCGCATGCGCACTTCCTACGTCTGGATCTCCACCTGGCCGGCCGCCACCATCGTGCATCATCTGCTGATTCTGGCCGTCTTCGTGGCGGCGTTCGTGCGTATCCGCCAGGCGGTCGGCGTGGAACTGCGCGTCCTGCTGCTCGGGCTGGCCGCGCTCGGCGTGCTCACGATGCCGCTCTCCTGGCTGCTCCTGGAGCAATTCCATTGGGGCCTGGTCCCGCAGATGCAGCCCTTGCGCGCGCTTCTCTTTCTCACCCTCGGCATGCAGTTCGTCACCGCCACCGCCGGCGCCCGGGCGCTTGGTTCGCGCCGCCCTGCCGAAGCGTTCGTCTGGTTCGCCTTGGCCTACCTGCTGCCGCTCGAGCCAGTTCTCACCGGACCCTTCGTGTGGAAGCGCATCGCGCTCGCGCTCGCCTTGGCTGCCGTCACCGCGCTCGCCGGAGTTCGCTGGTCGGCCGCCTGGCCGGTCGGCGTCGCCGTCGCCGCTTTCTTCGCCATCCCCATGCTGGGCGGCGTGGTGAACTACCCGCAACTCCACACTCCCGATCTGGCCCAGCTTTCGGCGTGGGCGCGGGGCCACACCGAACGCGACGCCGTATTCGTCTTCCCCGGCAACAACCGCTCCGCGGCCCCCGGCATTTTTCGCAGCGAAGCCCTGCGCGCCGTCTACGTCGATTGGAAAGGCGGCGGCCAGGTCAACTACCTCAAGGATCTCGGCGAGCAGTGGTGGTTCCGCTGGCGCCAGATCCGCAACTTCCAGCCCGCCGATTTGCCGCAGTATGCCGCCACCGGCATCAACTACGTGGTCCTGCAGAAGCCCCTGCCGCGCCCGCCGCAATTCCAAAATTCCAGCTACTCTGTCTACCGGCTGCCGTAGGGTGCCAACGGCATCTGGTGTAGACTCGGATTATGAAAGCAGCGCAGCGGTTGACTGCCATCATCGAACGTGAGGACGACGGTTTTGTGGCCTTGTGCCCCGAACTCGATATTGCGAGCGAAGGTGCGTCGATTGAAGAAGCACGAGTCAACCTGATCGAGGCCCTCACGCTGTTTTTCGAGACAGCCGCCCCTTCCGAAGTCGCCCGGCGCTTTCACAACGAAGTTTTTGTCACTCAGGTTGAGGTGCCGGTTGGGTAGGCTCCGAGTTCTTTCGGGCTCGGAAGTTTGTCGGATTCTCGAACAACACGGATTCTCGCCCGACGCCCTAGTACGTCGGCGGCAACTCGGCGCGTTCCCGAAGCACGAAGTAGCAGTTAACAAGTCCGTCGGGCCTGGTGTTTTCCGGGACTCGCTTAGTCCGGAGGTCCGGCAGGTCCTCCGGGAACGCCATGTATTCCTGGTAGAGGCCGGGGTCACTCGTCCTGAGCGCCTCAAGGGCTCGCATCCACCGGTAGCGATCGCGGACATTCTTCTCACTGTCCAATCGCAGGACCTGTTTGAGCTTCTCTCCTTCAGAGTTCAGGGCGTCAATATGGCCGTCAGCCGTGACTCGCAGGCAATCATTGAACGCCACTAGACAAGGGTTCGGGAGGCCGAGGATGGCCTCCTTCGTCTCGTTGCAGGTTGCACATGCGTAGAGAAGATTTGAGTATTGGCACTCGCCATCTGGATCCACACTGGCTGGCATGAAGTGCTCCACATGAAACGTCCCGCCGCGGTTGTCCCACTGTTCACGATGAAGGCAGTACACGCAACGGAAAGTGAACTCGTCGCGCAGCCAATCCCGATAGCTGCTGTAATCCTTGTAGCCACCGGGGCCATGTCGCCTAGCGTGCGGCGAGGCTGGATACTCAAATCCTATCATCGGACGTTCTTGCCCTTCGTGTGCGAGCCCGAAAATAACCGATTCTCAAGTTCGTCGAGCGCGTGCGTAGGGCGCGGGACCACCCTTTCGATGTGATAGTCGGTGTACGTCTGCAACGCGTCTAGACGCGTCTGTTCCTCGGCGTTCAGCCTCCCTGAAATGTTCTTGTCGATGAGCATGCCCCGCTCGCGGTTTGTGATTGACCAGTCCTCCTCGAACTGAAGGAATTCGGAAAGGCGTATCTTGCCCTCGAGTTCTCGTGGTAGGTACCTGGTTTGTTTGAACGGCACGCCGACGCGTTTCCTCCCGCTGAATAATCCAAGCACGCGCTGCTCCAGATCGAGCGGCAGGGAATATAGCTTGAGAACCTCAGCGTCGACGCGCAGTAGCAGTCTCTCCAACTCCGCAGAGGCCGTTTGGGATGAAGCTTCCGCAAAATACGCCCTCGCCGCTCGCTCGACTCCCTCAAATGAGCGCATCTTGGGGATCGGTATCTTTCGGATGTCGCCGACTATGTTGTCGCGTTTACCCAGATGCGAGTAAGCGTAGGCATTCGCAACCGGCGAGTTGAGTAGGGCCCAAAGGGTCTCAATTGAGTATGCGGACGTCGTTGGACGCACCGGAATGAAACGGCTTGTGACTGGGTGCCCCTGCTTGTCAAGTAGTGCTTTTAGTCGCCAAGGGCCACGGCTCGCCGGAGCATAGTTAAGAAGCACCTGCGGACGACCGAACGTCGTCCCACTCACTGCTCGACGAATCACTGTCGGGTCCAGGTTCATCCAGTGCCTCTTCGGCAACTCGTGCAGTTGCAGGCCGCGATCGAAGAGCACGAAACCACGTTGGCCACCCGCGAACTCGTCGTCGGAGTATGTTGTGCTGCCGGATGGCAGGTCTGCTCCACGATAGATCAGGCCCTGCCCGACCGAAGCAACATCGGCAAGTATCGGATTGTCCGCACATGCACTCCATACGTCTTCCAACTCGGGCAGACGCAAGGACAATGAGGTGTCAGCCGAGAACCGCGACTGGCGAACGGTTCGCGTCGTTGAGGCGGTATAGTCGGACCGGAATCGATCTAGCTCGGGTTCGCGAATACGGCGATAACGAACTTCGTTCTGGGCGCCAGGCGTCTTGCGCCGCCCAACAAGAATCGCCGACTCGGCGTCTGAAAATGAAAACATCTTGTCAGGGAAAAGGCAGATTTCTCTTAGCTCGCACTTGCTGCCCAGGAATTCACGAAGATCACGTCCGTTCTCGCTATATAGAACAGTTTGCGGAAGCACGACCCCGAACACGCCACCTTCAGGCATATGGGGCAGAGTTCGCCAAAGCATCTCAGCGGATTTATTGACGAAGCGGACGCCAGAACGTTGGTCCCGGTACTGTTGTTGCTCCTGAGGCGTGAAGTTATCAAACGGCGGATTGGCAAGCAGAATAGTATTCCTCTTTGCCCGCACCGCGAGGCGGTCACCAAGAAACATATCCTGGGGTTCTAAATCCCAGCCGTCAGGATTTGGAATATCCGTAAGCGTGAGCGACAAACGAGCCAATTCAAGCGCAAATGAGTCAACGTCGACGCCGTGCATCCGACTGCGTAGATACGGTCCACGCCGGCTCGGTACCGCATTCTCAGCCGGCAGCATTTCTGTGAGTAGCCGCATCGCGGAGACGAGAAAAGCGGAGTGCCCACACGCTGGCTCGAACACGCTTCGTTCGTTGACAGGAATCTCTTCTATCCAGTCAGCCAGGTTACCGACAACATAGTCGACAAGGAACGAAGGCGTCCTATGTGTTCCAAAGGCCGACCTAGTCTCCTTCGAAATTAGCGTGTTTTCGTAAACGTATGCGAGAGACTCGGTTGTTGTGAGTGCCAGGCTGCTGAACCGATCGATAATGCGAGCCGATTCCCGCAGGCCTTCAAGCTTTTCCTTTGAGTCGATGGCCAGTGGTTCAGTGCCGTAGTGCCTGCCAAGCCTCCGGAAGACCTCCTCAACATCGTTAAGGTTCAGGTCTGCGAACCTCTCGACCCGCTTGTCCCGGAGGATCTTCCCCGAAACGAGCCAGAAGACCGTTTGTAATAGCCAGTGGCCCTGGTCATCGGTGACGTCTCCCCAGCCGATGGAACTCTTCAGTTCGGCCACGTTCCTTTCGACGAGCTTGCCGAGCGATTTGCCCACCTGCTCCTCAACGAGCGGCAGGAGTCCGAGGTCGACGAAGCTGAGTTGGTACTCCGGCCGGAAACGCCCCCAAGTTTTTGCTCGGTAGACCGCGTCAGGTTTGAAAGCCCCGAGGTTGTCCTCAAAGAATCGCTCAACGTTATTTGCGGGAATGCTTTCCCGATATTCCGGAGACTGAGCGCCTTGCTTCCACCATTGGAGCGTATCCTGAAAACAAACGAAGACCAAAGGTGCTCCGAGGGGTCTGCATGCCGCCACGGCCGAGCGCGGACCGTTCGTTTCTGACAGCACGGCCACACAGGCCGACCGAGAGTCCGCCGGCGACTGGGCAAATGCCACCAACGGTATAGTCTGGCCCTCTCCGAGCAGAAAATCGGTTCGGAGCAAATCGGGGCGATATCCGCAGTCGCGGAGTGGGGCTTTGATGGAAGTTGGCGTCAACAAGGCGGCACCCATCCTGTTGGTTATTTTCAGCCGGTCACTGCGACCAAGCTCAGATCCCACGTGCGAGCGGAGAAACAGGGCCAAAACATTTTGGGCATATATTGTTCACGGCCACATTATACAGTGTAGCAGTTGTACGCTCGGAGTACACCAGAATAGCAGGGATCGCGGCTGCCATCGCCACACAGACCGGTAGATCAGCCGTTGGCCCCGCAAGGTCAACCCCCTTATGCAATTAAGTGGCTAATTGTCTTATATTTGCGAAAGGCCAACGATCTGGGTTTGCCGGGAGCAGTCCACTTGGACGAAAACGCGCGACCCGTGGAAGTGGCGCCAGCGGACCATCTGGGAAGCTTGTGTGGGGGCACCCACCGGTAACGCCGCAGGGTTTAGAAAGGCGATACGCTTTACCAAACCCACCAGAATCGGGCCGCCAGCCCTCAACTTAGCTCCGGCGCCCTCTGGCAGCGGCGCCCCGTCGGCCGGCTCGCGCCCCACCCCCCCGCTACTTCGCGCTCAGCAGATTGGCGAACAGGCGATAGGCGCCCGGCACGCCCGCCGGAAGCTGCCGGAACCACGCATACGCGCTGAAAATGTAGACGCCCTTGCCGTAGCGCGTCCAGATCTCCCCGCCTTCCAGGGGTTGCTCGCCGGGATCCTGCGAGGAGAGCACGGTCTGATAGTGCGCGTCCCACTGGGCGGCGAAGTAGACGCCACGCTCCTGCACCCAGCCATCGAAATCCCGGGGAACGATGTGATTGGGGAATTGCAGCAGGGGGCTGTCCTCGTGCGGGAACTTGAGCGGCGCCTCTTCCACCGTGATGCGATATTTATTGCCGCCCGGCACAAAGAACGGGTAGGGCCCGAGATTGGTGGTCACCGGGGCGCCCTGCTGCTGGCCGAAGGGATTGGGCGGCTGCTGCTGGCCGCGCGGCGCGGTGGGGTCGGGGCTGTCGCCGGTCTGGTATTGCACGACGTAGGTGCCGCCATTCTTTACGTAATCCAGCAGGCGCGGCTGGTTGGCGCGGATATCGGCGCGCACGTTGTACGCGCGCACGCCGGCCACGATGGCGTCGAAGCGGCTCAGGTCGCCCTGCTCCAGATCGCTCTGGCCGATCAGCGTGACGTCGAGCCCAAGCTGGCGCAAGGCGTCCGGCATCTCGTCGCCAGCCCCCATGATGTATCCCACCTTCTTGGCCGTCACCTTGATGTTGGCGCGCACCAGTTTGATGTCCGACGGCGGGAACAGCGTCTGCGGCGGGAAATGCGGGTACGCGATCACCTGAATTCCGGACGCGATGTCGCGCCCGTTCACTTTGGCGACAGCGCGCAGGCTGGCGGTGGTTTCGCCCGCCGGCGGAGTCACCTCGAACGTCACCACGCGCTGCTCGCCCGCGACGGCGATCTGGAAATTCTGCGACGGCGGGTCGGCCTTCCATCCCGCCGGCACTTCCAGGCGCAGATCGCCCTGCGCGTCAGCCACGTTGGCCTGCACCGAAACCTGGACCTTGCGGGCCGCCGTATCGGGGAACACCGCCACCGGCTCCGGCAGGTTCACCGCCACGGCGGGCACCACCACCAGCGGGCGCACACGCTCTCCCTGGGCGCGGTCGGCGTAGCGATTCCGCACCGGCCGCAGCAGCTCGATTGGTCCGCCATCCACCGTCAGCCGCACGCGCACACGGGCCGCGGCCGGGGTGTCGGGCAGGCCGATCAGCATCTGATCGTCGATCTGATAGACGTCGGCCGTGGCCGGCTTCACCAGCCAGTAGGGCTGCGTGTACGCCTGGCCGGCGGGCACCACCAGGCTGAACGCCACATCGGTGCTCTGGTTGTATCCGAGGCGGGCCGGCGTGGCCTGCCCGTCCTGATTCCAGATGCCCTCGACGCGCGCGCCTTCGAGGCTCACATCGGCCGTGGAGCGATTGAGCACGGTGGCCGTCACATTGAGCGTCGCGCCGGGCGCCACCTCCGGCTGCCGCGCCTGGGCTTCGACGAACAGCCCGGCACAAAGTGCGATGGTCTCATCGATGTCGGCGAGTTTGACCTTGGCCAGCGGGTCCGCGATGGCGGCGATCAGCGGGCGCGCCTTGACCAGCGCGGGGATCGCCTTTTCGGGATGCGCCGGTTCGAAATTGCGAATCGCGTCGTCCAGAATGGCCTTTACCGCGCTGCCGCCGGGCAGACGATTCCAGGTAGTGTCGATGCCGTCGAACAGGTCCCTGGTGGCGGGCGCTCCGCCGGTGATGGTAAAGGTGGAGCGTCCCGCGCCCGGACGGCGCATGGCTCCCGTGCCCTGGCTATGGTGCATGCTGCGGCTGAGCACCGCCAGTTCCTCATAGGAGTAGCCCAGGATGGGGTTGAAGGAGCCGGTATCGGCTGCCGGCCCTGTCTCGTTTTCGGGCACGGGCGGAATAAAACCGGGCGGTACGGCAACCGCGCCGCCGCTTCCGCCTCTGCCGCCTCCGGCCGGCGCACCGCCTACGGCCAGGCCGAAGCCGCCGAACCCCGCCGCCTGCGCCAGCCGCCTGGCCTGCCACACCTCCACGTACTTCAACTGTTCAGGGAACATTTTGGGGTCCGCCGCCGCGGCGAACGCCTCCTTGCCGAGGATGGCCGACGTCTGGTGCTGCCCGTGTCCATCGCGCGGGGTGCCGCTGAAGCCGAGCAGAATCACGTCCGGCCGGTAGCGGCGGATCACCCACACCACATCCGAAAGAATGCGGTCGTGCCCCCATTTTTGGAGCGTCTCTTCGGCGGTGCGCGTGAATCCGAAATCGATGGCGCGCGTGAAAAACTGCTCGGCGCCGTCGATCTGCCGCGCGGCCAGCAGTTCCTGCGTGCGGATGATGCCGAGTTGCGCGCCCTGCTCGCTGCCGATCAGGTTCTGGCCGCCTTCGCCGCGGGTCAGCGAGAGATACGCCGCGCGCATGTGGCGGCCGCGCGCGAAGTAGGCGAGCACCGCGGTGCGCTCGTCGTCGGGGTGGGCCGCTATGTGCAGAATCGTACCGAGTTCATTGAGCTTGTGCAGCGACTGCTCGATTTCGGCCGCGCCGGAAAAAGCGCGCTGTGCCGGAAGGGGCGCGAGCGAGGTGAGAAGGACGGCACTTAAGAGGAATTTGACGCCGAGGCTACGCATGTGTCTCCACATTTTAGCGAAGTAGGAAGGCGGCGCGCGAAGCGGATACCTGCTAACCTGGAGTTACCATGTCGTCAATCAACGGAGATAAAGCACGCTTCCACCGGATTCAGAAAAGCAGGTTTGTGCGGCGCGAGCGAATGCGCGTATTGCGCAAGAAACTGGCGGCAGACGCGGCGGCGGCTCTCAAAGCGGTCGAGGTGTAGGCGCGTCATGACCAAGACAATCCGTTCACCATTCAATCACGAAGTGGGCGGGACGGTAGAGGGCTGCACGATTCTGGAGAAGCGGGTAGTGATTCCGCCGAACCCCGCCGAACACCGCCGCGGCGTGTACGATTATCTGGTGGATGTCCCGCCGCTGCCCGCGGACGCACGCTCCGGGAAAGCTGCGAACTCGCGGACAGCGAAGGCCGCGAAAGCGGCTCCGGTCCGCGCCCAGGAGTCGGTTGGCTATACGCGAGGCACCCCGGAGGAAATGGGCTCGGTAATCCGCCGCATCGGGGGAAGGTAGCTTAGCGGCGGGAACGCGACGTTCCGGTTGCGCTCCAATCGACAGGCCGGGAGGCCTGTCCCACCAATTCCACAATTTCAAACGGGATCGCGGGCAGCGGGCCCAAGGGGACACGCCGCCGCGCGGTTGGCTGCTTGGCGTCCGGGTTGGGTGGCCGTTCCATGTACGCATCCACAATCAAATTGCCCTTCAATCCAACCTTGACCTTGGCGGCATCGGCACGCAGGATGATGGCTACGCCATCGCGCACCGTCTCCACATCCTGAATGGCGATGCCTTCCGGCGGCTGGTTGAGTTCCAAACGGAGAGCGTCGGCCAGGCGCGGGGCGTTGAGCACGACGCGCACCCCGACGGCGCCGCCGCGCGGCACCTTGACGGCCGACTCCGCCTCAATTTTAAATGCGGCGCGCGCGTTGGGCCGCGGCGCTCCCGTGACCTCGGCCAGCCAGTCCTTGGCCGGCACCAGATGATGGTAGTAGAAGGCCTGCATCATGTCGTCGGCCGGCACGCCGGCGCGCCGCACGTCGCGGCCGGCGATGGTGGCGCGGCCTTCCAGGGCGAGGCTGCGCGGACCTTCGGGGCGCGGCGGCATGGTTAAGGTGAGGCGCACGCTCTCCGCATTGCCCGGGATGACGCCGCCGCTCAAGAGGAATCCCGCGGGCGCATCCTTCAACTTGAGCGCGATGTCAGCAGCGAAGCCATCGCGGCGCAACGCGTAGACCGTCACGGGGACGGTGGCGCCGGCGCGCGCGTTGATGCTGGAGGGCACCACGCGCAGGGCAAAATCGGGCCGCGGACGGCTGATGCGCAGACGGTAGGCGTAATCCGCGCCGCCTTTGCCCTGGGCATCGCCCAGGTGCAGATAGTAGGCGCCATTGGCCGGCAGTTTGAAGTTGATGCGCGAATCGGCCTGGTGGGTGAGCAGCGCCGCGCCCTTATCCTCGACATCGTCGTTGACGGCCAGCTCGCGGCCACTGGCGTCGGTCAGGCGAAGCAGCGAATCGAGCGGCGAGTCGAGGCGCCGCGCCGAAACCTCGGCGACGATTTCTTCGCCCGCGTGCCCATCGAAGCGGAAGACGTCCCAATCGCCGGGCCGATCGATGCGGCCGTTGACGATCACCGGCAAGCGGACGCGCTGCGCGTTCTGCTGGCGATTGTTGGGTTCCTTTTCGAGCACTTCGGGAAGATCGTCCACGGCAAAGGGCACGCGGTTGGAGACGAGCGGGCCATGGCGCGCCGAAATCGGATAGACTCCGGCGGGCTTGCCTTTGGTGTCCTCGGTGAGCTTGCCGGCCGGCAGATTCCAGCCTGTCAGTTCGACCGCGGTGTGCCCTCCGGCGCGTCCGCCCAGCGGGAAAATGCCGGTCACGAACGGCAGTTCGCCGAGTTCGATGCGGTAAACGAAGTCCTCGCGTCCGCGGTAGATGGAATCGTGGATCTCGAGAGTGTAGGCGCCATCCTCGGGGATCTCGTAATAGAGGACCGGGTCGGGATGGAAGAGGAAGTGGTCGGCATACCGGACTTCGTGGCCCTGAGAATCGGTCAGGCCGAGCGCGGCCTGGAACCAGCCGGGGACGGCATCGGAAATGTAGGGGAGCAACTCGCGCGCCTTGGCGGCGGCGACGATGTGTTGCCCCTTGGCGGCCTGGAAGCGGTAGCGATCGACACCGCCGGGCATGATTTGTCCGTTGATCAGGACGGGCAGGGCGATCTCCATGGGAGGTTCGGGCGCGGGGAGAACCTGTCCGCGGCCGCGCCCCGCCTGGGCGCCGGGCAACTGGCCTGTCCCCTTGGCCGGCGGGCGCCCCACTTCGGGCAATTGGCCGACCGAGAACATCACGGGATTAGTGAGGCCGTTGGGGGTGAGGAGGCGCAATTCGCGCTCGCCGAGAGGGGCGTCGGCGGCCAGCGCGACGTGTACGCGCACGGTCTCGGCGATGGCCGGCGTGGTGGGACGGCGGACGAAGGCCATCAGTTTGGCGCGAATCTCCGCAAGCTTCTGGCGGTCTTCCGCCGTGGGGTTGGACTTTTCGGACAGTGCCTTGGCCTGGTCGCGCAGTTGGGTGGCCTGCGCGGGGGTGAGTGGCTTGAAGTGGTCCAGCACGGAGGCTTGCACGCCGGGGCCGGAGACGACGGCACTCTTCACGCCATCCAGAAACTGGCCGCCGACGGTGATTTCAAACGTGGTGCCCTGCCGGCCGCCGGCGGGATACGCGTAGCCGGCATGGGGCATTTGCTGTTGCGCGAGGGCGGAGAGAGGGAGCGCGAGAAGAACGAGAGATGCGATTTGACGCGGAGACGCGGAGACGCGGAGAAAGACGCGGAGAACGGCAAAGACCTGGTTGGCGAAATGGACAGAGTTCAGTTGTTGGTCGGGTCGCACGCGGAGGGAGCAGAGGACGAATCGAAGCGGCATGCTAGACGATCTCCTTGAGGCGGCCGGCGGACTTCACGCCATCGCCGGGGGCGGGGATCACGCGGGCGGGGAGGCCCAGGGGATGCGGCAGTTTGGCTTCGGTATCGATGCCCAACAGGTCGTACATGGTGCCGATCAAATCCACCGGGTAGACCGGGCGGTCCTTGACCTCTTCGCCGCGCGCGTCGCTAGAGCCCACCACATGGCCGCCCTGGAATCCGCCGCCCGCCACCAGCGCCGAGAAGACCTGGCCGTGATGGTTGCGCCCACCGTTCCACGGGGCCTCCCACTGCACCTTGGGTGTGCGTCCGAACTCGCCGTTCCACCAGACGATGGTGCTATCCAACATGCCGCGCTGCGCCAGATCGGCGAGCAGGGCCGACATGCCCTTATCCATCTCCGGCAGTTTGCGGCGCATGGTCTGGAAATTCAGCTTGTGGGTGTCCCAGCCGCCGTTGTAATTGATGGTGATGTAGGGAACGCCGCGCTCCACCAGGCGGCGCGCCGCCAGGCACGATTGGCCGAAAGTGTTGCGGCCATACAGGTCGCGCAGGTCGTCCTTTTCCTGGGCCAGATCGAACACCTTGCCGGCGTCGCCCAGAATCAGTTCGTAGGCCTGCTCCTCGGCCTCTTTGGCGGAGGCCAGTTGCGGATCGGCGGGCAACGCGTTGGCCAGGGTGTTGAGCTGGTGCAGGTACGCGCGGCGATCCTGCTGGCGCTGGTCGGTGATGCCCTGCGCCACCACGCCTTCCACGGCGAAGCGCGCCTGGGCGGGATCGCCGCCGGTGGCGAAGGGCTTGTAGCGCGAGCCCAGGAAACCGGCTTCGTCGAAGCGGCCCTGCGGCTGGGTGAGCACGATGTAGGGCGGAATCAGCCCCTTGTATCCGGCGTTGTAGCCCTTAAACAGCGAGACCACCGCGCCTACGCTGGGGTAGACCTCGTGGCCGCCCGACATGCGCCCGGTCTGCATGGTGTAGGACGCCGTCTCGTGCGCATTGACGCCGTGGGTCATGCCGCGGATGAGGGAATATTTGTCGGCCTGTTTGGCGAGCAACGGCAGCAGTTCAGAGATGCGTATGCCGCTGACATTGGTGGCGATGGGGGTCTTGAGGGGTCCGCAATAGTCGTTGCCGGCGTCGGGTTTGGGGTCGAAGGTGTCGAGGTGCGCCGGTCCGCCCCACATCCAGATCTGGATGACGGATTTCGCCTTCGCTTTAGGCGCCGCGGCCAGCAAGGGTGAGGCGGCGCGGCTGCCCAGGAGCAGGCCGAACGCGCTGAAAAGGGCGTCGCGGCGGGTGATGATAGTGTGCATAGAAGACTCTTAGTGGCGGTAGAGAAACTCCGCGCTGTTCATTAAGGCCCACGCCAGATCGATCACCGCCTCGCGGGGCTTGAGGTTTCCATTTTGGGAATATGCGCTGACCACCTGGAGTTCCTCTCCGGTGGGAGGGCGCGAGAGAATCATCAGGTAGAGGGCCGTGACCAGTTGCTGGCCGCCTCTTGTGTTGCGCATCAGGTACTGAAACTTGGGGCTCTGCTCGATTTTTCGCTCCACGTGGCTGGCGTTCAACAGGTGAAGCTCTTGCGCGGCGGTGAGACGGTTGTTGCGTTCCGCTTCCAGGCCGGTATCGCGCGGCGGCCGTCCGAAGAGTTCCAGGAAGGCGCTGGTGATGCTGCCATCGGGCAGGCTGATGGATCGCTGGTCCTGGGGGATAAACGTGAAGGGCTCCGGGATGGCGCTGGTGTAGGTTTCGGTGGTGCCGGTGGCCTCGCAGAGGGCATCGGCGAGCACTTCGGCGTCCAGGCGGCGCAGAGGGTAATAGGCGAAATTCGCCGCCGCTTCGGCGCGATCGGTGCGGGGAATCGAGGATAACTGGTACGTCTGAGAGTTGAGGATCAGGCGATAAACGGACTTCAGGTTGTAATGCGACGCCACCAGTTCCTGTTCCAGGAAGGCTAGCAACTCGGGATTCGACGGCGGATTGTCGGGCCGGATGTCGTCGGGTTCGTGGATGATGCCGCGGCCCAGCAGCCAGCTCCACACGCGGTTGACGGCGTTGCGCGCGAACCAGGGGTTTTGGGGCGCGATCAGCCAGTCGGCGAAGACCTCGCGCGGGTCGCGGCCGGGGGCGAGGCGCGCCGGGGTTCCATCCGGAAAGGCGGCGGGAACTGTGGAGACAGGCCGACCCAGAGGGTACCCCGCCTGTCCTCCTGGCTTGAAGTAGACGATCTCTTCTTTCCACTCGGTGGTTTCCTTGTACCCGATCTGGGAGAAGAAGCCGGCCATGGCGGCGAGGCGTTCGGGGGGCCAGTTTTCGGCGCGCGTTCCCATGAAGGTGAGGGCGACGGTCCGGGCGATGGCGGGCGGTTCCCTGCTCTCGATGGCGCGGTAGAAATTCACCGGC
>Ga0182030_10011098_pt1 | contig 18200 bp, 14 predicted proteins | sample 812S3MmetaG_FD_121299 | JGI IMG/M metagenome (GOLD analysis project Ga0182030, IMG submission 121299) | Permafrost microbial communities from Stordalen Mire, Sweden - 812S3M metaG (Illumina Assembly) | ecosystem: Environmental > Terrestrial > Soil > Wetlands > Permafrost | place: Sweden...
AAAATTTGGAAATGGAGAGAAGCCATATGCGGCGAACGAAGCTGAACTTCGACAAATTTTATTGGGCCCATCTTGCAAAATTTGCTGCGGTCGCTATCCTGCTGACAGCGTGCTTTCCCGCTCGTTCCATGGCGCAGCAACCGGGCCAGAAAACGTTTTCATCGCCGGAGGACGCGAGCAACGCACTCGTCACGGCAGCGCAGAGCAACGACGAAAAAGTGATGCTCGATATCCTCGGACCCGATGGAAAGCAAATCGTCTCGTCGGGAGACGATGCCGAGGACGCCGAAAGCCGCGCCAATTTCGTACAGAGATATCAGCAAATGCACCGTCTGGTGAAAGAAGCGGATGGAAACACCATCTTGTATATCGGCGCGGAGAACTGGCCCACGCCCATACCGCTCGTGAACAATAGTAGTACCTGGTATTTCGACACCGATGCCGGCAAGAAGGAAGTTTTGTACAGGCGAATCGGCCGGAATGAAATATCCACCATCAACGTTTGCCAGGAGCTGGTCGCGGCACAAAAGGAATACTACTCCGCCCAGCACAACGAGTACGGGCAGAAAATCTTCAGCGATGAGGGGCAGCACAACGGCCTTTATTGGAAAGTTGCCGATGGCGGACCCCCAAGCCCCATCGGGCCGCTGGTGGCATCGGCCTTCGATGCCAAAGGTCAAGACGGCGCTCCGACCCCTTTCCGCGGTTACTATTACCGCCTCCTGACTCGTGGCGCGAAAAGTTACATCGCCAACGGGAAAATGACCGAGGGCTTCGCTTTCGTGGCGTATCCGGCGGAGTATAGGTCCTCCGGCGTGATGACATTTATCGTTAACGCGGACGGAGTAGTGTATCAGAAGGATCTCGGCAAGAAGACTAATGCTCTCGCCAAAGCGACGAAGGAATACAAACCCAATTCCAGTTGGCAAAAAGCGGAAGAGCAGCAGGAGGAGAGTGCCGGCGACCAAAAAACCAAGTAAAAGGCATTCTGCGGCTCCACAAGGAGCCGGTAGGTCACCGTGCGCTTCCCGAACACCGTAACCGGCGCCCCTACGGTTTTTCTTCGCGGGGGAAAGAGGAACCGCAATGGGCATGATCAGGAAGATGGGCCGTTTCACGCTATGGTTGGCGTCTCCTGCCCTACTCTCATTGCTGAGTGCCGGAGCTCTTCGGGCGCAAGAAATACGGCCCGTCGCGGAGCCGAACCAGTCCATAAGAATGGGCCGAGGGGGGTACATCTGCGAGGGGCATCTCACGCATACTCCGATCGACGCAACCGAAGACTGGACCTATGAAATGGTCCAGTGCACCGGGCCGATTTACAGCTCCAATGATTACGCGGCACTGCACGCGAAACTCAACCGCGATGAGTTGGTAAAGCTGAATGCAGCGCTGGATCAGTTGAACGCTACCAGTAGCGCTACCCAGGATGCCCTCAATAAACAAGCCCAGGCACTGAACGGTGACCTTAAAGCGACCATTGAAAAGCGCTTTCAGGATCTCCCCCACGACGTTTTGTTAACGGCAGCCATCCAGGACCTCAAGAAAAGCTTGATAGAGTTTGTTGATCAAAGATTGCCCGGACCACCCCCGAACAGTCCACCCCCTCCGCGGTCTTCGACCCCGGCCAAAAGCCAGCCGAGTCCGGCTCCGAACCAGCCCTAAAAACTAAAGGGCTTGGCGCCGGAACAGGCTGCTGTGCAACCCCGGGGTTAGCCTCCCTGTTGAACCATCGGCAATCCTCGCCCGGTCCGCACGGCATTCCCTCACCGCAAACAGGATGAGCACTTTTGACCAGATCGGTGAGCACTACTGGACTGCCAGGGGAACGGTCGCCGGGCTATAAGGATATCGGTGGGTTACCGGAGACTAGGACTTTGTCAACTGACCAGGTTGAAACTTAGACCACAGTGCGGCGTAATGTTGAGTCTAGTTGCGAAATGCCAAGGAGGATAGAACAATGCTAAGAAATGTCACCGATCTAAAGGGCTTTGCGATCCGAGCCAGGGATGGAGAGATTGGAACATTGGAACACTTCTATTTCGACGATGAGACCTGGGCCATCCGCTACCTTATCGTCAATGCAGGGGATTGGTTGGGTGGGCGGCTGGTGCTAGTCTCGCCCATTGCCCTCCGCCAGGCGGAGTGGGAATCAAAGCGACTCGATGTGGCGCTAACGAAAAAGCAGGTTGAGGCCAGCCCCTCCATCGATACGCACAAGCCCGTCTCCCGGCAGCACGAGGCCGTGTACCTTGGGTATTACGGTTACCCTTATTATTGGGGTGGGCCCCACCTCTGGGGTCTTGCGTCTTACCCGGCGGGCTTGACAGTGCAAAGGGAAGCGCCGACGGAAGCGGAAGAGGCACGAGCCCGGGCGGGAAAAGAGTCGGCGGATTCACATCTGCGCAGCACTGACGAGGTGACCGGTTATTACCTCGAGGCCGTAGATGGTGAGATCGGCCACGTGAAGGATTTTAAGGTCGATGATGAAACCTGGGCCATTCGCTACCTCGAGGTGGATACGCGAAACTGGTGGCCGGGGAAAAGGGTGCTGGTATCGCCTCAGTGGATTAGCCGCGTGAGTTGGTCGGACTCCAAAGTTTACGTCGACCTCACTCGGGAAACCATCAAGAACGCCCCGGAGTGGCTCGAGTCCATGACCGTCACGCGCGAGTATGAGAATAGGCTTTACGATTATTACGACCGGTCGCCTTATTGGGAGCCGTCATCTGAGCAAGCAAATAGCCATGCGGCGAGCAAGGGTTGATTGACGGGAGAATGGTTGTGACCGGGCTACTTATTTGTACCTAGCATCGCAAGCCTGCAAGGGTAAGCGGGGCGGGTGTGAACTTGGAGGCTACAGCTACCCTGTCGATCGGGCGAGAGCCGATGGGAATCCCAACGCAAGGTCCATGGATAAGCGACTATGACATGTATCTGCTGGAAGAAGGCACGCACTACCGTGCCTATGAGAAGATGGGAGCTCACCCCGGCGAGTTGGACGGGCAGCGCGGCGTTCATTTCGCCGTGTGGGCGCCCAACGCCGAGCAGGTCAGTGTGCTCGGGGACTTTAACGGATGGAACCCGCGATCGAATGCCCTCGAATCGCGCGGGAGGACTGGGGTATGGGAGGGCTTTATATCAAATGTGGAGCCGGGGGCGCGGTACAAGTTTCACATTGCGTCCCGGTACCAGGGTTATGAGGTAGATAAGGCCGATCCGTACGCATTCGCCGCGGAAATCCGGCCACAAACCGCCTCCCGGGTGTGGGAGCTCGGCACCTATTCATGGGGAGATGGCGAGTGGATGACGAGCCGCGCAAGGAGAAACGGCCTGGGCTGCGCCGTCTCCATTTATGAAGTGCATCTCGGCTCGTGGAGGAGGGTGCCGGAGGAGGGAAACCGCCCACTGACCTACCGGGAAATGGCCGTGCAACTCGCCGACTATGTGCATGAGGTGGGTTATACGCATGTCGAGTTTCTTCCCGTCATGGAGCACCCATTCGATGGCTCCTGGGGGTATGAAGTCATCGGCTATTACGCACCCACGAGCCGATTCGGCACGCCCGCGGATTTCATGTACCTGGTGGATTACCTTCATCAACGTGAGATCGGAGTAATCGTCGATTGGGTCCCGGCTCATTTCCCCAAAGACCAAGCGGGGCTTGGTTATTTCGATGGCACGCATCTGTATGAACATTCGGACCCCCGGCAGGGCGAGCAGCCTGAGTGGAATACGTTCGTATTCAACTATGGCCGTTCCGAGGTTCGAGGTTTTCTCATCGCCAATGCCCTGTTCTGGTACGACAAGTATCACGTCGACGGCCTGCGGGTGGATGCCGTCGCTTCGATGTTGTACCTGGATTACGGACGCCCGAAAGGACAATGGATTCCCAACCAGTATGGAGGCAGGGAGAACATTGACGGGCTTCAGTTCCTGCGGCAAATGAACGAACAAGTGTACGCCGCCTTTCCCGACGCCCTGATGATTGCCGAGGAATCCACGGCCTGGCCGATGGTGTCGCGGCCGGTGTATCTCGGCGGTCTCGGCTTCGGCCTCAAATGGAACATGGGATGGATGCACGACACTCTTGAATACATGTCGATGGACCCGATCTATCGCCGTTATCACCAAAACAAAGTCACTTTCAGCTTGGTTTACGCTTTCTCGGAGAATTTCGTATTGCCTCTCTCGCACGATGAAGTGGTCTACGGCAAGGGTTCGATGGTTTCCAAGATGCCAGGCGATGACTGGGGTAAGTTCGCAAACCTGCGGCTCCTTTATGGCTATATGTGGGGCCATCCGGGCAAGAAGTTGTTGTTTATGGGCGGCGAATTTGGGCAATGGGATGAATGGAACCACGATGGCAGCCTGGATTGGCACTTGCTGGAGCATCCGATGCATTCCGGGTTACGGCGGTGGGTGCGCGATTTGAACAATTTTTACAGGGGACAACCGTCATTGTACGAGGTGGATTTCGAACCCGCCGGATTTGAATGGGTGGATTGCGGCGATTCTGAGGGGAGTGTCATCTCTTTCCTGAGACGGGCAAGGAATCCTGCCGACGTGACTCTCTTCATATGCAATTTCACCCCCGTGCCTCGGCACAACTATCGCGTCGGGGCGCCCGAGAGCTGCGATTGGAGAGAAGCCCTGAATAGTGACGCCTTACTTTACGGCGGCGGCGGCCTGGGAAACAGCGGTCGTGTGGAAGCGGTTCCCCTGCCGCTGCATGGGAGGCCTTACTCGCTAAGCCTAACGATTCCGCCCCTTGGCGTCCTGGTTCTCAGACCGGGGGACAGAGACATGCCCTAACCGGGCTCAACCGGAACCAAGCAGGTGCCGGGAAGCCGAATATGCTAACGGTCCATGGCGGCTTGTCGAGCATCAAGTTTGCCCTGTTCGATGCCCCTGGCTCGCTCCGACGGATTCTGGAGGGCGGGGTTGAGCGGATTGGGCTTTTTACTCCTCAAGCCACATCACAGAGGCAATGAAAGCGGCATTCTGCTCGACCGTGACCACGTGTTTGGGCATTTTGTGCACACCTCGGCAATGGTTAAGACCATGAAAGGATTACAGCGGCCACCGGTGGTGATTCATTTTGACCAGCGAAATGAGCAAAGCAGTACTGACAATGGAAAGAAAGACAGGCAGAATCTAAGCGGTGCTGGTCCCGCTGGGCGGGCCATCGTTTGAGTGGTATCTGCCCTCTAACGGCTTTCCGTCACGGCGCTGGACTTGGGCAGGTTTGGGGGTTCGCGTGCGGACACCCGATGGATGCCCACGATAAAGGAACCGGGCTCCTGGAAGTGAGTCGCCATGATAGGGCGCGTGACGTCATGGCATAAGATCGAATTCAGTGCAACCGGGTCGCCGGCCCGAACAGACTTTTCAGAAGGAGACTATAAATGAGGTTCAATCCTCTCCACGATCGAATCCTGATCAAGCGAATTGAAGAGAAGGAAACAGTGAAGGGAGGAATTATCATTCCCGACACAGCAAAAGAGAAACCGCAAGAGGGCGAAGTCGTCGCTGTCGGAAACGGGAAGAAGACGGATGAAGGGAAGATCGTCCCCCTGGACGTGAAGGCAGGTGATCGCATCCTCTTCGGCAAGTACTCCGGCTCGGAGATTAAGCTCGACAACGAAGAGTTTCTGATCTTGAAGGAGGAAGAGGTACTGGGCGTGGTAGAAGGCAAGACTGCCACCGCGAGCGGGAAGAAGTAGGTCGGTAATCAGTTGTCAGGAGCCGACGATGGAGGTGGTTCGCTGAGAGCCGCCCCCCATGGCTTTTGCAACGTACCACGGCCGTCAAGGAAAGTATCTAACAGAATCTTGGAGGAGTTGAAAATGGCAAACGCAAAACTAATTATCCACGGCGAGGAGAGCCGACGTGCGATTCTCCGCGGGGTGAATCAACTTGCGGACGTCGTCAAGGTAACGTTGGGTCCGAGGGGTCGCAATGTGGTGCTGGATAGGAAGTTCGGTTCCCCGACGATCACCAAGGACGGCGTAACGGTGGCGAAGGAAATCGAGTTGGAGGACCCGCTGGAGAACATGGGCGCACAGATGGTGCGCGAGGTCGCTTCCAAGACCTCCGACGTTGCCGGCGACGGCACCACCACCGCGACCGTGCTGGCCCAAGCGATCTTCCGCGAAGGCGCGAAGACGGTGGCTGCTGGCGCCAACCCGATGGGCGTGAAGCGCGGCATCGAAAGGGCGGTTCGCGCCATTTGTGGCTACGATGAAACCGGCAAGGACGGTAACAAGAGCCACGTCAAAGGCGAGATCGACAGGATCTCGAAGCCTGTCGAGGGCACGATGATCGCACAGGTGGGCACGGTTTCTGCCAACAACGATCGCACCATCGGCAACATCATCGCCGAGGCGATGAAAAAGGTAGGCAAGGATGGCGTCATCACGGTCGAGGAATCCAAGACCATGGAGACGGCGCTCGAAGTGGTCGAAGGGATGCGGTTTGACCGAGGTTACCTCTCCCCTTACTTCGTCACCGACCCCGACCGGATGGAGTGCGTGCTGGAGAACGCGCTAATCCTGATCCACGAGAAGAAAATCAGTGCGATGAAGGACCTCCTGCCCCTCCTCGAGCAGATTGCCAAGTCCGGCAAGCCGCTGCTCATTATTGCGGAGGATGTTGAAGGTGAAGCCATGGCGACCCTGGTGGTCAACAAGCTGCGCGGAACCTTTCAGTGCTGCGCGGTAAAGGCGCCAGGCTTTGGCGATCGCCGCAAAGCCATGCTGGAAGACATCGCCATCCTGACAGACGGCAAGGCCATTTCTGAAGACCTGGGCATCAAGCTTGAAAATGTGAAGCTGGAGGATCTGGGCCGCGCCAAGAAGATCACCATTGATAAGGACAACACCACCATTATCGAAGGCGCTGGCAAGAGTGGAGACATTGAGGGCCGCGTCAAGCAGCTTCGTGCTCAGGTCGAGGAGACCACGTCCGATTACGATCGTGAAAAGCTGCAGGAGCGGCTGGCGAAGCTGGTCGGTGGAGTCGCTCAAATTAAAGTGGGGGCGGCGACCGAGACCGAAATGAAGGAAAAGAAAGCCCGTGTCGAGGATGCCATGCACGCCACTAAAGCGGCCGTCGAGGAGGGCATCGTGCCCGGCGGCGGAGTGGCACTGGTGCGGTGTATCCCTGCCCTCCATAAGCTGAAGGGCGACGCGGACGAGCAGATCGGCATCAACATCGTTACGCGCGCTCTCGAAGAGCCTCTGCGGATGATCGTTGCCAACGCCGGTTATGAAGGCGCCGTGGTGGTGGAGAAAGTGAAGCTGAACAGCGACCAGAACTACGGCTTCAACGCGGAGACCGAGAGCTTTGGCGACCTCGTCGCAGAGGGCGTCATCGACCCTACCAAGGTCACCCGCGCCGCGCTCCAAAACGCTGCGTCCATTGCTTCGCTCCTCCTCACCTCTGAAGCATCGGTCAGTGAGTACCCGGACAAGGAAGAGCAGGCTTCGGGAGGATCTCCGGGAGGCATGGGCGGGGGGATGTACTAAGCGGCGGCCGGTGCAGGTCAGCCGTCTGCAAGAATGGGTTCACGACGCGCCTTTGCTGGTCGGGGCTTTTCGATCCCCGGCCAGCGGATTCTACTGACGGGATGTGTGGATTGTGCAATGGCTAGATCGGCCGCTCAGGGCCGCCGCGGCGGAAAAGGCGACGCGTTAGGATGTCGTTGATAGATCTCTGCCCGGGAAGAGAGTCGCGGGGAATCCGCAAGGGTGGTGGTCCTGGGCGCACGGGCAAAAGGGAGACAGAAACCAATGACACAAACGATCGTGATCGGGACGCTCCTCGTTAAGGCAGGTACCATTTTGCCGGAAAGCTTGCAGTTAGAATGCGATCCGTATTTGAAGGATTGGGAATTGGTCAAGAATCTGGGTAGCTCTGATCTGGACCAGAAACTCTCTGCGGTGGGATGGAGCTTTTTCTACATGGCCGGTGAGGTCAATGCGATGGCCTTCGGGTCGGATTTAGAAAAGACGACCCACAGGGCGGTTAAGAAGGTTATTGCCAACATGAAATCGGACAGATTCAACTGCCTGGAAATCTCTCGCGTGTCCGCGAAAAGTTTCCTGGGGTTGCCCTACGTCACCGTCGCTGGCCATCCGCGACATATTCAGGAAAGCCTATATCTCTTCCACGCCAAACCCATTTCGGCATGGGATCATGCGCAGTTAGCCACCGTCTGACCAGAAGCGCAATCGTAAAGGTTCCAAGTCCCCTGAAGAAGGACTCCAAATGATCAACGCTCGCAGACTAGCGGTTTCAGTCTTGGGGGGCTTGCTGGTGGCGGCCCCCTGGGTTTGCTCGCAAAATGGGAAACCGTCTGCGGCGAAGGTGAACGTCATACAACCTCTGGCGATCGAGGAAATGGGGTTGCAGCACCGGCGCGTCCTCGACGGTTGGCTGCAAGCGGCCCCTGTTTCGGCGCCGGCTGTGGCCGCTCCGGATCTTTCCCGTTACCGGAATTTTCAGTTTGGAGAGACACTGACTGCACTGGCGAAACAGGCGGGCCTGGCATTATCTGACGCGAAGGTGATCCATGAACGTCCGGCGGTCATTCAAGAACTGGAATGGCCGATCTGGCTCTCGGGCGCCTCTTCTTCGCAAACGGATCCGGTCAAGACTGTCCTGTTCAGCTTTTATAACGGGGAACTCTTTCGAATCGTGGTCATTTACGATCGGGGTGAAACTGAAGGACTGACCGCAGGGGACATGATCGAAGCGATTTCAGCCAAGTACGGAACTGCCACCAAGCCTGCTGACACCGAGATCACCTTTTCTTCAGCTCAAGTTTACGATGACAGCGAACGCATCCTCGCTTGTTGGGAAGACGCCCAGTACTCATTTAACCTGTATCGTTCCACCTACCAACCCACCTTTGGAATAATTGCATTTTCGAAAAAACTGGATGCCCTGGCTCGAGCCGCCACCGCACAAGCCAACCGGTTAGATATGCAAACGACTCCGCAGCAGGAGATTCAGAGTCAACAGAGGGACGACGCGAAGAACCGTGAATTGCTGGAAAAGGCCAGGCAAGTGAACAAGCCAAACTTCCGCATTTAGCGCTCGATTCGAGACTTCCCCAGCCGTGCTATTCCATTGCGGCCAATACTTCGTCGACCGGTACCGTGGCGAACGTTGTGGCGTAGTCGGACATCCCGTAGGGAATAATGAGCTGCCGGTCATGTAGAAGGCTGCCGCAGGAGTAAACGACGTTGGGGACGTAGCCTTCGCGCTCGCTTTTGTTGGGCTTGATGAGCGGTTCACGCAGGCGCCCAATGACCTTGGTGGGGTCGTCAAGATCGAGCAGAAAAGCGCCGATGCAATATTTCCGCATTGGACCCACGCCGTGACTGATCACCAGCCAGCCGGCTTCGGTTTCGATCGGAGAGCCGCAATTGCCCAACTGGATGAATTCCCACGGAAAAGATGGCTCCAGGACAAGCTGCATGGTGTGCCAGAAGTGCAGATGGTCGGAGAACATCACGTAGATGTTTTCGGCATCCTGCCGGCCCAGCATCACATAGAGCCCCTTGATCTTGCGTGGGAAAAGTGCCATACCTTTGTTCTCGACGGCCGGGCCATTGAGCGTGAAGAACTTGAAATCAAGAAAGTTGGAAGTTTCCAGGAACTGCGGCAGGATCATCCTGCCGTCGTAAGCCGTGTAAGTGGCGTAATAAGTCCGCGTGCCGTCATCGTTGTGAAAAAGAACAAAGCGGGCGTCCTCGATCCCGTTGCTCTGCGAGGGGGTGGCGGGGAATAACACGCGTTCCGACAATTGTGAGTCGGGCGAAAATTGCACTTCATAATTCGATTGGGCCAGCATCAGGGTTTCTCTGGCTACGGTTTTGGTTTCCTTATCAGGCATGTGGAGGCGCGCGACTTCAAGACTGACGCAGGTGCGCAGATCATCCATCGTGAATTTGTCCCCCAGGCATTTGAGAACCTGCTGATTAAACCCGCCTGCCAGGCCGAGTTCCTTGAGCTTCCGTTCGAACAGTGGCTTTTCGTAAATCGCATTGGAAACTTGCATCGGTTCAAGGCTGAAGCGGTTTGGCGCGTCGACCGTGACATTGTTATTGGCGTCCAGGATGCCGGTGCGAAAGGTGATGGAGGAAATGTGCCCTTCGGCCGTGGCCCGCAGGCTCAGAATGAAACGCATTGAACCGGGCGGGAGGCCCGATTGATCCGGGTGCGGTACGATGGAGGGATTGAACAACGCCGCAGCCTCGAGTGAAAACTCGTGAGTGAAATATCCCCCCAACAACAACATCCGCTCTTCCGACGGGACCTGGCCATTGAGCAAATACGGCCGGATCTGCTCAAACTGCCGTTTGAGAAACTCGCAGACCTTCGGGTGGCGGTCACCAAATTCGGCCCGCACCTGCTCCAGCAGCGCATGGACTTCGCATTCGGGAAGAGCCATGACTCGCGCGCAGATCTTGACGGAGCGCTGGTCGCTCATGAGGCGGAAGGGCCGGGCCAGCACACGCGTGCGGTCCGGTTGCAACGAGATGTTGGTGCGTTTGAGGTTGATGGTTTTCATGGATTGATCGAGGCTAAGAAGTTGGCTCATTGAACACCGTCACTGTGTCTTGCATATGTTTCATTTCCGCCAGCGACAAGAGGAACGCCAGCGTTGATTCTGCTCCCTGGTTCCCGTTAACTCGATCCACATGCAAGGCGTCGCGGCAGCCGCCGCTATTAACGGAGTGAAGTTCCAACCCCAGGTCGTTCCAGCCCAAAAACCAGTCGAAGGCGCGGTGAGCCTGCTCGTACCACCACGCATCCGACGTCGCGCGATAGGCCTCAAGACAAGCCGACACCATCGCGTAAGCCTCGATTGGCTGCTGGTCGAAGCTCGAACGAGTGCCGCCACGGCGATAGAATCCGTTGCTGCCGATGGGCCGGAAGTGCCCGTCCTCCGAGGTTTGCAATTCCACCAGCCAACGTAAGGCCTTTAGGCCTCGATCAAACACTTTTTGATGTCCGTTAACGCGCCCGCTGAGAATCAGGGCGTGCGGGAGCTTGGCATTGTCGTAAGTGAGCCCCTCTTCAAACCAGGGCCAATCCGGACGGGAGGTCTTGTCGAAAATATCCATCAGTCGCCCAATAAGCACTTCGCGAATTTGGCCGACCGAACGGTCGCCGCTCAGACGACGTAAATATTCGTAGATGCCGATGAGGCAGAATGCCCATGCGCGTGGCGAGGTGAACTCTGTCACCACGGGCAGAGCCTGGGCGAGAAGTCGCCCGGCCATAATCTGAAAACTCCGATGTGGGGAGCGGCCCACCCCCACGCCCAGCGCCCAGAGTGCGCGGGCGTGAGAATCCTCAGATCCATGATCATCAAGCCAGCGGCGGTCGAAGCTCATGAAGTTATGGAACCGTTTCGTTTTGTCATCAAAGGCATGATTCAGGAAGGCGGCATAAGTGGTGGAAAGCGTCCGCACCCGCGCCGGTTCTTCTCTCAACTCTTCGAGCAGCGTGGAAAGAATGAAGGCACGGGCATTGTCGTCAGTGCAGTATCCCTCGGAAAAGTTCGGCACGGTGAAAATGGCGTGTTGGAAGATGCCGGTCGAATCGGTCATCCGGGAAAGATGGTCCAGTCTTATCTCCGGCAACTCCCGCGGTTGCTGGTCGAGAGTCTTGGTGGCGAATAACTTTCGGGACAACAGGGAGCCCTGGAGGCGCGCCTGTTCGAAGGAGCGCATGTAGAGGCGCGCCGTGTTGCTCCACACCATTTCCCGGCCCAACTTATAAGCGTTCTTGCGAATGGCATGGCGGCGCGTCGGGTCGCGCAGCAAGCCGGCGACCTCGCACGCGATGGCCTTGGAATCTCCAAACGGCACCAGAATACCGCGTTCTTCCGCCAGCAATTCCGCTGCGTGCCAGTAGGGAGTGGAAACCACGGCCTTACCGGCGCCAAACGCGTAAGACAGCGTGCCCGAGGTGATTTGCGCTTCGTTGAGGTAGGGCGTCATGTAGATGTCCGCCGCGCCAATGAACTCCTTCAACTCCTCGAGTTCTACGAAACGGTTGTAGAAAATGACGTTCTTTTCGACCTTGTTCCTCTTGGCCAGGATTTCCAGGCTGAGACGATAGGCCTCACCACGTTCCTTTAACTCGTGGGGATGCGTCGCGCCCAGGACGATAAAAACGACGTCCGGAAATTCCGCCAGAATCTGGGGAAGAGCGTTTAGCACATGCTCAATTCCCTTGTTGGGAGAGAGCAGCCCGAAGGTGAGCAACACACACCTTCCTTCCACGCCAAACTGGTCCTTGTAATAATTGGGATCGACAAACGGTATGTCAGGGATGCCATGCGGAATAATGTCGATCTTGGCGGGCGGGGCCTTGTAAATATCCTGCAACATCTGGCGTCCGCGCTCGGTCATGACCACCAGCCGGGTCGAGCGCGCCACCAGTTCCTGCATCACGCGCCGCTGTGTGTCGTTGGGTTCGCGTAGGATTGTATGGAACGTGGTGACAACGGGCATTTTCAGTTCGCGAACCAGCGCGAGTACATGGCGGCCACTGGGTCCGCCGTAAATCCCAAATTCGTGCTGAATGCAGACGATGTCCACGTTATTGATGTTGATGAAGTCCGCGGCGCGCTGATAGGACAGCAGATCCTGCTCTTCAATCTCGAAGCGAACGACGTCCGGATACTCATACCCGCCTTCAATGTCATTTACCGGCACCGCGAAGCACTGGCTTTGGGGGTGCTCTGCCGCCACCGAGGTGAGCAGGTCGGACGTGAAGGTGGCGATGCCGCACTTGCGTGGCAAGTAGTCACCGAGAAACGCTATTTTTCGGATTGTGGGAGGCGCTGTTTCCATATGTTCGCCCATTTGCCTTCACTGTCGGCGCGATACTTGATCCATTCTGACGGGGGCGCAGTCGAACCCCAGGCAGCACCTTGTGGGGGGGGCCAAGGAATGCCAGTCTGGAGTGGATGCCCGCCGAAGGTAAATCAGCCGTGGCGGCAGCGCTCCCCCCAACGTTGAGATTGTTTCCCTCTCGCCTAGGTCTTAGGCGCAATCAGCTTCGCAAGCAACGCATTCAATAACTCCGAGGGATCGGGGAAAGCAATTGCGATGTCCTTCTCAGTCCCTACTTCCGCCAACGGCTGGAGCTCACCACGCCCTCCTATAGCATCTATGGTATGAGTCTTGAAGTCTGTACACTTTTGCTCAGCGGGCAAAGGGTCAGAGGTCGCGGCACGTTTGCCTCCCGAGCGTTGTGCGGGACTGCCCAGAGGCATTTTCAACGCCCGAGGGTGGCAACGAGGTTTTCCATCATTGGCATTTCTCCGCACGGATGCGGGAGGAGTCTTGGCCTGACCGGCGTGTTACGGAAGGACTGCGGACGGCGGGGCACCGGGTCCTTCCAACTGCGGTCTGTGGGAATGCAAGGGACCGCTTGATTCCCCCAGGCTGATAAACAGAATGGGGGAATGGGTGCGCAACAATGACTTCACTCGCCTTGCCTAGTCCTCATTGGTTGCAGCGGTGAGTTCGAAGAAATGGTGCCCCATGATCGCGAGAGTGATAGCCTTGCTAAAATGGTGCCGATGGTGGCTTAGGGATTCAACAAAGAATTTCCAATACTCCTGGCGGTAGTTGCTGAGCAAGCCTTGCCGCCAGAGTGAGCGGCCGAGCGCCATTATATCTGCGAGGTCGATCGGCGAGCGCGACCCGCGGCCTAGCTGCCCCAAGAAGGCCGAGGCGCGTTGGAAGTACTCCCGCGGGCTGTAAATAGTCTGCAGGATGCGCCGGTAGCCATCCAGCAATTCCTGCGTATCCATGCGCGGGATGAAGTTCAGGTCGGCAAGCGTGTTGTTCCCGAGGCTGGATTTGATGAGGCGTCCCTCCGCTTTGAGCCGCCGCCACAACTGGGTATTCGGCAGGGCCGTGAGCAGCCCGACCATGGAAAGGGGAATAGCGGCTTCGCGGATAAAGGCGATCTGGCGGTCAAAAACATCGGGCGGGTCATTATCAAAACCTACGATGAAGCCTGCCATCACTTCCATTCCGTAAGCCTGAATCAACTTCACACTTTCGAGCAGATCCTTGCGGAGATTCTGGAATTTGGTGGTTTCCTTCAAACTCTCGACCACCGGCGTCTCAATGCCCAGGAAGACCCGCGTGAAATGCGCCTCACGCATCAAGGCCAGCATTTCTTCGTCTTCCGCCAGGTTCATGGAAGCCTCGGTGTAAAGCGAAAATGGAAACTTGTGATCGTGCATCCACTGGACGAGGCGGGGAAGCAGAAGCTTCACGTTTTTCTTGTTACCAATGAAGTTGTCATCCACCATGAAAACAGAGCCGCGCCACCCCAGCCGGTGAAGCTGGTCGAGTTCCGCGCACACCTGATCGGGGGTCTTCGTTCTCGGCCGCCGGCCGTAGATTTCGATGATATCGCAGAATTCACAGGTGAAAGGGCAGCCCCGTGAGTACTGAAGCGACATGGAACTATAGCGGCGCATGGGCGCTATGTGCAGGTCCGGCAGCGGCACCTTGGTGACGTCGGGCCAATCCTTTTTAGAGTAGCGGGGCTGGGCCTCCCCCCGTTCGAGGTCTGCGGCGAGTTGGTGGATAATCTCCTCGGCTTCCCCTTCCACGGCGTGGTCGGCTTCGGCAATGGCGGGGTCCTTGGCACTCACAATCGGGCCGCCGACCACCGTGCGCAACCCATGACGCTTGGCGCGCGCGATTTGCTCCTTCATCGAGGGTCCCTGTACAATCATGCCGCTCAGGAAGACGACATCTGCCCACGCCAGGTCGGAGTCCTTGAGGCGGCGCACGTTCAGATCCACGAGCCGCCGTTCCCAGTGCGTTGGCAGCATCGCCGACACGGTGAGTAAACCCAAGGGAGGGAATGCCGATCTTTTTCCTTCAAATGGCAAAGCGTGCTTGAAGCTCCAGAACGTGTCCGGAAACTCCGGGTAGATCATTAAAACCTTCACGAAAACCTCCGCCCCAATTCGGATGATTCACGCAGCTGGCAAAGCGAAGCGCCATGGGTGGGAGCCACGCCGGAATTCTTTCGGGATTATCCTCTTAGCTTCCCTTGTGGCTGACGGTAGACCCAGGTTTTTCGTTGTTAAAACCCCATGTAATGATAAGAGCATATATAGGGGCCTGTCTGTTCAAAAGTGCTCACCTTGGCGGAAAATCATTCCTATGGGCGGATGTGCCGAGTCAAGTTTGGGCGCAAGTTCCAATTCTCGCTCCCGCGGGATCGCAGCTTCCGGCTATTAACCTCGCGCCGGGTGCGTCCTGGTTGCGACGGGCGTCTCTAGTTTCGCCCGGTCCTTCACTATCGCCCGAGGAGACCGGCGTCAAGGCGTACGGTCGCGAGATCGGCCCTTCGGTGCTCTGGCCCCTGGCACCAAGCTTTTCGCGTTCTTGCCTAAGGAGAACTGCTTCGCTTTTGACACGAGTTTCTGAGACTGGCGAACGGTTTCCTCTTCCCTCGCATTCGTGCGTGCAGCGATCTCCCCTTTTTCCGTTGTGTTTGGCATATCCTTTGGCCTCTCACTTCTTCCGTGCAAGACATTCAGTTTTACCCAGACCCGCCACCCTCACCTGGCTAGGCCTTATTGCGCCACCGAACCTTAGAGACTCAGGATGGGAGGGAACATCAACGATCCCCGCGGGTTTGTGGTTACTCCCACTGTTGCAAACTCTCGATCTGCTTTCTGAGGGACGCCACCCTGTCGTCTATTTCCTCAGCCTCGGCCTCGAGATTGGGAGAGGTTGTTCTCAGCTTCCGGGCATGGTGTTCCAGTTGATTGGCATCGTGCATGAGTGCGTCAATAATCGGCTTTAATTCCACTTTCATGATTGCTTTACTCCTCAAGGATTGGTCCTTCCGGAGCAGAAGCGCTGGGGACAGTCCGCCCACTCCAGGAACCGCGCACCAGATGCTAGCCAATACTGCCTGGCACGTCTGTTCAGAATTGCTCACGGTCTCCGCTTCGCCGATGGGGGAAGGCTTCGGCAGCCAAGCTGTTGGCTAGGGAAAAGCGACCATGAGCAATTTGATACATCCAATATAGCACAGGGCCTGCATACTCCGGACGTGCGCGCTCGGTGGTGCCGCCCGGTCAAGAAATATAGGGACGCATTCTCCGCCCTGACGGAAAAAGGAGTATGGAATTATGACGACAAACACCCTTTCGCCAGAATTGCTCCACAAAATGGATGCGTATTGGCGCGCCGCTAACTATCTGGCGGTCGGGCAGATTTATCTTTACGACAATCCGCTGCTGAAGCGGCCGCTGACGCTCGCGGATGTGAAGCACATGCTGCTGGGGCACTGGGGCACGACTCCGGGGCAGAACTTCATTTACGTGCACTTGAACCGGGTGATCAAGAAATATGACCTCGACATGATTTACGTCTCCGGCCCCGGGCACGGGGGCCCGGCCGTTGTAGGCAACACTTACCTGGAGGGGACATACAGCGAGATTTATCCCAACATCAGCCAGGATGAGGCTGGGCTGCGGAAGCTCTTTCTTCAGTTTTCCTTTCCCGGAGGAATTCCCAGCCACGCATCACCGGAGTGCCCGGGGTCGATCCACGAGGGGGGCGAACTGGGCTACTCGCTCAGCCATTCATTCGGGGCGGTGTTCGACAATCCCAACCTCATCGTCGCCTGCGTAGTCGGCGATGGCGAGGCGGAAACCGGACCGCTGGCCACGGCGTGGCATTCCAATAAATTTCTCGATCCGGCCACGGACGGTGCGGTGTTGCCCATCCTGCATCTCAACGGCTACAAGATTTCCAACCCGACCGTGCTTGCGCGTATCACCCACGAGGAATTGGAACAGTTGCTCCGCGGCTACGGTTGGACGCCCTACTTCGTCGAGGGACACGAGCCCGCGCTGATGCATGAAGCCATGGCGGCGACGCTCGACAAGGCGGTGGAGAAGATCAAACAAATCCAGCAGGACGCCCGCGTCCACGGCAACATCGGGCGGCCGCGCTGGCCGATGATTGTCCTCAATTCGCCCAAGGGCTGGACGGGGCCGAAGGTGGTCGATGGTTTGCAGGTCGAAGGCACCTTCCGGGCGCACCAAGTACCGCTCTCCGACCCGGCCGCCCACCCTGAACATCTCAAGCTGCTCGAAGATTGGCTGAAGAGCTACCGGCCGGAGGACCTCTTCGATGAAGAGGGCCGCCTGAAGCCGGAACTGGCAGAGATCGCACCCAAGGGCGAACGACGAATGGGCGCGAATCCCCACGCCAACGGCGGCATTCTGCTCCGCGACCTGCGGATGCCTGATTTCCGCGACTACGCGGCTGATGTACCCGCACCGGGGGCGCCCGGAATCGGCGACACGCATGTGCTCGGGCCTTTCCTCCGCGATGTAGCCAAGCTGAACATTGAGCAGCGGAATTTCCGTGTCTTTGGCCCTGACGAAACGCTCTCCAACGGCCTGGAAGCACTCTTTCAAGCGACCAAACGCCAATGGGACGCGGCCACTGTGCCCAACGACGAATTTCTCGCGCCCGCTGGACGCGTGATGGAAATGCTCAGCGAGCACCAATGCGAAGGCTGGATCGAGGGCTATCTGCTCACCGGGCGGCACGGGCTCTTCAATTGCTACGAGGCGTTCATCCACATTGTCGATTCGATGTTCAACCAGCACGCCAAGTGGTTGAAGGTTACATCGGGACTGCCGTGGCGCCGGAAGATCTCGTCGTTAAACTACCTGCTGGCCTCGCATGTCTGGCGCCAGGATCACAATGGCTTCACCCACCAGGATCCCGGATTCATCGACCATGTTGTAAACAAGAAGGCCGAGGTCGTACGCGTCTACCTTCCGCCGGATGCCAACTGCCTTCTGTCGGTGATGGACCACTGCCTGCGCAGCCGGCATTACGTCAACGTGGTCATCGCGGGCAAACACCCGGCGCCGCAGTGGCTCTCGATGGACGCCGCGGTCAAGCACTGTACCGAAGGCATCGGAATTTGGCAGTGGGCCAGCAACGACCAGGGCGCCGCACCCGATGTTGTCATGGGCTGCTGTGGTGACGTGCCCACCCTGGAGACGCTCGCCGCCGTTTCCATCCTGCGCGAGCATCTGCCCGATTTGAAAATCCGAGTCGTCAACGTCGTCGACCTCATGAAGCTCCAGCCGCAATCCGAGC
>Ga0182030_10011099_pt1 | contig 18200 bp, 13 predicted proteins | sample 812S3MmetaG_FD_121299 | JGI IMG/M metagenome (GOLD analysis project Ga0182030, IMG submission 121299) | Permafrost microbial communities from Stordalen Mire, Sweden - 812S3M metaG (Illumina Assembly) | ecosystem: Environmental > Terrestrial > Soil > Wetlands > Permafrost | place: Sweden...
CTTGCAGACGAGGGCCGCTACTAGTAGCGGGTTTGTCAATTTTCAGCAGCCGTCGCCGGGGCCGTTGGATGGTCCGCAATCGCGCCGCCGGGATTGAAATCGACTACGGGTCGGAACGAATTTGACTGGTTGATTAGTGAGTGCTTGCGTCGATTAGAAAGGGGCTCAACCGGACAGGCATGAAGGGGTTGCTGATTCTTGTCCGTAGGCTACAGATTCTAAAGGACCGCCACAGTAAGCCCTTACCGGCATCCCATTGGGGGGCCAGCGCCGTCGACCGCGCCCGACGCCGGCGCTGACCGCACATCACCCTCGCGACCAGCTCACCACACCAGGATGTAGCTCTTCCCCGGCAACTGCCGCACCAGCCCCATCAGCTCCAGTTCGAACAACACGGCGATCGCCTCCGAGGCACTTGCTCCATTGAGAGATTCCAGCAGTTCGTCCAGCGGCGTGGGCGCATCCGCGTGCAGTTGCTTCACAATCTGTTTGGCCAGTTCCTTCGTCGCGGCCGGGGCTTCGGCGCCGCCCAGCGTCTGCTGCACCGGCCCAGTGCCCTTCTTTCTCGTCGCCGCCAGTTGCACCCGCGCCTCCTCCGGCAGATCGTCCAGAATGTCGGAACATTGAATCACCAGCCGCGCCCCTTGCCGGATCAGCATGTTCGGACCGTAGCTCGTGGTCGAAGTGATATTGCCCGGCACCGCATAGACTTCCCGGCCTTGGTCCAGCGCCAGCCGCGCCGTCACCGACGACCCGCTGTACTGCGCGCCTTCCACCACCACCACGCCGACGCGAGGCCGCTGATGATGCGGTTCCGCACCGGGAAATTCTGCGGACACGCCGGCATGCCGAACGCATACTCGCTCACCAGCAGCCCGTCCGCGGCGATGCGCGCCGCCAGTTTCCGGTTCTCCGTCGGATAAATCACGTCCAGGCCGCAGCCGAACACCGCCACCGTGCCGCCTTCGGCCTGCAACGCCGCTTCGTGCGCCGCCGTGTCGATGCCCCGCGCCATCCCGCTGATCACCGTCACGCCGGCCCCGCACAACTCCCCGGCCAGCTTCTGCGAAACCGCTTTCCCATACGGCGTCGCCCGCCGGCTGCCGATCACCGCCACCATCACCGTCCCCAGCAACTCCACCCGCCCCTTGGCGAACAGCGCCACCGGCGGATCGTAGATCTCCAGCAGCCGCGCCGGATACCGCGGATCGTCCGCCGGAATCAGCGTCGCGCCGGATTTCTTCAGCCGTTCATGCTGCCCGGCCGCCTCTTCGAAGGAAACCCCGCTGGCGATGTTGCGCGCCGTCGCGCTGTGCAGTCCAAACGCCGTGAGTTCGCTCGCCGACGCCCGGAATATCGCCTCCGGGCTGCCATAATGCTCCAGCAGTTCCCGGCATTTGCGCGGACCCAGCCCCGGCGCCAGCGCCAGCGCCAGCCAGTGCAGTATCTGTTCCTCAGTTCGTATCGCAGCTGCCGCCGCCATCCTCGTCCCTCTGAATGGAAGTGGCCGTCGCAGGCAGAATTCTCGGTACGCGCGTTTCACCTCGCGCGAGGCTGCGGCCGGACAAGTGTGCTCTTGGATCAGCTCTCGACTGGCCGCATGCAGCTTCCACACACCCGCGCCCGGGGCGTCCTCAGTGGTTTTCCACAGTGCGCACAAGGTGGACCATACAGCCCGAGGCGATGGTGGTAAATGGCGTTGGGGTTGGTCTCGTGGAATCCGGTGATTCGTTCATACTCTCGCAGAATGGGCCCAAACTGACGTTGCCGGAGATCGCCGTCCATTCCCGTCCCCCGGAGAGAGGTGACGCGCGCAAACTCCTCTTCGTCCAACATTGGGACTCCGGTTTTGCAGCGCCAGCACCAAAGCACCTTCATTTATGGCAACGGGGCTCCATACGATCAGTCTGCCTCATTCACGAATCGATCTGAAGAGAATCTGGGAGAACTACACAGACCGCTGCGCAGGGCCCGTTGAAACACTGCTAGTCTCGAATCAGCCATGCGCCGCCAGGATGAAGCGTTTGCCTCGAGTGAGCTGGCGCTCGTTTATATTGCCAAGCGCCTCAAGGAAGCGAAGCGTCTCGAGGATCTCCTGACTACCGCCGGCGTGGATTATCTGGTGGAAACCGACACCTACCGCGGCGGTTTTATCTTCGTCAGCGAACGCGTCGGCGCATTCTTCTACGTCCAGCCCGCGGCCGAGGCGCACTGCCGCGAACTCATGACGCAGAACCGATTCAAACCCTACGAAAAAACCCCGCCGGATGTGGCTCCACACCCCTGAGGAATGGGAATCTACAGAATAATTTGGACTTGACTTGATCGAGCGGTGCGTGTTACCGTCGAAGCCTTTATCGAATACACCACGAGCCTTTGATCCAACGACTCATCCGCGTGTCATCCGTTCACTGCGTGTCCGCATCCATCGAGGAGAAACATCATGCCAATGCGTTCCCTGCCTCGCTTGCTGACCTTGGCCTTTGCCGCCGTTCTGGCAACGCTCGCTTTCACCGCGCCCGCGCTCGCCGCACCGGGTAGCAGCGGCAGCGCCTGGACCGCCAATGGCGCCACCGCTTGCGAGAAATATCTGACACCGGATGTGGTGGCAGCAATCCTGCGCAATCCTGCCGGCAAGCCGCGGCGGCTCGACGCGAACTCGTGCAATGTCGGCCCGATTTACATCAGTCTGAAAGTCGCGGACATCGACGTATTCCGGGCGGAGCTGCCGAGGATTTTCCAAGCACACTCGATAGGCGGCATCGGCGACGGCGCGTACTGGAACGGGGCCGGCGCCCTCTCGGCTGTCAAGGGCCACAATCGCGGCTGCGATATCAGTGTCATCGACCCCGGAGCACCGAAGATCCACAACGCAGAGCTTGGACAAAAGCTCGGCGAGATATGCAACAAGTTGTTCGCCATCCCTTAGATTTTGCGCGGCCACGATTCGCGACATCTATTCAAGACCTCAGCAATTGGAGGAACCCTGATGTCACGCCAACGCACACCGCTGCTTTAGAACCGGGACAGAGAACCGGGACAGTATCCTCAAATCCCTGTTTCCAGGCCCTCCAATTCACAATTCCCGAAAACGGGCAGTGACCGATTGTTGCCGCGCTGCGACCAAAGCAAGTGGTTTTGGTGAGCCGCCCCGTGGGGCGCGGCTGTCATAACCGCGCAGCTTGGGAAGGCGCGCCGCATTCGCGGTAACTTACGGCTGGCCCCGGTCGTCGGTAGAGTGATTCTGGTCATGTCGTGCCTGTCTGCGGCCGCGCGAGCCGCACGGGAAAGGAGACTCGATGAAGGGTTCCATTTGGTTGTGGGGTGGCCTGGCGCTGGCGGCCACCGTTTGGGCCGGCGATCCCTGGAAAGACAAGAAGCCCGCCGACTGGTCGGACAAGGATCTGCAGAAGTTTCTCAACAAATCGCCCTGGGCCAAAACCGTGCCAATGCAGTTTGACGCCAACCGCGCCGGGCGCGGCGGCGGCGGTGGCCGCGGCGGCGGTATGGGTGGTGGTGGCGGTATGGGTGGTGGCGGCGGCTACGGTGGCGGCGGGATGGGCGGCGGTGGCGGCGGCTACGGTGGTGGCATGGGCGGCGGTGGTGGCATGGGCCGTGGCGGCGGCGGCATGGGCGGTGGCGGCGGCTATGGCGGTCGCGGTGGCGGAGCCGATACTCCGGACGGGATGAACGACAATACGCCCGCGGCCGTTGTTCGCTGGGAGAGCGCGCCACTGGTGCGCGACGCCGAGACCCGCTCCGAGTCCAAAGAATTCAACGACGCCGTGGCCGGCTTCGCCAAGGACTACTACGTCGTCTCCGTCAGCAGCATGGGCGCGGAGCGCCGCGGCGGCTGGGGCGGCGGCCAAGGCGGCCCCGGCGAGGGCGAGGGCGGCTGGGGAGGTCAGAATGCGGATCAAACCCCCGAGCAGGCCGAGACCCGCCGCAAGGCCATGGACGCACGGCTGATTGCCATAACCTCCCTGACCCGCGCCGGGCAGCCGATCGCTCCCGAACGTGTCGAGTCGGTCAAGGGTTCCGGCGGACGAGTGCGCCTGTTCCTGTTCCCGCGCAGCCTGGCGCTGGACAAGAGCACCGAGGAACTGGCCTTCCAGACGGCCCTCGGTCCGATGGCCGTCAAGACCAAGTTCAATCTCAAGGATATGTCGCAGAGCGCGGAGCCGGGACTCTGATCCACGCTCCGGCCACCGTGCCGGCCACGTGGATTCACCGTGGATCCACGCGGCGCGCACCGTGTTTGCACCATGAAAACACCATGCGCGCACCGTGACTTCACCGTGACAACACGGTGTTTCGCGGCGTTTGTCGCGGGGTTTGCCGGCGATTCTTACGCCGCCGCGATGGTCGAAAGCTTCGACTCGCGCCGCGCCTCGTAGGCCGCGATGGCGTCGCTTTGCCGCAGCATGTAGCCCAGTTCGTCCACGCCCTCCAGCAGGCAGGTCTTCGAAAACGGGTCCACCGGAAACTCCGTCGTCAGGCCTTCGCCATACGTCAGGGTCTGGCTGGCGAGGTCGATGCGGACCGTTCCGGAAGCCCCGATCGCCAGCAGCCGGGCATGCACGTCGCGCGGCACGACGACCGGTAACAGCCCGTTTTTCAATGAGTTGTTCTTAAAAATGTCGGCGAAGCTGGTCGAAATGACGGCCTTGAATCCGTACTGCGTCAGCGCCCACGGCGCGTGCTCGCGCGACGACCCGCAGCCGAAGTTGTCCCCCGCCAGGAGCACCTGGCACGCCCGCGCCGCCGCCTGGTTCAGGATGAATTCCGGCTTCGGCCGCCCGTCGGCGTCGTAGCGGTAATCGTAAAACAACTGGTCGCCCAGACCAAGCTTCGAAATCGTCTTCAGAAAGCGCGCCGGGATGATCTGGTCCGTGTCGATGTTATCTACCGGGAAAACAACGACTTTGCTCTCAAATGCAGTGAACTTTTCCATGCTGGATTCCTCTTCTCTATCCGACCAGCGTCCGCGGATCCGTGACAACGCCCGTGACGGCGGCGGCGGCCGCGGTCAGCGGGCTCGCCAGGAACGTCCGTCCGCCCTTGCCCTGGCGTCCTTCAAAGTTGCGGTTGGAGGTCGAGACGCTGTACTGGCCGGGCTGTAACTGGTCTCCATTCATTGCGATACACATCGAGCAGCCGGCCTCGCGCCACTCCGCGCCGGCCTCGCGGAAGATCCGGTCCAGGCCCTCGGCCTCGGCCTGGCGCTTGATCGGCTGCGAGCCCGGAACCACCAGCACGCGCACCTTCGGGTTCACTTTTCGTCCTTTAAAAACCGAAGCCGCGGCGCGCAGATCGGGCATCCGCGAGTTGGTGCAACTGCCGATGAAAACCACGTCGACGGGATGGCCCAGAAGCGGCTTGCCGGGCTCTAAATCCATGTAACGTAATGCCTTGGCGAGGGTCTCGCGTTCCATAGCGTCGGCCACGCCGGCGGGGTCGGGCACCGTGCCGGTAATCGGCATGCCCATGCCCGGATTGTTGCCGAAGGTGATCATCGGCTCGAGCGCCGAGGCGTCCAGCGTCAACTCGTGGTCGTAGCTCGCGCCCTCGTCGGTCGGCAGCCCGCGCCAGCGCGCCACGGCCGCTTCCCAATCCCTGCCCTTGGGCGCGAAGTCCTTGCCATACAAGTAGTTGTACGTCGTATCGTCGGGCGCGATCAGCCCCGCGCGGGCTCCCGCCTCGATCGACATGTTGCACACCGTCATGCGTTCGTCCATCGACAGTGCGCGAATCGCCGGCCCGGAGTATTCGAATACGCATCCCGTGCCGCCGCCGATCCCGACTTTCGCAATCAGAGCGAGGATGATGTCCTTGGCGCTGACGCCGGCCCGCAGCGCGCCGCCGACCCGCACGGCGAAGCTGCGCGACGGGCGCTGCAGCAGGCACTGCGTGGCCAGGACGTGCTCCACTTCGCTGGTGCCGATGCCGAAGGCGAGCGCGCCGAACGCGCCGTGCGTGGCCGTGTGGGAATCGCCGCAGACCACGGTCATGCCCGGCTGCGTGAGGCCGTTCTCCGGGCCGATGACGTGTACGATGCCCTGCCTGTCGCTAAAGTAGTCGAATAGCGGGATTCCGAATTCCTTGCAGTTGGCGCTGAGCTGTCTGATCTGCGCCAGCGCGACCTGGTCCATAATCGGCATCGACTTCGGGCTGGTCGGCGTCGAGTGGTCGCAGGTAGCAATCGTCAGGTCGGGCCGCCGCAGCTTCAGGCCGCGGCTCCGCAGCCCGTCGAAGGCTTGCGGCGAGGTTACCTCGTGCACCAGGTGCAGGTCGATGTACAGCAGCGCCGGAGCGTCCGCCGGCGCAGCGACGACGTGCGCCTCCCAGAGCTTCTCGATGATGGTACGGGGGCGGGTCATAATGGCTTCTCGATTCTCTTAAAACTACCAGCTTCGGCCGCCGGAACTGGCGGCTTGAACTGGCCGAAACCGCTACTAATAGCGGCCAGCCGGAAATAACTTATTTATAATCAATGACATATGATGATCAACCCGCTACTGCGTAGCGGCCTGGCACCGCTTGGCGCGCCTTTCCGTGTACATCGGCTCGTCTCCGCCGCATGAGATTCTGAGACGACTCACAGCGCCTCACAAATGGCGTCGCCGACCTGCGACGTAGTGGCCGGTGCACCCTTGGGTTTCAGGTCGGCCGTGACGTAGCCGCTGTTCAGGACGCGCTCGATGGCCTGGTTCACCGCGGCCGCTTCCTCCAGCAATCCGAAGCTGTATTCCAGCATCGCCGCGACGCTGCCGATCGCGCCCAGCGGATTCGCTTTGTTTTGTCCGGCGATATCCGGCGCGGAACCGTGCACCGGTTCGTACAGGCCCGTGAAGGCCCCCGACGGCCGCTGCTCTCCCAGCGAAGCCGAGGGCAGCATGCCGATGGAACCCGCGAGCACCGCGCCCTCGTCGCTCAGGATGTCGCCGAACATATTCTCGGTGACGATGACGTCGAAGCGCGCCGGGTTCAGCACCAGTTGCATGGCGCAGTTGTCGACCAGAATGTGCTCCAATGCGATGTCCGGGTAATCGGCCGAAAGCTCGACCATCACCCTGCGCCACAACTGCGAGCACTCCAGCACGTTCGACTTGTCGACCGAAGAAACCTTCTTGCGGCGGTTTCCGGCCAGGTGAAATGCCATACGGCCGATGCGACTGATTTCGGCGCGCGTGTAGCTCATCGTATTGACCGCCCGCTCGCTGTCGCCGGAGCCTTCGATGCCGCGCGGCGTGCCGTAGTAAATGCCGCCGGTCAACTCGCGCACGATGATCATGTCGGCGCCGGCCACGCGTTCGTTCTTCAGCGGAGAAGAATCGATCAGCGCGGCATAGGTGCGCACCGGGCGCAGGTTGGCGTAGACGCCCAGCACTTTGCGAATGCCCAGCAGACCGCGCTCGGGGCGCTGCGCCGGCGGGGCGTTGTCAAACTCCGGCAATCCGACCGCTCCCAGCAGCGTGGCGTCGGCCGCCGCGGCCAGGCGCGCGGTCTCGTCCGGCAGCGGTTGGCCGGTTTTGTGGATCGCCACGCCGCCCAGCAGGCCTTCGCTCAGCGCGAGCGCGTGGCCGAATTTCGAGGCGGCGCGGCGCAGGACTTTCACCGCTTCGCGGGTCACTTCCGTCCCGATGCCATCACCGGGAAGGACCAGAACATTCAACTGCATGACGGGTTTCTCAGCTCCTCAAGAATTGGCGTGCCGCGCCTGTCTCCATTGTCCGATGCGAGCGGCCAGCGCGGGGAATGCTGCGTTCAATCGCCGTTCACCGGGACATCCTTCGTCATGCGCTCGCTGAGCTTGAGCGTGCGGATGATAGCCAGAATCTCCTGGTCGGCGACGTTCTTCTTGCGGTCGGCAATCTCGATAAAGCCCTGATAAACCACGTCCAGCTCTTCCTTGGAGAGGTTGTAGCCCAGGTGCTCGCACTTCGAGCGCAGGGCGTGGCGGCCGCTGTGCTTGCCCAGAACCAGCCGTCCCTCGGGGATGCCGATGCTCTTCGGATCGATGATCTCGTAGGTCGACTTCTCTTTCAAATAGCCGTCCTGGTGGATGCCGGCTTCGTGCGCGAAGGCGTTGGCGCCGACGATGGCCTTATTGGGCTGGGGTCCGAAGGCGATGAACTCGGTGAGCAGCTTGCTGGCGGGGTACAGGTGCTGGGTGTTGATCCCGGTATGGTAGGGCAACTGGTCCTTGCGGATGCGGAAGGCCATCACGACCTCCTCCAGCGAACAGTTGCCGGCGCGTTCGCCGATGCCGTTCATGGTGCACTCGATCTGCCGCGCGCCGCCGACCACCGCGGCGATGGAATTGGCGCTGGCGAGGCCCAGATCGTCGTGGCAATGGACGCTGATAATGGCGCGGCCGGCGACCGCGGCGGTGATGCGCGCGATCAGCTCGCCGTATTCCTGCGGCACGGAGTAACCGACCGTGTCGGGCAAATTGACGGTGCCCGCTCCGGCCTCGATCACGGCCAGGGTGACCTGTTCGAGGTAGTCGTAATTGGTGCGCGTGGCGTCCTCGGCGGAAAACTCGACGTCCTCGACGTAGCCGCGGGCCAGAGTCACCGCGGCGCAGGCGTCGTCGAGAACCTGTTGGCGGGTCTTCTTGAGCTTGTACTTAAGATGGATGTCGCTGGTGGCGATGAAGGTGTGAATGCGTGGGCGGCGCGCGGCTTCGAGCGATGCGGCGGCGCGTTCCACGTCGAGCTTGCAGGCGCGGGACAGCGCGGCGACGCGCACCCACGGCAACTCGTGGGCGATGGTACGCACGGCTTCGAAATCGCCTTCGGAGGCGATCGGAAAGCCGGCCTCCAGAATGTCGACGCCCAATTCGGCCAGCTTGTGCGCCATGCGCAGCTTCTCGGGGACGTTCATGCTGCAGCCGGGCGACTGCTCGCCGTCGCGCAGCGTGGTGTCAAAAATGAAGACGCGATTCCTGTCGAGCGTCTCGGCCATGGGGTGCGGCTCTCCTTTGTGACCGGAATCCCGGTGTGGGATCCCGATTGCAGGTTGTCCCGAAGGGCGGCCTGTTGCTCCGTGCCCGCGGGAGGTTTCCTTCCATTGTCCTCGGGCGGGCGGCAATGGGACAAATTTATAGTAACAATCCCTTGGATAAGCCGATCGCATGTGATAAGCTTCCTAAATACATAAGGTCGCCCTTATTCGAATACTGAGGACTGAAGATGGAACTTTATCCTTTGAAGGTGTTCTTGACGGTGGCGACGGAGAAGAGCTTCTCCCGCGCCGGGGAAAAGCTGCTACGGACGCAGCCGGCGATTTCGCTGGCGGTGCAGCGGTTGGAAGGGGAACTGGGCGAGAAGCTGATCGACCGGACCGGGCGGGAGCTGATTCTGACCGATGCCGGGCGGCTGGTGCTGGAGTACTGCCGGCGCTTCGACAACCTGGAGCACGAGCTGGAGAATTCGCTCTCGGAGCTGCGCGACATGGCCTCGGGCCGGCTGGTGATCGGGGCCAATGAAACCACGTCGCTGTACCTGATGCACCACATCGTCAACTACCGGCGGCAGTATCCCAAGGTGAAGGTGCAGGTACGGCGGACGCTATCGAGCCGCACCCCAACGCAACTGATCGACGGCGATCTGGAGCTGGGTGTGATCAGCTACGATCCGGAGGACGACCGGCTGGAGTCGCACGTGATTTACATCGACCACCTGTGCTTCGTGGTGAGCCCGGGGCACCGCTTCGCGCAACGGGACCAGGTGTCGATCCGCGAGCTGGGCATGGAGACGTTCATCGCGCACAACGTGTTGTCACCCTATCGCGAGGTCGTGCTGAAGGCGTTTCAGCGCGCCAAGGTGCCGCTGAATATGGACGTCGAGATGCCGACCGTGGAGACGATCCGCATGATGGTGGCGCGCAACGAGGGCGTAGCGTTCGTGCCCAAGATGTGCGTCGAGCAGGACCTGGAGCAGGGGTTGCTGAAGGAAGTGAAGGTGGAGGAGCTCAACGTCGAGCGCAAGATCCGGCTGATCTTCCCGGCACGGCGCGTGCTGAGCCACGCGGCGCAGGCGTTTCTGGAAATCGTGAAAGGCCCGGAAGGGACGCGGTAGAAATGTGAGCGCGGCGCGTTGCTGAGCCACGACCATACGGTCGCGGCTCTGAAACAACGCGAGAACCGCTCCGTCGAAAGTCACGGCGAGTAGCGGGCGGCTTTCATCCGATTTGGCGAGCCCAGGGCGCATGGGGTCTCCTTAACAGTTGCGGCCCGGTGACGCAAGTCTCGGCGACAGGACACTGGTCCCAGGCCACCAGTCACGGCAGCGAGGCGGGGCGAGGTGTGATAAAACGGGCGTGATGCGACGTGCGATGTGGATGCTGGCTCCGGCGCTGTTTCTGACGCCTTATTTGAGTTTTGGGCAAGGGCCGAAGACGGAACTGTTATGGCCGCAGGGCGCGCCGGGCGCGGTGGGCCAGGAAGATGCGGACAAGCCGGCGCTGACGTGGTACCGGCCGGCGAACCCCAACGGGGCGGCGGTGCTGGTGTGTCCCGGCGGGGGCTACGGGGCGCTGGCGATGGACCACGAAGGCAAGCAGATCGGCGAGTTCTACAACTCGTTCGGCGTGACGGCGTTCGTGCTGAAATACCGGCTGGGGCCGCGGTATCACTACCCGGCGCCGCTGGATGACGCGCGCCAGGCGATGCGCACGATTCGCGAGCGGGCGGCGGAGTATGGAATCGACCCGAAGCGCGTGGGGGTGATGGGCTTCTCGGCGGGCGGGCACCTGGCGGCGACGCTATCGACGCATTATCAAAAAGGGGAACGGCCGGATTTCGCGGTGCTGGTGTATCCGGTGATTTCGTTCACGACGATTTACACGCACAGCGGGTCGATGTGGAACCTGCTGGGCAATCCGCCGGATCCGACGCTCGTGTGGAACCTTTCGAACGAACTGCAGGTGACGCCGGATACGCCGCCGACGTTTCTGTTTCACACCAGCGGGGACACGGGCGTGCCGGCGGAGAACAGCGTGCTGTATTACCTGGCGCTGCGGCGGGCGGGCGTGAAGGCGGAGATGCACATTTACCAGGAAGGGCAGCACGGGGTGGGGCTGGCGCCGAAGGACGCGGTGCTGGGGACGTGGCCGGCGCGGCTGAAGGACTGGCTGGCGGTGAATGGATTCGTGCCGGGGAATCCGCGGTAACCGGCGAGCCTCAGCCGCGCATCTAAGAGCAAGGGATTCATGCGCCGGCTGATTGTCATTTGCGCGCTGGGGGCGATGTGCGCGGTCTACGGGCTGCGGGCGCGGCAGACGCCCGACCAAAAACCGAACGATCAGCAGACGCCAGCCCAACCAAAGCCGAGCGATCAACCGACGCCCGACCAGAAGCCGAGCGATCAACAAACTCCGCCGAAAGAGGATGACCCGGGCAAGCCGGTGCTGCGGCATGGAGGTCCGGCGAAGAAGCACGTCGATTCAGGTCCGGCGAAGACCGAAGAGAACATTCCAAAGCCGCTGAGAGATTTGCCGCCCGACGATTCGCAGCCGGTCGAGCGCAAGGAGGCAGGGCCGGCGGGCGCTCCAGCAGCGGCGGGGCCCGCGGCCGGCAAGGAGAGCCCCCGCGCGCGGCGGTTGCCGGAAGCGGAGGCGCTGATCGAGAAGGCGCGCGAGGCAACGTTCGATTTCACCGACAATCTTCCCAATTTCATCTGCGACCAGACGACGAAGCGGTACAACAGCAAGACGCTCAAGCCGGAGTGGAAGTACAAGGACCGGGTCGAGGTCGAACTGATGTTCACGGGCGGCAAGGAGGATTACCGCAACATCCGGATGAACGGGAAGGCGATGAAGAAGGGCTCGCCGGAGGACAGCGGGCAGTGGTCGACAGGAGAGTTCGGGAGCATTCTGGCCGATATTTTCGATCCGCAGACGCATGCGCAATTCAAGCTACGGGGCGACTCGACGGCCTCTGGGATGAAGGCCAAGGAGTACGCGTTCTCGGTCGCCCTGGCCGACTCGCACTGGACCATCCGAATGAGTTACCCAGTGAAGCCGGCCTATAGCGGCGCGGTGTGGATCGACCCGGAGAGCGGGCGCGCGTTGCGGGTCGAGATGGGCACGAAGTCGCTGCCGACCGACTACCCGGTGGACAAGGTCGAGGCGATCGTGGACTACGAGTGGGTGAAGATCGGCGAGAAGCAGTACCTGATGCCGGTGCGGAGCCAGAACCTGGCGTGCGAGACGCACATGTTCAACTGCACGAAGAACGAGATCGAGTTCAAGAACTACCGCAAGTTCAACGTCGAGTCGCAGGTGCTGCAAGTGGACAGCGACATCTCGTTCCCGGATGAAGATGATCCCAAGGCGAAGAAGCCCGCGGGCAAGACCGAACCGCCGCAGATCACGGTGAAGCCCGAGGAAGCGCCTAAACCGAACGCCCCGCCGCAGGCCTAGCGGGCGCTGCAGCGCCCGATCCATTCCCCGAACGCGCGGAGAGCAATGCCGAGGCGCGTGCCACGGAGACGGATCCGCCCGCGGGAACGAGGGGTGAGGCGGGATTGGTTCTCAAGAATAAGTACTTCCCCCGACAAAGTACAATCCCTACCGAGCGAAAACAAACCGGCGTCGGGCGAGGAGCGCAGCGAGGGGTTGGGCGACGGCGGAGAACGCGGGAGCTTAGACTGAGGAACAGGAGTTCCATCGATGGATTACATCAGTCCTGTGCCGAGAGCGCGCCGCTGGATCGTGGTGCTGGCTGCGGTGGTGTTTGCGATTCTGATTGCGGGCCGCTGGCTGGCCGACTTCGCGATCGACTGGCAGTGGTGGGGCGAGATCGGGCAACGGGATACGTGGATCGCGATGCTGGCTTACGGCACGGGTCCGGTACTGGCGGCGACGGTGATTCTGTTCGCGGTGTTTTTCACGGCGCACGCACGCGGGTTGAAGTCGGCGGGCACGAGTCTCGGGGGGCATAAGCTGTATGCGCGACTGAGCAGTTTGATTCTCGTGCTGCTGTCGCTGCTGGTGGCGTTTGCGACGGTGGACTCGTGGACGGTGGTGCGGTATTTCGGCGGAATGGGCGCGGCGGCGGGGGCGTGGCGCGATCCGATTTTTGGCCAGCCGCTGACATTCTATTTCTTCGATCTGCCATTCTACGGCGTGCTGCTGCGGACGGTGCTGGCGCTGTCGCTGGGCAGCGCATTCATCTACTGGCTGACGGCGCGCGGCTGGTCGCTGAGCCAGCAAGCGAAGCGTTTCGAGGATGTGGGCGAGGGCGGGGCGACCTTCGACTTGCGCTCGCTGCAGCTTGGAGCGGCGCTGGAAGGACGGTTTTTCCGCATCGCGGCGGGCGTGTTTTTCCTGGCACTGGCGGCGCGGTTCTACTTCGACCGCTTCGACCTGCTGTTTGAAGACCACGGATCGCTGGTGGGCATCGACTGGACGGACGAGCACCTGACGCTGCCGCTGCTGGGCGTGCTGATGGTGACCAGCGTGGTGGCGGCGGCGGCGTTCTTTGCGCACAGATTGCGCTACGCGCTGGTGCTGCCGGCGGCGTACGTGGTGTTTCTGGTGGCGCCATACCTGGCGAATTCGCTGTACGTGCGGCCGAGCGAGATCACGATCCAGAAGCCGTACATCGCCCGGCACATCCAGGCGACGCGCGACGCCTGGGGACTGTCGCAGAGGACGCACGAGGTCGAGTTTGCGGCCAATATGGAGGGGACGGTGGATCCGGCGCGGCACAAGCTGCTGCTGGATAACGTGCGGCTGTGGGACTGGCACGCGTTCCACGATACGGTGACGCAGATTCAGGCGCTGCGCCCGTACTACGTGTTTGCCGACACCGACGTGGACCGCTATCAGATTGACGGGCAATTGAGGCAATTGCTGATCACGCCGCGCGAACTGGACGTGCGGCAATTGCCGGCGGACGCGCGCGGGCGCTGGATCAATCCGCATTTCATTTACACGCACGGCTACGGCGTGGTGGTGGCGGAGGCGTCGAGGATCACGGCGGACGGACTGCCAAAACTGCTGATCGAAAACGCGCCGCCGGAGATCCGGACGAAGTCGCTGCAGTTGACGCGCCCGGAGCTGTATTACGGCGAAGTGACGCACGAGCCGGTATTCGTCGGCACGGGGCAGCAGGAGTTCAACTACCCCTCGGGCGCGGGCAACGAATACAACCACTACGACGGCCGGGGGGGCTTCCCGATGACGACGGAGTTCCACCGTCTGGCGGCCGCCGTTTCGACGGGCGATTGGAACATCCTGCTGACCTCGTACTTGCAATCGGAAAGCCGGATGATGATCCGGCGCAACGTGCACGAACGGATGGAAACCATCGCGGGGTTCCTGGCCTGGGATCCGGACGCCTACCTGGTGATCACGCCCGAAGGGCGGCTGGTGTGGATGGTGGACGGCTACACGACTTCCTCGTCGCACCCGTATTCGAAGCTGCTGGAAACGCGCTCCTACGGCGACATCAACTACATCCGCAACTCGGTGAAGGCCACGGTGGACGCCTACGACGGCACGGTGCACCTGTATGCGTTCGACACCACCGATCCGATTCTGAAGGCGTACCGGACGCTGTTCCCGCACCTGTTCCAGGATGTTTCGACCATGCCGCCAGCGCTGCGCGCGCACGCCCGTTATCCCGAGGTGCTGTTCCAGTTGCAGGCGGAGATCTACCGCACCTACCACATGACCAACGTTGAGGCGTTCTTCAACAAGGAGGACATGTGGGACCTCTCGCGCAGCATCATCGGCACGACGGGCAAGCCGGAAACGGTGTCGCCGACGTACCTGGTGGCCTCGCTGCCCAATAGCGACGAGCCGGAGTTCCTGCTGATGACGACATTCACGCCGCGCAACAAGGACAATCTCATCGGACTGATGCTGGCGCGATGCGACGGCGAGAAGCTGGGCGAACTGCACTTCCTGCAGCTTTCCAAACAGCAACTGGTCTTCGGGCCGATGCAGATCGAAGCGCGGATCAGCCAGGAGCAGACCATCTCGAAGGACCTGACGCTGTGGAACCAGCAGGGCTCGCAGGTGCTGCGTGGACAGATGCTGGTGCTGCCCGTGGGCGACACGCTGCTGTACATCGAGCCGATCTACATCCAGGCTTCCGAAGCCAAGATGCCGCAGTTGAAAAAGATCGCCGTGGCGATCGGCAACCGGCTGATCTATACGGACAACTATGAAGAGGCCGTGGCGGAACTGGCCGGCATGCGGGGCGTTTCCAAACCGGCGGAGGCAGTCCCGGCGGGCGGAACAGCCGCATCGGCCGCGCGGCCGGCGGAGCAGCGCGACGATCTGGCGGAAGTGCGCGACCATCTGCGGCGGTATCGCGATCTGATGTCGCAGGGCAAGTACTCGGAGGCCGGCAAGGAGATCGAAGCGCTGGAGCGCATGGCCGCGAAGAAATAGGGCGGCCCCCAATGGGGTTATGAGAACGAACGCAACGCCGCCCGCGACGGTGCTGGCGCTGATGTCAGCGTTGTCATGCGCCGGCTCATCGATCCACAAACGACGCCCCTTGGTCGCCTGCCATTTCTTTCCAGAATGGGAGCCCGCAGTGTGTGAGCAGGTGAGTTGTAGTGGCGTCGTATTGTCGCCGCGGTCATTTTCAAAGGCGTCCTTCGGACCTACCTGAAGGGCTCAGTTCCATCTTCGTCGACGAGATGGGGCTCTGCTTCGTCAGCCGTCATGACAAGACAGCACCTGCGTTGAGCTTCGACAACGCAGCGGATGGTGCTGTCAGTCCCCGGTTTTCGCGGGGAAGCGGGCATTGTGAATGCCGGAGGCAAGGGCTTGTTATCATGACCAAGTGTGAGGCGCAAGCGCGCGAATGCGCTGCTATGGTTGATTTTATGCGTCACCGCGCCGAGTCTCGCGGCGGGGCCGCCGGAGCTTTCCTCGCTTTACGGCCGGGTGGTCGCAGCAATCGCCTTCGATCCCGCCGCACAGCCGCTGCTGCCGGAGCAGATGCGTGTCAGCCTGCCGTTGCACGTAGGCGACCGGCTGAGTGAAACGCTGCTGGGCGAGGCCATCACGAGCCTGTACGCGACCGGACGTTATGACGACATTGCGGTTCAGGGTGAGGCGGCCGGCGAGGGCGTGGCGCTCACGTTTCACACAACGCCGCGGTACTTCCTCAGCCGCATAGCGGTAGACGATACGCCGACGCCGCCGGGCAGCGAGCAACTCTCCGGCGCCTCGGCGCTCAACCTGGGTGAAGCCTACGACGAAGAGGGTGTGAAGCGGGCGATGGAGCAGATGCAGACGCTGCTGCGCTCGAACGGTTTTTACGGGGCCAAGATCCGCTACGAAACGCTGAAACGGGATGCGACCGAAGAGGTCGAGTTGCGATTCATCGTCCAGCCCGGGCGGCGGGCGCGCTTCTCCGCGCCCAAGGTGGAAGGAGAGACGAAATTCCCGACCGAGCGGATTATCCGCGAAACGGCGTGGCGCGCGCTGGTGAGCTGGCAGGGGTGGGGTTGGCCGTGGTGGCGCTGGCACGAATGGCGCGAGATGACCGACGCGCGGGTGCAGCGCGGGCTGGAGCGCGTGCGCGGGATGTACGCGAAGCAGGGCTACCTGATGGCCACGGTGCGGCTGGTGGCGCTGGATCACGACCAGGCGGACAACAGCGTCGCGCCGCACCTGGCGATTGAGGCCGGAGCGCTGATCACGGTGCGCACCGAAGGCGCGCACGTGGCGCAGGGGACATTGCGGCGCGTGCTGCCGATTTTTCAGGAGCGCAGCTTCGACAACGAACTGCTGGCGGAAGGCGTGCACAGCCTACAGGATTACTTCACCAGCGAGGGCTACTTCGACGCCAAGGTCAGCTACGCGGTGCAGCCGGAGGGCGAGGCCGGCAGCCGGACGGTGGTGTACCGGGTGGCGCGCGGCGCGCGTTCGCGCTTCACGCGGATTGAGATTCAGGGCAACAAGTACTTCGACACGGCGACGCTCAAGGAGCGGATGAGTCTGACGCCGGCGTCGTGGCTGCGCAACCGGCGGGGCGTGTACGGCGCATCGCTGCTCGCGCATGACGTGGAGGGGGTCCAGGAGTTGTACCGGGCCAACGGATTCCGCGACGTGAAGGTCACGTCCGAGGTGCTGTTCGCCGACCATGGCAAGCCGCACAACGTGGCGGTGGTCGTGAAAATCGAGGAGCGGCGGCAGGTTTTCGTGGGCGAACTGGAACTGACGGGCGTGAACCAGGAAGAGTTGGACCAGGTGAATAAGGTGGTCACGCTGAAGAAAGGCCAGCCCTTCAGCACGTCCGGCATGGCGGTGGACCGGGATGCGATTCTGGGCCACTACTTCAATAACGGCTATCCGGAAGCGACCTTCGACGCGCAGATCAAACCGGGCGCGGACGACATCCACGTGAATCTGAAATACGTGGTGCAGGAGGGCCTGCGGGAGTTCACGCGCGGCGTCTTGTTGAACGGATTGAAGACGACGCGGCAGCGCCTGGTGGACCGGCGGATCGCGATCAAGCCGGGCGAACCGCTGTCGCAGGGCGCGCTCGTCGAGACGCAGCGGCGGCTATACGACCTGGGGATTTTCACGAGCGTCGACGTCGCGGTGCAGAACCCGGAGGGGCGGGAGCGCGACAAGAACGTGGTGCTCGATGTCGACGAAGCGCGGCGGTACAGTCTGAGCTACGGTCTGGGCGCCGAAATCGGGCGCATCGGCGGCGGACAGACGGACTTCGACGCGCCCGCGGGAAGCCCCGGTTTCAGCCCGCGGGTGTTATTCGGGGTGAGCCGGTCGAACCTGTTTGGCAATGCGCAGAGCCTGTCGCTGACGACCCGCGTTTCGACCATTCAGCAGCGCGCGCTGGCGACGTACCTGGCGCCGCAGCTCGAGGGCAACGACAATGTGAACCTGTCGTTCAGCGTGCTGTTCGACCGCTCGAGCGATATCCGGACGTTCACATCCAAACGATTCGAAGGAGCGGCCCAAATCAGCCAGAAGCTCTCGCGATCGAGCCTGCTGCAATACCGTGTGGCGATCCGCCAGGTATCGATCGACGCCAATACACTGAAGATCGAACCGGCGCTGATTCCGATCTACTCGGTGCCCGTGCGGACGACGATCATGTCCGCCACCTGGGTGCAGGACCGGCGCGACGACCCGCTGGAATCGACGCGCGGCGTCTACAACTCGGTCGATTTCGGAATCGCGCCGTCGCTGCTGGCGGC
>Ga0182030_10011100_pt1 | contig 18199 bp, 9 predicted proteins | sample 812S3MmetaG_FD_121299 | JGI IMG/M metagenome (GOLD analysis project Ga0182030, IMG submission 121299) | Permafrost microbial communities from Stordalen Mire, Sweden - 812S3M metaG (Illumina Assembly) | ecosystem: Environmental > Terrestrial > Soil > Wetlands > Permafrost | place: Sweden...
TACAGATGCGTGCCGTCAAAGAATCCCAGCCCGTGCTCGTCGGTAGGGAAGTGCGAGGGCACCCAGTCGAGGATGACGCCGATGCCGCGCTGATGCAGGTGATCGACCAGGTACATGAAATCCTGCGGTGTGCCAAAGCGCGCGCTGGGGGCGAAGTAGCCGGTGACCTGGTAGCCCCACGAGCCGAAGAAAGGATGTTCCATGACAGGCATGAACTCGACATGAGTGAAGCCCATATCGCAAACATAATCGGCCAGCTTGACTGCCAGTTCGCGATAGCTGAGCGAGCGGTTGCCCTCTTCGGGCACGCGCATCCAGGAGCCGAGATGGACTTCGTAGATGGAAATTGGAGCTTCGAACTTGTTGCGTTCCTGCCGGGTGCGCATCCACTCCTGATCACCCCATTCGTATGCGAGGTCCCAGACGATGGAAGCGGTGCGCGGCGGCACTTCGTTGTGCAAAGCGAAGGGATCGGCTTTGTCGACCGTGTACATGTGATAACGCGAGCGGATGTGGAACTTGTATGCCGCGCCCTGGCCGAGATCGGGGACAAACACCTCCCACACGCCAGAACTGGCCTGCGCGTTCATGGGATTGGAATCGGGGTTCCAGGCGTTGAAGTCGCCGACGATCGAAATGCGCTCCGCATTGGGCGCCCACACGGCGAAATGAGTACCGCGGCGGCCATCGACCTCCACGAGGTGAGCACCGAACTTCTCAAAGAGGCGGGTGTGCTGGCCTTCGTTGAACAGATGCAGGTCGAAGGGGGTCAGCAGCGTGGAACCCTGGTCCTGAGAGGCTAGAGGTGGCATTGGCTCGATCTCCTCGCGGGCTGGATGATGCCCTGCCGCGCCGGGACAAACAGAGGCCACAAAGTACTGGCGGCAGCCCGCTCCCCCAAGTGTAGAAGAACTGCAGAACATATGGGAAACCCGCCGCGCTCGTGGCCTGCCTCTGTTGCATTCGATTGCACTGCAATTGCAATCAATTCTTTCCCGATTGCTTGACCCGTTCGCTGGGCAAAGTGCCTAATGGAAAAGAGCTACCGTATTGCAACCGGGTTGCAAATAGCATAGCAATGCCGCCATCCTGCATCAGAACTTTTCAATGGTTTCTCGTTTCCGCATTGTTGACGGCGCTCTTTGCTGTTGATTTGTGGGCCGGAGTTGATGGAAGCATCGCGGGTACGGTAAAGGATTCCAGCGGCGCAGTAGTACGCAGCGCTATCGTTCGGGCCGCAAACCTCAACACCGGCGTTCAGCAGCAGGTTTCAACCAACGATGTGGGTTTCTACTCTTTTCCCAACCTCCCGGTCGGCCAATATGACATTTCGATCATGAAAGCAGGGTTCAGGCTTTATCGGCGCACGGGCATAGCCATCGATGCCAATAGCTCTGAAGTTGTCGACGCCGTGCTGGAGGTTGGCGAGTCCACGGAGGCGATCACGGTCAACGAAGCGGCCGTGCACGCGGAAACGTCTGACTCGCAACTGGGGGAAGTGATCTCTGGTACGAAAATGGTCGCCGTCCCGCTGAACGGCCGCAGCTTCACGGACCTGCTTTCCCTGCAGGCTGGAGTTGCGCCGGCTTCGTCGCTCACTTCGGACACTCAGCAGGATGTCGGCGTGAGCGCTCTTTCTCCCTCTGGGAACCTGAATCCCGGAACGATTTCAATCAACGGCCAAAGGGAATTCTCGAATGCCTTCATCATCAATGGGAGCGACACCGAGGAGGACGTGAACGCAGGAACGGCCATTGTCCCCAACCTGGACTCGATCGCTGAGTTCCGCATCCTGACCAGCAACTTCGATGCGGAATACGGAGGCTATACAGGCGGCCATATCAACGTCATTACCAAGTCGGGGACTAACGATTTTCACGGTAATGTGTTCGAGTTTCTGCGCAATACCGACCTTGATGCCCGGAACTATTTTTCCTCGTCGCGCGGAGCTTTCGATCAAAACCAATTTGGAGGTACGTTTGGCGGGCCCATTCGCAAGAACAAGGTGTTCTTCTTTGCCGATTATCAAGGCACTCGCCTAACCGAAGGAATAGACACTGGCCTTATTCCCGTTCCTTCCATGCAAGACCGGTCCGGCAATTTGTCGGACATGGCGAGTTCGCTGACGGGATCGGTCACCGGCCAGTATTGGGCCAATGTATTGTCCGGGGAACTGGGCTACACGGTGACTCCGGGCGAGCGGTACTATACCGCGGGCTGCACGAGTTCCGCGCAGTGCGTTTTCCCGAATGCTGTGATTCCGATGTCGGTCTGGTCGGCGCCGGCAAGAAATCTGCTGCAATACATTCCGCAGCCAAATGCGGGCGCGAACATATTCTCAACATCTTCCTACAATGAGACCCTGCGGGACGACAAAGGAGCCTACCGCCTCGATTACAACAGTCAGTGGGGATTGCTATCCGCCTACTACTTTATTGACAACTACACGCTGAATAATCCGTACCCCGTGGGACAGAGCGGCGCCAGCGTTCCGGGATTCAACGCGCTTTATCTGGGACAGGCACAGTTGCTGGCCCTCAGCGATAGCAAGACCATTGGCACGACCGCAGTCAACGAATTCCATTTCAGTTACATGCGCGACAACAACAATCTTGGCGTGCCCGTGGGCGGCCTGGGAGTCAGCCTGGCTTCGCAGGGATTTGTGACCGGCGCCGGCAGCCCTGGCATTGTAGTTCTGGATCCCGCACGCGAAGGAGTGGAGAACGTCATCTTCAACGCTTTTTCGATTGGAACGAACGCCAACGAGCTGAAACAAGTCAATAATACGTTCCAGTGGCTCGATACTATGTCAAAAGTAGTGGGACGCCACACCATGAAGTTCGGTGCTGAATTTCACTACGACCAGGTCAACACGGTTCCTGTCGCTCAATTCAACGGAAACTTCTTATTCACTGGAAGCCAGACGGGCTCTGACTTTGCCGACTTTCTGCTGGGCGCCCCAAGCCAGTACAACCAGAGCCAGCTGCAACCCTTCTATGGGCGCAACAAATACCTGGGCCTCTTCGCGCAGGACAGCTGGCGCGCGCGTTCGAACCTGACGCTCAACTATGGCCTCCGCTGGGACCGGATTGAGCCCTGGTATGAAAAAAACAACGAGATCTCGACGTTTGAAGCAGGGAAGGCCTCAAGCGTTTTTCCTGGTGCGCCTGCTGGAATACTTTTTCCCACCGATGCGGGGGTACCGCGGACACTTGCGCCGCCGGGCAATCTGGACTTTGCTCCCCGGGTGGGACTGGCCTACTCACCGGACGCCGGCGCGGACAGTTTTCTGGGCAAGGTAACGGGCGGGCCGGGGAATACCAGCATCCGGGCCGGCTTTGGCCTCTATTACGAAGCGATCGAGGCACTGTCGCTGGGCATTCTGGCCGGCAATGCACCCTTTGGGATTACCTATACCAGCCCTGCGCCACCGCTGTTTGCCACACCCTTCGTCACCGCGTCCACCGGGCAGTTTTCGGGTCAGCCTTTTCCGGTAACGCTGGCGACCGGGAGCGCTTCCAGCAGCAATCCGAATGGGAGCATTAATTGGTCGCAGTTCGAACCCATCAGCGGCATCCCAGGATATGCCGCGGCGAATCGCATCCCCTACGTCGAGGAGTACACGCTGTCGATCGAGCGGCAACTGGGCGCCAATACGGTGTTAAGTGCCGCCTACGTAGGCAACCAGGGGCACCGCCTTCTTGTGATGATTGAAGCGAACCCCGGCAATCCCGGACTTTGCCTAAGCCTGAGCCAGCCGAACCAGGTAGCGCCGGGTTCTCTGACGTGCGGACCCTTCGGCGAAAACAATGTTTATACCGCGGCGTCGGGCCAGGTGATCAATGGAACTCGCGCTCCTCTGGGACCCAGCTTCGGGAGCGATACCTTGCAGGCCACGACCGGCAAGTCGAATTACAACGCCCTCCAGGTCAGTGTGCGGCATACGAGCGGGAGGCTGGAATTTGCTGTTGGGTACACGTATGGCAGGGCGATGGACGACTCTTCGAACTTAGGCGAGGAGGTCAATCCGATCAATCCATCGCTTAGCTATGCTCCGTCTTCTTTCGATATAAGGCACAATTTCGTGGCGAGCTATAGTTATCAACTGCCGCTGGAGAGGCTGGTGCATGCCTCGAACCGCTGGACGCAGGGCTGGCAATTGTCCGGGATCACTCATTTCAGCACCGGCTTTCCTGTGACCCTCGTCAGCTATGGCGACAACTCCCTGCTGGGAACCGAGCCTAATGGCATAAACAACTACAGTGTGGATGTGCCGGACTACACTGGCGGACCGCTTGATATAAATCACAATCCGCGCAATGGGCAGCCTTACTTCAATACCTCGTTGTTCACTGAAAATGCTCTCGGAACGCCGGGTAATGTCCCGAGGCGTTTCTTCTACGGCCCCGGACTGGATAACTACGATATGGCGATAACAAAGAACATCCCGGTTGGTGAATCCAAGTCTCTGCAAATCCGCGTGGAAGCCTTCAATGTGTTCAACCATACGCAATTCTTCGGCTCGCAAACCGTAGACGGCAACATCAGCACGGCGACCTTCGGGCAAGTCGTGAGCGCCGACCCACCGCGTCTCATTCAACTTGGGGCAAAGCTTTTCTTCTGATAGGGAAGGCGCGCCAAACTCATGCACGCTGCTCTGGCACGCTAGATGCAATCCGGTTGCGTCTAGATGGGTGAGATTGCAGTGCCGGGCGGTGCTATCAAGAGATCCAATCATGGTCGCGCCACCGGAGGGCAGGGAGTCTGTAAAAGTTGGCCGAGTTGCGGATATTTTGGCGGGTAAAATACAAAATGCCCGCGCGGGGCATCCTGCAAGCCATTGATTCTAGTGGCGGGGTGGACGGGACTCGAACCCGCGGCCTTCGCCGTGACAGGGCGACGTGATAACCAGCTTCACCACCACCCCCGCGAGTCTCATCTTAAATGTTCCTGCTCTCCGTGGTCAACGTCGTGTGACGTGGCCTTCAGGTTTGGCGGGCGCGACAAGCGGAACGTGGGCGGCCCCAGTCCGACGGAATTCGCCGCGATTTGGCCCTTACGGCGTAATCTTGAACACGACGCCAAGCCCCTGAGCGCCGCCGCTGGACGCCGTGCCGTACAGGTTGCCGCTGGTATCGAAGACCAGTGTGCTGTAGGGGTAGCCGCCGTCGCTGCCGTTCGTGAAGTCATGCAGCGAAGTGTAAGTCCAGCTGCCATTGGACGGCGTCAGCTTGAAGACCGCTCCGTATCCATGGGCCCCGTCCGAGAGGGTCGTGCCATAGAGATTGCCTGCGGCATCCATCACCAGATTGCCAATAGGCCCAACCACCAGGCGTGGAGTACCGGGACCAGTCAGACTGTACAACTTGTTATAGATCCAGTTTCCATTTGAGTTCGTCATCTCAAACACCGTGCCGCCGCGGCCGGACCCTCCAGCGCTGGTGGCTCCATAAAGATTCCCCGCGCGGTCCAGGATGATGCCCGCCTGCGGGAAGCTTCCATCGATGCCGCTGGTGAAATCGTAGAGATCGGTCTCGATCCAGCCCGATCCCGACGGCGTCAATTTATAGACCGATCCAAACAGGTCGTTGCCTCCGTTGAAGGTGGTGCCGTAAAGATTGCCGGCGTGGTCCATGGTTAAGCCGCTTCCCGGATAACCGTACGGGTGGTACATAACGACCAAGTCCCAATTTCTCGATGCATTCAATTGGTAGATGATCCCGCCATTGTGCAAACCGCCGCTGCTGGTGGCGCCGTCCGCATTGCCGTTGTGGTCGAAGATCAGGGCCCCGACCGGTCCGGCGCCATCCGCGCCCGTGAAGCGATGCAGCACAGTCTCGATCCAGGGGCTGGATCCACCCAGGTTGTCCGGCACCGGAGGCCGTAGCCTGAAAACCGTTCCGCAGCCAACACCGTCACAAGTCCCGCCTCCATAGTAGGTGCTGCTATAGAGGCTGCCGTCCGGGCCGAACACCACACTGGCGATTTGCGGATTGGCTCCGTCGTTGCCTCCCATAAAGCTATAGAGCGGCGTCAGCACCCATCCGGAGTTTCCGTTCGTTAGCCGATAGACCAGCCCACAGCCACTGGTTCCGCAGTTTCCGCCCGTGTTGCCGCCGTAGTTCGCCGTACCGTAGAAACTGTCTGAACCGCCGTAGGTCAGGCCAGCCATGGGCGTGGCCCCATCCTGGCCGCCGGCAAAGTTATAGATGACCGAGTACGACTGCGCCTGCGCGGCAGGGACCGCGGCGATAGCGAGCGCAAACACAATTGCCAGCGCCAGCGGCTCCATTGCCGCATGCAGGCATCTGCCGGGAATCGAAAGCCGATTGCGTTTCAGGACCATCATGATGTTCTCCCGCACCAACGAATTTATCGACCCTGATCACCCCGATCCTACACGGTTTCAAGCATCGATTTCATTGAAAGCCACGATGTGAGATTGCTTGCGAGGACGGCCGGCCGCACTCGCGAACTAGTACCGCCTTACTGAATTATCTCCCATACCACGCCGCAGCCGTCATCGGGGCAATTATTTGGCTTTTGCAAACCGCCGTAAGCAGTCGTGCCGTGCAGAGCCGGTCATAATATTCCTCCTTGGCGAACTATTTCCGATCGCGATACGCCCCTAGTCGGCTATTCCTCCCACATTGTGGGATGCCCCCTATCGGCCGCTTTCTCTGAACACTGGCCACTGGCTTACGGCGTGATCTCCCACACCGTGCCTGCATTTTGAGACGAGCCGCCTGAGTAGCACGTGCTGTACAGGTTCCCTTGCGCATCGACCACCACGGTGCCCACCGGAGTGTCGCCGGACGGACCTTGATAATTGAAGCTGCCGACGGTCGAATAGCTCCAGCCGCCGTTCGAGCGGGTCAGCTTGTATGCGGCTCCGGTTCCATAGACTCCACCATTTTGAGAGCTGCCATAGATGTTGCCGGCTGCGTCCATCGAGGGCGCGTTGGGAAATGACGCTCCACTGCTGGTAAAAGTGTAGGGCACAGTGAAGGTCCAGCCGCCGCCCTGGTCCGGGGTCAATTCAAAAATTGTGCCGGCGCCAAACTCTCCCGGGCCCTGGGATGCGGCGCCGTACAGATTGCCCTCACGATCGAAGACCAGGCCAGCGGGATTGCCGCCGTCGGCGTCATCGGTAAAGAAGTGGAGGACTTTCTCGGTCCACCCGGAGCCGGAGGGCGTCAGCTCGAAAACTGTGCCGCAAGTCGGGGCGGAATAACAGTAGTAGTTGCCGCCGAGGTCGGTTGTGCCGTAGAGATTCCCTGCCGAATCGAATAGCAGGGCGGAGTCAGGCGAGGAGCCGTCCGTTGCGCCTCCCTGGAATGAGTGGAGCGTGCTCTTGCTCCAGGTGCCATTCGCATTCGGGCTCAGCTCGAAGACCGTGCCGCAGCCCAATTGGCAAGGTCCGGTTCCACCTGACTGGGTCGTACCGTACAGGTTGCCGGCGCGATCAAACACCACCTCGGCGGCCGGGTAGGCCCCATCGGCCAATGAGGTGAAACTGTACAGAATGGTCTCGCGCCAGGAACACGAGGTGCTGGCGCAGAAACTCGGAGGAGGTTGGAGCTTGAATACGGTTCCGCAGCACGAACCACCCTCGTAGGTGGTGCCATACAGAGCGCCATCCGGTCCGAAGATAACGCGAGCGTTAGGGTTTTCGCCATCCGGACTGCCGCCGAAGCTATAAATCGGCGTCTCGGTCCAACCGGAGCCGCGATGCGTCATCTTGAAGACAACGCCGCATGCCCCGTAACATGGGCCTTCCTCGATGCCGCCTCTCAAGGTGGTGCCGTACAAATTTCCGGCGGCGTCGAGGGTGAGCCCGGCGGCGGAATTCGCGCCGTCAGCCCCGCCGGTGAAGCCGTGCAGGACCGTCAACGTTTGCGCCTGCGCCGCTGAGGCGGCCAAAATGAAAAGAGTCGCGATGCCTGCCACGGCCAAGCGAACTAAACTACGTATACCCAATTGACTGGAATAGGTCATAACAGTCTCCTTCACCATCACCAAAACAGCTGAACCGATGTCTACGGCGTGATCTCCCAAATCACTCCGTAGCCGTAGGCGCCGCCGACGGCGGTGGTGCCATACAAATTGCCGGCGCTATCGATGACGATTTGTCCTACTGCGCCCGCACCGTCCGAGCCGCTGAAGCTGTGCAGCCTGCTGAAGATCCAGTTATTTCCCGAGTGGGTCAACTTGAAGATGTAACCATCCCCAGTAATTGAGTCGGCGCCGTAGAGATTTCCGGCGGAGTCCATGGTCAGGGCGTCGGTGCTGTCCTCTCCGAAATCGCCGTAGTCATAGAGCGAGGTAAAGTTCCATCCGCCGTTGGATGGACTTAGCTCATAGACATTCGCGCTGCCGTTACCGCCGCCGGTATTGCCTGAGTTTGTACCGTAGAGATTGCCCGACGAGTCGCGGATCACACCGGAATACGGTGCATAGCCGTTGTTGCCGTTGAACTGAAATAACACACTCTCGTTCCAGCCCCGTTGCGAGGGCTGCAGCTCCCAGACCTCACCATAAAAACAGCCCATGTTCACGTTGCACTCGGCAGAGCTATACAGATTGCCCGCCGGATCGATGGCCAATTGCCCGCCAGGGAACTCCTGGCCATTCGACCCATCGGTGCCGAAGGAATAGAGGACGTTTTCGGTCCAGCCAGTACCGTCAGGGGAGAGCTCATAGACAACGCCCCCGTTGTACAGGCCGCCCTCGTAAGTCAGGCCATACAGGTTGCCTGCGGAATCGAAAGTGACGCGGCTGGAGGGTCCCGCTGCATCCGGCTGACCGGTGAACGGATGCAACACCGTTTGCTGCCAATTACAGGTGAAGCTGGTGCAGGTCGTCGCCGGCGGCGTCAGCCGGAAGACACCGCCGCAGCAGCTGCCGCCGTTGGTCACCCCATAGAGGGCGCCATCGGGTCCAAGAACCACGCCATATGCAGGATAGCCATCGCTAACACTCGGGAAATCATAAAGCGGCCTTAGGATCCATCCCGTGCCGGAGTGCGCCAACTCGAAGACCGCGCCGCAGCCATGAGTCCCATAATAATTCTGGCAACCGTAGGCTTTGTTGCCGCCGGCGGAGGCAGTGCCGTAGAGATTCCCGTTGCGATCGATGGTAAGGCCATCCAGCGGATTCGCCCCATCGCGGCCTCCGGTGAAGTTGTGCAGCACGGTGAAGGTCTGTCCTTGCGCCTCAGTGGCAACGACAATCATCAAAGTTGCGAGGGCGATTGCCGCCAGCGTCATCCACAAGTCCATACTGATGGTCCACTTCCGGCATTGCTCTGGGCGTTGCATGGTGATCTCCCGTTCAGACCAATATTTCGTGTTCGCCAGGTCGCCCTGAGGCGACCCGGTAGATTTTCCACAACCAGGCTGGCAGCCGGCCCAACTGTGCCTCGGCTTCGAGCCGACACGCCTGCCGAGCAGAAATCGGTGCTGTGCTGTTCTCTGTTTCCTCCACGCGGTGCCGGAAGTCAAATTAATTCCACATTACGGTGTAACCTATTGCAGACAATGTAAATAAACGTTTTGCTGCGGTTGTATTTTGACGAAACTGTGATAACATTCCGCCCATTATGCCCAGCGCAGTGCCCGAGAGCCATCGGATTTCGCCTGACGGGCCGCAGGAACGAACCCTGCACGCGGCGGCGGCGATGCGCTTCGGACCATACGAGCTCGACCTGGATTCGGGCACGCTGCGCAAGTTCGGTTACCGGATCAAACTCCAGCCAAAATCCTTTCTCGTGCTTCGGGCCCTGCTGCAAGCTCACGGCGAGATGGTCACACGCGAGGAGCTGAGAGCGCAGCTGTGGCCGGAAAACACCTTTGTAGAGTTCGAGTCCAGCCTCAACGTTGCAGTCAGGCGTTTACGGGAGGCGCTGAACGACGAGGCGCAGGATCCGGCTTACATCGAAACCGTGCCTAAACATGGCTACCGATTCATCGGGGTGCTGGAACCGCCGGCGGCTGAATCCATGCCGTACCTGCTGCCGGCGCCCTTCCGCGACTCCTCATCCGGCTTCGGTACGCCGACGGGTTTCGCGCCCGTCCCGGTGCCGATTGTGCCGGGCAGAAATTGGCGGAGGCTGCTGCTGCCGGCTCTTGCGGTCCTGGTGGCGGTGGCGATTGGACACTTCTGGTGGAAGCGCAGTCCGGCGATGGCCAAGCCAGTCGCCTCGTCAATCGCGGTGTTGCCCTTTGCCGACATGAGTCCGGAGAAGAACCAGCAATACTTCTCCGACGGGCTAGCCGAGGAACTTCTCAATCACCTGGCCAAGACGCCGGGTTTGCGTGTGGCCGCGCGCACTTCGTCCTTCCAGTTGCGCGACCAGAGCGCCGATCCGCGGGCCATCGGAAAGAAACTGGGGGTGGCAACCGTCCTGGAAGGCAGTGTCCGCAAGGAAGGCAAGCGGGTGCGAATCTCGGCCGAGCTGGTGAAGGCGGAGGACGGCTTTCAGCTCTGGTCGGGCACCTATGACCGCGACCTGAACGATGTTTTCGCGGTGCAGGACGATATTGCCCGCGCCATCACGGGCGAACTCAAAGTGCGGCTGCTCAATCCCGGGAGCGGCAGCGTCCCACAGCGTGGGATAAGCGCCGAGGCATACAACGCGTATTTGCAGGGACGGTACTTCTACGAGCGCCGCACGCGCGATGATTTGAGCCGGGCGTTGGAATATTTCCAGCAATCCGTGAAGCTCGATCCGGATTATGCTCGCGGCTGGTCGGCGCTGGCCTGGGTGCTGATCACACGCGGCGAGGGCGCCGAGGGTTCGACCTTTGAAGAAGGTTATCGCGACGGCAGGGCGGCTGCGGAAAGGGCGCTGCAACTGGATCCCGGCCTGGCCGAGGCGCATGCTGCCATTGGCCGCATCAAGCGCGGTTATGAGTGGGACTGGGCAGGCGCGGACGCAGCCTTGCAGAAAGCGCTGGCGCTGGAGCCGCAGAATTCCGTAGTGCTGCTGGGGGCGTCGAGCTTGCAGGCCAGCCTCGGCCATTTTGATGAGGCGGTGGCGCTGAACCGGCGGGCGGTGGAAATCGATCCCCTTAGCGTAATGGCACACGTCTCCCTGGGAATGCATGCTTACTACGCAGGGCAGCAGGAGTTGGCCATTGACGCATATCAGAAGGCTCTGGCCATCAGTCCCGGCGGCCCCGAAGCGCACTACTTATTGGGATTGGTGTATCTGGAACAGGCAAAACCGCAGCAGGCGCTGGCGGAATTCGAAAAGAACCATCCCAACAGCGAGCGCGCCGTGGGGCAAGCCCTCGCCTACAGTGCGCTGGGCAGAAAGAAGGAGGCGGACGCCGCCTTACAGCAACTCATCCACGACTACCAAGAGCAGGCTGCCTATCAGATTGCCGAAGTATATGCCTTTCGGGGAGAAGCGGACCATGCCTTCGAATGGCTCGGAATTGCCCGGGCCCACAAAGACGCGGGACTGGCAGCCATCAAAGGCGATCCTCTGATGAAGAACCTGTATCACGATCCGCGTTTCGCAGTGTTCCTGCGAAAGATGGGCTTGCCGGCGTGACTGTGACGCCAGCCTGCATCCGGTGGCCAAGCAGCCCAAAGGATGACAAAAAGGGGCCGCAGCGAACTGAAAACCCAGTATAATCCCGCAAGCTCCCACCCATAACCGGGGTCCGGTTGGCCCTGATCACTACTGTCGTGGGATTCTCGACACTCCGCTCGGGCAGCGCTTGTGGGACGCGCCCCGGTCGGTCCGTATTTTGAAACTCGATTCTGGCGCCCTCGAAGCGCTCACCCTGTAGGAGGAAGCATGAAGTCGTCAAGGTTGTTTGTCCAGGCTGTGCTGATATTGGTTGCGGGATGCGCGACGCAAGGTTTCGCGCAAGACTTTCAACGCTCGCAAAACACCGGCATCTTTGAAGGCGCGACGGCCCCGCTGTCTCCCGCGCTTCGGTTCCTGGCTTCTGAGGCGGGAAAGCAGCGCATGCTGCACTCGTCCAATCCGGGAGTGTTGCCGCTGCTGAAGTGGTTCCATCCGGAAGCCGTGGGCCAGTATCCGCAGAAGCCGCTGTTCAAGCAGCGTCCCGCCGGTACGGTCCGCCCCGATGTCCACCGCGATACGGTTGTGGTGACCGGCTGCGGCAACACGTCCGGCACGGTCATGAACCTGGAGCCTGCGACCAACGCCGTAGGGCAATACGGACCGATGGTCGATTTTCTATTGAGCGCGCTCGGCTCCGGCAAGGACCTGGTGGCGGAATATGGTGAGGACGACCGTTACTACGAGGGCACGTTTGACTCATTCTCGGCGATGTACGTGCATCGCGACCCCACGGTGTCCTGTTATGGCGGAACAGATTTCGAGATGGGCAATCCGCCCATCGCCGATCCGTTCAACCAAGGCTATCTGCTCGACGGGGGGTTGGGAGCGCGTATCCTGGCCGACCCCGGCACTACGGGACGTCCGGCACAGTTCATCGTGGCTGATATGCGGTTCGATGACATCACCTCGGGGATTGGTTTGCGGCGAATTCCGGCCACCAGTCTAGAATCCACGACAATCTGTCCCGCGGGGACACTCACTTCAACCCAGGAAGCAACGTGTGCCGGCTCGACTGGGATTATCGTCGAGGCGAGTGAGGACAACTACGCGGACGCGCCGGTCCTTACCCAGGACCCGCGCAGCAGCGGAACCGGTGCAGGCGATATTTACGTGGTCAGTGCGTCGGTCCGTGAACTCCGCACGGTGATCCTGCTGACAGCGTGCAAAGCAGCGTTTGCCACTGCTTCTGACTGCTCAACCCCGGTCCTGCTGGAGGGGAGCGTAGACTCAGGGCGGCCGGGCGTCGCGGTCGTCGGCGGCGGGCCGAACGCCGGCACAATTGCGATCTCGTTCGTCAATGAGTATGGTTTCGCGTACGTATCGTGCACTCCGGCAGGCGCGCCCGCTCCGCCGGTTTGTTCTAAATCCAGTTCGATCTACACGGACACCAACCTGTACAGCACCCTAACCGACAACCCGGGATTTTCTCCACAGACCTGGCCGGTCCTCGCGGCGCGCACGGACAGCGGCGGCCAGACCCTGTTCCTTGTCTGGTCTGACTGCAAGTTAGCGTCCTACGAATTATCGGGATGTCCGCAATCGCAGATTGTGATGGCGACCACCACTGCGGTCACTAATCCGACGTGGACATTCGCTCACATCTCTGGGGCGTCGGGGCATCATTTCCTGCCGTCCGTGGCTTTCGACTCCGGCCAGGACATAATCAATGTGTCCTACTACAGCACAGGATCGAATACTTATAAGAACGGGGTGCTGATGGCGCTCAACCAGTTCGCGCCCGGTTCGACCACTCCTGAGAGCACGATATTCCTGACCGGTAGTTACGATTCTGTTCAGGGAGATGGAACGGCCTACGGAGCTGGCTTTTTGGGGGATTACGTGGGACTGGCCGCGCACGGCGGTTCCGCCTCCGGGAGCAGCCGGGTGTACGTAGGCTTTACGAACAACGCGCGTATTGGCATCTACTCCGGCATCGGCAATACGCAGGCTGATAACAACGTGTCGCGGGGGACATACTAGGTCCCGCGACCACAGCAGGACAACTCGCCGGTCCAGCCTGCCCGCGCCAGCGGGAAGGCTGGACCGGTAACTGAAGATCGACGTGCGGACGCGCTAGAATAGCGTCACGCTTGAGAGAAAACCTGACCATCACCGATTTCGCGGAGTCGAAGGCGGTTCTTTCCCCCGATGCGGCGCCTTCCGCCCTTGGATCTCTACGGGTTGCCCTGGTACACGATTGGCTCGTGAACATGCGGGGCGGCGAGAAGGTGCTGGAACTGATTTGCCGCAGGTTCCCGGACGCGCCCGTTTGGACCTTGCTGCACGTGCCGGGATCGGTCAGCAGCACAATCGAAAGCCACCAGATCAAGACCAGCGTTCTGCAATCGCTGCCGTTTGCCAGCACGAAATATCGTCATTACCTGCCGCTCTTCCCGCTGTTCGCCGAACTGACCAAGGTGCGGGACTTCGATGTTGTGATCTCGTCATCGCACGCGGTAGCGAAAGGCATGGTCAAGAAGGGCAACGATTCCCGGCCGCTTCATATCTGCTACATCCACACGCCCATGCGTTATATCTGGGACCGCTTCGACGACTACTTCGGCGCAGATAAGGTCGGGCTATTCGCCTCAACGTGTTTTTTCCGGCCTTTGGCCCAGATGCTTCAGATTTACGATCGAGAAACCGTCGACCGGGTTGACGTGTTCATCGCAAATTCCAGGTTTGTAGCCGACAGAGTAAAGCGTCTCTATGGCCGTGACGCGGAAGTCCTGCCTCCTCCAGTCGATGTGCAGTGCTTTGCCGCCGCTCAGCGGTCGCCTGAGGAGTGGTACCTGATGGTTAGTGCCCTGGCACCCTACAAGCATGTGGACCACGCCATCCGCGCCTGTGCCATGCTGGGAAGGGAACTCAGGGTGGTCGGCTCCGGGCCGGAAGAGAAGGAGTTAAAGCTTCTGGCGCGTGAGGTGGGCGCGAACGTTAAGTTCATGGGATTTGTCGGCGACGGGGACCTGGTGGAGTATTACAGCCGCGCCAAGGGGTTGTTATTTCCCGGTGTCGAGGATTTCGGCATCGTCCCGGTGGAAGCAATCGCCACCGGTTGTCCCGTGGTTGCGTTTGGCAAGGGCGGGATTCTGGACTCGATGACCGACGAGACTGCCGAGCTTTATTTCGAGCAAACCGCCGAGGGCTTGCGGGATGCCATGATCAGGTTTGAAAAGCGAAGCTTCCCGGAGCACGAGCTACGCAGCCGTGCGGCCAGGTTCGCGCCGGAGTGTTTTTTGCACCGTTTCGAGCAGATTCTTGAGCGAGCCCTGGAGGACTGGCGCCTCCGGCAAAGAACAAGCGGTGTTTAGTTCGTCAGGATGGTAAAAGGACGATTCGCTTCCGGCCAAAGGTCAGCGGAGGCAGGCATTGAGATGATCCGATATGAATGCCTTAATGCTGGATGCGCGCTGGTTAAATACTGGTCTTGGGACTTATACGCTCAATCTCATCCGTGGGCTGCGCCAGTACGGGGATTTTCCCGTAGGTTTGCTGACCCTGCCGAAATATCAGGACCGTCTCACGCAGTACGGCTATGAAATAACCCTGGCCGACGTTCCCATCTATTCGATTCGTGAACAATTCAGGGTCGCCTGGGCAGCGCAAGGCGCGGAGCTTCTGCATGTGCCCCACTACAACGCCCCGATCATGCGCAGGGGCAATCTGCTGGTAACGATCCACGATCTGACCCACATCCTGGATGCGACCCAGCGGAAGAGTCCAAAGAGCTGGGTCTATGCTCAGCCCATGCTGAGACTGGCTGCCCTTCGGGCCGAGCACATCTTCACCGTATCGGAGTATTCCAAGCGCCAGATTACCGAGCACCTGGGCGTGGACGCGGGCAAAGTTACGGTGGTGTATAACGCGACCGGGCCGCACATCTTTCCCGAGCCGCGGGAGGCAGCGCGCGCAAAGATGCAGCAAGAGTTTTCCGTCGATGGGCCTTATGTCGTGTTCGTGGGAAACCTGAAGCCGAGCAAGAATGTCGCCGGCCTGCTGAAGGCCTTCGCTATCGTGAAGGGCAGGGGCCGGATCCCGCACCGGCTGCTGGTGATCGGCGATGACACGGCAGGGCGGCCTGCAATGATGAAACTCGCTCAGGAACTGAGATTGAAGGATGCCGCGATATTTGTGCCCCGGGCGGGCGAGGAACAGCTTCGGTTTGCGTATTCCGGCGCGGACCTGACTGTGCTGCCTTCCTTTGAAGAAGGATTTGGATTGCCGGTCCTTGAATCGATGGCCTACGGCACGCCGGTTGCGTGCTCGCGTTCCGCTTCGCTGCCCGAAGTGGGAGGACCGGCCGCGGAATACTTCGACCCATACGACGCGGAATCCATTGCGGCTGCAATCGAAACAGTCTTGCTATCTTCGGACCGGTGGCACGAGTTGCAAGCGTTGGGATTGCAGCAGGCAAGCTGCTTCACATGCGAGGATTTTGCGCGGCGGCACTTCGCGATATATCGCAGGTTCCTGCGCGAAGCCTGATGGGCATCGAGTTTCGCCTTAGCACTTTGATACACTGTTGGCCGAATCACGGAACCCAAAATACTGATCGAGGTGATACTTCGCCCATGAGAAACACGGCAATCGTTTCGTCGCTCGCTGGTCTGCTCCTTACGGCCACGACACTTCTGCCTCAGGCCTCTATGGCAGCTGCTTTGCCGCCGCAGAACGCGATGGGCGGGGCCAAAGTCGTTATCTATCCAGCGCCGGCGGGCGAAGCGCTTTCGAACGCCTACAAATTGCAGGTGGGCGGCCGGGACGTTCCGGTGTACTTGCTGCGGGTTTCGCCCCAGGACAAGACCCTCCGCCTCAATTCCGTGGACGATAAGTCACAGTACGGATTGAAGTACGAGGAAGCGGCGTTTGCCTACTTCGATGCCGATGGCATGGTCGACATGACCGTGACTTTCGATGGGCCGGTCAGCGCAGCCCGTTTGCTGCCGATTTCCCCGGCGATCCCGGTTTCGATCCAGGGCAACACGATACGGTTCCGTGCGAATTCTCCGCAGAACCTTACCCTGGAGGTGAATCACCAACTGGTCCGCACCCTGCATATCTTCATGAATCCGGTGGAGACCGGCGCGCCGTCTCCCAAAGACGCCAATGTGGTTTACCTGGCGCCCGGCACGCATCAGATGTCTAGTTTCAAAATGCCCCCGGACAAGTCGATTTTGTACTTCGGTCCCGGAATCCACATGATCGATAACCTGGCGCTCAGCGATGGCCAGATGGTCTACATAGCGGGCGGTGCGGTGGTGCGAAGCACGATCCGTGAAACGGAGCCTTTCGTTACGGACACGCTGGCCGGGCAAAGCTCGAAGGTGTACACCAAGCCGGCGATTTCGATTTACGGGGCGCGAATCAAGATCCGCGGACGCGGCATTCTGGACGGCCTGGCGGCTCCCGGCAAGCGCCTGTTGTCCATCGAGGGGCAGGACATCGGCCTGTACGACGTCATCCTGAGGTACTCGGGAAACTGGTTTATGCCGATATTTTTCTCCGACCGGGTAGAGGTTTCGAACCTGAAGATACTCAGCTACCGGGCGAACTCGGACGGGATCGACATCTACAGCAGTCGCGACGTGAGCGTGCAAGGCTGCTTCATACGCACCGTGGACGATGTGATCACCGTGAAGTCGAAATCCAAAACTCCTAACGTCGTTACTGAAACCGACAAAGTTAACAGGGTGACGGTGAGCGGGAACCGGTTGTGGAACGAAACCGGCACGGCGATGGTGATCGGAACGGCGGTGGGAGCCGATATCAGCGGAGTCACGTTTAGCAACAATGATGTGATCCACGACCTGGCCCGGGGAGCGTCGGAAGGCATCAACCTTGCGGGAAGCGGTACGGTAAGCAACATCCGCTTCGAGAACAACCGTATCGACCGCTCCAGCAATCAGATCGATGCGCCCGGCGCGAGCAGAGTGATCTACGTGTACATTCAACACTCGCAGTGGGAAGCGGCTGCCGATAAATCGAAGCCTCTAGGCAAGGTCCGCGACATTCTCTTTTCCAACACGCAGATCGCATTGCCGCCGCAGGACCCCAAGATACGTATCGATCTGGAAGGGGCGAGCGACCAGAGCAACATTGAAGGTGTCCGTTTCGAGAACATCACCGTCAATGGCAAGCCGCTCACGAAGGCCGATACGCTGGTAAACGAGAAGTTCGCCAGCAAGATAGCGGGATTGCCCTAATCAGGCCGGCGGTCAGGAGCTGATTGCTCCGTCGTGTTGTCGACCTTCACAGGCGCGTCAATATCTGTGCGCACAGCATGGTTAGGTGCGTCCCCTTTGCTGATCTGGGGCGATCCCGGTAACGCCGGCGGGGCATAGGCCGGCACAAAACTCCAGCTCAGGATGTCCTGCGTGGCGGTTTGCCCGCCGGTCCCACCAGTGAAGCCGGCCAAGGCCGTCGGTCCTCCCACGGTGCCGGGTATGTCGATCATCCAACTGGTTCCGAAACTCTGGAGCGTGGTGGCATCGGTAATCTCCATGGTCAGCGTGCCGCCGCCGTAGACCATGTGCACGTTGAAGACGTCGCCGCTGTGCAGGTTCACTCCACTGCCGGTCATATCGACGGCCGGCA
>Ga0182030_10011101_pt1 | contig 18198 bp, 12 predicted proteins | sample 812S3MmetaG_FD_121299 | JGI IMG/M metagenome (GOLD analysis project Ga0182030, IMG submission 121299) | Permafrost microbial communities from Stordalen Mire, Sweden - 812S3M metaG (Illumina Assembly) | ecosystem: Environmental > Terrestrial > Soil > Wetlands > Permafrost | place: Sweden...
GCACGGGCAAGAAGAAAGAGGAGTGAGAATCGATGACGCAGGCGTGAAGATTGCCGCTACGTTCTTTGGAATGATGGTGGCCAGGGAGGGAGTTGAACCCCCGACGCCAGCCTTTTCAGAGTGTGTATAACCAGTGTTTTTAAGAACTTACAAGGACACGTGGGACTGCCAAGTACCTGTAAGTAGCTGCATGACACGTTGAGTGCGGACTGGAATTGCGGACCAGCAATCGGACTCTTGCATCAATAAACTATTGGCAGGAGTGGTTGATAGTCCAGTTCCTTCCCCCGGACAAAGGGATCGCACCTCCTCCTCCCAATCCCATTCTGTGCAGTTCGGTCCGAACTGCGCCGAACATTTTTTGATACTTTTTCCCCGGCGCAGGTTCCTTCACATATAGGGGCAAATCCGTGGCGGATCAACGATCTGTTCCCATGGATTCCGTAAACGTACTAAAAAGCGCTGTAGGGGGTTTTATGAACGAGATGCACGAAGCAACACCAGTCAGCCAGCCTTTCTCTCATTTCGAGAGATTCCTCAATTCGAGCGAGGCGGCAGCCTTGTTGCAGATCCATCCGAAAACACTTCAACGTCTCGCTCGCAAGGGCGAGATACGCTCTATGCGAATCGGAAAATTGTGGCGCTTCCGCGCATCTGATCTCCACGCGTGGGTGGATTTGCGGTTAAACTTAGCCAACTCCGCGCCGCCCTAACCAGGGAGAATCGTAGGATTCGAATCCACCTGAAAACCGGAGCCTGCTTTACGAAGCAGTAAATCTGACTTTCTCTCCCGATTCCGCTGGTCTCTTCAGGTCTTTGGCATTTCCCACGAGGATTCGGTTCTCATCATCGCGAAAGAAAAAGTTGGCTGCATCGCTACCGGCGAATGTGCCGGCATAGTTCTGCCCAGATGTGGTCGTTGCCAGATAGACATCGTTCCAGCCAAACTGACTTCTCTCAAGATGCGCGATCACTTTTGCCAGCGGTTGGATGCGCTCCGTGTCCGAGATTTCGTCCAGTAGACGCTCCATCATCGCCACATCTCCGGTTGCCGACAGGATGCTCGCCTGAATGAGACGTTCCTTGCTGACTACTTCGAAATGAAGCTTGCATCCCAGACTGTCAGCTAATTGGCGCACAAACTGCCGTTGCGCTCTACCATTTCCTTCTCGGAAGGGATGGATACGATTTATTTCGCTGAGCAGAGCCGCAACTTTGCGCGAAAATTCTCTTCGCGGAAGGCCTTCAAGATAATGCTCGCCGGCTAGCGTGTCGAGTACGTGCTTCAACTCCGGTTCAATCAAGTCGGGCGCTGTGAACTTGGTGACTCCCCCGCCTTGAATGTAGTCAGCCTTTGCCAGTGGGATCGTTCTGAAGTGCCCCGCCCATGTGTAGACGTCCTGAAACAGGCAACTGTGGATTCCCTTTAGATGCTCGGAATCGAAATTGCCCTTCAGCGGGTTAAGCTGAAGCAGAATTGAGCGTGCTGACACTGCGTCGGCTTCTGCGCGGTCTAGCGATTCTTGATCGGTCAGGCCAAATTTGTTTCGGAGAATCCCGGAGTGAGGATCGATGTAGGGATCGCTCATCGAGCAAGGACGGCACTGACCAACTGCTCTTCGGTCAGATCACCCTGAACAAACCGCTCAAACACGAGCCGTGCATCGGCGCTGGGGGCAAGACCCTCCAAACGAAGATCCGCAACTGCGTTCTCCACGGCGTCGCGGCGGAGCAGGCATTCAGAAACTGCTATGGCTTTAGGCGCAGCTACAGTAGACATCTTCGTTCTGATTTTATCATGCAGGTCGCCGAAAGATCTCTCGCCTGCGACTTGGGTTCCTGCAGATTCGCCCAGTCTACCTATTGCAGCTTCGCGTATTCCGCTTTCGCTTCCTTCAGGATAGGAATCTCAGGGTCGGAGTCTTTCCAGAGCGTCAAAAAGTCCCGGTAGGCGGCGAGCGCCCGGGCGCGGGCGGCATCGGCTGCGGCTCCTTGCTCCGTCCGCGCCTGCAGCGCATTCGCACGCGCCAGTCCGAGATGGGCCAGCGGCAGGAGAGCGAATGTAACGCCTGGATTGTCCAAGATACGTTGGAACTGGGCTGCAGCCTCCTTGCCGGAATTCAGTTCCAGAAATGCCAGCCCTCGATAATACAAGGTTGAACCATTCGGCCCGGTACTGACATCGTAGGGAAGGGCGCTCTTTAGTTGTGCAATAGCGCCAGCGGGATTCTTCCGATCCAGCTCAACGGCCGCTCTGACAGATGCCACCTCAACGTTGTTCAGCTTCAGGTTGAGTGGCTTTAGCCGGGCAGATTCGTCGGCCAGCGCCGTGGCCCGATCGACGTCGCCCAACCTTGCGAGTACCAGCGCATTGTCCGCCTTAAGATAAACAGAATCCGGCATCAGGCGGAGCGAAGACTCCACCAGCTTACGCGCCTCCCGGACATTTCCGAGATCGGCCTCCTGCAAGGCCTGGTCCCTCGCAAACCAGCCGGCAAGCTCCTTGAGGTCCTGTTTGAGGGCGAGCGCGCGTGCGTGGTCGTAAAGTTCTCGGCCTCTGCGAAGCTGTCCCAGGCCCATCGCGGTGCTCGCCTGGTTCATGACCACCCAGCTCTCCATCGGAGTTCCCTTAAACCACTCGAGCTCCCGCTGCATGGCCGGCTCGTCGGCTTCGATCATGGCAACATTGAAGAGATTCCTATGGGTGGTCCAGTTATCCTGCTTCTCCGCATTGGCTCTCTCGCAAATCGCCTTGGCCTCGGCGAAGCGCGAGGCAAACAGATAAGCATCGGAAAGAACACCGTAGGGAAAGCTGATCCTAGGGTTGAGTCTTAAGGCCTGCTGGCCCGCCGGAATCGCCAGGTCCGTCTGGCCAAGACGACCATACTCGTTGCTTAGATTGTTGAACGGAATCCAGTCATGGGGATACACTTCGGTCCACAGTTTGTAGGTTTCGATGGCTTTGTCGGATTCACCGGTGACATCGAGGTAGTAGTGCCCCTGAATATAAAATTTCTCCCGCTCGCTCACGTGTTCCCGCCGCTCAAAAGCCTTACGCAAGTAATCGTCAGCTAGCACCGACTGCTGGAGATTGCTGTAAAGGGCTGCCAGTCTGGCATAGGCGATGGCGAAATCGGGGTCCAGTTCAGTCGCCATCTTGTAAGAGGCGATACTCTCAGCATCGTGCCCTTGCGCTCGCTCCTCATCGCCCGATGTGTATGCCTTCAGCGCGGCTAGTGATTTGGTAGTCGCCTGTTCGATGGGAGTATCGAACTTCCGTATTGAGCTGAGGGATTCGCCCAAGCTTCTCCGCAACGGAGGGATTACCTGCCCCAGCTTACTGAGCACCTGCTCCTTATTTAGCGCTTCAGTCTCCCGGTGGTCAACGGAGCCTCCTGTGAGACAATCCACGGCGTCCAGATCAAGGACGTACTTGTCCCCGATCCTCACGATCGAACCGCCAACCAGCACCTTGGCCCCCTCTCGCTGGCAAACCTCACGGGCGATGGGTAATGCGATGCGTTCGGTGGGCGACTTGCCCATCAGGCCTAAAGTTTGTCTAGTTGTCGCATCGAGCACCACGTTGAAGTAAGGCGATTCCGCGAGTTTTACTGTAAGAGCCTGCCTCAGCGTGCCGTCAAAAATGGGTTCTCCGGTGGTATTCACGAAGTCGGAGACCAACACCAAGTCGGCTTCCTTGATCGGCGAGACTTGGTGGAATTGCCTCCACGCATAGACCCCCGCAACGGAAATCGCTGCTACGACTAAAAGCGCGACCAGTCTCACTCCCGCCCGACCTCGGGAAACTGGCGAACTCAGCCGCTCTTTCTCTTCAGTAACGACACTCGTCTGAACCGTGTGTTGCTGAAAAACGAGCCCGCTGGAAGAATTGCCGCCGGTCGACGCTGCTTTGGCGACGCTTAAGCTCTCCGGGGCAACCACCGTAACTGCCGCAGCAAACTGATACCCGCGCCCCGGCAGGGTGACGATATAGCTGTTGTCGCCCGGCTTCTCTGCGAGTGCGCGCCGCAGCGCGGAGATACTTTGCGCGAGATTGTTTTCGTCCACAAAGGCATCCGGCCAGACATTCTTTAAAAGTTCGTCGCGGGCGAGAGCCTTTCCAGGGTTCTGCACAAAGTACAACAGCACATCGAAGGCCCGTGAGTTGAGCGTGACGATCGCTTGTTCCCGCCGCAGGGTGCGCGCTCGCGCATCGACCTCAAACTCCCCGAACTGGAAATTCCCATCTGGTCTCATCGGCGTCCACGGGAATCCACAACTAGAGCCTGCCACCCGACCTCTTTTGTGCGGTTGCCGCAACCATCGCGACGAAGCGAGCAAGGGACTTCCTCCCTGTTGACTTAGCGCGACGCCTCACTATTTAAAACGACAACCAGGCTCTTTTGCCTTCATGGTTTCTGAACTAATCCTCGCGTCGGAGATCAATGTTTCGCACTGCGCGCCTAGCTTTCGTCCGTTAGAACTCACTCAACAACCAGTTCGTAACCCTTGCCTCGTGTGTCAGACACCGCGCACTGAAGTCTGGGACGGTCCTCAATCTGTGGCAATGCGGCATCGGAGATTGAAACATCTCTCCTGTTGTCATGGACATCGAGGGCATTCAGAACTTTTCAGAAGTCTTCAGAACGATTCACTGGTCTTTTTTCAGTAACTGCGGCAACATCCGCGACCAGTTAGCAGTGAGGTCGCGTGCACCGACTGTACCAATGGTTTAGCGGACGGGCAAGTCTTTTCCGTTCGGATAAGTCCGGTGAGGGCGCAAGCCGAACCATCCGCACCGAGGTGACGGTACAGCGGGAAAGCACAACGCTGCTGGTAACTGGCTCGGCGGCGGCTTTCAATGTCTGCCCGCTATGCGGACAGAAGCTAGCCCCGGAGCAGGCGGAACAGGCAAGACCTCGTCTGCAAAAGAATTCGACAGACAGAGTTTAGGACTAACGAGATTCAGTACAAGCTTTCCCCAAAAAACTAACAAGGTGAATCACCATGAAAACGACGAACAACACCACGCAGTTCAACCACAACCTAAAACCGGCACGGTTTGCTCTTCTGGCCGCGCTAACGCTCGTCACCTTTATTTCAGCTGCTGTTCCAGCCGCTGCCCAAGATGAGGCTGCGCGTGCGACAACTTCAGTTACTTCCTCCGTGCCGCGGCTCGTCCGCTTTGCTGGCGTCGCCAAGGATACAGACAACAAGTCAATGACTGGTACGCTCGGCATCACCTTCCTGCTCTACAAAGATCAGCAGGGCGGCGCGCCGCTGTGGATGGAAACCCAGAATGTGCAGGCGGATGCCAGCGGGCGCTACTCGGCGCAGTTAGGCGCAACCAAGCCCGAAGGCCTGCCGACCGACATGTTCACTTCCGGTGAAGCCCGTTGGCTCGCGGTGCAAATCTCTGGACAGGCGGAGCAGGCGCGTGTGTTGCTGCTGAGCGTGCCCTACGCTTTGAAGGCGGGCGACGCCGCGACCATTGGTGGCTTGCCACCGTCGGCGTTTCTGCAAGCCGCTCCGGGCGCGAGTTCGACGAGGGCCGCAGCACCGAACGGTGGAATCCCTCAGAGTCAAAGGCCAGCCGTTACCGGGACGGGTACGACGGATTATATTCCGCTGTGGTTGAGCTCCACGAAGCTAGGTAGCTCTGAGTTGTATCAGAGTAAGACGGGCGATATAGGGGTTGAGACCACAAGTCCAGCCGCGACCCTTGACGTCAACGGCACAGTCAACGCCGCCACCAGTTACCAACTCGGCGGCATCGCCTTTGCCTACGGCTCTTACGCGAGCTTCAACGCATTCCTCGGCTTTGCAGGGAATGCCACGATGACCGGTAGCGCCAACACCGCTAGCGGCTACAAGGCGTTCACCAACAACACGACAGGTTACGGCAACACCGCCAGCGGCCACGAGGCCCTCGTCAACAACACCTCGGGATTCGACAACACCGCCACCGGCGACTTCGCGCTCTACCTGAACACCTCGGGATTCGACAACACCGCCACCGGCCAATTCGCGCTCGGCAACAATGTGGGAGTCCTCAACACCGCCAGCGGCCTTAACGCACTCCTCTTCAACACGACAGGTGGCTTCAACACTGGGGTAGGCGTGAACTCCGGTTCGACGGCCGATGAATCTGGCGTGACGGGGTCCAACGATACCGCTTTGGGGGCCAATACCTTCCTTTCAACAGGTTCTCTCACAAATGCCACCGCCATCGGTGCCAACGCTGAGGTCACGGAAAGCAATGCCCTAGTGCTGGGCAGCATCGAGGGCGTGAACAACTGTACTCCCGCAAATGGCTGCGCTAGCGTCAACGTTGGCATTGGCACTACGGCTCCGAATGCAAGGTTGGATGTGCAAGCGACCAACTTGCAAGCGCTGATTGGCGATCCTGGCTGCGGGGCGAACTTTGCTGGCATTGGTTTCGTCGTCTCCGGCGGGTTCACTAATTGCACCAATTATGCCGTCCTAGGCGACAACCTCGGCGTCACCTATATCAACAGCTCCCAGAACGGTTCCATTCGTTTCCGCAACAACAACGGTCCCAACCTGATGACTATCGACACCCACGGGAATGTTGACATCTTAGGAAATCTCAGCAAGGGCAGCGGTTCGTTCAAGATCGACCACCCGCTCGATCCGGCGAACAAATATCTCTACCACTCCTTCGTCGAATCGCCCGACATGATGAACGTCTATAACGGGAACATCGTCACCAACAAGCGCGGTATCGCCACCGTGGTGTTGCCAGATTACTTCGAGGCGCTGAATCGCGAGTTCCGCTATCAGCTCACTCCGATCGGCCAGTTCGCCCAGGCCGTTGTGGCCAAGGAGATCAGCCGCAATCGCTTCACGATCAAGACGAGCAAGCCCGGCGTGAAAGTTTCCTGGCAAGTGACGGGAGTCCGCCACGACGCCTACGCCGACGCTAACCGCATTCAAGTGGAAGTAGAGAAGCCGCTGCAAGAGCAGGGACACTATCTCCATCCGGAACTGTTCGGCGCATCCCGCGATCAGCAAGTCGGATACATTGCCCCGGCGTCCACAGAGCCGGCGGGCCACGCGTCTCGCTCATTCGCTATGCGTGGCAACCGGTAAAAGAAACCGGGTGCTCCACACATTCGCGGTTCTTAGCCAATGTGTGGGGTCGAAGGTTTCACCACGTAGAAGCGTTAAAGGAGGAAGCCCTTCCCCGGCTTTCCTTTGTTACCTCAAAACTTGTTTAAGGAGAAATGTCATGAAAACACGTGTCGCTAGTCTGATCCTCGCAGTTTTATCCACCGGGCTGTTTGCCGTTGCCCAGGAAACGGCTCCTAACCAATCTGTCTCCGGCGCTGTGCCCGAAACTAAGACCCAGAACTATGTCGCCAAGTTCACCAGCACCAAGGGTGCCTTGGGCAATTCGCTGATCTTCGATAACGGCACGGGGATCGGCGTCGGCACAACCGCGCCGGGCGCCACGCTTGACGTGAATGGCACGGTGAACGCCGCGACCGGATACGACCTGGGCGGCGGACTCTTTGCATTTGGTTCCATCACGAATCGAAATGCCTTCCTCGGCTACTCGGGGAACGCCACGATGACGGGCATACATGACGTTTCCCTCGGCTTCCTGTCGCTCGACGCCAACACCACGGGGACGGAAAACACCGCCGTCGGCTATGTCGCGCTCAACGAAAACACCACGGGCTCGGCCAACACTGCCGTCGGTTCGGGAGCGCTTGCAGAAAACAACATTGGCTACGACAACACCGCCGGTGGCTGGGGAGCACTGGTCCACAATACCGTCGGCAACTACAACACTGCCAACGGGTTCGAAGCGCTCTGGTACAACACCACGGGCAGCAATAACACCGCCAACGGCCTAGGCGCGCTCCTCGCCAACATTACGGGCAATTACAACACTGCGTTGGGATACGGCGCCGGCCCGGACAGCAAATCCACCAACCTGACCTACGCCACCGCCCTCGGCGCGGGCGCAGTCGTCAGCCAGAGCAACACGCTGGTGCTCGGAGGTCCGCTGGGCAGCGGCGCGAATGTCAAAGTCGGCATCGGCACCGCCGCGCCCGCGAACGTCTTCACCATCGCTCAAGGCGCTGGCCCGGCCATTAGCGATGGCTGGAACGTCTACAGCTCACGCCGCTGGAAGACCAACATCGAAACGCTGCACGGCGCGTTAGGCAAGGTCGAGCAGCTCCGCGGCGTCTCCTATGAACTGAAGGCGAACGGCAAGCACGAAATGGGAGTGATTGCTGAAGAAGTCGGGGCGGTCGTCCCTGAGGTCGTCACTTGGGACCAGAACGGCAAGGACGCCCAAAGCGTCGATTACGGCCGCCTTACCGCGCTGCTCATCGAAGCGACCAAAGAGCAACAAGCTCTGATCGAGCAGCAACAAGAGCAGATCGCCCAACTAACGTTGCAAGTGAAAACCATCCAGGCCTCGCTCAAAACGAGCGGTCAAGCTGGCTCGGAGGTTCGCACTGTAAAGGCGGATCTAAGGACAGTCCGTCAGTAACGCAAAACAAGTTTCATTACAAGCTTTCCCCGAAAAACCTAAATAAGGAGAATCGAAATGAAAACGACGAACGACAATACGCAGTTTAACCACAACCCAAAACCAGCTTCACTCGCAATCAGCAGGCGGCTGCCCTCATGCATTTTCGGGCTGATGCTTGCGCTCTCCCTGTGTGGCGCAGTCCCAAAGGCTAACGCCATTGTGTTTTTTAACCAAGACTACGGAACCTGTCTGGATGCCAGTGGCGCGGCCCTCAAAACCTTTATCAACGGCGGCGCTTGCAACGCAACGTTTGCGCAACAGTGGGACCTTGAAGGCTTTCAGATTCAAGGCATAGGAAGCAACGCCACCACTGGTTACACTTGCATCTGGGCGACCGGTGGAATCAACAGCGGCGTGGTCACAGCCCCGTGCAAGTCTGGCAAGGCGGGTTGGAGCAATCGGTGGTACCTCTACAATGGCAGCTTTATCAACGCCGACAACGGACTGTGCATGGACCTCGAAGGCGGGCCCGCAACTCCGATAACGCTGCAGAATTGCACCGGCGCCACGAACCAGCTTTGGTCGGCCCGTTCCTAAGGCTTGCCGGACTCCGTTACGCACCGCCCCAGGTCTCGCGCTTTTCGAGAACTGGGGTTCCACCGCCGCGTAAACCTTGGGATCTTCGAAGGATAACGATGCCGCGAAGGGATGGACTCGACAAAAACAGAGATTACGACGAACGAGTTTCACTACAGGCTTTCCCAAAAAACTAACTAAGCAGAAGACTGGAGAACACCATGAAAAACTTGAAGACGCAGTTAGCGGTACTCTTGCTGTCCACACTCTGTTCGTTCACTGGTGCCTACGGGCAGGTTATCCCCAGAGGCGACGCGGCAACTCTCCCCGAAGCAAGACTAACCCAAAGCCAACCCGCCACCTCGGGGCCGATTGTCCAGGAACAGGAAACCGTACTCTACACGTTTACCGGAGAGGCGGATGGGTTACTCCCCGAAGCGGGCCTGATTCGGGACGGTGAAGGCAATCTCTACGGCACCACTGTCTACGGTGGCGACGACTCTGGCTGCAGCGTTTTTGGTAACCCCGGCTGCGGAGTAGTGTTCAAGCTGGACCCGAGCGGCGCGGAGACTGTGCTCTACACCTTCACGGGGGGAGCGGATGAGACAAACCCCTCTGGTTTAATCCGGGACGATGACGGCAACCTCTACGGCGTCTCCGGCATCTTCGGCGGCGGCCCTGTCGGAACAGTGTTCAAGCTCGCACCTCCGGCACAAACCGGGGACGCATGGACTCACACCGTTCTCTACACCTTCTGCTCTCAACCGAACTGCACAGACGGGCAGGTGCCCTTTGCTGGTCCGATCCGGGACGCTGCGGGCAACCTCTATGGCACTACGTACGGGGGCGGCGAAGGCTGTAGTGGCTACGGCGGCTGCGGAGTGGTGTACAAGCTGGACCGAAAAGGCAACGAGACCGTGCTATACAGCTTCTGCCCGGCCGGGTATGGCAACTGTACGGACGGGGCGTATCCCGAAGCTGGTCTCACCCAGGACGCAGCGGGCAACCTCTACGGCACCACCTCCAGCGGCGGCGCTAACCAGGGGACGGTGTTCAAGCTCGCGCCTCCGGCACAGCAGGGTGGCGTTTGGACTGAGACCGTGCTCTACAGCTTCATCGGCGGAACGGACGGCGGACAACCCCAGGCGAGCGTGATCCAGGATGCCGCGGGTAATATCTACGGCACCACCCTCGTCGGCGGCGACTCCGGCTGTAGCGTATTCGGCTCCGGGTGCGGCGTAGTGTTCAAACTCGCACCTCCGGCACAACCGGGCGGCGCCTGGACTGAGACCGTGCTCCACACCTTCACTGGCGGAACGGACGGCGGAACTCCCTACGCTGGTGTGATCCAGGACGCTGCGGGCAACCTCTACGGCACCACTTGGTTCGGCGGCCTCGCGGCCCCCCCATGTGATTCCTTCTGCGGCGTCGTCTTCAAGCTGGATACCAGTGCAAATGAAACCGTGCTATACAGTTTTACCGGCGCTGCGGACGGGGCCAATCCCCTGGCGGGGGTTATCGAAGACGCCGCGGGCAATCTTTACGGCACTGCTGGAGGCGGGGGCAACCTTGGCACTTTCTGCCAAGGAGAGGGGGGCTGCGGCGTGGTCTTCAAGCTTGCCCCAGCGGGAGTGAGCGTCTCCCCAACCAGCCTCAACTTCGGCAACGTCGTTTTAGGCCTCCGGGCGAAGAAAGTTGTGACCCTGGAAAACCCGGGCATTGACCCGGTGGAGATCGGTCCCATTACCTTCTCCGTCACCACTGGAGATGCCTCCCAGTTTACCGACCACGTCTTTTGCCCAGCCAATCTCGGAGCCGGGAAGAGCTGCACCATCGCGGTCTTCTTCACTCCCGATGCGGCAGGCACGGACGCAGCCACGCTAAACATAGTGACCAGCGCTCCAGGCAGCCCAATCGAGGTGCCAATCACCGCCGCCGGGATCGAGAAATAAGCGACAGCCAGTGCCCCATCCTAACGTCGCGATTTTCGACGTTAGGGTGCGGATCATTTATGGCTCTCGCGCTTCATCGGCTCATGCCAAGGTAGTGGCCAATTTCTATGATGTTTTCCTGCTTCTGCTCGCAATTGGGTTTCTCCCGATCAATGGTCTGCACTGTTTCGGGAGCGGGAGCTTTCCTAAGAGGCCCTTTTCCTTCCGGCATGTTGTCGCATCCTTGCTCGTGGCCAACCGGTCGTTCGCTGCGTTCACGCTCGCGTAAAGACGGCCTCAATGGCCCCAAGCAAGAGGCTTGTGTTTTGCGCGACAACTCCAAGGCGGATTGACGAGCTTCCGACCGTGCCACAGATTCCCGTAATAGTTCCTTGTCGCTGGTCACGACGGTGATACCCTCCCGGCCGCGTGAAACCGCCACGTAGAACAACTCTTTCTGCATCCCATCAGCGGAGACAACGACGGCATCGACAGATTTACCCTGACTGCGATGGGCAGTGACAGCGTAGCCGTGTGTGAAGTGCTTGTAGTTGTCGGGCAGAGCGCGACCATCATTTAGATGAATTCGGCCTTGCCCGTCAATGCGGGAAACCGTCACCAGCTCGCCGTTGGCAGCGCGGAAGTTCGGATCCCGCCGGTTTGCTGTGAGCAGTAACTTGTCACGCGGAGCAATTTCAATGGTGCGGCACTCATAAACCGCAAAGCGTTTCGTCTGCTTGGCTGTAAACTCGCGTGCTTCGCCGCGTGCGTTGCGGGCTGTGACCTTGTCGTCTGCAATTCTGATGACTTCGAGTGCTTCGTGTCTGACAACGCCCTTGACCGCCCGGTGAAATTCCAGTACTTGGCCCACCTGATAGTTCCGCAGATCGCCTTTCTCCGCACTCGTACAGTTCAGCGGTGTGAGGTGCTCTCGGCGGGTGCTCTCTCCCAATTCCCCTGTGCGCGTGCGCTCCGCGCGGATAGCGTTGGTAATAAGGCCAATCTCTTCGTGAGTGGCGGCGACAACCAGCACACTGCGTGGTTGGCCCTTCTGATTGAGATGGGCCTGGGCTTCTGAGTAGGCTCGTTGAACCTCCTGTGCCCGCTCGGGCCAGGCAACCTCGCGCACAGCACCAATCTGTTCCAGCTTGTTGAAGCCGCGTTCAGGATCACGACGCAATTCCTGAATCGCTTCCCGATAGCCCTGGGCGGTCTGCCGTTGCACTTCGCTAAGCGAAACACTTTTCAGGTGAGACTCTCTTTCCAGCAGACGAAGAGCGTCGCTGGCCTCGACACTGCGAATCTGGTGGGTGTCACCGCTGAAAACGATTCGCGTTGATCGCTGATCGGCAAGCTGTAACAGTTCGGACATTTGCCGACCCGAAACCATGCCCGCTTCGTCCACGATCAGCGCCTTTCCAAATAATTCTGCTTGGGCATTCTTGTCCTCCAACAGCCGCTGGACTGTGATGGCATCCGAGAAGCCGACTTTCTGTAATTCCTGAACGGCGCTCATCGTCGGAGCCACCGCCAACACCTGGCGACCGCTCTCTTCGAGGCCGCGCTGCAGTTCTTGCAGGGTGGCGGTCTTCCCGGTGCCAGCCGCCCCGCGAATGTTCACGGCGAGGTCACGAGAGTTGAGAACAAATTCGACTGCCTGCTTCTGTTCGGGACGAAGAGCGTCGGAAGCGGCGAATTCATGATCCCTTCCCAACCGATCAAACTGACCAATCCCACGATTGATCCGTTCGATCATGTCCCGCTCACGGTCAAGACTCTCGCGTGTGGCGACTTCGTGCCCGGCCTGGAGGATTCTGCCGGTGCTTTCTTCCAGTGAAAGCGCGCCCTTTAGTTCCGCCAAATCAATTTGGCCACGGCCATGACGGAGCGCCTCCGTCAACAACTCGTGATCGAGTGCTACGGAGACGCGCTCGAAGACGTGTTGTTTGGCATAGTCGAGCGAAGGAGATGCGCTCTCCAACTCTGGCCGCTGGGTTTGGGATCTTTCCCGAACCGTTTCACGGATTTGTCCGAGGGTTTGGCTCTCTTCTGGAGTCAATCGAGCGGTTTGGCGTGAATGCACTTCCGCCGTGGAAATCTCAATCAGTTTGTCGGCCCGCGACTCACGAACTAACACCGCGATTTCGTTGTCGCTGGGTTGGCGCCCTTTAGACTCGACAAACTCGGCAATTGCCCGGTCGCGCTGCTCGCTGCGCTGGCTGTATTTTGCGAGCAATTCGTCGGAGACGTCTTTAATCTCAAAACCCATGTTTTTGCCCTTGGCGCTGCGCCGGTCCTCAACCTCATAACCCAGAGATCGCACCTCACGGGCGAGCACGTTCCGGTAGACCTCAGTCAAGTAAGCCCGCTGTTCGTAGATATCGGAGGCTTGCAACGCCTTCCAGCGACCCTCGGCACCGTCATAGGTCAGGTTCGCGGCAACGGCATGGGTGTGAAGCTGAGGGTCAAGTTCGCGGCTGGTGTCGTGATCGTAGACGGCCAGAACTAGATTGCCCGTGATGCGGTTGCCATTCGCTCCGTCTCGTCGCACACGGCTTGCGGCTTGATGTTCCATCTCTTGCAGCGTTTCTTGAACGGCCTTCCTGTGAGCTTCGACCAGCCGTGCATCACCACCCAGTTCGGCCATGATCGAAACCGACTTCGGAGCCGAGATGGTGAAGTCATAGAGGTTGCGGCCTCTGCTCTGGATGCTGCCGTCAGCGGCATTGCGGTCGGCGCTATGGCGTTGCCGCAGAAACTCGCCGCTTTGGGGATCGAGGCCCTGCCGCAGCGCCTCGAATTGCTGTGACTGGACTTCGCCGGACAGGCCGAGCAACTCCGCTCCCCGGCCTTGCCATTGGCCCGTGACGCGCTCGCCCTCGGTGTAGTAATCGCTATGTTCCAAATGGCGTGCCGAGTAGCCGGTTCCGTCGGACATGGCGCGAATCGTCAGCATGCGCACCTTCCTAAATTCACATTGGCACCTTCCTAAATTCACATTGACACCATCCCTAACGCTGCGCGTTAGGTTCGGTGTCGAGTGTGCGATCTGAAGTTTGTCCGGCGCGCATCCGGCCTTCGTCCGGTGTCTGTCCGGTCGATGTCCGGCGATTGTCCGGCCATCCCTTCGACTCACTTTTGGCGTCTGTATCAGTGATGTTGCTTTCCCAGAATCCATCTTGTACATCCAATCGGAGGAAATCGTGGACACCAACTTTGAAGCCATACTCAACAACCTGCCCAATAAAGCTCCGTGCTCTCGTTTAGAGCCATACAGCGAGCTAATTACTGAGATGCGAAGGCGGGGCCGCAGTTATCGAGAAATTGCGCAGGTACTCAAGAAAGTCTGTGGCCTCAAAGTGGGCGCGAGCACTGTGAACGACTTTGTCCTCGCACGTGCGCGATCGAGAACGAAATCGCCCGCTCCGGCGTCTAAGACGGTACGGACTAGAACTAAGAAGAACGCAAGGGAACCTATAAGCACTTATAAGGACACAGAGGCTCCCGAAGGCATTAGAAGACCTCGGAAGGCGCTGGAAGGCATTGCAAGGTCGATTAAGGACTTGAAAAACAGGCCCTCGGAAACGACTGCGAAAAAACTCTTGTTTGAATACAACCCGGACGAGCCGTTGCGGCTTCAGCATAACAAGAGAACGAAGGAGTAGTTAATTATGCATGAGTCCACCGTTGCCATAACAGCCCAACCAAACAACGTCGATTCGCCGTCTACCGTCCCGTCCAAACGCGTCATTCTCACCATGGGAGGAAAAGGAGGAGTCGGCAAAACGAGCTTTATGCTGGTTCTCGCTGAATGGTTCGAGAGCCATCAGATTCCAGTGACGCTTCTTGACCTCGACACCGAAAACAAAGCACGTGGAAGTTTAAAACACTATTTCGACAGTAGTGTAACCAAGGTGAACATTCACACCGCAGCGGGCCTCGACGCCTTCGTTGACCACTTAGCGCAAGGTGCTCCCATCATCCTCGCGGATATGGGCGCGAGTTCCGGGCAAATAACTCACGATTGGTTCGACAGCATGTTCGAGGACGTGGTAGCGACCGGTGTGACATTCACGGCCATCGGCGTCGTTACTCCCGACCCGGCGAGCGTGGAAAGTATTCTGAGTTGGGCGGCACGACTGCAGGACAGAGTGAACTACGTTGTGGTTGAGAATGCTACGACGCATCAAGCTGACTTTTCCTACTGGCGCGAGAGTGAACAGGCAGAGCAGTTTCGCGAGGTTTTCCAGCCCGTTGTCCTTGCGATGGAGTTTCGGTTGCCGGAGTTGGAGAATCCGGCTCGGCAGCACGGTGTCACACTCAGCCAGATCATCGAGCGTCGCCTAGAAGTCCCAGAGCTGCAGCGGGCGTCCCTGGTGATCCGCGCTCAGAGTTACCGGCGACGGCTCTTTGCGGAGATTGAAAAGGCAAAGGGGCTGCTCTTGCCGTGAACCCCAAGCCCAAACTCGTAGAGGAACCACTTGCCGAGGGAGATTTCATCGACGACATCGCCGCGCTACTACCCGTAGAACGACGTCCGCTGTGGTATCGCGACATGGCGCATTTGCGCCGTTTGCCTGCCGATGACGAGATGCTGCGGATTGCCCGCGCGATGGGATTTTTGGCATTGGTGACACGGCAAACACCGGCTCAGATCGCCATCGAGCGGGAACAGATTGCCTCGATCTTAAACGACAGCGTCAAGGTCATTCAGTCCGCCCGGCAAGATGCCGTCGCACTGCATCGGCAACTCGAAGAACGACTGACACAGTTACCGGCAACAATCGCCGAAGGGATCAGCCCCGCAGCCATTGCCGCGAAGCTCAGCGAGAGTCTACGCCAGCAGTTCGTGCAGAGCGGCATTCCTGAAACGGCACAGGCCCTCGCCGTAGTGTCGAAACAAACGAAGCAAATCGCAGGAGAGTTTGACCAGTCATCAAAGCAGCTCACGGATTCCTACCGAGGCGCAGCCGGCGAGGCCCGCAGGGCACTCAATGAGTTACGCGGAAGCATCGAGTACGCCACGGCTAGCGCCAAGCAAGCCGCGCACGATCTAACGCACACTTTCCTTCACGAGTATAAGTGGTCGGTCCTCGTTTTATGCACTGCTGCTCTCGCCGTGGGATTTGCGCTCGGAACTTTGTATTACCGCTGGATCAATTCCACCCCAGCCGCGCCGGAACCAACCCCGAACACTGTCGTGGTTCCATCGCAACCACCAGACGCCGCGCCGAACACGACAGCAAATCACTCCACACGAAAAGCGCAACGCAAGCCCACATCGCCCGAACAGGCAGCGCAATGAAACCCAACGTTATCCCACGCCTCCAGCATCTTCTTTCGCTTCCACGTGCACGAAACCGGAACTGCGAAGAACCCGTCAAGGGGCAAGCCCGCTGGCGCGGCTCCCTTCGGTCGCCCTTGACTGAACCTTCGCAGTTCCAGTCCACCCCGCCACTATGGAAGCGAAAGAAGAAAACCGAAAGGCCGGCTCTATCCCGCCATTCGGCGACACGGAGCCAGGCATGAGTCCCCATTCCCAGTCTCCCACTTCCGACTTGTTTTCTCCATTCCGAGTCGGCGGCGAAATCGAGAGGTTGGTTGACGCTCACACTGCGGCTGAATTTCTACAGGTGAGTCCGCGGCGCATCCTTGAGTTGGCGCGCCGTGGCGTTCTTCCTGGTTATCCACTTGGCAGTGGTCCCCGTCACCTTTGGCGATTCCGCCTTTCAGAACTTGCTCGTCTCTGTTCGCAGGCAGGGTACAATGCAAGCGGCAGTCTCACGTGCCCAGAGGAGAAATCCAAAATGGCACAGAGACATCAACGTGGTTGGTTAAAGAAAGAACGACGCAAAGACGGCGAAACTTGGATGCTGTTCTTCCGCACAACTCGGGAATCCGACGGCAAGCGAGTCGAACAAAAAATTGCTGTGGGAATTGTGCATGACTTTCCGACGAAGGCCTCAGCCTGGGCGGAAGTGGAGCGGCAGCAAATCCAGATCAACAAACCGGACTTTCGGAAACGCGTGACCTTCTCAGACTTGGCCGAGCATTACCAGCAGCACGAGCTGGGCGAGCGGCGGAGTGCGATTGTCGATCCGAAAGCCCACACAACCATTGCAGGATACAAACGAGTTCTACGAAATCGTCTGCTGCCACGGTGGGGCAAGCGTTTCGCGCTCAGCATTCAGCCGCTCGAAGTGGAAGAGTGGCTCTCTGCGGTGAAGCAGGACCACGACCTGGAGAACCCGACTCTGGACAAGATGAGGCGGGTCATGTCGCTGGTGTATAAGCACGGACAGCGCTACGGGCTCATTCCGCGCCGCGATGAGTGCAATCCTCTGCGCTTTGTTCGCTGCAAGACCATCAGCAGCTACGAAGCGGTGATTCTGAGTCCCGAGCAGGCCTTCGCAGTCTTGGTCGATCTGCCGGAACCGGAAAGAACCCTGACGTTGCTTGCTGCCAGTACGGGCTTACGCATCTCCGAGTGCTTGGGGTTGCAATGGCAGGATGTGAACTTCGAGGACTCCCTCATCCATGTAAGGCATACATGGACGTGCGCACGGATCGGAGCGCCCAAGAGCAAAGCGTCTCAGGCTCCGGTCCCGATGCACCCGCTGCTAGCGGGATTCATGCAGACTTGGCGAAACCAAACCCCCTACCCACAGCCCGAGAACTGGGTCTTTCCCAGCCTCAAGTTGGACGGGAGAAAGCCAAGGGCGGCGAACATGCTGGTGGAAGACTATCTCCGGCCGGCAGCGGTCAAGGCGGGAGTCATCGCCGCAGATGATTCGTGCCGGTTCGGTTTCCACAATCTCCGGCATTCGCTGGCATCGTTTCTGGTCCGCTCGAAAACGGACCCGAAGACAGTGCAGGCGCTCTTGCGGCATTCGGACGTGAAGACGACGTTGCAGCTCTACGCCCACAGCGTCAGCGCGGACCGGATGACGGCCCAAGGGGAAGTACTTCAGGCCATTCTTGGCGGTAAGCCCGCTGAGAACGGACTGAATGCGGACTGAAGCGATTCTGCTGATTGGAGCTAAGTGCTTTGAAATGTGGTGGCCAGGGAGGGAGTTGAACCCCCGACGCCAGCCTTTTCAGGGCTGCGCTCTACCACCTGAGCTACCTGGCCACTGCGCAAAGAGCGCTGTCCGCACACCGACCGCCGGCCAATTCGGC
>Ga0182030_10011102_pt1 | contig 18197 bp, 23 predicted proteins | sample 812S3MmetaG_FD_121299 | JGI IMG/M metagenome (GOLD analysis project Ga0182030, IMG submission 121299) | Permafrost microbial communities from Stordalen Mire, Sweden - 812S3M metaG (Illumina Assembly) | ecosystem: Environmental > Terrestrial > Soil > Wetlands > Permafrost | place: Sweden...
AGTTTTTCCGAGACGAACGCCGCGACCTTTTGCAGGCTCGCGCCGTTGACGAACACCAGCAGGTCGTAGCCGCCGGACATGAGGTAGCAGGATTCCACCTCGTCGAACTTGCTGATGCGCTCGGCCAGGCGGTTGAAGCCGCCGCCGCGCTCGGGCGTGATGCGCACTTCGATGACGGCGCGGACGACGCCGGAATCTTCGTCGGCGAGGTTCAGCACCGGGCGGAGGCCAAGCAGCACGCCGTCTTTTTTCAGCGCGTCGAGCTGGCGGTTGACTTCGGCCTCGGACAAATTCAGCACCTGCGCCAGTTGCGCGGGGTTCAAGCTGCCGCCTTCGAGCAAAAGTTTGATAATCGGCTTCATAACATCGGCAGTTTCGCAAAATGCCGCCGCAAATCCACACCAAACTCGCGCGGCACGGCGGTTTGGTTTGTCTTGCGCGCGCGGAGTTGGAATAATTTTGCCCATGGCATCGAGTTCAGAAACCAAGATCGCCGCCGCCCGTTCGCTTTGCGAAAAAGGTTTGTGGCCGGACGTGCTGGCGTTCGCCGAAACGTGGCGCGCGGAAAATCCGGCGGACGCGAAAGCGCTGTTTTATCAAGGTGTCGCGCGGGCGGCGCTGGGCAGATTTGCCGAGGCGGAAACGAGTTATCGCCAGGCGTTGAAGCTCGACGCGGCGGATTTCAAGACGTGGAACAATCTCGCCAGCCTGCTGTTCGATGCGCTAAACCGGCCCGCCGACGCCGCGCAATGTCTGGCGCAGGCGTTGAAGCTGGAGCCGGCCAACAAGCTGGGCTGGGCGAATCTCGCAAGCCTGAACGGCCAGCTTGGTCGCCACGCGCAGGCGCTGGAATGTGCGGAACGCGCGGTCGCGCTCGACCCGCAGATGGTGGAGGCGCAGTTGCATCGCGCCCGCGCGGCGCAGGCGCTGGGCAAAACGGACATTCTCCGCGCGACCAGCGAGGCGCTGGCGCAGTTGCCGCCGGAAAAGTTTTGCCGGACGCGGTGAAATTTTGGTGTCGTAATCCTAATCTTAATCGCAATCATCCGCCGAACGGGATTACGATTAGGATTAAGATTATGAATCTGCCGACCAACACCGCCGCTTGTGGATAGAAAAATTTCTGCTAATCTTCCGCGATGATTTACGACGCGTCGCTCGACGAACTTTTGCAGAAAGTTTGGGACGGACACCGCATTAACGCGACCGAGGCGCGGCGGCTTTACGCGCTGCCGCTGGAGGAACTCGGCGCGCTCGCCGACCGCCGCCGCCAGCTCGCCAAGGCCAAAGCCTACGGCCAGCGCGGCAACGAAATCGTCACCTACAACGTGGACCGCAACGTGAATTACACCAATGTCTGCAATGTCTATTGCAAGTTCTGCGCGTTTTACCGGACGGAGAAGGACGACGATTCCTACGTCATTTCGCTGGCCGAGATGGACCAGAAAATCGAGGAGACGATTGCGCTCGGCGGCTCGCAGATTCTCATGCAGGGCGGGCATCATCCGAAATTGACGAAGCAGTGGTATCTGGATTTGCTCGCGCACCTCAAAAATAAATTTCCGGCGGTCAACATCCACGGGTTCAGCCCCAGCGAGTTTGTGCATTTCCGCGAGGTGTTCGGCGAGCCGCTGGAAAAAATCATTTCTGATTTCAAAAATGCCGGACTCGGCTCGATTCCCGGCGGCGGCGGGGAAATCCTCGTGGACCGTGTGCGCGAACGCATTTCGCCGCTCAAGGCGATGAGCAGCGACTGGCTGGAAGTCATGGACATCGCGCACCGGCTGGGACTTTATTCGAGCGCGACGATGATGTTCGGCCACGTCGAGACGATTGAAGACCGCATCGAACATCTGGAGCGCGTGCGCGCGCAGCAGGACAAATCGCTGAAGCGGAAAGCGGAAAGCGGAAATGAGAAAATGGGAAGTTTCACGGCGTTCATCTGCTGGACGTTTCAGGCCGAGCACACCAAGCTGAAAGCGCCGACGGTCGGCGCGCAGGAATATCTGCGGACGCAGGCGCTGGGCCGGATTTTTCTGGATAATTTCGAGAACATCCAAAGCTCGTGGGTCACGCAGGGACTGGAAATCGGCCAGATCGCTTTGAAATTTGGCGCGAATGATCTCGGTAGCATCATGATTGAGGAGAACGTCGTTTCGCAGGCCGGCACGACGTTTTGCATGACCGTGCCGGACATGCAGCGGCTCATCAAGGACCTCGGCTACGAGCCGCACCAGCGCGACAACTGGTATCGGCTGGTGAACTGACCGTTGATGTTTTTTCATCCTCATCCTCATTTTTTGAGGGCGAGGATGAGAATGACGATGAGGATGATTATTTTGCAACCGGCGCGCGCTGCACTTAAAAATTGACGCGGACGGCTTTCGGGTTTTTCATTCCGGCATGAGAAAAATATCTTTTTGGTTTCTGATGTTGACCCTGGCCGTCGGCGGCGTGCGCGGGCAGGACGCAGCCACGCAGCAGCAGATGGACAAATTGAGCGGGCAAATCCGGGATTTGACGGACACCATCGAACTTCAGCGCAAGGAGATTGAAGCCCTGAAAACTCAAATCAACGAATTGCGCGACAAGGTCAACACCCCGCAGGTGAGCGACAGCGCCAGCCGCGAGGACTTGAAAAAGCTGGCCGAGCAGGTGCAGGAGATTGACCAGAAACGCGCGGACGACCGCGAACTGATTCTCAAAAACATCGAGAAGATCAGCAAGGTGGCCGCCGGCGGCGACACTCCGCCCGTGCGCCCGCACAAGCCGGCGCCGAAGGCGGACGACACGACTCCGCCCGCCCCGACCACGCCGCAGAACGGCTACGAATACATCGTGAAAGCGAATGACACCATCAGCCTGATTGCCAAGTCGTATCGCGAGCAGAACGTGAAGGTGACGACGGCGCAGATTCTCAAGGCGAATCCGGGCTTGGACGCGAACAAGCTTTATGTCGGCAAGAAAATTTTCATTCCCGATCCGAACGCGAAGTGACGGATTCAACGCGGCTATGCGGAGAACGCAGAAAAATAAATCTTCTTTCTTCCTGAAAAAATTTCGCGTGCTCTGCGCCGCCGCGTTTTTTGCCGATTACCTGACCTTGAAATGGATCAGCAGCACACCGGCGGCGGCGGCGAGGCAGTAGAACCCGAAAAACTTCCAGCGTCCGCCCTCCAGCCAGCGCGACAGCAGTTTCAGCGCGAGCAGGCCGGCGATGAAGCTCAAGACCATCCCGACGAGTCCCGGCACGAAGAGGTGCAGCACGGAATTTTGACCGCTCAACGCGTGCGCCTTGACGAGCCGGTGCGCTTCCTGCGCGATGATGGGCGGCGTCAACACCACCGCCAGCGCGAAGCTGAATTCCTCCAGCTTCTGTTTTGGCAGGCCGAGAATCAAGCCGGTGGAAATGGTCGCGCCGGAACGCGAGAAGCCGCGGAACGGCAGGCATAATCCCTGCACGATGCCGATCCAGAAGGAATGTTGCGGCTGGATTTCCGACGAGCGCGGGGATTTGTCCTCGCGCAGGCCGGCGTAAATAATTAAACAGCCCACCGCCGTCAGCGCGCCGGCGATCAGCGGCAGGTTGGAAAAAAGATTTTCAATTTCTGCGTGCTCGGCCCCGCGCATGAAAACTTTTTCGATGACAAATTTCAGTCCGAGGCCGACGACGACGGTGCAGATCGTCGCCAGCGCGACTTGAATGGCGAACCACTGGAGCTGCGCCGTTGAGGCGAAATAATCGCGCTTCCAGCCGTTCCAAAAATAAACGATCACGGCGAACATTGTGCCGGTGTGCAGCATCACGAGCAGCATGGTCATTTCCGGGCTGGACGGATTCAGGCCCATGAGTTTTTCCGCCGCGATGACGTGCGCGGAGCTGGAAACCGGCAGCAGTTCGCACGCGCCCTGGATGAGCGCGAGAATCAGGATTTGAAAATAGTTCAACATGGCGGCGCAGTCTGCCCGAAAGTTTTCCAAATCACAATGCCGGGTCGCGCCGCAAAACAATCAAATTATTTTTTCCCGCCCCAGAAGGTTTTGTGCTCGCTGGTGCGCTGCTTGACTTTGAGCTGGCCGAGGATGGCGTGCCAGCCGATGTAAATCTTGTGCCACTCGGTTTCCAGGCCGCGCAAGGCGCCTTCGCCCAGCTCGCTCAAATGGCGCAGCGACGGCGCGCTGCCGATGAGATTGTGAATCTGCTCGCGCGTGGGCGAGGCGACCTCGATGCTGGCGAAGATGAGTTCCAGCTCCTGCACGATGATGCTTTTGATTTCGAGAAAATGATTTTCGTCCGCCGCGCCGAATTTTTTCGCGCGGGCGAGCGAGATGAAATGGTTGAACTGCTTCCAACATTCGATGTGCGTCTCGATCTGGGTGACGAGCTGGTTGATGTCTTTCGGTGTCATGGGCGGGTGAAGGTTGGCGTCGGGAGCAACGCGGTTTGCGGGAACAGGAAAATAATTGCGCCGCCGCGCAGTTCGCGGGCGGTGATGCGCAGGCTGCCGAAATGCAAGCTGACCTCCGCCAGCGGCATCTGCGCGACGCGCGCTTCGCGGAACAGTTCCAGCACGTCGCGCCCGATGCCTTGCAGCAGGTTTTTGGGAAAGCCCGAGGACACGGTCGAGGTGACAATGTGGCCATTGCGATCCACCGTGATGGTGCCGGTGGGCAACTGCTGCACGGCGGCGTTCGCGCCGAAGATTTTTTTCAGGATTCCCATGAGGCGATGAGTTTGCGGCTTTTATCGGGCAGATTGCCGGCGGCGTCCGTGGGCCAGCCGACTAAAAAACTCCGGTCGCCCAGCGGCAGCAGGAGCACCTGGCGTTCGAGATTCTGGCCGGCGACGTGCGACAGCGGCCCGGCTTCAAGCCGGTCGCCGAGGCGGCGGGCAATTTCAGCGGCGCGCTGCGTCCACTGGGCGAACGCGGAAAAATTCTGCGTGCCGAGCGCCTCGGGTTCGCCTTGTCCGGCCGGCGGCACGGCGATGACAAACTCCGCGCCTTCGCGGGTGAGCTGCGCCAGTTTCCACATGGTTTTGCGGTGGCTGGCGCTCTCGATTGAATCAGGTTCCGTGCTGGGATTGGCCGTTTCATCGAGCGTCTGCGCGGATTCGAGCAGCAGCGCATTGACGGGTTTTTGAATCGTCCGTTCGCGGTTCGGCTCCGGCGGCAGATTTTCAAACGTGCCGGATTTCCAGGCGAGCAGGCGCTGAAACGCCGGTTCGCCGCGCGCGCCGTCGGCTTCGGCGTCAATCAATTCGCCGTCCTGAATCCACAATTTGGCCACCAGCGAACCGCGCGTGATGCGCAGCACGGTGGAGCTGCGCGAAAGACATTCCATCTGGATGATGTCCATGAGGCTTTTGCTCTGGATGCCGCGAAAGCCCGGCTCGTTGTCGCGGCCGAGCAGCGATTCGAGACATTCGGCGAACAGCTTGGAATTGCGCTGCATCTCGGTCTTGAGCCAGAACAAATCCACGCCGAGGGCGTAGGCGCGGGCGCGATAATCCTCGTCTTCCAGCCCGCTCAAAACAATGGTCCGTAGTTCGGGAAACCGGCGGCGGACGATGGCGAGCATCTGCAAACCGTCAATGCGCGGCATTTTCAAATCGCAGATCAGCAGGCGGACCGGCTCGGTTTCGATCAGCGCCAGCGCGCGTTTGGCGTTGTTGGCGGTGAGGATTTCCGGGCGGCTCGGCAGTTCGGCGAACAGCTCGCGGCACAGCGCCAGCCAGTCCGCGTCGTCGTCCAGAATCAAGATTTTATGCCGGGTGTCCATGTTCGTTGGCGCTTAACCGCTAACCCCGGTGCGGCGGAAATTCAAGCGCGAAAACATTTTCATTCTCCATCCTGCAAGCAATCCGCGTTCCCAACGGCGTCTTAATCCTAATCCTAATCTTAATCCCGGTTTTGAAAGCGATTAAGCTCAGGCTCAAGAGGCATCTGCCAAAAGCCGCCGAAAACTCACGGTTCACGCCGCAAATGGGACAGTTCCGCCGTCGCCAGTCCAACCGTGGGACAACCGCCCCTGTTTTCAAGCGGAATATCCCGCCGGCGCGGACATGGCGCGGTTTGTGCTAAAAAAGCTTTCACGCGACGAATGTGCCGCGTGAAAACATGGCAAACTCGATGAAATTAAAATTCGCCGGCCTGCTCCGGGGCCTGCTGCATCAGCTCGATGGCGGCGACCCGCTGCCGTCCGGGCGGCCCGTGGTGGCCGCCGCGCCGTCGCCGAAACCCGCCGCAACTTCGGCGGCAAAAAACACTGCCAACAATTTTTCCGCCCCGCCGCGCACCGCCAATGCCGACGAAATCGAACTGCCGCTCGCGCCGGTGGTCGCCGGGCTGCCAATGGAATTGCGCGCGAAACTGATGTCCGTGCCGGCAACCGGAATGACGATTTGCCTGCCGGTTGAAACCGTGACCAGCCAACTGGCGTTCGGCGCGGTGAAAATTTCCTTCGGCGAACTGCGCCAGCTTGCGCCCGGCATTTTTGCGAATTCCGGCGGCGAGCTTGACAACCGGCTCGTCAGCCTGCCGCTCCACGAAATTCTTTCGCGGCTGAATCCCGCGCTGTTCGCCCGCCGGCCGGTGCAGAAATTGGAAGTGAACGAGGAAATCTCCGGGCCGTTCGATGGACGCGGACGCGGCGTCGCGTTCACCACGCAGCCGCTCAAGCCAGCGTCGTCAGCGCCGACCGTGCCCCAGCCGGTGACGATTCCGGTGCGCCTGACCGCGCCGGCCGCGCCGATTGCTTTTCCAGCGCGAAATATTCAACCGACACCGCCCATTTCATTGTCATCGCCGGCCAAACTTGCGGGCAACGGAAATGGAAATGGCAACGGCCATGCGGTTCCGCCCGCGCCCGCCTTGAAAAATTTCGCTGCGCCCGCTCCGGCGCCTGCGGCCGCCCCGCCGCGGCCGGAGCCGGTGCAGCCGACGATTTTTGCTGCGCTCGCCGACCTTTGCGAAAACTGGCCGGACGAGTTGAAGAACGAAATCATCCGCTCGCCGCTCGCCAGCGCCAGCGTGCCGCTGGCCGGCACCGCCGTCGAGGCCGGACTGAAACGCGGCCGCGTGACGATGACATGGAAACAGCTTCGCACGCTGGCCAAGCCGAGTTCGCCGCCGTCGCCGAATGATAATTTTGAACTGGAGCTGCCGCTGAAAGTGATCGCGCCGATGTTTTTCGCGGCGCAGAAAACTTTGCAGAAAACGAAGGCGAAAGTGGCGGTTTCGGCGGAAATTCCCGATTTATTTTTTGGATTTCCGCAGGCCGCGCCGGCACCGGCACCGGAGCCGCCGCCGATGCGGATGGCCGCGTCGCCGGTGCAACTGCCAGTCGTCGAGCCGGAGCGCAAAACTTCGGACACGAATTTTTACGTCTGGGGCGACAACGGCGAAGTGCCCAAAACCGAGAGCGAGTTTGAGCGCCCGGCGGTGCCGCAGACGGATTTCACGCACCGGCAGGCGCATCCGCGCGACGTGGTGGCGCGGGCGGCGGCGCTGCCCGGCGTGGCGGGCGCGGTGGTTTCGCTGCCGGACGGCCTGTGCGTGGCGAGCCAGGTGCCGGCGGGCCTGAACGCGGATTCGCTGGCGGCGTTTTTGCCGCAGATTTTCGAGCGCGTCAACCAGACGACGCGCGAGCTGCGGATGGGCGCGCTGAACAATGTGAATTTCACCGTGGGCAGCGTGCCGTGGAAAATTTTCCGGGTCAGCTCGGTTTATTTCGCCGCGTTCGGACACGCGGGAGCAAGTTTGCCGTCGGCGCAACTGGCGCAGATGGCGGCGGAACTGGACCGGAAGAAACAACAATAAAATTTATGGCCATCATCAATCAAGCGACCAAGGAATTGCAGGTCAAAATCGTCTATTACGGCCCGGCGATGGGCGGCAAGACGACGAATCTCGTGCAGGTTCACGACCACGTCCAGACGGCGGCGGGCAACAAGGGCAAGCTCGTTTCGCTGGCGACGAGTTCGGACCGCACGCTGTTTTTCGATTTTCTGCCGATTGAAGCGATGACGATCAAAGGTTTCAAAACCAAGTTCCAGCTTTACACCGTGCCGGGCCAGGTGATTTACAACACGACGCGGCAACTCGTTTTGCGCGGCGTGGATGGCATTGTGTTTGTCGCGGATTCGCAATACGAAAAAATGCCGGAGAACGTGGAAAGTTTTCAAAATCTCGTGGACAACCTGAACGCGCTGAAGCTGAACCTTGCGGAAATTCCGTATGTGCTGCAATACAACAAGCGCGATTTGCCGAACGCCGCGCCGGTGGAATATCTGGAATATCTGCTGAACAACCGCGAGGTGCAGGTGCCGTCGTTCCCCGCCATCGCGCACAAATGCGAGGGCGTGTTCGAGAGTCTGAACATGATCACGCGGATGCTGCTGCAGAAATACATCAGCCAGAGCGTTCCGCAATACGCATGACATGGCCACTCTGCCACAGCTTCTCGAAGACGACATTCGCCAACTCGACGACGCGCTCGGCGGATTCGTCGCGGAGACGGACGCGATTGCCGCGCTGGTGATTGACAAGGGCGGTTTTCTGCTGGCGCATCACGGCGACGCGGAAAATCTGGATTTCACGACCATCGGCGCGCTGGCATCCGGAGCGTTCATGGCCAACCAGACCATCGCGGGACTGGTCAACGAAAAGAATTTCAACAGCCTTTACCAGCAGGGCGAAACTTTCAGCCTGTTCATCATGGACGTGGATGAACACTGTCTGCTGGTGGTCATTTTCAAATCGCAGTCCGGCGTGGGCGTGGTGAAATATTACGCGACAGGCGCGGTGAAAAAAATCGCGGCGCAGCTTGCCGTTGCGGGCGAGCGCAATCCCGGCGGCGGGCTGGACCTTTCGGAATTAAACGTCGCCGATCCGCAGGAACTTTTCCGCAAAAAGGCGGTGTAAAAACTGGAGGTGCCAAATGAACACGACTACAACCAATGAACTCGACCGGCTGCTGACGGCCATGATTCAAAGCGCCGATGGAATTTCCGATCTGCTGTTTGTGGCCGGCAAGCCGCCGCAGGTGGAAGCCTACGGCGCGCTGGAGCCGCACACGTTTGAATCCCATGAACCGGCGCTGACCGGCGAGCGCATCGAGGGTCTCGCCCGCGTCATCATCAACAACAACGGCAAGCTGCTGCGCGACCTGGCGGAAACCGGTTCGTGCGATTGCAGTTATGCGCTGGGAAATTTGGGCCGTTTCCGTGTCAACATTTACCGGCAGAACGGCAGTTTCGCGATGGTGCTGCGCCGGCTGCCGTCGGAGATTCCGTCTTTGGAATCACTGGGATTGCCGCCGCTGTTCCGCGACATCGTCCAGGAAAAGAACGGCCTCATTTTTGTCACCGGCGGTTCGGGCAACGGCAAGAGCACCACGCTCGCGGCGATGATGGATGAAATCAACCGCACCAACAAAGTCCACATCGTGGCGCTGGAAGACCCGGTGGAATTTTTGCATCCGCATTGCAAGTCCACGTTCAGCCACCGCGAGCTGGGGCGCGACTTTTTCAATTTTCCCGACGGCCTGCGCGCGGCGCTGCGGCAGGCACCCAAGATCATTCTGGTCGGCGAAATCCGCGACCGCGAAACGATGGAGATTGTGCTCACCGCCGGCGAGACCGGCCATCTGGTTTTGAGCACGCTGCACACGATCAGCGCGAGCCAGACCATTCATCGCATCCTCGGCATGTTTGGCAAGGACGAGGAACAACTGGTGCGCGAACGGTTGGCGGGCGCGCTGCGTTACATCATAAGCCAGCGGCTGGTGCCGAAAAAAGGCGGCGGGCGGCTGGTGGTGACGGAATTGATGGGCAGCAGCCTACGGACGCGCGAAGCCATCGCGCTGGGCGAAAATGAAAACCGCCGGCTGCACGAAATCATCGAGGCCGGAGCCAACGCCGGCTGGCACAGTTTTGAACAATCTTTGCTCAAGGCTTACGAGGGAGATTTGATCACCGAGGAAACGGCGCTGCTTCATTGCGTCAACAAGCCGGCCATGCGCCAGCGTCTGGATGTCGCCCACAGCCTGGTCCGCCGCGCGGCCAAGGCGAATCCGGAGGCGCCGATGATGGTGGTTCCCGCCGCCGACGCGCCGGTGGTCCGCATGGCGGCGGAACCGGTGGTCAAGCTCGTGCCGCACGCCGGGATGTTGAGCGGGATGCTGAACAGCGTGATGTAGCCGGCGGAAATTGCGGCAAATTATTTTCTGGTTTGCGGGGACGATTGGCTTTAGGCTGGCGCGAAATCAACCCCAATTCTTCCCATTATGGACATTGTCTTTAACTGCCCGAACTGCGACCAGGAACTGGCGGTGGACCAGACCGGTGCCGGCACGCAAATCGAATGCCCCGCCTGCGGGGAAACCATCAACATCCCGTCCGGCAGCAAAGTGACGACCGGCTCGTTGCCGGTCGCGCCCGCCGCGGCGACGCCCGCGCCCAGCGCCATCAACACTTCGGCGGCGGCCAAGGTGGAGATGCATTTGAAAGTGCCCGTCCACGACAAGCCGGTGGAGTCGCTGATCGGCAAGCCGAAACCGCCGCTGGAAGTCGTCCAAAAAGGGGCCGGCAAAAAACTCCGCAGCCACACCATCCGCCGCGCCTCGTGCGTCGAGTCGGGCCACGACAAATTTGACGAGAAGGTCTCGGATTTTTTGCAGCAGGTCGGCGAGACGAATCTGATCGGCGTCCACATCATCAGCTACGAACAATTCGACGTGGGCATCCAGAAAATCATGACCGACTACGGCGTGCTCGTGATTTACCGGGGCTGAATGGTTTTGACTTGGATGAAATTGGCCGTTACCGTGCGCGCATGAAACTGCGGTTGGGATTTTTAATTTTACTGGCCCTCGTGCTGGCGTTGCTGCCAACCCGAACGGCGGCGGCGTTGATTTATGTGCCGGGCGAAGGCTGGTATTACGAGCCTTACGGATCCACCGGGGCCTGGCAGCGCCCCCACGCCCGCGAGCAGCTTGAAGTTGCCGAGCAGGCGTTCACCAATAAAACCTACTCGACCACGCTGCACGCCGCGCACCGCATCCTGCTCATGTGGCCGCAATCTGATTACGCGCCGCGCGCCGCGTATCTCGTGGGCCGCTGTCTGGAAGTCCGGCACAAGGACGAGGCGGCCTTCAACTCCTACCAGCAGATCATCGAAAAATATCCCAAGAGCGGCCAGTTCAACGAGGTCCTCTGGCGACAGTATGAAATCGCCAACCGCTTCCTCGGCGGCGAATGGTTCAAAGTGTGGAACCTCATTCCGCTCTATCCCTCGATGGATGAAACGGCGAAACTTTACGACAAGATCGTCGCCAACGGCCCTTACAGCGAGGTCGCCCCGCACGCGCAGATGAACATCGGCACGGCGCGCGAGAAGCAGAAAAATTACGCCGCCGCTGTGAAGGCCTACGATACCGCCGCCGACCGCTACCACGACCAGCCGGTCATCGCCGCCGACGCGATGTATCGCGCCGGCGTCGCGTGGGAAAAGCAGGCCGACACCGCCGAATACGACCAGGGCGCCGCCGCGCAGGCCATCGCGTCCTACACCGATTTCATCACGTTTTATCCCGACGACAAGCGTGTGGCCGGCGCGCAGAAAGCCATCGTCAAGCTCAAGGCCGAGCAAGTGCGCGGCAGTTTTGAAATCGCGCAGTTCTACGAAAAGGGCCACAAATGGGCCGGGGCCGTGGTGTATTACAACGACGTGCTGCAGCTCGACGCGAATTCCCCGCTGGCCGCCCAGGCGCGGCAGCGCATCGAGGTTTTGAAACCGCGTTTGCAGGCTCCGCCGGAAAAATAAAACCGCCCATGCGTGCGCTGAAATTTTTTCTTCCCTGTCTGGTCGCCGGCGCGCTGGCCGGTTGCGCCAGCTACCATTTCGGCTCCGCCAACGGCACGGTCGCCGGTGAAAAATCCATCGAGGTGCTGCCGTTCAACAACCAGACGCTGCAACCCCGCCTCGGCGCCGCGCTCACGCAATCCCTGCGCGAACGGCTGCAGACGGACGCCACCTACCATCTGGCCACGCATGGCGGCGGCGATGTCGTGGTGACCGGCGTCATCCGCAATTACAGCCGCGAGGGGATGAGCTATTTGAACCGGGACGTGGCGACGCCGGAAAATTACCGCGTGGATGTCGTGGTCCACGTCACGGCGCGCGAACGCGCTTCCGGCCGGCTGCTGCTGGACAAGGATGTGAAAGGCCACACGCTGGTTCACATCGGCGATGATCTGGCCAGCGCCGAGCGGCAGGCGTTGCCGCTGCTGGCGGAGGATTTGGCGCAAAATATCGCCGAGCTGCTGACCGAAGGCGCGTGGTAAATGTTGAAACTTTTGGACGGACATCGGCGTCTGTCCAATTTCAGTTAAAAAGATAAACAACTTAAATATATGAAAAAACAAATTGCATTATTCTCCATCGCCTTGGCGGCTTTGATTGCGGTTCCGGCCATCAGCTCCGCCCAGGATTCCACCAACGCCGCCGCCGCCACCGCGCCCGCCAAGAAAAAAGGCGCGCTGCCGTTTCACGGCACGATCGCGGCCGTGGACACCACCGCAATGACGCTGACCGTCGGCTCGCTGACCATCAACGTCACGTCCACGACCAAGATCACCAAGGACGCGAAACCGGCCACGTTGTCGGATTTTGCCGCCGGGGACAGTGTGGCCGGCGCCTACAAGAAGGATGGCGACAAGCTGAACGCCACGACGCTGCACAACGCCAAGAAGAAGAAGGCCGAATAAAACTTGCTCCAACTTTCCACCGGCGGACGGCAACGTCCGCCGTTTTTATTTTTACTGGCGCCGCCACCAGCTCGTCATGCGCTTGGGCTCATACGCCTGGTCCGGGGTTTGATACTGGCGCACCAGGAGTTCGCTGCGCGCCCGGGTGAGTTCCATGATGAATTCGTCGTAGCTCAAAAACCGTTCGCTCGGATTTTTCGCCAGCGACCGGGCCAGGGCGTCGCTGGCGCGCTGCGAGATTTCCGGCACCACGAGGTTCGGCGGCGTCAGCGGCGTCTGCACCTGCGCGATGACGACTTCGTCGGGCGTCGGCGCATCGAACGGCACATGGCCGGTGATGGCATGGTAAAGCGTCGCGCCCAAGCTATACATGTCCGACAAAAATGTTTCCGGCTCGCGCTTGATTTTTTCCGGCGCGACATAATACGGCGTGCCCCAGACCATGTCCGGCGAATCCTGCTCGGCGTCGGTCTTGCGGGCGAGGCCGAAGTCCACCAGTTTCGGCTCGTGGTCGGTGTTGAACAGGATGTTGCCCGGCTTGATGTCGCGGTGGAGCAGATCGTATTTGAGCGCCATGTCGAGCGCGGAGGCGATTTTGATGCCGACATCGAGCACTTGGAGTTCCGGCAGCAGATGCAGTTTTTCAATGCGCGCGTCCAGGCTGCCCTGGTCCGCGAGTTCCATCACGAGGTAGCGTTCGCCTTCCCATTCGTCGAACGTGTAAATGTGGACGATGTTCGTGTGATTGAGCCGGGCGCAGGCGCGGGCCTCGCGATAAAAACTTTCCAGCGCCTTCGGATCGTCCAGCAGTTCCTTCTTCATCAGCTTCACGGCGACGAGCCGTTCCAGCGTGGTATCCCAGGCGCGATAGACCGTGCCCATGCCGCCGGAGGCGATTTTGCTGCGCAGCTCGAACTGCCGCAACTGCATCGGCATCATGATGGAGTGGCCGCATTTTTTGCACGGCTCGGTGGCCAGCGGCGGCAGGTCGCCGGGAATGAACGTCTTCGCGTCGCAACCGGGACACGTCACCATCTTCAGAGGTTTGCTGCCATCGCTCATGTGAATGGATTTAATCTAGCACCAATGGCCCGCCAGACAACAGGGAAATAATTTTGTGGCCTCCGTTGTTTTCAGGCGGCCGGCCCGACTGGTTTTTCAAGAACTGTGTTTCTGGTTGAGCACAGCCTGTCCCGACTGGTTTCGCCTTTTCTTTCAACGGCCAGCAATTACGCTGTCGGCATGAGTCATTTGCAACGCGCCATTGAAGAATCCATCGTCACGCTGCGCCATTTGTCTGCGCTGGAGGAACCGCTGAACCGCGCGGCGCAGCTTGTCTGGCGCAGTCTGACTTCCGGCAAAAAACTTTTGGTCTGCGGCAACGGCGGCAGCGCGTCGGACGCCACGCATCTGGCCACGGAATTTCTCTGCCGCTTCAAGGAAGACCGCCGGCCGTATCCCGCCATTTCGCTCACCGCCAACGGCGAGTTCATGACCGCCGTCTGCAACGATTATCACGCCGATGAAATTTTTGCGCGCCAGGTCTGGGGTCTGGCGGAAAAGGGCGACGTGCTCATCGCCCTCACCACGAGCGGCAAATCCAAAAATATTTTGCGCGCGCTGGAAGAAGCCAAACGCAAAGGCGTCGAGAGCATCGCGATTCTCGGCCGCGACGGCGGTTTCACCAAAGGCGTGGCGACGATTGATTTTATTGTGCCCGGCGATTCCACCGCGCGGATTCAGGAGGCGCAAAAAGTTTTGTTCCACGCGCTTTGCGAAATGGTCGAGGAAAAACTGCCGAAGGCTTGAACCTCGGCGAACGTCAAAACCACGCCGCGATCACGGCAGAGCCTACGACAAAAACCAGCAGGCTGCCCCACAAAATTGTTCCGACTGCCGCACAGGTCACGCCTAAAACCCGATACGGCCTGGCGGCATTCCAAAATTGTTTTTCATCCTGCCGGACCAGACCGGAAAGCCACAGCGCCGCCAACCCAAACGCAAGGCCAATCACCGGCACAAGGGCGAGCACTCCGAAAATCAGGCAGCGGATGGAGCCTTTCATCATCTTGATTTTGTCGGCGGGAAGGTCGTTCATTTGCTTGCGGGAGTGGCGGTGGAAACCGTGTTTGTCGTTGTCCCATTCAGCCACTTGATTTGCTGCTGCTGCAATAATTTCACTTCGCGATGCAGTTGGAACAGCGCGCGGCTTTCCGCCGTGACCAAAATCAGCATGATCGCCAACAGCGCGATGAACAGCACCGTCGCCATGCCGCGCTCGCGAATTTCCGCTTTCCGCTTTCCGCTTTCCGCTTTTGAAAATATTTTCATGGTTTCGTCTGGGCCGCCTCAAAAGTGAACCGCAGTGGCAGATGGTTTTCCTTGCGCCGCTCCGTCAGTTGGAGTTCCCAGCGCCAGGCTTGGACCGGCCCGCGCGCGTCCGCCAGCATCTGCGAGGCTTGGATTTTCGGCAGCAGCACCTGGGAAATATTCAAGGCCGGAATTTCGCGGCGCAGTTCACCGGCGGCGAAACGATAAATAATTTCCTTCTCCGGTTCGGGCAGCCGCACCATTTCGCCGGTGGCGGTCGTCTCGACGGAAATTTTCCCGGTCGCGCCGCGCACGTCCACGCGCCAGCGTTCGCCGGCGCGCAGGGCGGCGGCGATGTCTTCCGTCGCATAAATCACCGCGTGGGAATGATTCCAGCAAAAATAAAACGCCGCCATGCCAATGCTCGTCAGAATGGCGAACACGGCGAGATAGACGATACATTCCGTCAGCATGATGCCGGCGACGCGGCGCGATTTTGAAATGGGGGAAAACAATTTCATTTGAGCGTGGTTTCGCGGACAACGGCGCCGATGCCGTGCTTCTCGTCGGAATTCCATTCGAGGCGCAGATGGTTTCCGTTTTTGGTCAGTTGAAAATGGCCCGGCGGCAGACCGCCGGCGGCGGCGGCGTGGACGGAATAAATCTGCGAGCCGTCGGGAAAACTTTTGCCGGTGCCAGCGGCGAGAATTTCCATTTCGCCGTCCACGATTTCGTTGGCGACGCTGCGGAGATATTCGATTTTGAGCACTTGGCGTTCGCGCGCAAAGGAATAGCCGAGCGGCATGACCGCCAGCGCGAGAATCGCGAGGCCGACGAGCAAATCAATTTCCAGAAAGCCGCGCCGGGCGCGATGGCTTTGACGAAATGCCGGTGACGACTGGATTTTCATTGCGAGAATACCATGCCGTTCAACACTGCCATCATGATGCCGAACATCGCGGTCGCGATGAGCGCGACAAACACGCCGTTCAAAATCACCAGTCCGCTGGTGAGGACGTGCGCGGTGGCTTCTTCCTGTTGAAACGCCCTGGCTTCGAGGGTTTCGTGCCAACTGCGGAGGGCGTTCAAAAAACCGCCGCGCGCGCGCGTGGCGTTCGTGAGCCGCCAGTGAAATTCGCCGCTGCGGTCGAACGCGCGGACGGCGTCATCCAGCTTGACGCCGGACTCGAGCGCGGCGCTGATGCGCCGGGCGCGGTGACGGCAGATTTCGTTCGCCGTGCAATCGCCCGCGAGCCGGACGGCTTCGGCTTCCGGCACGCCGCCGTCGAGCAGCACGGCGAGCATGGCGGAGAAGGTGCGTTGCAGCCGTTTTTGTTTCCACGGAATGTGCCACGCGAGCCAGTCCACGACGGGAACCTGACGAAATTGAAACCAGCGGACAAAGCCCGGGCCGCCGATGTAGGTGACGGTGACCAGCAGCAGCAGCAGGGAAATAAAAATTTCAAAACCGATCAGCACTCCGGAGTCAACCAGCTCAAAAACAAAGATCGTCAGCGGCCATAATTGAACGCCCATGCCGGCGGCGACATCCTTGAATTTGGGAACGACAAAAACCATGGTCATCATCACGACAAAAATGAAGGCCGGCGAGAACAGCAGGGCGACCACCATCAAATAATGCACGGCGCTGCGGACGGCGGCGGGGCGGTCGCGCAGGATTTCGCGGCAGGCAGGCAGCACTTTTTTCAGGTCGCCGAGTTTTTCCCCGGCGCGCAGCATGGCGGCAATTTGCGGCGGCAGAAAACGCGGCACGTGGTCTAGCGCCTCGCCAAATCGCAAACCGTTTTCGACGTGGGTGGCGAGCAGGTGGAAGCGCACGCCCACCGTCCGGTCGCGGCTGGCCGCGATGGAGAGGATCATGGCTTCAACGGACTGGCCGCGTTTGAGCGCGTCTGCGAGCAGATCGAGAAACAGCCGCGCGCGTTCCGCCCGGCGCATCGGGAGGGTGAAGAAAAAATGAATCGTAAAAACCGCCCCCACCACGCCGCCGGCCAGCAAAAGGAATATGAGTGAGGCGGAAAAAAATTTCGCGAGCGCGGCCAGCAGCCCCAGCGGAAAATCGTCGTCAACGATTTGGGCGAGTATGGGCAAAAATGTTGTTTCAGCATTCATGTTTATTCGCCGCTGATGTTGGACAGAAACGCTGTCAGCGTGCCCACCAGCGGTATGACTTGAATAATGATCATGGAGGCGAGCGCCAGAACCGAACACGGCAGGAAGGAATACAGCAGCAGCTCCGCGCGATACCGGGCGCGGTTTTGATACAGCTCGGCGGCGCGTTGAAAACCGGTCGTCAAATCCTCGCCCGCCTGCACCACCGTCCAGACAAACAGCGGCGGAAACACCCGGCTGGAAACCGCCATTTCAGAAAATTTTCCGTGACCGGAAGCCAGTTGCCGCCGCCACTGGGCGATTTCCCCGGCCGCAATGGTTCCGCCTTCCAGTTGCTCGGCCAGCGCCAGCGCGTCAGCCAGCGGCACGCCATTTTTCAACATCAGCCCCATGACCGACGCGACCTGCGCCAGGCTGGCTTCTTTGAAAGTGGGCAGCCGCCAGCGCAATCTGCGGCGAACCGGTGGAACGGCCACGGCAATCAAAGCGGCCAGCACCGCGACGCCCAGGACAACCGGCGACACCCACAAGCCCGCCCAGATGGTCGGCACATGGGAATAGCCCGCGAGAAACGCAAAATTCCCCCACAAAAAAGTGCCGAGAATATACGACAGAAAACAGGCGAGCAAAAAGGCCGCGACCAAAACGATAATCGGATAAACCACCAGGCCTTTCAGCCGCGTCCACAGGTTGCTTTGGCGCTGGAAATAATCCGCCAGCATCGCCAGCGCGCCGGGCAGGTCGCCGCTTTTGACGCCAACCAGAATCATGCGCTTGTAAAGTTCCGGCAACTGGCGCGGCGCGAGCGCGTCGGCCATCGGCGTGCCTTTGGCGAGCTCGGCTTCCAGCGCCTGAAGCTCGTCGCGCAGATTGCCGCGCCGCATTTCCTGGCACAGCCGGCGCAGCGCGCCTTCCAGCGGGATGCCGTCGCGCAGCATCGCCGCGAGCTGTTGGTTGAAGAACGCAAATTCGTCGTATTTCATAA
>Ga0182030_10011103_pt1 | contig 18197 bp, 13 predicted proteins | sample 812S3MmetaG_FD_121299 | JGI IMG/M metagenome (GOLD analysis project Ga0182030, IMG submission 121299) | Permafrost microbial communities from Stordalen Mire, Sweden - 812S3M metaG (Illumina Assembly) | ecosystem: Environmental > Terrestrial > Soil > Wetlands > Permafrost | place: Sweden...
AACTAATGGCACATCAATGGCAACGCGGGCGGAAGTGGAAAAACTAATGACAAGCGGGAGTGCAAGGGTAATCAAATAGGAAATTTGAAAAATTATTTTTTTTTAACAAAAACTTTCAACTATTTTTCTATCTTTGCAAATCCTATTGTAGGAATTTTTATGTTAAACTTAAAATTAAAAAAATGAAGAGAATTCAACTTACATCACTATTTTTTGCAACAATGACGTTGCTGTTATCTTATGTTTCTTTTGGACAAGCTGTAACAAATGTATCTCTAACCAAAGACACGATTCATATTGTTGTCGGAGGGATTGATTCAGTTAAAGCTGTTGTAACTCCGACCAATGCAGCTGTTAAAACAGTTGCATATAGTATAGAGGATTCTACAGTTATAAGTGGAGTCGCCACGGATTCAACTTACATAATTACAGGATTAGCGAATGGTATGACATACGTAATTGTTTCCACCACTGATGGCAGTAATTTAACAGATTCTGTTTTAGTAATCGTTAATACGCATGTAAAATCTGTATCCCTTACGCCTAATCCCATTAATGATTATTATGGAAACTCCGGCACTTTGACCGTTGTTATAACACCGGTTACTGCAACAGATATATCTGTTACTTTCAAATCATCCGACACTACTATTGTGTCAGTAGATGCCATGGGTAATTATACATTAAACAAAGTAGGTACTGCAAAAATATTTGTTACAACTATTGATAGTTCCTATAAAGATACAACTTATAGAGATACAACTGTTGTAATAGTTATACCCAATGTTGAAACAGGTTATTTTGAAGATTTCGATTTACCTGTTGATACCAATTTATGGGCACCAGACAGGGCCACTACCGGAAGCCGTTTAACTTTTATTGTAACCCAGCCGGATTCTACGCTTGAAGTTAATATGTCACAGTCAAGTTTTTCAGATGGTCAGATGTATCCATTTGAAACTGAAACCGGTGCAGTATACAATATATCTGCTAATCCTTATTTAACCTTAAACATAAAGGTTGATAGCTTTAAATTTTGGAATATATCTCCAAGTTTTGGTGCATGGGATTCTCTGAGTTACTACCTTGCCCATTTGAATTTATTACCAAAAGTTGCTGCAACAACGATGCCTCTTGATATTGCTCTATTCTCAAATGGAGTTCGTGTAGCACAAAGTCAGACTTTTAATTTAACTGCTAATGGCTGGAATAAAATTGTATGTAATTTTGGATCTGATTCAGCAAATGTTTTAACAGCTGTGGATAATGTATTATTTGAAACCGTTTCATGGCCATTTCCTAATCAGGCAACCTGGCAGATTGATAGCTTTGCGCTTGGTGATTGGGCAAATGTTATTTTATCAAATAGTGTGACAATAACCAGTATAATAGATTCTGTTATTGTTGGTGATTCAATACAATTAACATATAGTCTCTTACCTGCCAATGCGTCAATACAAGGGGCTTACTGGACATCAAATAACAAGTCATTGGCCAAAATAGATTTTACAACTCCCAAATATTATCTGGTCGGAATGGCAAAAGGATTAGATACAGTTATAGTTACAGCTGATGATGAATCCGGTGCAACTGACACTATTATAGTTAAAGTAGTAGATAAGCTTACTAATATCAATAAGGTTCCAGTGATTCCTTCTTCAATATATCCGGTACCTGCTTTTTCAGTTCTGAATATTTCTGATCCTGCCGGTATAAATACGGTTGTCATTACCGATATTACAGGAAAAGTCTTAATCAGTCAACAGGTAAATACAAATCTGGCTCAGATTGATGTAGAAGATTTGGCTGCCGGTATATACATTATTAAAACAATCAAAGCAGATGGTACTATTTCTATAGCTACCTTTACAAAGCAATAATGTTTAATAACCTTTAAAAAAAAAGCGCTTTTCAGCGCTTTTTTTTTAAAATTATCAAATTAATAAGGATTGAATTGATACAAGTCATAAATTTGCGTCATTAACGGCATCGGTTGTTTAAAATATCAAAAAAATATAGTGAAAAATATTCTCATTATCTACTTTTTATTTATTCTTAATTGTTTTTTTCTATCAGCCCAAAATGATAGTATTAAGGTATTGTGGACAGCCTCTGAGTGGGATCCTGTTTCCAGGACCTATTTTGACAATATAGAACTGAACAAAAATTATTTTGAATCAATTAATGATGCTGAAAAAGCCATTGTCGGATTGTTTGCTTTTATGCATGGAAACGAATGTATGTGGGATAGTGGCTTTAGAAAACCGGACCGCAGCAATCTGAAATGTATTTTGAACAGCGCTTTAAGCTTAGGTTATCAATGCTCTGACATACAAATGTCATTTCTGAAAAATTGGTTCAGAGACGATACTGTAACCATGAATAAATTTAAAAAATGTCCCACTATTTCGCTTACATCAACTATTCAGGATATGATTGATGAAATGTATCTGACACGTTTAAAAGATGAGATTATTGTTTCTTTGACTATAACTGAAATGAACATTTTAACTGATAAAAATGTAACAAGAAGAGAAACACATAAATTTTTACTTCAGAACAAATGTATCTTTGAAATAACCGGACATTAATATCTTTACCATCTTTTACCCTATATTTTTACAGTTGATCAAACTAAATCAGGATATTATTCAACTGATTGATAGATGCTTAGATGAAGACCGGGTACTCTGGGTTATCGGATATTGAAATGTTCCTCATTCTATTCTGGTTATTTTTGCTCCGATTTTATTTAACCGTTCATCAATTTTGAGGTATCCGCGATCAATCTGTTCAATATTATGAATGGTACTTTTTCCTTCGGCTGAAAGTGCAGCAATAAGCAAAGCCACTCCTGCCCGTATATCGGGAGAAGACATGGTTGTAGAACGTAATTTAAAACTATTATTGAGTCCTATCACGGTAGCCCGGTGGGGGTCACAAAGAATGATCTGCGCACCCATATCAATCAGTTTGTCAACAAAGAAAAGACGGCTCTCAAACATTTTCTGATGAATTAATACACTGCCTTTAGCCTGGGTGGCTATAACCAGAAAAATACTTAACAGATCGGGTGTAAGTCCCGGCCAGGGAGCATCGGCAATGGTCATGATGGATCCATCAATGAATGTTTCTATCTCATATTCATCTTGTGAGGGGACATAGATGTCATCGCCTTTTAATTCAAACTGAATACCTAATCTTTTAAATGCTTTGGGAATCAATCCCAGATTTTCGAATGAAACATTTTTAATAGTGATTTCAGATCTGGTCATTGCAGCAAGACCAATGAAACTACCTATTTCAATCATATCCGGCAAAATAATATGATGACACCCTTTCAGATTTTTTACACCTTCGATAATCAGCAGATTTGATCCGATACCACTAATTTTTGCGCCCATTTGTGAAAGCATTTTGCAAAGCTGTTGAATATATGGTTCGCAGGCAGCATTAAATATTGTTGTGGTTCCTTTGGCAAGAACAGCAGCCATCATAATATTGGCTGTTCCGGTTACGGAAGCTTCATCAAGTAACATATATGAACCGCGCAGGTCTGATGCTTCAATCCTGTATATGTTTGTAGCCGGATCGTAATGAAAGGTTGCGCCCAGATCCTGAAATCCGAGGAAATGAGTGTCTAACCTGCGACGACCAATCATATCGCCTCCCGGACGTGCCATATATCCTTTCTTAAACCTTGCCAGTATGGGCCCCATAATCATAATGGAACCGCGCAGACTGGCCGTTTTCCTACGGAAGTCTTTATCAAGAAGTGTTTCGGGATTAATATTTTTTGCCTGGAATGAATAAGTGCCAGTCGCTGTTGATTGAACTTTCACGCCCAGATCCTTCAGGATTTCGATCAGATTCATTACATCGCTTATCCCCGGAATATTTGATATTGTTACTTTTTCTTCGGTAAGCAGAGAAGCGCAAATCACTTGCAGAGCTTCATTTTTAGCACCCTGCGGATAAAGGTCACCTTTTAAACGATTTCCACCATATACCTCAAAAGCACTCATGGAAATAAGTTACGGGGTTAAGTTAGAATTTCTTTTTAGTAATTTTATTTTTCTTCTTATTTTTAAAAAGAATGTCGCGGGTTTCAGACAATTTCATCTCTGGTCCGATATTAATAGCTCCTTTAGAAATTGTACTCAGATCTTTAAAAATCTGGTCGTCATTTACAGCTTCTTTGTTCCATGTGAGATAGAACTTTTTCATCAGGTTTGCAATCATTTCAATGTAAGCCTGTTTTTCAGCGCTCTCTTCCATCTTAGCTACTGTCATGACCATCAACTCAATGTTGTTCCCATAATGTTTATAGCGGATGTGGTCTGTTCTGTATAGAACTCTTCGGGGCTTTTCATTGATCACTTCCCTTAATGGAATAGGATAGGGTGAATCAATATCTATCTTAAAATCGGATATTATATATAAGTGATCCCATAACTTGTGTTTAAAATCGTTCACATCACGCAGGTGTGGATTCAGGTTTCCCATGATGGCAATAAGCGATTTAGCCGCTTTGTTTCTTTCCTCTTTGTCGGGAAGATCCACAACATGTTGAACCATCCTGTGAATGCTCCTTCCATATTCAGGTAACACAAGATGTTCTCTGCCTGTGTTGTAATCAAAGTTGCTCATATTGGGTAATATTTATTGCAAAGTAAGTGAAATTAAATCAATTAAGCAAAGAAATCTTTCAGATTCTCAAAAACCTTCAGACAGGAATTTAATCATTATTGATTTTTAATCTGGCGAATTTCAACAACAGTTTCTTTTCCTCACCGCCTTCAAATACAACTGTTGCTTTGGCATTTGGTAATACGCCGTCAATTTTCAACACTTTTCCTTTACCGAAAGATTGATGGTTGATATTCATACCTTCTTTAATTAAAGCCGGGTCTTCCGGAATAAAATCAGGATCAGCAATAAATGGGCGTTTTGATATAATTCTTTTGAATTCAGGAGGTAAATCGGAATATCCGGATTCATCCTTCTGTTCTGTCTGTCTCTCCATTTTAGGAAAATCAAGATATTGGGGACTTATTTCGCTGATAAATCTGCTGGGATTGCAATTTGTAGGAACACCCCATTTGTAACGATTCAAGGCATAGGATAACATGGCTTCTTTTTCAGCTCTGGTTAGTGCAACATAAAACAACCTTCGTTCCTCTTCCAGATCATTGGCGTTGGTAACAGACATAAAAGACGGGAACAGAGATTCTTCCATACCGGCAATACACACATATCCGAATTCCAATCCTTTTGCAGCATGGATCGTCATGAGGCTGACCACGTCTTTGTTTTTCTCATTTTCTTTATCGGCATCAGTGAGCAGAGAGACATTTTCCATATATTCCGCCAGTGAAGGTGTTCCTTCTTCCTGATAATTATCGGCATATTCACGGATACTGTTTAATAATTCTTCCACATTCTCAACCCTGCTGATGTTTTCATGGGTATTATCTGCTTTCAGGTCATTGATGATTCCTGTTGTGTTTATTATCTTTAAAGCCAGATCATATGGTTCAGTTGTTTTCATTTCCGCGGCAAATGATTGTAATAATTCTGAAAAAGCAATGAGTTTCTTTTCCATGGATTTGTTAATTTCCAACTGATGTTCTGTTGGAACTGAAATTAAATTCCACAAGGGGATTTCATGCTGATTGGCATATTCTTCAATCTTCGTGAGCGTTGTATCACCGATTCCGCGTGCAGGATAATTGATGATGCGTTTTAATGCTTCATTGTCATTATTATTGATGATCACTCTCAGGTAAGCGAGAATATCTTTTATTTCTTTTCTTTGATAAAAGGATAAGCTGCCGTAAACTCTGTACGGTATATTTCGTTTTCTCAGGGCTTCTTCAAATATTCGCGATTGTGCATTGGTTCTGTAAAGAACGGCAAACTTTGAAAAGTTCGCTTGACGGTTCAGATGCGTATCAAAAATATAGTTGGAAATTGCGAATGCTTCATCGCGATCTGTTTCTGATTCCAATACTTTTATTTTTTCTCCGACATCATTCGCTGACCATACTTTTTTTTGAATCTGACCTTTGTTTTTTGATATCAGGCTATTGGCAGCATTAACGATGGTTTGTGTTGAACGGTAGTTCTGTTCTAATTTAAATAACTGATAACCGGGGTAATCGTTTTTAAAATTGAGAATATTTTCAATTTTTGCACCACGAAAAGAATAAATGCTTTGGGCATCGTCGCCAACCACGCACACATTTTTATGATGGGCTGCCAATTTGTTAACGATAAGATATTGGGAATAATTGGTGTCCTGATATTCATCCACCAGAATATAATTGAATATTTGCTGATATTTGCCCAGGACTTCAGGAAAATCGCGGAACAGAATATTGGTATTTAACAACAGATCGTCAAAATCCATAGAACCTGATTTTTTACACCGGATGCTGTAAACCTTGTAAATTTCAACTATCATGGGTTTTCGGGTAGCCTCGTCAATTGTTCTGATCTGGGAGTTAGAGCTATATGCCTGGGGTGTGATCAGGTTATTTTTAGCTGATGATATTCTGCCCAGTACATCATTGGTTTTATAGATTTGAGAATCAAGATTAAGTTCTTTAATGATGGATGAAACGAGACTTTTACTATCGGCCGCGTCATAAATTGTAAAAGTTGACGGGTAACCTAACTTGTCAGCTTCCGTTCTCAGTATCCGGGCAAAAATGGAATGAAAAGTACCCATCCACAGGGATCGTGAGACATCATCCCCAACCAGGCGCGCGATACGATCCTTCATTTCCCTGGCTGCTTTATTGGTAAAAGTCAGCGCCAATATGGATCGGGCTTTTATATGATGACTCAGCAAACTGGCAATGCGATAGGTGAGAACACGGGTCTTTCCCGCTCCTGCACCCGCAACTATAAGACTTGGGCCATCCATATGCTTTACCGCGATCAGCTGCGCTTCATTCAGATCATTTAAAAAGTCAATCACTTTAATATTTATTTTGGTGACAAAAATAGATTACATGCTTGTTTTTTTAATTGAAACCCGGGATATTTATTACTAATTTTATTAACACTGTCTTTTTTCCTATATTTGAAGAATATTATATTTTGATTCATGAACATTTCAAAAAATTCAATTTCATAGATGCTCATCATGATAACCACAATAATATTTATATAAAGTAGTTTATATTTGAGATTAATTTAAAATGGTTTTGTTAAAGAGAATACTGATCCTGATAGTCTTAACCGGATCTGTCCTGAATATTCAGTCACAGATCAGTTCGGATATTCCTTATACTCCTAAAATAACAGCATATAAACTTAATTCAACTATAACCCAACAGGATTCCATATATGTTTTTTCTGGTATTGGGATCAGGGGATCAATCACGGCATCTTTTATTCATTTACCAAATCATTACTCATGGTCGAAATATGATACTACTTTAAAAACATGGAACCCAATAATACCAGATTTAGATTCGAACGTATTTCATTCAACAATTAGTAATCTTACTGAAGGATACTACATGGTAAATTATACTACTATGAAAAGTGTTATTAGATGGGATACTACAATTTATTTCTGGGTGCTGTTAGACACATTCATTTCAGTTCAGGTTGCCCAGACCTCGTATTCCTGTAGTTCTATTACTTTAAATGCCGAAGCCAAATTTGAAAACCTTCATTATTATCAGATCAATAACATTGGCTCAATAAATAAACTGACAGATACATTAATCCCATTACCAAATCCTTATACTATCAATTTATGTACATGGTATAGGGGTCAGACCATGTTGACAGGGGCGCATAACGGCAAGTATTTTACTGAATTATATTTTTCTGTCAACAATAATACAAATACATATATTTGTAGCGATGGCCCTTCTCCGCCCGATACCACCTGGTATAAGGCGGTTTTAGTTGACAATTACAACCTCCTCAGTAAACCCGATTCAGTAAAATTTAACACCCCCATAACGACAAGGGCAAAGTTCACTTATAAAGTGAAGACGCTTACCGGGCATGGTCAGCCAGGCGATCCTTATATATATGCTTTTTCTTCTGATACTTCAAACACTCCGGGAGCTCCCCTGGTTGTTCAATTTATTAATCAATCTCTCAATGGGATTAAGTTTTATTGGGATTTTGTTGATACGGTTACGAACCAACCCCGAAAATATAATATATATTCTTATTCGGATACTACTACTTATGATACTATAAAAAAACCACAATTTACTTATTATGGACCAGGCATATACAAAACAATACTTGTTTCCTTTCCTAAAGCACATGCCGGAACTACCTGTCCTACTGACACTTTTCCGGTAACAGTCAATGTCAATAATACCTCTGATTCCAGTGGTGAATTTAAAGTAAACAATTCTTCAGCTATTCCTACTTTATCAAAATTAATACCAACAGTTTTCACTCCTGGGGGTGATACAAATGATAAATTTTTTCTTGATGTAAGTCAATTAAAAGATAATTCAGTTAAAGAAATACAAATAGATGTTTATAGCAGATCAGGAGTAAGAGTCTATCATTACGAGGGTCCGCCATCTTATGAATCGAATCCGAATTCTTATAAAGGAAATCCCGGATGGGATGGAACATATGCTGATGGAACGCTAAAAGCATCCTCCGGTATTTATTATTATACTGTCATTATAACCGGTTGGGATAATGAAGTATATGAGGATCAAAGAAAAGGCACAAAAACATTTACCGGTTTTGTATATCTGATCAGACAGTAACCATAGAAAATTCTACCCCTTGTACTCATTAGCCATATTAATCTGTTGAATATGTGTCTTTTGCATTCTGTTTATTAGAGATACCCTAAAAATAGATCAGAAAATAATCAAATAGATACTCTTTAAAAAAAATAATAAAAATATTCCTTTTACGTACGAAATATTTATATTTTTACATTCATAATTAACTAAATATTAAACCTGTGAAAAAATCTATACTCTTTAAAATTCTTATAGGGGCATTTGTTTTTTTCGGATGTCAATGCCTTATTCACGCGCAAACCACTCCATGGGCAAATTGGAATGAGAATATCTTAGGTGTAAAACCATCCTGGGCATTTGGTAAAGATGATAGTCTGATTATTAATGAAACAAATCAGATTCCAACTATTGACGGGCTTGAAACTGATTCCTGCTGGGCAAATGCCATATGGCAAAGGGTGAATTATTCATGGCTGGAAGCAGGTGGTAACATTGTCTCATCTCATGATACCGTAGTTCCAAATCCTGATTTTTCCGTTCGTTTTAAAATGACATGGTCGTCCTCCACCAATAAAATTTATTTTCTGGTAGAACGAACTGATGACACCATTGTACAAGGATATAATCCAATATATAATTCAGGTACTGACAGTAGTTATACCAATTTTGATATGATTGAAATCTTCACTGATGCTTCCGGCCCTGTACGAAATTACGATACGATGTTAAGCAATATGAGTAGCGGATCGGTTAAAACGATAGGAACGGTTACAGTAGATCCCAGGCCGATGCATGATCATACCTTTAATAATGGCGCTTATGCCCTGCATATGGATGGAAGTACTACGGCAGGTAAATCGCATGTAATGGATGAACCAGTTTGTGCAGCATGGCCTACTTCGACATGGTATACTTGCTATGGTTTAGCTCCTGCTGAGTACACTAAATATTTTGACATTGTAGTCAAACAGGTAGGAAAAACCTCAACATACGTCTGGGAGTTTTCCATGTCCCTGTTAGACAGTCTTATTAATACAACGACGTTAACAGTAGGACAAAGAATCGGATTTGCACTGGCGAGTGGGAACGTAAATAAAATAACAACCGGCAGACAATTGTTTGTTTCAAACATCTGGTTGCCTCCTGAACGCCGTAATGATGGTTGGATGGATGCTACTGAATTTGGCACTTTAGTACTTGCCGAGGCTTTACCCACCATTATACCTTCCGCATCCGGAGAAGCCACATTCACCCTATTTCCCAATCCCGTCAGCGATAAAATCAATATTACATTGCCGGATGAATTAGAACAGACAACAGTTAAAGTTTTCGATTTACTGGGAGAAACAGTCTATTCGGGTTCTTTTAACACGGATGCTGTATCATTGAATGTAAGTACTCTGAAATCAGGTGTTTACTTTATACAAGTTTCGTCCGGAGGTCAGATTTATGTAAGTAAATTTCAGAAACAATAATAATTTTAATTAAACTAAAATCTTATGAGGAATCATTTTAATTTTTCAGCACGATTGGAAAGATTTAAGCTCTTTTTATTAAAGAAAAAAATTAATCCCCGCTTGGTTTTTATCATTATCGGAATCGTTTCAACCATTTGGTTTTTAATAAGGGTACTACCGAAGCCTTCGAGGGCAACCTATCCATGTATGAGAGTTGCTGCTCCGGTTATGTCGGGCTTTGTTATTTACATCCTTTCATTAAGCGGTGCCGTATTGGCATTCAGAGGTGCAAAAAAGAAACTGCATCAGGCTAAATATATTGCGGCTGCTTCGTTATTTGTTGTGTCCATTATATCTGCAGTAATATATTTTATTCATGATACAAGACCCACTTTTGCTGCAACAACATATCCAGGTCCCATTGACGGACCAAATGCTCCTATGGGAAAAGCATATGGTTTAAAACCGGGCAGGGTTGCCTGGGCCTGGAATCCGAATGCAGTCAACCAATCTCAGACTGACACAAAAGGTGTACATTCCAACCCGGGTAATACCGGTTGCGGTACAGTAAATAATTCAATAGATGATTTTTATTTCTTACCTAAAAACAACAATCAGAGTCTGATCAATCAAATGATTTCTGCTGCAATTATGAGTGTAGCTGATGATTCAATTGAAGCAGATGCCTGGAATGACTTATTTGTGGATTTTAATACCAGAAAAGGAAGAAGCACTTCGGGTTATCAGCCCGGTCAAATAATCTTTATTAAGATTAATGGGGGAGGATTTGATTGTCCGTCATATTATAATGGTGACACCGCTATTGGAGCAGACACCACACCTGGAAAAGGTTGTTATTGCGACTATCTTGCCGATCTTCAACGAATGACCACCTTGGCTACTAATGTGATGAATACAACTCCTTTTAGCGTGTTTGCCATGATAAAATCCCTGGTTGAAGAAGCCGGTGTTCCTCAAAATGACATTTATATTGGTGATCCAATGAAAAATATTTACACGGATGAATATAATTACTGGAAAGCCAGTTATCCCAACATTAATGTTCTTGGTAACGATTCACTTTATACTATTGACGATGTAACTGGTTTGGGCAGGGTTCGTGTTCATGCCAGTGCAGTGCCTTTACAGTTTTATTCGGACAGTGGAAGACAAATGACATCAGCGATTAATGATAAATTATACACCATCCTGCAGCAAGCCAACTATATCATTGACCTGGCATCTTTTAAAGCGCATGCACGCGCCGGTATTACTCTTTGCGCGAAAAATTTTCATGGTTGCAATACACGTAGTGGCGCCGGTCATTTACATCAGGGCTTGTTATGTACTGTAAACAATGATCAGGAAGATCAACCCGGGTATAGTACCTATTATCGCGTACAGGTTGATGATTTATCAAATAAATATTTAGGAGGAAATACGATGCTGTTTCTCGTAGATGCATTATATGATGGCGAAGAAGGATGGGAAGATGTGGCACCTGTAAAATGGACCATGTCCCCTTTTAATAATACGTTTCCGTCATCTATCTTTATGTCTCAGGATCCTGTAGCTATAGAATCTGTCTGCTATGATTTTTTAAGAACAGAATTTCACAATGCAGGTACATATGGCGTTGACAGACCCAATATGAATGGAACGGATGATTACCTTCGTCAGGCAGCTGATCCGACTAAATGGCCAAAAACCGTTGGGAGGAAACCTTTTGTCGGATATGGACCTAATGGAGATGGGAAAATAATCGGTAGTCTCGGCGTTTTTGAACACTGGAATGATACGACTCATAAACAATACAGTCGTAATCTTGATCCGACAACCGGAACAGGAATAGAACTGGTCTTTTTAAGCAAACCCAGTGTTAGTTATCCTACGCCTCTAAATTCTATAAAAACAAATATGACTGATTTCTCAATTTATCCCTTACCTGTTCATGCCACTGCAACGGTTAGTTATTCACTGTCAGGGAACGCGAATGTTGAAATCAATATCATAAACATCAATGGTATAAAAATTACGTCTCTTGTCAATCAGACACAACAGGCAGGCGAATACCAGGCATTGTTTGATGCTTCTGCCATCGAATCAGGTATCTATTATTGTGAATTCGTTGTGAATGGAAAAAATGTTTGCTCAAAACAAATTCAGATTATAAAATAAAAAAAAAATGAACACATAGGATAAAGCCGACAGTCATGCCGGCTTTATTTTCATTAAATAATAACTAAAAAATTTAACCCCATTATGAAGAGGACACTGACAATAGTTTTCATCTATCTGATCATCCTGTCATGTTCCAAAGAGAAACTAACCCAGAAATCTGTTTTTGATTATCGGTTTGGATTAAGCAGTTCGGTTCTTTCAATTGGAAAAGTCAATACTGTCCGGATTGATGGGAATGGGGTAAAATGGTTCACAACGGAACATCAGCTGATCAGTTACAATAACAGTCAATGGAATATATATAATGCTCTGGATACAGCAAATCATGTGAATGACATCTTTCCCTATAATAATAATAATTTATGGATGGGTTTAACACAGGGTGCGATTACTATGTCTACCGGAAGCGGAGTCATTCAGAACAGTACCTTATATAATGAATCCAACAGTACATTGTCATCAGATATTGTAAACAAAGTAACCGTTGGTAACAACGGTATCGCGTGGTTTGCTTCTGCATTTAGTCCATGTTACCTAAGAAACAATAAATGGGATACGATACCCTATTTTAGCAGTAATTATCCTCTACATAATTTTTTCCAGGTTTATCCAATAACAGGTTTTGGAGTTCATGGCGACACATGTTATGCATCAACAAATGGTGCCGGTGTTGCCAGATTTGTTTATGGAGCAAATGATGTTGATGGGGTTACAGGTGCTTCATCATATCAAAATTTTGGTCCATGTCCGATTCCTAATAATGTTAATTGCGTATATGTTGATTCTAGTTCCAACCAATGGTATGGCTCCCAATCAGGATTAATATATCATCCTTCTTTAAAATTTGAATCACAATGGCTTACATATAATAATACATCAAACGGATTAATCAATAATAATGTTTTAACTATTACTAAAGATAAAAACAATACATTATGGATAGGTACGGCTGCCGGTATTTCCACATTTAATTTATCCACTATAAATAATCCTGTTTTCAATAATTATACAACATCCAATGGTCTTTCTGATAATAATATTAATTCCCTGGCTGTTGATATTGATGGGAGTATCTGGGCTGCGACTAATAATGGAATATCTCATTTCAAAAATAATACATGGACTGCTATAAAAAGTATCAATTAGTGTTTGTCCATAATACTGACTTTAAAGACAGACTCTAATTAATTCTTTTCAACAGATTATAAAATATGTCAGAAAAATATTTTTTTAATATTTACTTTTATATAATGATCAGCTTCATTGGTTTTTCATGCGGTTCAATACATAACGATCATATGAGGGAGAAACATAATTTAGTTTTCATTCAAAATGGAACAATAAAAGTCGGAATCCTCACGGATGTTGGAGGTCGTATCGTTTATGCAAGTCTTATCGGAGAAAAAAATATTCTGAAATCTGATTCTGAATTATGGGTTGAAAATGCGAAAGAGAAGCCTGAAGTGTCTGCTCGCTCCCATTTTAAAGCATACAATGGTCATATTGTCTGGGTAGGTCCACAGAAAGAATGGTGGTCGCATCAAAATAAAAATCTTTATCGTAAATATTCAAAAGCCAACTGGCCGCCTGATCCTTATTTAACCATCGGAGATTATAACATAATCAATCAAACCGACACAAGCATAAGTATGATCAGTCCTGAAAGTCCCGTTTCCGGATTGCAGCTGACCAAAGAAATAAAAATTGATTCAAAAGGAAAAATATTTTTCAGATGCATTGCAAAAAATATTTTAAAAACGGATGTAAGTTGGGATCTATGGTTCAACACACGCTTAGATGGATTCAGCAGATTTTATGTACCTGCTTCAAGTCAATCAATCAAACAAATTAACAAAGGATTTAATAAGAAATCCGATACTTTGGATTATACAGTTAAAGATGATTTCTTCACATTTATTCCGGAGAAACCTACAGGTGGAAAAACAGACAGATGGGCTAAAGCATATCTCTTCCCAATATCTCCTTATATAGCCGCTTTTTCAGAGGAACAATTGCTGCTTATTCATTTCGAATCACATGTACCATCCGAAATACATCACGATCAGTCTGAGGTTGAAATATTCAACTCTATAACTACGAACAATCAGGATGCCTTGTTAGAACTTGAATATCATGCGCCTTATAAAACACTGAAACCTGGTGAAACTATGGAAGCATGGGAAAACTGGGATATCCGATCCTATCATGAAGTTTTAAACGATACAGCCTGTATTCAATTTATCAAAAAAAATTAACCATGAGAAACTTAAAACCTCTATTTCTGTTCCTGTTCCTGTTGCTGATGACACAAACATTCGCGGTAACATGGAGTGCCAAATGGATTACTCATCCTACAAGCAGTCTGACTAATTACAGTGTGTTTTATTTTCGTGATACATTAACCATTAATCCGATCCCGTCATCTTTAATTATTTATATTTCAGCAGATACGAGGTATCGTTTATTTGTAAATGGGAATTCTGTTTGTTTTGGTCCACCACGAAGTGACATAGCTCATTGGGTTTACGATTCTATTGACATTGCGCCCTATCTAAAGACGGGTGCAAATATTATTGCTGCACAGGTAAATAATTTCGGATCAAACAAACCGGTTGCACAATTCTCCTCAAAATCAGCTTTTATTATGCAAGGTTCAGGGGCTAATGAAAGTGCAATCAACACGGGCACGGCGCCCTGGAAAGTCATCCGTGATAATGGGTATAGCCAGTTGACACTTGCATGGTGGGATTGGGCTAATGGCTGGTATGCTATTGGAGGGACAGATTCTATGAACTGTTCAAATCGCATCTGGGGTTGGGAAACTTTATCTTATAATGATAAGAGTTGGTTGACTCCCGGTCAGTTGAGTGCTTCAGAGACTGCCTGGAAATTGGTTCCTCGTGTGATTCCTTTTCTTGAAGAATCAAAAGATAATAATATGACCTTGCGTTTCGCTACGGGTCACCCGGTAAATATATCCATTACACAAGGTTTTTTAAATGGAACTGATTCGCTACTCATTCCGGCTAACGACACGGTCCGGTTAATAGTTGATCAGTCCTATCATACCATTGGTTTCCCGTCGCTCACCGTTAGTCAGGGAATTAAAAGCAATATTTTAATAACTTATGCTGAATCTCCTTATGACACTGAAACTCAAGCAAAACTAAACAGGAATCTTGTTATTGGGTATATTCAGGGTTGTTATGATAAGATGGTTCCGGATGGCGGCAATAACAGGGTATTTACACCTTTATGGTTCAGAGTATTTCGTTATGTCATGTTTGATATTGTAACGGATACAGAACCATTGGTAATTAAAGATTATCACAATACATATACAGCCTATCCTTATCAGCTTAATGCTTCTTTTCACAGCTCTGACCTCACTTTGGATACGCTCTGGACGATGTGCTGGAGAACAGCGAGACAGTGCGCTTTTGAAACATTCATGGATTGTCCCTATTACGAACAATTAAATTATGGCGGCGACGGCCGGGTGCAAGGCATGTGTTCCATGTATGCTTCCGGTGATGACAGGCAATATAAAAACTCCATCAATCAATTGAATAATTCAATGATGGGAACGGGAATCTTAGAGGCTTGTTATCCAAATTCAAGTACGGTTATTAACATTCCAACCTACTCTCTTCACTTTATCGGAATGCTGCATGATATATATATGTATGAAGATAATGTGACTTTTATACAGAAATATGAGAGTTCAATCAAGTCCATATTAAATTGGTATAATTCATATAAATCAAAAACAACAGGATTATTGGGTGCCATACCCAACTGGGATTTTGTTGATGCTGTTTTTCCAAATAATGGACAGCCCGCCGGATCAACAACAGGCAATTCTGCCTGTGTTTCATTAATTTATGTAAGAGCCATGCTGGATGCTGTTGATTTATTCACTGCCATAGGAGATGCAACTGATGCTGCCACCTGGTTACAAAATGCCAACACGATGAAAACGGCTGTTTATAATCAATGTTATGACCCCAGGAAGCAATTGTTTACAGACAGCATATTTACGGGATCAAAAGCCAGTTACAGCGAGCATACCAATGCTTTCGCCATATTGACTGATGCCATAGATTCATCCCTGCAAAAAACATTATTACTGAATACAATTGCTGATTCGGCGGTAATCAGATGTTATCCCTATTTTAAGTTTTATTTTTTTGAAGCAATGAAGAAAACAAATCTTGGAGATTTATTCGTTAATCAGATGGGGCCCTGGATTAATATGCTTCAGGCAGGTCTTTCAACATTCTGTGAACATTCAGATCCGCAACATGATCGTTCTGATTGTCATGGCTGGGCAACATCACCCTATTATGATTTTCTGACATTGATTTGTGGCATACAACCAGCTAAACCGGGTTTTGATAGCGCTGTGATCAAACCCAGTTTTGGAAATTTAACACTCATCCAGGGAACTGTATCTAATCCTAACGGTAATATATCAGTTTATCTGACCAAAACAAACAATCTGGTAAGTGGTACAGTAACTATTCCTGCAGGACTTCCTTCTACATTTGTTTATCAGGATACGGTAATATCTTTAATAACGGGAATAAACTATATTAATTTATCTACATCAACCGGGATGAATTCAATCCGCAACGGAACAAAAAACGTTGAGGTATATCCCAATCCCGGGAGTAATCTGGTTCATGTTATCATACCGGATAGCAGTATAAAAGAATCCTGTTTTGAATTATTTAACATCTATGGAAGTAAGATAATTTCAAAAATGCTTACGAATGAGAACAATTTAATTGATATCGGTTTCATAGCGAATGGTTCCTATATTTACAGAATATCTTCGGGTGGAATGACTATTAAAAATGATGTTTACATTAAACAATAAATATATAGAATAAGAGTTTCTTCATGATATTACTTAAAAAAATGAACGAATGAAGAAGTATTTTTATTTATTTTTTATCTCTTCAATAACATCATTCAATTGTTTTTCACAAGACGCAACATCAGTGTCTCTCTCGTTAGGTACTGGCATTCCAGTTCGTGCTTTCGCGAGCAAAAATAATAAAGGTGATTCAGCCGGAGTTGCCCAGATTGGTGGTGTTACGGATATTTCAGTCTCCTATAAACTCCTGAGAAATTTTGGGTTCACAGGCATGCTGCGTGGACAAATAAATGGATCTAATGCACAAGCCTTAAGTGATTCTCTAAATAAGACACAACCTTCGGTACAATGGTCAGTGAGTGGCACATCATGGAAAATGATCGGTTTAATGGCAGGCTGTTTTGGAGATTTTAAAATATCTAAAAATTGGAATTGTCATGCAAATGTCCTGATTGGTGTACTGGATGTTACCTGTCCTGAATATACGACAACCGGAACCAGTGCAAATGGGAATATCTGGACAAAACAATATAAATCATCTTCATCTGCATTCGCACTTCTTGCAGGGATCGGATTAAAGCGTAAAATAAAAGACAAGTATTTTATTCTATTCAAAGCGGATTACTATTACTCTTATCCTGAATTTAATAATGTTGAAATTGACTCCAGCGTAGACTATCCTAAATTTACCAATATCAATCAAAAAATAGAAAGTGTAAATGTCAGCGTTGGATTTGGAATAACACTGTAAAACGATAATAATGACTTTAACAGAAGCAAAGGAGCGAATCATCCAACTCAGAACGGAGCTTAATCAGCATAATTATAACTATTTTGTTTTGTCAAAACCTGAGATCAGTGATTTTGAATTTGATTCATTATTAAAAGAATTAGAAAGATTAGAAAAAGAATTCCCGGAATTTTATGATG
>Ga0182030_10011105_pt1 | contig 18195 bp, 17 predicted proteins | sample 812S3MmetaG_FD_121299 | JGI IMG/M metagenome (GOLD analysis project Ga0182030, IMG submission 121299) | Permafrost microbial communities from Stordalen Mire, Sweden - 812S3M metaG (Illumina Assembly) | ecosystem: Environmental > Terrestrial > Soil > Wetlands > Permafrost | place: Sweden...
CCAATATGTCATGCAAGGGCTTCAGGCACACGGGGCGCGCCTCCGCAGTGTGCGGACCGACAGCGAAGGACTGGTCACATCTGAACTTGCCAAGCACCGCGCGCGCCTGGTTTGCGTTACTCCCTCTCACCAGTTCCCCTCAGGAAGTACGCTGTCACTGCAGCGACGCTTGGAGTTGTTGCGCATTACTTCCACGCAAGGCGGTTGGGTTTTTGAAGATGACTATGACTGCGAATTTCAATATCGCGATCGTCCCCTACCGGCTTTACGCTCGCTGGATTTGGCCGGCCGCGTCATCTACGTTGGCACATTCTCCAAGACCTTGTTTCCCTCACTCAGGCTGGGTTACATCGTGTGCCCTGCGGGACTGCGCGACGACCTGTTTAAAGCAAAGCAACTGGATGATTTGGGCTGTCCATCGATGGACCAGGCGGCACTCGCGGTGCTGATGCAGGGCCGTAAGTTCGAACAGCACCTGCGCGAATCGGTTGCGGAGTTGCGCCTTCGACGTCGCGTGCTCCTCCAGGGGCTGAAGCGGTACGCCGGCGACCACGTTGACTATACCGACACGCAGGCGGGGGTCCACGTGGTGGTATGGCTTCGCACCCTGAACTACGTCCAGCTATCTCATCTCATGGAACTTGCCAGCTCGCGGGGACTTGGCCTGTACCCACTTCACCTTCACTACAAGAGGCGCCCGGTTCGCCCAGGGCTTCTGATTGGCTTCGCCAGCTTGACGGAGTCGGAGCTCGAGACCGCGACTGAAATTCTCGGCCAATGCATCAGCGATGTCATCGCAGGGCGCCGCCACAACCTGCGTACCGCCTAGAGTCCTCTTCACCTTATCTGACGCAGCAGTCCGGTGCTCATGCCGCGGTGAACATGGCGTCGGCTCCCTAGCAGTTCGTCACTAGTGGCTCATAGGCGCTTTCGAGATTTCCTCAGCTGGGTCCCGCGATGACCGACGCAGTCCGCGAGCAACCGGCATAACCTGGCAACCGCAAGGGTCGCGGGACGCGGCGTGTGAGGATACGGCCTGCTTCGGTGACGAGGCTTGCAATTAGAGTCGCGGCGCCAGGTCGCCTCATCAAGACGAGCGCCCCGTCAACGCCAATGCTCGTTACCGCTCAGCTTCTGGCTACCCAAATGCGTTAAGAGCAAGATACCAAGCATTAGAGGGAAATCCCTGTTCATCCTGTCAAAATACGAAATGTCAGCGGGATTCCACCTGGCGGAGTAACAAAGTGAAGCAGCGTTGGATTGTAGGAGTGTCATTAGCTTTAGCGTGCGCGGTGGGGTGCGCGTCCGTCGTGGCCCAGAGTACCGAAGAGCCGGGGCTGAAAACCAGGCTGAACGAAGTCGCCAGTTCCTTTACGACAAGCGATACCTTCATGGGTACGGTGCTAGTGACGGAGGGGGACCACTTAATCCTGAACAAGGGCTATGGCATGGCGGATCTGGAATGGGGAAACGCCAATGCACCCGATGTGAAGTTCCGGATCGGCTCGCTGACTAAGCAGTTTACCGCGACGCTCGTGCTGCTGTTGCAGCAGGAGGGGAAACTAAAGATCGATGATCCGGTGGGTAAATATCTTACAGATTCCCCCAGGGCCTGGGATGGGATCACGCTCGCAAATTTATTGGGCCACACCTCCGGCATCCCAAATTTCACCGATTTCAAAGAGTTCGACACTTGGCGGATGAATCCGCACAGCGTCGATGAAATACTCGCGTTCTTTCGCGGGAAACCACTCGATTTTAGGCCCGGCGGCGAATTTCGCTACAGCAACTCCAACTATGAGGTGCTCGGCGCCGTCATTGAAAAGGTGAGTGGCAGGCACTACGGCGACCTGTTGCGCGAACAAATCCTCGATCCCCTCGGGATGAAGGATACGGGACTTGATACGGACGAGCTCATTCTGCCCAAGCGCGCGCAGGGGTACATGCCGGGTTCGGACGGACTGGTCCCGGCGCGCTCGGAATCAATGACGGTACCCTGGGCCGCAGGCTCGATCTATTCAACGACGGGCGACCTGCTCAAGTGGGAGCACGGACTGTTTGGCGGCCGTGTTCTGTCCGCTGACTCGCTAAAGGCGATGACCACGCCCGGGAAGGGGGATTACGGATTGGGCGTGATGATAGCCAAGAAAGGGCCATTGACGGCGATTGAGCACGTCGGTGGTGTCGAGGGCTTCAACACGATTCTAATCTATGTGCCCGAGCGACGCATTGCGGTGGTCGTGCTCAGCAATGTCAACGGCGAGGCACCGGCGGCAATGGGGCTTCAGCTGCTGGACGTGATGCTCGGCAACCCAGTGACGCTGGCGAGCGAGCGCAAGGCGCGGCCCATTTCGAAGGAGGCACTGAGTCGTTTTGTCGGGGTGTACGACCAGACACCGGATTCCACAATTACAGTCGCCTTCTCGGGTGATGACTTGACGGCGCAGGCGACCGGGGAACCGGCCCTCCGACTGCTCTATTTAGGCGTCAAGGACGGGCGTCCGCGGTTTTATATCAGACAGTTGTATGCGGAGCTCGAGTTCGTTCCAGATGCGAACGGGGTATATAGGTCACTGGTGCTGCACCAAGCCATCTTTGACGTGCAGGCGACGCGGCACTAGAGCTCGCAAATACGCTGCGGCAGCGGCGCGAAGCCCCGTCGAAAGGTTCGCGTGAATGACGCTCGCCCAATGAGCGAGAACGCAACGCTGCTGTCGGGCGGCTTCAGGTCCGAATTTCGCCAGCATCTCTGGTCGCGGCCCCGTACGCTTCGCCGCTCCATTCTGATTTCTTCACCAGGGGCAGCAAATGAAGGACTCTCTACCGGCCGGTCTCTTGTGTGTGGCGGGCGTCTTGTCCTGCTCGAGTGCCAGTGCGACGGAGGAGGCGGACCGTCGGGCTGTAGCGGCGCTGGATACCGAGTTTCAAGCAGCGGTTAAGCACAACGACGCCGATGTCATGGCTCGCATTCTTCATAAGGACATGGTGCTCGTCCTGGGCAATGGCAACATAGGAACACGCGAGGAGCAGCTTCAGGAAGCCCGCGAGAAGGCAATCCTGTATGAGATCCAGGACGAAGCACCCGGAACGCAAACAGTGCGCATAACCGGAGATACGGCGGTAGTGACCGCGCGACTTCGAATCAAGGCGGTTCGCGGGGGGAAGGCGCTCGATCGGGAGCTGTGGTTCAGCGACACGTATGTGCGCACGCCCGCAGGCTGGCAATATTTCCTCGGGCAAGCATCCTTACCCCTTCCAGCAGCACTGTAGGAAAGCGCACGGTAGCGATTCTTTAATTTGCCGCTCAGCATTAAGGAGCCGTACGGAAACCGGCGCATGTGCTCAGGCCGAGCGGGCGGTTATCGGCCGTTCATTGCCCAGGGACCGCCTTCGCGATTCGGCCCACAATTGGCAGGCGGCATACCCGCGCCATGGCCGCCAGGGCTGAGCACGCTCTTCGAGCGCCCGCGTGCTTAAGGGAGCGGTGTTGTGCGCCGCCTGAAATCGCAATGTCAGATCCTGAGCGGGAAACGCATCAGGTTCGCCGCACGCGCGCAATGCGACCACCTGCACCACCCAATCATCTATGCCCTCAACCGCAGCCAGCATCGCTGCGATGGTTTCACTCGTATCGCTAAAGCCTATAACTCGGTCGCGGGCCACGCAGCACAGTGCGCGCAGGGTGTCCTGCTGCACTGAACTCAGCGGCAGGTAGCTCAGATCGGCCACTGCAACGACAGTGGCGCTTGGGAACAGGTGAGTTAACCCGCCCATGTCGCCAGCGAGTCGCTGCCCGGAGCGCGCCACGAGCGCGGCGGTGGCCGCCCTTGCCGCAGAGAGGCCGATTTGTCGCTCAAGCAGCGTGCGGACCGCGCATTCGAACGGGTCCCACGCCCCTACGATGCGCAGACCGGGCCTGTGCATCGCGAGAGGGGCCAGCAGCCTGTCGGCCAGGAATACGTCGGCGATATGCGCTGGGTCGGCCGTGAGATCGAACACACGTCGCGCGCGTGAGGATAGTTCAAATAGTTCGCCCGGCGGTGCGCCCCGGACCTGCATTTGTAGCGCGTGCTCGTCCTTGCAAGCGCCGATTCTCACGACGATCGGGTCGCTGGCGATGCGTAGACAGCGCGTATATCCGTCAACGCCAACGCTCTCCAGACCCGGGATGGCACGCTCGGCGAGGTACGAGAGCACCTCGTTCCAGTCATAGGGGGGCCGAAATGACAACTTCAGCGTAATTTCACCGACCTCTTGAGCGCCGCGAGCATGGCGTTTTCGCAATTGCGTAGGCGACTTCTTGTAGGTCGACTTGAACGCCTCGTTGAAGCGCCGGACGCTGCCGTATCCGGCAGCCAGCGCGATGTCGGTGGCACGCAGGTTGGTTTCATCGAGCAGTCGTTTGGCGAAATGCAGTCGCCGGGTTTGCGCAATAGTGACTGGGGAGGCGCCGATTTGATTTACCAGCAGGCGGTTGAGGTGACGAGTACCCATGCCGATGCGATCCGCCAGATCCTTGACCGATCCAGTATCCAGCGCCCCTTCATTTATCAATCTGAGAGTTCGCCGAACCACGGCCGATGTACCGATCCAGGCGGGGGAGCCGGGCGCCGCTTCGGGGCGGCAACGCAAGCAAGGCCGGAAGCCCGCTTCTGCCGCAGCCGCAGCTGTCGCGTAATATTCCACCGCCACCGAGAGGCGCACAGGGCATATCGGCCGACAATAAATTCCAGTGGAGAGCACGGCAACAAAGAACTTGCCATCGAAGCGCGGATCGCGGCTGCTCCGAGCGCGCTCTAACACATCGCGACTGATGCCGACCATGCCGCTCATGCGATCAACGATACACGCAACGGCGCCATCTGGTTGGCGGTTTTCGGCCATTACTCAATCGCGCGTGCTGATGTGCCCTGGGCCGGAAATGGCGCCTTGGCCGGTTCTAACGCGCGCAATGCCGGTCTAATACCACCGGCTATTCACATAACGCATACTGCCTTGAGTCCCTCGCAATAGTGGTAATCCTGCGCGCGAGGTGGGCTCCCGCGATGTTTGGTGAAGACGCATCGGAGTAGTAGCGGCGTCTAGCGACGCTGTCTTTGGCATCTACAAGAAGATATCTCGTCACTCGTACAAGGCGCGCGGTCACAAACCTCGTTCGGTAACAGTGGCACTTGCTACGTTGTGGCGATGATGCTCGCAGACCGCGTCGCGCAGTGTCGGAGCCCATTCATAGTCAAGGACAATGATGGGGGACGCACTTGGCGGCTGAATAACACGGCAGACCTTGCCGAAGAAGTAGCGAAGAGCCCCACGCGATATGTCCTGGCGGATGACCTGACTCGCCTGTGCGCTGATCTTGCTCTATCTAAGGGGACTTCTGCGATCGCGTGTGCCGACTTGTTGCATATGCCAGCTCCGACGCTGTGGATCGAGTGGTGCAACCAGCCCTGGCAGAGCGCGCTAGAGCGTTATGGTTTCCCGCCGGTCGAAGATAAGTGTCACTGGGTAGGCCGCCGGGGTGCGCTCATAAAGTCCACGCTCGATGGCCGCAGCGGCGTGATTCGGACCTTCTGGACTGCCGGCGGGGGAGACTGCGAGACACTGGCGAGTGCCCTCGAGGCGTACTTTGATTTCGATACGCAGGAGGGTGAAGAACCCGAGCCGCTGGATGGAAGATGGGGTCGACAGGGCTTTCAGGTTCGGGACGAGACCCGCGCTCGCGAAGAGGACGTGCTGGCGCGTTGCTTTCGCTTCCGTTACGAGCGAAGTTGGGCAGATTATTACGGGAGGCCTGCGCTGTCAGAGGATGCGCGCAGTGCACTTTGGCGTTACACGTTAGGTTCCATCGCCCGCGACATTCCGGTGCTGCTGGCGTTTGTTCTCCTGCTATCTACGCGCACGGGGTTGCCGCAATGCAGGAGCGATCATGAGCGACTCAATCGCGCGCGATTAAAGGGCGGCAAGCGGCCGTTGCTGGATCACATCGAGGTGCGCGCACCCCTGATGCCCGACTACCTGGAACAGCCATCGGGAGACCTGCGCTGCACCCGCTCTGGTCCGCGGCTCCATCACGTGCGCGGACACCTGATGCGTCGAGGCAGCCAGCTGTTCTGGCGCGTCCCTCATCTGCGCGGGAGCGCGCGAGCTGGTATCGTGCGAACCCGGACCGTGGAATGGACCATAGACCAGTCCCGGACAGCGAGGGACAGCTCATCGACAGAACGTCACGCTCCCTACTTAAATAGGCGTGAAGCCCGTGGTTAGCGTTCGCGTGAGCGTCTGAGCACTGCAAATCGCGGAGTGAGCGGAGAGCACAGGACTGCCGCTGAGCCGATGTTGTGTTGCTAGGCTCATTTTAGGCCGTCAGATCTGGAAGCATTGGTAACGAGAGAAATGCGCAAATTGCTTGAGAGCATGCTCGTGGGCAGCGCGGTATGGTGCTGCGCAGCCGGGTACACCGAGTCCGCAACACCTGGCACGGGTTCCAGCGCCTCTGCGCCAACCGTGGCGCGCCCGCTTGTCATAGAGCTGTTTACGGCGCAGGGCTGCAGTTCCTGCCCTCCGGCGGAGGCCGTTCTGGGCACGCTCGCAACCCGCGCGGACGTGCTGGCACTGGCTTTTCATGTGGATTACTGGGACAGCATCGGCTGGAAGGATCGCTTTAGCCTGCCCACGTCGGTCGCGCGGCAAAACCAGTACGTAAGGACTTTGCAATTGAGTTCGGCCTACACGCCACAATTTGTGATCGACGGGCGCGAGGATCTGAACAAGGCCGGCAGCGGCGAGATCCAACGATTGCTTGGCGCGACCCGCGTCAGCGCGCCGGTCACGATTAAGAACAGTGGGCAGGAGATCAAGGTTTCGATGGGGGCGGCGACGGGGCTGGGCGAGTGCGACGTGGATCTGATCGCCTATCAGTCTGAGGCGTCTACTCCAGTGAGTCGCGGGGAAAACGCCAATCGCGTCCTGCATGAGTTCAATATCGTGCGCAGCTTTCGAAGACTCGGAGATTGGCGCGGCACCCCCGTTGACTGGAAAGTACCAGTGAATGATCTGCCCGCCGGGACAGATCACCTCGCGGTACTGGTCCAGCGCCGTGGGCAATCTGACATTATCGGAGCAGTTGCGTTGGGCCTAAACGCCCCAAAGACGAAAATCGGATAGCGACGTTGCGGATACGGCATTGCGAGGATTGGGGACCGACCGCCGAATCGAAGGCGAACTTTCCGATGACCTTATAGTTTGCCCGCCATAGACGATTGCATGTCGGCTGCGTAACAAATGGTAAGTACCGCATCCCAGGATTCAGGCATGCGAATGGTTTCGAGAGACATGGTCGGCTGCGCGGAGAGTCCGCTCGCAACGTGGCTGGTCGCGCTGGCATCGGCCATTACTTTGAGCATAGGCCACACGAGTATTGCTCGCGAGCCGATGGCGGCTCTGCGGGACGGCGAATATCACGCCGTGCTAAATGGCGTAAACGAATGGTATCGCGTCGCAGGAGCCGCCAATCACACAACCCCGATGGTGATCGTCCACGGCGGTCCAGGTGGGAGCTCTTATGAATTCGAGCACACGATCGGACCGCGGCTGGAGCGTTTTTCGACGATCGTGTACTACGACCAACGCGGGAGCGGCCACTCCGCAGTTCCAACCGATGACGGCGCATATACCATCCCGATACTGGTGTCGGACATCGAGGCGCTGCGCGCAAACCTAGGGGTTGAGAGGGTGACGCTGCTCGGCTTTTCATTCGGCGGCTGGCTGGCGGCGGAGTATGCAATAGCTCATCCAGAGCATGTGGAGCGCTTGATCTTACAGTCCTCCATGGACGGCGACCTCGCTCGCATGACCACGTATCAGACCTACGCGTTTGCCTTCATGGCGACTGGACAACGGCGCGTAGAGCTCGAGTCGCTGGCACATGCGGCCATTACGGATGTTTCCAAGCGCATCGACGATGTCTGGAACAACGCAAGTCGAGCAGACATAGACCATTTGCTGTTCCAATCGATGGCGGTCGCGGCCGAGGTGCATCGCCTGGAAGCCGAGAGCGGCGAGCGCAATACGGGAAAGATGCTTCGTGTGTTGCTGGGCACGCCGTACCGTCAGCCGGCGCTTGTGGATGATCTGCGCAAACTATCCGTAGCTGCGTTAGTGATGGTAGGCGCCCACGATAGAAACGTCGGCGTGGACGTAAGTCACGAAATTGCCGATGCGCTTCCACATGCCCGGTACGTAGTCTTCGGCAACAGCGCTCACTTCCCTGAGATGGAAGAGCCAGAGAAATACGCCTCGACGGTAAGGGATTTCCTAAGGGGCGAACTGGGCCGCTAAAAAGTGCCCAGCAGGAAAGCGCTGCGGCAAGGCAGCCCGCTGATTCAAGCGCGCGTAGCCCTTCTGAAGAACCAACGGCGATTTCGCAGCGAAGCCGCGACAACCCACGCGGACGCCGCCAATGCCAAATTAACCGTAAGCTCGGAGCATTGATTTTGCGGTGACGTGGCCCATGCCGGTCTCGGGTGGGCAAAGAAGCTCGGCACCCAGACCAGCAGGCCGAAGAGGCTCATCATGATGGCTTCCAAGGTGGCCGCCAGCCGTGGAAGCAGCCCTACACTGAGTCCAATGCCCGCGACGATGTGAAAAAACCCGGTGAGGTATGCCATAGGCAGCGGCATTGGTAGCCAGGTTGGCACCATGCTGGCGGTGTACTCCGCGTAGGCAAAGTGTGACGCGCCATAGAAGACACAAGTGAGGCCAAACAAAACCTGAGCCGGGCGCAAGACACGCTGCCTGCCAACGAGCATCTCGGGGCTGTCCGATCGTCGTCGTAACATCACGTAAAGGATCCATGCGCCAACCAGTGTGCTCAGCGCCTCGCAAGTTCCATACCATCCTCCAAAGCCGAGCGGATCAGAGAAAATCTGGGGTACACCAATCAGGGCCCAGACCGCAAGGTACGCACCGATCACGAGCACGCTCGTCACCGCCGTTCGAGAAAAGCAAAGCCCAAAGCTGGCAGCCAAGACAAGTGATGCCGATCCATAGATCCAGACGTCTTGCCAGGGAATCCAGGCGGCTAGGGGTGCCGCGGCGGGCGCAAAGGTACCGTAAGCGAACATCAGAACGGCGAGAGCCGCTGATGCGATAGCGAACAACCATTGAACCCACCCAATTGTGCGCATCGTCTCTCTTACCTTCTGGTTCGGGCGCGAGGTGACAGGAAGCACTACGCGGTGGGGATATATTCGATCGTCGAATGCCGGCAACGCCATCGCATTCGCGGCCATTGGCATCAGTCTAATGCCGCCACCGGGTAGCCGCAACGCCTCTTGGCGTCGAGTTCGACACGCGAGCCGTGGCGACGTGCGTTTGTTTTCCTGGCCTCACTTTTTCCCAACGCAATGCCGACGCTGCTGATGGTGAGTTGCATCATCGAGGCATTGGGCGCGCGGTAGGGGAAACGGCTCGGCCTCCCGTCGCGACGCCTCCGCGCCACGCGTTGCGGGTGAAAGCAAATTTCGCACGCGCGAGGCGTGCGAGCCGCAGATCAAACGTGCCATCACCCCAGCGATAGCCCTCATCCCAGTAATCGCCAGCTGCGTCACATTGTTTTATCGATTCCTCCTTGGAAGGCTATCGTGGCGCCGTCTATAGGGGCGTTGCTCTGGGCTGTCGCGTCTGTCGTCGTTGCTAATACGCAACGCCAGGGATAGCCAGAGGTCTGCGCAGGGTGCCAGGTTCAGTTTGTCAGGGGAGAATCTATGAAAAGCATGCTTGCATCACGCATCGTGCGTGATGGTTACCGTCATCTGGTGTGGCTGTCAGTCGCGCTGGCGGCGATGTTGTTCGCTACCGCGTGGGCGCCGGTCGTTCTGGCGCAGGGCACGGCGACAACCACCGCGGCGGCCACTGCGGCCACCGATGATTCTCAGCTTGAGGAAGTGGTGGTCACAGGCTCCCTGATCAGGAGACCCGCAGCCGAAACCACGGAGGCCGTCACGGTCCTCTCGGTGTCCTCACTGAAGGATCAGGGCGTTCAGACAGTAGAGCAAGCGCTGCAGATGCTCACATCAAACAACCCGTCGATGAACATTGCCTCTTCCGTAGGTACGTTCTCCGGTGGCGGCACCTACGCCAACCTGCGCGGACTGGGCGATGGACGCACGCTCGTGCTGCTCGATGGCGAGCGGCTGGCTGACAACGCCAACACGGGTGATGCGGTCGACTTGAGTGGCATCCCCTTTTCGGCCATCGAGAGCATCGAAGTGCTGCGCGAGGGGGCCTCGGCCGAATACGGATCCGATGCGATCGCGGGCGTGATCAACTTCATCACGAAGAAGAATTACCAGGGCCTGGAGGTTCAGGGAACTTTCGACAAACCCCAGGAGAGTGGCGGCACGTCGCAGGCTCTGAACGTCACCTTCGGTCACGGCGATCTGAAGAGCGATGGGTACAACATCCTGATCACGGGAAGCTACACCAAGCAGAACGACCTCACCGCCTCGCAACGATCATTTAGCTCCTATGGATTTTATCCGGGACTGGGGTATTCCAGTACCAACGATCCGGGAACGTGGCCCGCGTCCGTCAAAAGCTACGATCCCTCCACCGGCATGTACGATAACTTCTACCAGTCGGGCTATCCGGCCTGTACGGGCAATCCGCAACTGACAACCTATCTTGGCAATTGCGCCTATCGGTATTCGGCTGCAACAGAGCTGCTGCCGCAGACTCAGGAATTCTCCGGCTTGGCGTCGATTACCAAAACGCTGCCAGGCAACAACCAGATCCAGCTACAGCTCCTCGAATCCCGCACCGAGGTGCTCGCGTTTTCTGGTCCCATGTTCTATGAGGGCCCGATGAGCCCGTCCAGTCCGTACTATCCAACGGCCGGCCAGCTGACCTGCATCACAGCCTACTCGCAGGACTGCACCCAGACGGTGGATCTGAACGATCCTGCCCACCCGATCAATGCGGTGTGGACAGACCCTAACAATAATCGCTACACCGGCAACATCAACACCGAGCAGCGGGCTGTTCTGACCTTCAGCGGCCACAACGGCGGCTGGGACTACAGTGCGGCCGCCAATTACAGTGAGAACGACAACAACAACCAAAATGTCAGCGGCTATCCCGATGAGTCGATGCTGTTCCCGGGGGGCACCCTCAGCAATCTGATCAATCCATTCGGCCCGCAAAGTGCGGCCGGACAGGCTTTGATCAACAGCTCTTATAAGAGTGGCACCTACTCGCTGGGCGAGGATCGGCGCTGGAGCGCCGACGGACATGTTTCCCACCCCCTGTTCACGCTTTTCAGTGCACCCGATCCCGTGACACTGGCGATCGGCGCGGACGTTGAGGGCGAACACTTCCAGGAGGGGACCACGCCCTATAACCTGCTGGTGCAGGCTGCGGACGGATTGTCGACGAGTTCAGTCTCGGGCAGTCGCACGACCCAGGCGGCCTTCGCAGAGCTCGATGTGCCGATCACCCGGCAGATTGACGTGGATATTTCGGACCGAGAAGATCACTACAGCGATTTTGGCTCCTCCAACAATGGCAAGCTGGCGGTGAGCTACAGTCCATCCAGTTTCATCAAGTTCCGGGGAACGGCCTCCACCGGCTTCCGGGCACCGACGCTCTTCAGTCTGTACTCGTCCAGTTTCGTGGCGGCGTCGTCTTCCGGCACGATGGGAGCGGGCAACCCCTTCTGCTCACCCGGCCACTACACGGTCGAGTGGTCCGAGGCGGTGTGCAACACGCAAGGTCTGGGATTATTTGGCGGCAACCCGAATCTGACGCCCGAAAAATCCAAGAACTATGATCTCGGTGTCATCCTCTCGCCTGTCGATAACCTCGGAGTCACCATCGACTACTACCGGATCGTGCTCACGAACACGATTGGCAGTGTTCCGTACACGGCCATCTACGGTGATCCGACGCTGTTCGCAAATCTCATCCATTTGAACAACGCTGGCACACTCACTCCGACGATTCAGGAGTCCACCGCGTGCACGCCCTCGTATACGCTACCGACCTGCGGATACATCATATTGGGCAATACCAATACGGGCCAGGAATCGACGAACGGCTTCGATATCAGTGTCCAGTACACACAGCATACTGGGATCGGTACTTTCAAGGAGGATCTGGAAGGGAACCTGGTCACGCAATTCCTGGTGCAGCAATACACCGGCGGCCCGGAGCTGAACCTGGATGGGGATTACAACGAGTTGCTGCCTGCGTTCAAATGGCAGCACACGCTGCGCGTCGACTGGGCAAGCCCGGAAAGGATGTGGACCGCCGGGCTGACCAACCGCTATTACTCGTCCTACATCGACGAATACGGCACGGGGCCGACCAATGGGGGACCGCTACGGACGGTGGGCGCTTATTCGCTCTTCAACGGCGATGTCAGCGTGAAGCCGATCCAGAATCTGACCGTGCTGTTTGGCGTGAAGAACATTCTCAACACGAGTCCTCCGTTCACCAACGCCTACCAGAATAACTTTGCCGCCGGCTACAACGCGATTGTTGCCGACCCGCTGTTGAGGAACTTCTACCTCAACGTGAGCTACAAGTTCTTCTGATGGGCAGCGGCGTAAGCTGAATCAAAGCCCCGCCTGGCGCGGGGCTTTTTTTCAGCAAAGGCTTCGATACCAGCACCGCTTAAATTTCGGAGCCGCCCTGGTCAACGATGCTCGAACTGACTCTTGCTGCAATGACCCACGCGCATCCAAGGGCTGCCTCAACGTTCGATCGGGCAAAGGAAGCCAGCGCTTGGGAGCTGGAGCCGATTCTGTTCGTTGAGGGGTGCACCATGCCGCTGTTCGCCCGGCAGCCGCGATTGTTCAGGATTTCACAGGAGCACGATACAATGTGCACAGTTCGTATAGCGTCTGTACTTGCGCTGGTACTCATTGCTGGATGCGCGAGCAAGCCGCCGGTTCAGACGGCGAGCAATCCTTACGGCGATGCGCAGTGCCAACTAGAGATGCGGACCGGCTCGATGATGACCAGAACGATTTGCAAAACGCAGGCGGATCGGGACGCTGACCGGGCAGCCATCGAGACACTCAAAGGCTCGCTTGCAACGGCTAGCGGATGCCTTCCGTTGGCTCCATGTACGCAATAGTGCGTAGTGCCGGCTAACTCGGCCTGAGACCTGCACGATGTTCACTCTCGTCTTTAGCATTAAGCACTTAAATTTACGATATTGATTGCGGCGATCTTCACCGTTTCCTACTTCGTCCTGGCAGTAGAGTTCGCTCGAACAAAGGCGGAGTAGGCGGCTTCATCAACGGTTCCGGCGGCTAGCCCGACAACCATCTGCGCGGCATGCTCCTCACGGGCCGTGAAACGATAACGATTGAGCTCGAGGAACAGAATCCCCACCAGAAATCCGGTGCGCTTGTTGCCATCTACAAAGTAAGCGTCTGCTTGAGGCCGCATGGTAATGGAGCTATGCGCGGCTAGATGATGCGCCATCATCGTTAGGCGGGCGATTACTACGTGCCCGCTTAGGTATAGATGGGCACTTCCGCGGACATGGTCATGACAGATAAGCTGGGCCGGCGAAGTGGTCCGCGACGTCAGTATTCGATTGCCGAGAAGCGCTCGATGGTCGAGCAGACGCAGGCGCCAGGAGACTCGGTGCCGGAGGTTGCGCTTCGTCACGGGGTGAACGCTAATCTGATCTCAGTATGGCGGCGGCTCTATGAGCAAGGACGCCTGATTGAGGGGGCGACATCGAAGCAACCCGCGCTGCTGCCGGTGAAGGTGTCGACGCCGACGCTGCTGCCGACCGAACACGTCGCAGCGCCCACGTCGGCAGCTAAGCCACCAGGTGTTTGGATCGAGGTCGAGTTTGCTGGCGGGCAGCGCTTGCGCATACAAGGCCGCGTGGATCGAGGGATGTTGAAGGATCTGATCCTAGCCTTGTCGTCTCGATGATTGCGCTGCCGGCAGGCATGCAGGTATGGCTTGCTGCCGGCGCCACCGATATGCGCAAGGGATTCGACGGATTGTCAGCGTTGGTGCAGACGCAGCTTGCGGAGGATCCATTCTCCGGACAGCTGTTTGTTTTTCGGGGACGTGCGGGCGGCTGAGTGAAGATCCTGTGGTGGAGTGGCGATGGACTGTGTCTGTTTGCCAAGCGACTGGAGCGAGGTCGATTCGTGTGGCCGCAGTCCACGCACGGGACGGTCGCATTGTCCGGCGCGCAGCTCTCGATGCTGCTCGAGGGCATCGATTGGCGCAGACCCATACGCACCACCGATTCGCAGCTATCGGTGTGAAAGTCCTTGATTCATAGGCTTTTCGTGTGGTCGCGCGCGATTACACTTGCTATAATGACACATGCCCCGGCCAGCACCCCTGCCGAGCGATGTGGAGAGTCTGCAGCGTCTAGTGCGTGAGCAGCAGGCGCAGTTACTCTCACGCGATGTGCTGATCGAGCAGCTCAAGCTGCAACTCGCGCGCCTGAAGAAGATGAAGTTCGGTCGCTCCAGCGAACAGCTGGATGCTCAGATCGCGCAGCTGGAGTTCTCTCTGGGGGAACTCGAGGCCAACGCGGCGGCGGTTGCGCCCCTTAAGACTTCCGCCAGTGAGCCGGCCACAAAGCCCGCACGCAAGCCATTACCCGATCATCTGCCCCGCGAGCCTCACGTGCACGAGCCCGCCACAGGATCGTGCAACTGCCCAGAGTGCGGCGGCAAGCTGCGCGCACTGGGCGAGGACTCCTCCGAGATGCTCGAGTATGTACCGGAGCACTGGAAGGTCATCAGGCACGTGCGGCCTAAGTATTCCTGCAGCGTCTGCCAGAAGATCGTGCAGGCGAGTGCTCCCTCCCGACCCATTGAGCGCAGCTATGCGGGTCCTGGACTTCTGGCTCATATGCTGGTGTCCAAGTTTTGCGATCACATTCCGTATTACCGTCAGAGCCAGATCTACGCCCGGGACCGCGTCGAGCTCGATCGCTCCACGCTGGCTGATTGGGGCAGAGCGGCCAGTGCGCTACTGGATCCGTTGCTCGGCGCATTGGAAGACTACGTCATGGCAGCTCACAAGCTGCATGCCGACGACACGCCGATCCCGGTGCTCGCTCCCGGCACGGGCAAGACCAAGACCGGGCGGCTGTGGGCGTATGTGCGCGACGATCGGCCCGCCGGCAGCACGGGTCCGCCCGCCATACTGTTTCGTTATTCACCGGATCGCAAGGGTGAGCGCCGCGCGAGCATCTGAAGCGCTTTCGCGGCATCCTGCAGGCCGATGCCTATGGAGGTTTCAACGGTCTGTACGATCGGGAACACGAACCATTGATAGAAGCCGCCTGTTGGGCTCACGCGCGCCGCAAGATATTCGAGATCTACGATTCCACCGCTTCCCCGATCGCATTCGAAGCCCTCGAGCGTATCGGTGCGCTGTACAAGATTGAGGACGACATCCGCGGCAGGCTTCCCGGTGAACGCAAAGCCGCGCGCCAGGCGCTTGCAGCGCCTCTGCTCAAAGAACTCTACGACTGGCTACGGGCTAGCATTCGGCGCGAGCGCTCCAAGAAGTCAGACATCTGCAGGGCCTTTGGCTACTCGCTGTCGCTCTGGACGCAGCTCACGCGTTATGTTGATGACGGGTCCATCGAGATCGATAACAACCCCGCGGAACGACAGCTTCGTGCAGTCGCTTTGGGAAGGAAAAATTTTCTGTTCGCTGGGTCCGATGCTGGCGGCGAGCGCGCTGCTGCATTCTACAGTCTGATCGGCACGGCAAAGCTTTGCGGCCTGGATCCGGAAGCCTATCTGCGCTACGTGTTCGAGCGCATTGCCGAGCATCCGATCACTCGGATCGATGAGTTCCTGCCGTGGAAGGTCGCTGGCTTGCTTACTGACGCACAAAGGCTTGCAGCCTAAGAAGCATGAGTAACTGGCGGTTGGCAACCTGCTTGATCGCAAGCCTGCTGCTAACGGCGCTCTCATTGGCGTTTGCAGAGTCTGACCTGGGTGCGTTGCTGTGTATCGGCGTCGCTCTTTACACGGCGACAGTGCTACTGGTTCGTGCCTTTTCCAAGAAGGGAAAGCAACGCGTCGTAGTCCTCGCCGCATTAGTGGTCTATTTATTTGTGCCAGCACTCGTGTTGACAAACTACACATTGGTCCGTGACCGCGTCAGATGGTCACTGCTGTCAGCACGCTACAAGGCCGGAGTTTTGGCCCAAACTGCTCCGGCTAACGACGAGTTGAAGCATACCGAGTGGGATATCTGGGGATTTGCGGGAATGGACACCACCGTGTTCTTAGTCCTCGATCCAACCGACTCGCTGGCATCAGCGTCGGGCGCGCTGCCGCCGGTCAAAGCCCGTGGGTTACCTTGCGACGTCGTGCGCGTCAGGCGCTTAGAACGCGAGTGGTACGCCGTCCTGTTCTACACCGACACCTACTGGGGACAGGGTACCTGCAAGTGAGCGGTTCCGGCGGAAAGCAATGCGGCCGCGTGCGGACGGTTACCTTTAGCAAGCTGTGTAGGTTTTTTGAGTGTCGAGTTGGAAGTCCAAAGGCAATCTGACGAGCGCTTGTATACGCGCCGGCCGAACCGCTCCGCGGTTTTGCCCGGCCGCTCAATCGGCATTGCTGGGCTGCCCGATGGCGGTCGCTCGCTAGCGGCCGGCGGGTTCAATGGTCATTGCCCCAATTGGATCGAGGAGACCTAATACACCTGGCACGTTCCTTGCGTCGGAACTCCTTGCAAGAACGCCGCCCACGAATTGGCTCGCTTTGCTTCGCATTGATTTCATTCGGGGGGAAGGGGAGGGGTAACGATAAGCCCACATTCTAGGAATGGATGTCGCGTGGTGGGCAGACAAAGAGAAGAAACGAAACCCTTTTGCGGCGAATGCTGCGCCGCCAAATTTTCGCGACGTGACTGCTGCGAAGCTCAGGAGTAAGGTCAGCGCTCATCCGTTGGAGAAGGAGTGAGAACAATGTGTACCGTTAGAGAGTGCGCGGACGGCGGCGGCATCCCAACCGAAGGGGACATGAACCATAAGACGCCATGGTGTGATGGTGGTACTCACAAGAATGAGCCGATTGAGCTGGTAGTGCCAGGCCTGCATACGCCCGCACTGCAACGAGTACAAATAGCGGCGGAAATAGCTGAAATCGGTATCAAAGCGCAGCCTCGCAAGCCCTGACGGGCCTCATGTAGGTACTGAGATGAAGTGCGGCCGCTGTGGATGCGGCGCAGCTGGACATCCGGAACGCAACTTGTCCGAAGCACGCGAATACTGTGATTACCCATCCGTTTTAAAAATGAGGGGCGAGCCCGATGTGTACCGTTAGAGAATGCACGAGCGCTGGCGGCATTCCGACTCAGGCAGGGGGGATCAAGATAGAGTTTACTGTGCTGGAGGCGTCCACGATGGAGAGCCGATCGAGCTCATGGTGCAAGGCCTGCATACGCCCGCACAGCAACGGGCGCAGATAGCGGCGGAAATGGCTGAAATCGGTGCCAAAGTGCCGGATCGCAAACGCTGAAGCGGCCCTACCAAAATTCAGCAAACTGACACGTTACTTGCATCGTGATTGATGCAAGCGCGGCGCCTGCGTTTCGATGAGCCTTGATTTCATGCCGGCTTGGAGGGGTCCTAGCGATAGGAAGCCATTGGCGGTAACGATAGGCTCTATTCGCAACGATTCGGCTTTTGGCCGCACTAAACCAATAACCGCGTGCCTTCCGCTACTGACGGGCTGCCGCTGTCAGCCCGAATCCGCCAGCAGCCAGCTGCGACAGCAAGCCATCCGCGCCTCCCAGATGAGCTGCGCCCACAAGAACAAGCGTGGGTTCGTCGGCTGATTCCGCGAGGTCGCGGATGGTTGGAAGCCAGAGGCAATTCCGCTCCGTAATGACTGCGTGCTTGATGGGCGCGAATCTCGCTCGAGTATGGAGGGAATTTATCCGATCCACTTCTTCGACGTCTCCGTCGACCCAAGCGCCATAGCTCGTCTCGAGCACATTCCTGAAGGATGAGGCGTTGTCGAGAGCCCAATTCACTGCGTCGTCCCAAACTGCGTCACTCACGCTTTCCGCGAGGGCGTAGGACTGGGCGGCTGTTTCAAGATATTTGAGTTGCGGCCCCGGAGGTTGAGTCTCTTTCGATCTCGCGATGGCCAGGTGTTCGGCCCCCTCGTCGGTTGGAAC
>Ga0182030_10011106_pt1 | contig 18195 bp, 16 predicted proteins | sample 812S3MmetaG_FD_121299 | JGI IMG/M metagenome (GOLD analysis project Ga0182030, IMG submission 121299) | Permafrost microbial communities from Stordalen Mire, Sweden - 812S3M metaG (Illumina Assembly) | ecosystem: Environmental > Terrestrial > Soil > Wetlands > Permafrost | place: Sweden...
CCGACATCCCGGCGAGGCTACAAAACGCGTGCTCGATATTGTCGGCGCGCTGACGCTGGCGCTGCTGCTGTCGCCGTTGCTATTGGTGGTCGGCCTGGCGCTGGCACGTGACCGTGGCCCAATCATTTACAGTCACTCCCGAACAGGCCGCCACGGTCGCACCTTCGGTTGCCTGAAGTTTCGCACCATGGTCCCGAATGCCGAACAGGCCCTGCGAGAACTGCTGCACCGGGATCCTGTTCTGCAGCAGGAATGGATGCGCAATCAAAAGCTGCGCAACGATCCACGAGTGACGGCCATCGGCCGCTTCCTGCGCCGGACGAGCCTGGATGAACTGCCGCAATTGTGGAATGTGCTCAAGGGCGACATGAGCCTGGTCGGCCCGCGACCCGTCGTGCGCGAAGAGTGGCAACGCTATGGGCGACGGCTGGGCACCTATATGGCCGCGAAACCCGGCGTAACCGGACTGTGGCAAGTGATGGGTCGCAGCGATTCCTGCTACCGACGACGCGTCGCGCTAGACAGCTACTATGTTCGCAAGCGCAGCTTCTGGATGGATTGCTACATTCTGTTGCGAACTGTGAAAGTGGTCATTCAAGGACGAGGTGCCTGCTAGCAATCTGCGAAGCCCGGTTCAAGCTTGAGCCTGTCCACCTTAGGCACAGAGCCAATGCACTTTAGTAGGCGCCGCTTCCGCCCAACACGACGTGCGTGGTCCTCACAAGGATATAGAGGTCCAGAAAGACATTGTGCCGTCGCACGTAGTAAACGTCGAGCACAACGCGCCGCCGGTAGTCCGTGTTCGTCCGGCCCTTGACCTGCCACAGCCCGGTCACGCCTGGACGGGCCGAAAGGTAAATGCCGGCACAGCGCCCATAGCGCAGAAGTTCCTCGCGCACCACGGGTCGCGGGCCGACCAGGCTCATTTCACCGCGCAATACATTCCACAGCTGCGGTAACTCGTCCAAACTTGTCCGGCGCAGGAAGCGCCCCACTGCGGTTACGCGCGGATCATGCCGCAGTTTGTGATCGCGGATCCATTCAGCCTTGAGCTCCGGATGTTGTTCCAGAACTTCCCGCAGTACCCGATCAGCATCCGGAACCATGCTGCGGAACTTCAGGCAATCGAAGGCCTTGCCATCGCGGCCCACTCGCCGATGAGCGAAGATGACCGGGCCTCCCTCGCGACGCAGCAGGATCGCGATCGCGACAATGAGGGGGCAGAAGATGAGTCCCAGCGCCGTAGCACCTATGACATCCAGCACCCGCTTCATGGCTTCCCTCACGGGGCGGGTCCGAGTCGAATGCACCGACCGACCGCCAACCCGAATAGCCAATGACTCGTCATGGTCGATCAGTCGAAAATGGCGCTGTACGGCGCGTCTACGCCGCCGCTCAAGATTAAGGGGCGCCGCATCGCTGCGAACTCGACTTTTTTCGCCGCTTACCACGTGCGACCGCGCAATTTGTTGGGGATATGCACTGAGATCGCGCATCTCTTCATTAACAGGCTCGCTAAATGGTCGCGTCGGCAACTCAGATCTCCTTCCCCGGCATAAGATCGGAAAAATGTCGGTATTTGGCGACAGTCACAATCACAACTATCGGACCTTACTGACTTTTATCAGGAAATTCGTCGGAAGAACGTAATAACTCACCGCCCGTTGACACAACGCCATGCCTGCTTCCATTTGGATCCGGCTACCATCTAATCTGTCTGTAAGTTCAGAAATATCTGCCCGCGGCCTGATGGCTTTTTCCACTAGGTTAGGAGCGCTGCAACAGTCATGCCTGCCAGCGTTAGATAAAGCCCTCGTCTGCGCCCACCGTGCGCAACCTATCAAACGCGCAATTCATCGCTGAAATGAACCTGCACTGAGAGTCGGAGAGTCTGTGCGACCGCTTTTCGGGCAAGCGCCAGCGCTGCCGCATGCCTCTGGTGGAAATTATACATAAGCTACAAGCGCGCTAGCCAGCGCTCAATTGGCCCTCCATGCGTAAGACTGTAGGACTTATCTGAAATGGCTGAATCTGTGTATTCGGCGTGGCGACTTACCAACCCACAGTAAATTCTGCGAGAGCGGAGGCCACGAACGTCACGATTCAGCGACGAATCGGGCAGTGGCTAATTTGCAGCAGAGCGACAACTGGGTTTTTGACGTGCAACCTGCGGCGTGCCACGGGATCCGAAGCCACGGCTAATACATAGTCTGCTGCCAATATGACTTTTAGCCGTCATTGGATCGCTCCTCAGCCAATGCCCGGGCGATAAACGCGCTGAATTCACTCTTGAAGCGCTGCACCGTAAATTGTTCAGCATGCTTACGGATGGTACCCGCCACAAAGTCCCGTTCTCGAACACCATGCTCTCGAACCGCCGCAACGAGTCCCTTTTGAGTCTGCTCTGTGAACAGTATTCCCGTTACGCCGTCCACCACCGTCTCAAGCACACCTCCCCCTGCGAAGGCGATCACTGGCTTTCCCGCTGCCATGGCTTCAACCGGAACAATCCCGAAATCCTCGATACCGGGGAATACGAGCGCGCGGCATCGGGCGTAGTGATCCCGGATTGACTCAAATGGCTGCCGACCGAGGAACTCGATGTTCGGGCGAGCTCTTTTCCTGAGCTTGGACAGCAGTTCGCCTTCACCAATCACGATGAGCCGTTCGCCCAATTCATTGAATGCATCAACCAGGAGGTCAGGACGTTTGTACGCAACGAGCTGGCCAACGTGCAGATAAAAGTCCTCAGCCGGCGCGGAGGTGAAGTCCTCAACAGCCACCGGGGGATAAATGACCGCGCAATTGCGCCTGTAGTACTTCCGTACCCGCCCGGCTACAAAGCGCGAATTGGCGATATAATGATCAACCCGCTGCGCCGACACCTGATCCCAAATGCGCATGTAGTGCAGTAATGGTAGCGAGACGAGCTTCGTAAACCGGCTCGCATCGGTTCGGTACTCGTGATACATGTCCCACGCGTAGCGGATCGGCGAATGGCAGTAGCACACATGCGTCGTATGTGGAGCGACGATGACTCCCTTTGCGGGTCCGGCCTCACTGCTGATCACCAGATCGTATTCACGAAGATCAAGGTTCTCCAAAGCCATTGGCATGAGCGGCAAATAGCTCTTATAGAATCGCCGGGAAAAAGGCAGCCGAGAGATAAACGTCGTCTTGACGGCGTGCCCTGGAAATCGCTGCCGAACCAGATCCGGATCGACAACATGGGCATAAATGTCTGCTTGCGGAAACAAATCGGCAATCGCGCGAAGAACGTGTTCTCCGCCCCGCCAAGTCACCAGCCAGTAATGAACAAGCGCTACGCGCATCACACTAGCCAGTCGGATTGTGGTACGGGCAGGGCGTCATCTAGTATATTGTTGTCAAGCATTAAAATTTGCGGTTTTCTGTAAGCATTGGGATTGCTCCCGGTAACGCAAAACACACCTTAAACGGAAATTACGCTTGATGAAAGCCCGCTCAATCATCGTTCTCGAAGCGAACGAGATACCTTTCAAAGTATTCGAGTACTTCTGCAAGCGGCATCCGGAGACAACGCTGGCCCGCATCTTCAATGCGGGCACCCAATACGCCACTTACACTGAGGACAAAACTCGATTCATCATGCCCTGGACGACCTGGCCCAGTTTTCACAGAGGCGTCAACGACGAGGCGCACCAGATATTCAAGTTCGGGCAATGGGAGATCGAGACGGATGAACGCTATCCGCCGATCTGGTCGCTGCTCGCGCGCAATGGCATCGGCACGGGTGTCTTTTCATCCATGCAAAGCGCACCGCTACCACGAAATCGCGGCGACTACGCATTCTATTTCCCGGACATGTTTTCGACTGACGCCTCCACCGAACCGTCAGATCTCGAGGTGCTCCAGGAGTTCAATCTGGCGATGACACGGCAATCCGCGCGCAATGTTTCCCGAAGCATAAACATAGGGAGTGCCGCCAAGGTTCTACTCAACTCGCACAAGCTGGGATTGCAGCCGGCCACTTATGCGGATATCGGCGGCCAATTGCTGAGTGAATTCATCAATTCCGACCGCAAGACCCGGCGCCGGGCCTATCAGCCGCTTATCCTCTCGGACGTCTTCCTCAAGCAACTGCGGCGTACTCGGCCAGCCTTCAGTACGTTCTTTACCAATCATGTTGCCGCCGCCATGCATCGCTACTGGGCAGCTGCGTTCCCGGAAGACTATGAGAAGTTTGACTTGGACTCCTCTTGGGTAAAACGGTTCGGCAACGAGATCGACTTCGCAATGGGCAAGCTGAACGAGATTGTCACCAAGTTTGCGGATTTCGTCGATGCGGACCCTGGATATATGCTGGTCATCGCTACCAGCATGGGACAGGCGGCAATTCCGGCGTCACACGTTCGGGAGTTCCTGACCATTACCGACATGCCACAGTTCTTCGCCGCGTTGGGACTCTCGCCTGGCGACGTGGAGGAGCGCCCGGCCATGGTTCCGGACTTCAGCTTCAAGGTTTCCGACAAATTGGCGGACGAAGTCGAAGCGGGCCTGCACACGCTCGTGATCGGGGGCAAAGCTGCAGATTTCCATCGCGATCGCAGCTTTTTCCATGTCTCGGTCTATGACGAGCGCGCCGGCCTGAAGGACTCCGAGCTCCGCGGCAAAAAGACGACCACTGCGGACCTTGGGCTCGGATACATGGTTCACGAGGACGAAGTTGCCTGCACAGCACAGCACGTGCCACAGGGTTCACTGATCATTTACTCCCCGCACGGGCAAAAAAAGACCGGCGACACCCGAGGCGAGATCTCCGCGCTCGATTTCGCTCCGTCCGTCCTCAGACACTTCGGATGCGAGATGCCGACATACATGCGACGAGCGGACTTGCTGGCCGACCACTGAACCGTTAGACGGCGTGCACCAGGCGCAATCCGTTGCTCACTCTCGCTGTAGTGGATTCCCAGGAGAAGGCCTTTGCCCTAATCAGACCCGCGTCATGCAATTTTTGACGCAACGGCGTGTCTGTCACCAGACGCCTCATTCCCTCCACGATGTCGTCCACATCCAACGGATTTACCAGAATTGCCGCGTCCCCGGCGACTTCCGGCATGGCGGTGACTGAGGAAGTAAGTACAGGCGTGCCACACGCCATCGCCTCGACGATTGGAAGGCCGAATCCTTCATAGCATGAGACAAAAACCAACCCCAAAGCGCCTCTGTATAACGACGCCAGTTCCTCGTCTGTAACATTGCCCGTAAAGTGCACCCGCTCCGATAGTCCCAATTCTGCAATTTTCCCAATTATTGGCGCACTCGGAACGCCGGTGGCGACCAATATCAAGTCACGGGCGAGACCGGAATTGGCGAAGGCTGCAAGCGTTCGTTCGAAGTTCTTGTGAGGCCTGAAATTGCCGACGTGCAGCAGATATGGCGGCCGCTCCTGAAGGCGGCTGCCTTCCGGTCGGAATACACCAGATACTCCGTTGCCGACATTGATAACCGAATTTGGATTTACGTTCGCCCATTCGCAAATCACTTGCCTGGAATATTCTGATACCGTGAATACAGCAACAGCTCGTCGGATTGCCGGCCGCACAAGGAAGCGATAATAGCTGCGCTTTATGGCGCTGGAATTGCCAGCTACATACATGTGATTCAAGTCATGTATGCAGAAGGCGAAAGGGCACGGGTTACCAATCGGAACATTGAACCCAGGTGAAAAATACAGTTCTGGCCGCATCTTCCTCAAGTACCTTCGCAGGCTCAAAGGATCCAACGGCTCGGAAGGCCTGCCTGCGAGCGTGATCGGCGAAAATCCTTCCAGACGGTTGCGCAGCTCCAACGCGAATCGCCCTATTCCGTGAGTTCCGACCCACCGTGTATCGAAAATTCTCATCCTATACCGAGCCCCGACGCATCCGGACCGGCGGTGGGTTCTTCATTGATCTGCTGCTCCTGGATTCCCGGGTCGGGAACGGAATCCCAATCCCTACCCAGATTGTTGTCTTTCAGATAAATGGAATATCCCAGAGCCATGCCCGACACAATCCATGGATATGCGAAATTCAGCTGCACTCCAAACAAATGGGCCAGGATCTGGTAGGCGCCAAGAACACAGGACAATGCCGAAGCATGACTTCGCCGCAGCAGCGAAACCGGACGCCACAATAGCCAACAGAGAAACAGAAACAGCGGAATCCCTAATTCAGCTACGTAACCCAGGAGCCCCAATCCAGGCAAATCCCACTCCACCGCTTCGGGCAGAACGCTCCCCAAATAATCCGGATTGTTTCTTTGCAATGAATAATTGCCGAGACCGACTCCTGTTACGGGGTGCGCCAGCACCATAATCGGTACCAGTATCAGTCCCATTGAACGGCCCATGACGAGGTTCACGTCATCCGGACTCTCACGTGCCCGCTCGTCAAAGTTCGCATAACTTTGCGCGTATCCCTGCAGCCCCCCTATCGTGTTTGACGCCAACATGGCGGGAACAATCAGTAGCGAAAACACCAATAGGTACCTTACTTTTCGCCGCAATACGGCATAATAAAGCAGGAGGGTGATGGCAAGCAGCATACCCGCCTTGGACGATGACAAAAGAAATGCGAGCCCAAGGATGGCGGCTTCATACCAAAATTCGCCGATCCCACGCCTCAACTCAAAGCGGCGGAAAATGCACACGAGTAGCACACTGACCAGGTAGACACCGAACGGTCCTCCCTCCCCAAAAGTGCCGCTTGCCCGAGTGAAGTCGACAAAATAGGCGCCCCCCAGCTCCACACCGCCGAGCAGCGCGAACCACGACACGATGGCATATGCCGAACTGATGACACCGGCGTAGACGTAGCATTGTGTGGCCAGCAACAAGCCGCCGGGACGGCGCGCAATCACGACCGCCACCAGAACGAGCGCCGCCGCGGCCATCGTGAGCTGCACTAGGCGCGCCAATGATAAATACGGCGCAGTCTTCAAAACGCCAAGGTCGCGCAGAGGAAAGCTTGGCAGCCTAAGATTCCATAACGCAAGCCCGACGACTAGGACAAAGAAGACTCCATATCTGCGCATAACGGCGAGAACGTCATGCGGCACCCTAGCGGAAACGTCAGACCGAAATAGAAATACCAGTGATCCCAGCAGCGCAAGGAAAGAGAACACTTCCACTGGTTGGATATCTGCCACCTTGACAGCCGTGAGCGGCGCCAGAAAGCAGATGCCAATGACGTAAATTCTGCTAACTCTGGAAAACAGAGACGACACTGAGAGCTGCCCGCGGTCACGCACTGGACCGCACGGCGACGATAAACACCGAACCGAACCATCCGATCGCACCGCCCACAAGGCACCACAATAAGGGCAGTGGCGAAGTCGGTTTCTCCGGCGCCACTGCCGGATCGACAACTCGCAAGGCGTACTCATTGCTGCCTTGCGCAAGCATCGCCTTGCGGATCTCGATCCTCAACAGCGCGAAGATGCTCTGGCGCATCTCTACCACGTTGCTCTTCTCTGCTTCGGCATTGAGGTATGCAATATTCTTTTCTGATTCAGCGATTGCCCGCAATTTCAGCAAACTATTGGCGTCACTGACATATTGATTGGCCCACGCCGCCGCGACTTGCGGATCGCGCCACGCAATCGTCAATACTATCATTCCACTTTTTTTATCCTGATCGATCGAACGTATCTTCTTATCAAATAACGACGTAGCCTCCCACAGCGTCGGCGGCTTGCCGGAAGAAATAAACGAATGTTTGGATTCGTCCCACCGTCGCCAAAACAGCACGGGGATCAGCCCTCGAGATTCGATGAATCGCGCCGACAGATTCGCTGATTCAAGGGTAGCCAGTGAAATTGCTTTCTGGCCAGAATTCGGGACGGAGATTCCGACCAACGATGCCAAACCGCTGTAATCCCCAAGCTCGCTCGCGCCGCCGGAATTCGCTCCAATCTCATCCGAAACCAACGCCAGAACGACCTTCGCTTCATACTTGTTCGGAGTCAGATAGGCGGCACCCAGGGCCAGAGCCGCGCATATCACTGTCGCGATCACAATCACAGGCCACGCTCGCCGAATTCCTTTCAGCAGACCACGTAGGTCGATTTCCGCATCAGAAACCTCAGTTCTACGATGCTGCGGCTCAAGAGGCACGCTCATGTCATCCCTCGATTCCAATAAAACAGCTGCTTGCATCTCATGACTGTATACCCGCGCAGGATCTGGTGACAATTGATGGCATCACCTACTCGGCTTCCACTCGGCGCAGGTAGGGGCATGGCTTATACCCAAAGAGCCGCGCGAGCAACTTGAATGTTGCGCGTTTTCCCGCGGCAACCGCCATTGTCAGAGTACTTACCCGATAAAGCCTCCATATGCGCAGCGCTACGGTTCTGTCGCTGCGTAATGCGCGCACCAGAGCCGCAAATACCGTACACGCCGCCTGGCGCCGAATGATTTTGTATGCACCGACATCTTCTAGTTCTTGCCGATGCTCATCGAGAAGTAGCAAATTCTGCCCCAGCAAGTCGCCCGTTTTTCGCAACCTGATGCCCTCCTGCTCCGAATGTCGCATGACTCGACAACCGAGTCCCCCATCCACGCACAGATCACCTTGCGCCAACACCCTGAAATACAAATCAATCTCCGCAGGACCGCCGATTTGCGCGCGAAAAGGCAACGCTGCGCGCAGTGCGGATGTTCGAAACAACACACCAGACGGATAATTCAGTGCATTCATTCCGCAAAAATGAGTACACCAAAACCAGGCTGGAAGAACACTATGGCCTGCATAGATACCCGGTTCAAAACGATCTGCGATTATTTTTCCCGGACGGCCTTGCGAATCGATTTCCAATCCCCTGGAGGTCACCATAACGACGGAAGGATACTTTCTCGCCAGGAAAATCGCTCGGGACAGAAAACCTGGCTCCAGTCGATCATCGGAACAAAGGAATAAAGCAAATTCCCCACTGATTAACTCACCGCAGCGATTGAAGTTGCCAAATAACCCAATATTTTCCCGATTTCGGGTGGCGCGACAACGCTCGCCCTGAAGCGCCTGCACGACGTCCCAGGTTCCGTCGTCGGAGCAGTTATCAACGACGGTTACGGTCAGATCGTCGACATCCTGTGTCAACGCCGACTCTACGGCCGCCGCGATCAAGTCGCGTCGATTAAATACTGGAATAAGCACAGATACGGAAATGGCAGGATCCTCCAGCGATCACCGGACCTGGCGCTGCATCACCACGGCGTAACCAGCACCCGCGCCCTCGGGAAAGCTGCCATATGCGTGCGCCAGCGGAAGGGAGACAATCCACTTCGCCAGCCTGCACAAGCCCGAATTGGGTACGAAATATCCAATCCAGTCGCCCCATCCGAAGCGGTCAAGTACTTTCCCGATTTGATCATTGGCATATTCCCGCAGATTTGCAGGAAACGGCTTATCGGAAATCAATACGCAGCCCGGACAACGAGAATAGCGAAAGACGCCCGGAAGCGCCCGGTTTCGGTCTACAGCGGGAAAAAACAAGGTCGCTGCAGATGGGCAATCTGGGCACAATTTTTGACTCGATAAACAATTCATCTGGTCAACACCTTGTAAATCCCCGACCGGATCGTGGACAGGCTCATCGAGACAATTGCCATCAATGCAAGTCCCTCCCCAACCAACACCATAATCTTCATCAACGCTTGATGCGGCACGCCAAACGTTGCCTTCAACAGCAATGCCGAACCGCTTGCGAGTGCCATCGGCAGGAAGACTATTCTAATCCACCAATATGGCTTTACGGATCCAAAAAGCCGCATATGCACGATTGGCACTTCGAATACGAGATACCCCAGATTGATCGCCACCCATACAGCGGCAGCTCCAACCGCGCCCCATTTTGGAATTACCACCAGAAGCAGCGGTACACTACACAGCGCCGCGAGTATATTTTTCTTGATGGAAAGGGAAGTCCAGCCCGAAGCCACCTGGAGAGCGTAAGGCATCGTCACCAGCACGTTTACCAGGCTCCCGGTACCGTAGATAGGGAGAATGTGTGAAACCTTGGACGCGGTCACTCCTGCACCAATCCACAGCGACATCAGCTCCGACGGAAAGAACGTAAGCATTGCCCATGCCGGTACAGCGAATGCGGCGATAACCTCACAACTCAACAGATAAGTCCTCTCCAGCAGCTGATTTTCGCCATTAGACACCGCGCGAGTCAGCTTCGGTAGAACTGCGGAGAATATGGGATACCCCAACATCCCGAGGAGGCCGCAGACGGTTGCCGCAATGCCGTAAACTGAAAACTCGGCCAAAGGAGCGCGTGACATGATCAGTTTGTCGGTTTGCGTCAGCAGTGCGGTCAATATTCCTATTGACGCCATGCCCAAACCGAATCGCCATTCAGCCATAACCGCAGGCATGGCGAAGCGCCCCAACGTTCGGCTTCCGTGACGCAGGTCCCGCCACATTGCCCACCTCAGCGTCAGCGTGCAGCAGAATTGGGACACCAAGACGATCAGGAAAAACTCAATCACTCCGCCAGAGGCGAATGCCACTACCGCCGCTGCACAAAATGACTGGACAGCCGCATACCCGGTTCGTATCACATTCAACTTGACTTGGCGCTCCAGCCCTACCAATGCTCCTTGGTATGCAATGGCGGGCCACTGTACCGCCACGATAACGCCCATCAATCGAACAGAGGTAGTTGCATCAGAGCGTGACAGCGACGATATATTTAGCCAATGATTCACAATCCATGGGGCAATCGTGAGAATGACCGTGGCAATGAGAGCAGCGATACCGATGAGAATGATCTCTACTGTGCGCGCCAGATCCAAGATTCGAAAGTCGCGCGCTGCGCCGGTTTCATTACTGAAACGCCGGATCGATACCTGCCTGGTCAGGACGCTGCCCAAACCCGCGTCAAGTGCTGCGATAGTGGCAAACAGAGTCAGATAAAAGACGACCAATCCGTACGCTTCGCCACCTAAGTGGGCCAGGTAGACAGGAACAAACAAGAGATTCGCGACTATAGACCAGATTCGGCCCATAGCATTGGCGAAGATATTCCGAGAAAATCCGCCAAGAGACGTATTGGACGACGGCATTCAGTGTGCTATCGCTGACAATCTGACTTACCCCAAGCGATAAATCTGAGGATTGCCTGCTTCAGTTCGTCTGCGTTATCAAATTCCATTGTCTGCCTGTCCTGGACCAGCACTGAACAGCGCCTATGAGTCCGAAAAGTTCCGCTCTCCCGCCAGTCTTTCCAGTGGAATGGTGTTCCATTTGAATGGACTGCGACCGGGAGTTCTAGCAACGAACGCATTAGAACGTGAGTCGGAAATGGAAAATAGCTGGTAGTCGGTAGTGGTATGAATCAGTGTCAGCACTCGCCTCAGAAGAGATTGATTCCCAGGAATACGAAAGGCATGCACGGCATTGCGAAGTCCGCTCTTCAAAGACGTGGTGGCTCCTGCGGCGCCGACTCCTTCGCGCTGAGCCGCCTGAAGAAGCTTGCGTAGCGACCTATCTGCCGCAATTCTACTGTCGGGATTGAAAAAGCAAACCCATTCTGTGGTTACATGCCCGATGGCGCGAAAATACGCTCCCAAATCAAACCCGCCATCTGGCAGAGCCGGTATGGCCTGCGAGCAGGTCCTTGCGACCCGACCAGAAATCGCCCTTCATAGAGAATCCCAACGTATGGCAACGGGGAGCTCAATTGCTTGGATTGTTGACGAGCGATCAAAAGGAACTCGCACCGCAGATCTCATCTTTGCTCGGAAGCGTCAAAGGTGGTCCAGGACGGGTGACACGCACCAAGGTGATTGACTACCGGCGACCCGTTAGCCTCGGGCGTTCGACTGATCTGACGGATCTGTCGCTGCCGCGGGGTGCCGATGATGAATCGATGAACAGCACATTACCCAAAGTTTTCTCTCTGGAATACAATCACCGCTGCTACGTGTCCCGTGAGTGCAACGGATCGTACCTTTGTTGATCTTAACCCGCGGTCGGCTGTTATGTCAGCTCATTTCACTGTCCAAGGAGCGCTGCTTGATCGATGCAGTTTCGAAGATCTGTCAGGCTTGCGGCACCGTTGCTCCGCAAGCTTTCCGTGCGCTGGACACGAACCGACATATAGGTTCGGAAAGTTTTGCCTACTTTCGCTGCCCCAAGTGCGGCTGGCTGTTCCTTGAGCCGATCCCGTCCAACCTGGGCGCCTACTACCCACAGGACTACCACACCATCCCGCGCTCGCGCGAGGAACTCGCTGACCTCGCTGTTCCTGAGAAATACAAGCTTAGCATAGTGCTCAATCATTGCCAGAGCGGCCGACTGCTGGAAATCGGGCCCTCCAACGGCATGTTTCTCAGTCTTGCAGAGCAAGCCGGTTTCCATGCGGAAGCAATCGAGATGAATCCGGATTGCTGTCGCTTCTTACGCTCGCTCGGCTTTACGGTGTACCAGTCAGACGACCCGGCCAGTACCCTCAGTAGCTTTGGGCCATTCGACGTCATTGCGCTATGGCATGTGTTTGAGCACCTGCCGCGACCTTGGGCGGTTTTGCCGATACTCGCCAAATCCCTCGTCGGCAACGGCATATTGGTTTTGGCGGTGCCAAATCCGCAGTCCTTACAATTTCGCATCTTCGGAAAACGATGGACCCATCTTGATGCGCCTCGCCATCTTCACTTGACCCCCATTTCGCTATTGGCGAAACGCGCGGCTGAGTGCGGCTTGACACTGATTTCTTGCAGTTACAATGACCCGGGCAGCCTGGGCTGGAATCGCTTCGGCTGGGTCCATAGCCTGCGCAACTTGGCGACGTGGCAGCCTCTGCGCGTTGCACTGCATGTCATCGCCAGGGGCGCCGAACTAATGGCTCTGCCATGGGAGCGCACCGGCAACCGCGGCTGCGCCTACACTGCCGTCTTCAGGAAGGCCTCATGAATCCGCTTATTAGCGTTTTGCTGCCGACCAAGAATCGGCTCACCTATTTGCGTTATGCAGTGGAATCTGTGAGGAGACAAGATTATCCGCACTGGGAAATCGTGATCTCGGACAATCACTCGGAAGAGGACATTCTCGGCTACGCGCAGTCGCTCCATGACCCGCGCATCTCCTGCCTACGTACCGAACGCCCACTGCACGTGACAGCCAACTGGAACAACGCATTGGATCATTGCCGCGGCGACTTTGTCATCATGCTCGGTGACGACGACGGTCTCACCAGAGGCTATTTCAGCGCTATGGTCGCGCTGCTCGATCGGCACCAACAACCGGATCTCATCTTCACCAATGCCTACGTATATGCGTATCCCGGCGTGATACCGGGCCGCCGCCACGGCTTCCTGAAAAGCGATGGAAGCCCGATCTTCCGCCATCCCGAACCTTATCTTCTCCGACCGGATGTCGCCCACGGTTTGGCAAAACAATCGATGCACTTCACGATGGCGTACCCGTTCAACATGCAGTATTCCTTCGTTGCACGATCGCTGATCGACGAATTGAAGCATCGGGGTGCTTTTTATCAGTCACCCTATCCTGATTACTATTGCACCAACGCGTTGTTTCTGTCTGCCAAGCGCATTTTGGTTGATCCGGCGCCGCGGGTAATCATCGGCGTAAGTCCGAAGTCCTATGGTTTCTATCACTTCAACAACAAAGAAGACGAGGGGGCATCGTTTCTCGACAATGCCCCTGAACAAGTCGATATCGAGAGGTTGCGCCGTATACTGCTCCCCGGCACCAAGGGGGCCTCCGCCTGGTTGCTGGCGATGGAGCATCTGCAGATCAGCTTCCCTGAACTGCATCTCGCTGTCGACTACCAGCGCTACCGCCAATTGCAAATCGGAAATCTATTCAAGCGGTATTACCTTACGGGCGACATCAGCTCAGACGACTTTAACGAACTGCTGGTACGCCTGACATGGAAAGAGCGCTGGCTGGCCGGCCTGCCGCTCATGGCCGCACTACGGTTGACGCGCTTGTTCGATCCGGCTTGGCGCAGCAGAATACTGAATCTCGTACGCAGACTCGCCGGGCACGACCACGCAGGCAGGCTCGAAACGCACGATTCAGATGACGACGCAACGACGTACACTAATTTGCTGGAAGTTTTTGAGCATGAGGGAGTGGGTCATCAAACCCAATGATTAGCCGGATCCAATTTCATCGCGCTCAATCAGGTGACCGACAGTTCGGGAATCGCCGATACGAACTTGGCGCCCCACTTCCTGACGTACGACAGCTGTTCCACGATCTCGTCGCGTAGGTTCCAAGGCAGAACGAAGATGATTTCCGGACGTTCTCGTTGCAGCCACGACTCGTCGACAATCGGAATCCTGCAACCAGGCAAATATTTGCCCTGCTTAGCCGGATTGCGATCGACAACCCAGGATACAAGGTCAGATCGCACACCCGCGTAGTTGAGCAAAGTGTTGCCTTTGGCGGCGGCCCCATAGGCCGCCACGCGCTTCCCTTCTCTCTTACAGGCGATCAGATACCGCACCAGCTCGTTCTTGATGCGATTCGCCCGTTGCTCGAAACCAGCGTAATATTTCTCGGCTGCCACCCCTAATTTGGACTCACGGCCAAGCAAACTCTCCAATGCCTGCGTGCGCGGGCGCACACCAACATCTTTTCTCTGGGCAAACACGCGCAGGCTACCGCCATGAGTCGGCAATTCCTGCACGTCAAATACGCTTAAGCCGTATCTTTCAAATATTGCGCTCACTGCCGTCAATGAAAGATAAGAGAAGTGCTCGTGGTAAATCGTATCGAATTGGCAGTGTTCAATCAGTTGAACGAGGTGTGGGAACTCAAATGTCGAGACCCCGTTCGGCTTCAATATACGTGCGAAACCGGCTACAAAATCGTTGATGTCAGGCACATGCGCGAGCACGTTGTTGGCAGCGGTAAGATCGGCCGAACGGCCTTGCGCCACCAGTCGGTCCGCAAGGTTAACGCCAAAGAACTCCTCGACTACATCGATCCCCTTCGCCCTCGCCGCTGTAGCCGTGCTCGCGGTTGGCTCAACGCCTGTGCAAGGGATGCCGCGATTACGGACATACTGAAGCAAGTATCCGTCGTTTGAGGCCACTTCGATCACATGCGATGAGGCGTCCAGACCAAAGCGTCGCACCATATCAGCAACGTACCGCTCGGCATGTGCGAGCCAACTGCTTGAATAGGAGCTGAAGTAGGCGTAATCACCGGAAAAGAGTTCCGAGAACTGTGTAAAGTCCTCGGTCTGCACGAGCCAACAGCGCGCGCAGACGAATACACGCAATGGATACCATTTTTCGGGACTGTTGAGCTGCGCCTCGGTGACATATGAATTCGACGGCGGCGATGTCCCAAGATCAATCAGCCGCAGCGTAACTACTGCTTCGCAGTGACGACACTTCATCATCCAATTCCCTGAAAATCCGAAGAAATAAAAGGATGTGAAGCATCCCGTTGTGAAATGTCATTTATAGGTAGCGGCCACTTTATCGATAACGCGGGATCGGCCGCATTGAGCGCCCCCTCTGCGGAGGCCGCATACGGGCGCGAATGCAGGTAGATCAGTTCGCAGTCATCGGTAAGGGTTTGAAAGCCATGGGCGAACCCCTGAGGGACCAACAGGCTTCGGCCATTTTCGGCTGACAGAACCGCTGCGTGCCATTTCAGAAACGTTGGTGATGAGCGCCTGAGATCGACGGCGACGTCGAAAATCTCTCCGCGCAGACAGCTTATGAATTTATCTTCAGCGTGTGGCGCACGCTGAAAGTGCATTCCTCGCACAGCGCCGCGTCGCGCAGTGAATGTGTGATTTATCTGGGCAATCGGCAAAGTAAATCCGGCGAGCGCCAACTCCTCCGCGCAGAAGAAGCGGCTGAAAAAACCCCGAACGTCCTCGGAGCGTTGACGCTGCACCAGAATCAGTTTATCCAAAGACGTTGGATGCAAGTGAAACTTGCTCACAGTGGCTGTTCTGACTGCGGCGTTTGGTGCGACGCAATCTGCGCCAAGCTGAAAGCGTGCATATCCTGGCCGCTGCGCCACGCAACATGCCAGTCAACGGTCCTCTGCAGTGCCTCGGAGAGCTCCCATCGAGGCGCCCATTCCAGTCGCTGACGGGCCTTGCTGCTATCCAGCTTAAGGAGCATTGCCTCGTGGACCTTTTCGCCTTGGCGGTGTTTCCAGACAGTCCCCGGAACCAGCGCGGTGAGTCGAGTGAGAAGCCACGCCACGGGTCGCGCGTCCTCGTCCCGGGGGCCGAAGTTCCAAGCTTCCGCGGCCATCTGCCCATGCTGCACGAGCCGTTCGCCAAGCAGCAGGTAGCCCGACACAGGCTCCAGCACATGCTGCCACGGACGCGTCGCATCCGGATGACGTACCTCGATTGTCTTGCCAGCCACTGCAGCCCGGAAAAAATCCGGAACCAGCCTATCGGTAGCCCAGTCACCGCCGCCAATGACGTTGCCTGCGCGGGCGCTCGCAAGCGCAACGCCGGCACGTGCCAGAAACGAACTGCGATAGGCACTGGTTACCAATTCGGAACAGCCCTTGCTGCTCGAGTAAGGATCGTAGCCGCCCATTGGCTCCGACTCCCGATAGGGCCACACCCATTCCTTGTTCTCATAGCACTTATCAGTCGTGACGTTAACGACTGCCCGTACATTCCGGCAATTGCGCACCGCCTCCAGCACATGGACTGTGCCCATTACATTGGTGGCATAGGTCTGTACCGGTTCCTGGTACGAAGTACCCACCAGCGACTGCGCAGCCAAATGGAACACCACTTCCGGGTCCGCGGCTAGCATGCCTCGGGAAAGTTGCTCAAAATCCCGGATATCGCCGATCGTATGGCTGGCCAAGGCTCGGCCTACTTCTGCCACTTCAAAGAAGCTCGGATTGGTCGGAGGCTCAAGCGAAAACCCGTGAACCTCTGCGCCAACACTCTTGAGCCATAAGGCGAGCCAGCCGCCTTTGAAGCCGGTGTGCCCAGTGACAAGAACCCGTTTGTTGCGCCAGAAATCCAAGTTTACGAGAACGCCTGACACCGATTCAGTCCCACTTCTTCCACGGTGCCTTCCCGGATTGCCACAAGTCCTCCAGGACCTGCTTGTCACGGAGCGTATCCATGGGCTGCCAGAAGCCGTCATGCTGATAGGCCATCAACTCGCCATCTGCGGCCAGACCCGCCAACGGGGCCTGTTCCCACACAGTCGTGTCGTCGCGCAGGTATTTCAGCACGCGCGGCGAGAGGACAAAGAAGCCGCCATTGATGCGCCCACCTTCGCCCTGCGGCTTTTCCTGGAAACTGAGAACTCGATGATCTGAAATCTGAAGAGCGCCGAAGCGCGCCTGAGGATAGGTTGCGGTAAGGGTCGCCGCCTTGCCGTGACGGCGGTGAAACGCAATCGTGGCACCGATATCCAAATCGCTTACGCCATCCCCATAGGTCATGCAAAAAAGCTCGTCGCTGCTCACATAGTCTGCAACCCGACGCAATCGGCCACCGGTCATCGAGCCATCACCGGTGTCGACCAATGTGACTTTCCAGGGCTCAACGCGCTTGTGGCGGACCTCCATGCGGTTTTCACGCATGTCGAACGTCACATCTGACATGTGCAGGAAGTAGTTCGCGAAGTATTCCTTGATGATGTAGCCCTTGTAACCACAACAGATCACGAACTCATTTACGTTGTGATGCGCGTACATTTTCATGATGTGCCAGAGAATTGGTTTACCACCGATTTCCACCATGGGCTTTGGTCTGGTGGCAGTTTCCTCACTAAGGCGCGTTCCCAATCCACCCGCTAGAATGACCGCTTTCATTATTACACTCGCCTTATCGCCAAAGCATGCTCAGCAATCCTGCCGCTTCATCTGCCGGTTCGCTATTGGTCGCACTACAGCGACAGTGAGTGCACTGCAGCCACAGACACCGCGATGTTGTACAAAATCTGCGTAATTGCCTGCCACATTGGCAACGGCGGCAGACGCTCGGTGTCGAGCGGCACGACGATGGTGTCGCCCGGGTGGATCTTCACGGCTTCTGACTTGATGCGGAAGAAGCCGCCGGTATTGGCCACCACGCTGCCGTTCGCGCGCACGACGTAAATCTTGGATTTATCCGCATGGATCGTCATGCCGCCACTCAATGCGATGTAATCATCGCGGGTCAGATCCGCTCGGTACAGGTGCGAGG
>Ga0182030_10011110_pt1 | contig 18192 bp, 17 predicted proteins | sample 812S3MmetaG_FD_121299 | JGI IMG/M metagenome (GOLD analysis project Ga0182030, IMG submission 121299) | Permafrost microbial communities from Stordalen Mire, Sweden - 812S3M metaG (Illumina Assembly) | ecosystem: Environmental > Terrestrial > Soil > Wetlands > Permafrost | place: Sweden...
GGGCATTAATCGGTGATACTGTTAGCTATACACATGATATCCATCTAAAGGGCCTAAATTATAATCGCCCAGAAGATTACGAGGCAGCTATTAATATCTTCGAGTTTGATGAAAAGACTGGTAAAAGAAATTCAAGCATCCAAAAACGAGAAAGACCATTCCTTGCTTTAAGACAGGTGAATGAGGCATTTTCTGGTTTAGCGACTGATTCTCGGACTGCTTTGGACATTGTTGGTTTACAGGCGGATCAAGCATTGAAGATATTATTCTTGCCGGTAGTAGTTACAACCGCAAACCTCCTAGTAGCTAATTATGAACCTAAAAACGTTGATTACAGTATGGGTACCATCGATCTAAAAAATATTGATTTGATAGAGAAAGGTTGGGTACATTTTGAATTTCCGCTGACTGGTGGTTTGGGAAACAACTTTGGTCAGAAAAAACGTTCTACATTCATCGTTAATGTTAATAGTCTATCTGACTTTGTAAGTGCAATAGGTAATTCAGTTAAAGAATATTTAACTCTAGGTAGTTAGACTGCGTAAAGAAGTTGTGAGGCGATGATCTGCAATAGGTGCTCTGGATTATTTCCTTCGACATCTAACGGTTTTTGGTATTGATATGGACCCTCAGAGTTCGATGATAAGTAGTCTAGAAACTCTGTGTCATTAACATTAATCTTCCTTCGAACACCTTTTTCATCTGTTTGATATGCTATACCAGGTTTTATAAACATATCTTCGAACGTTTTGCTGAACTCTTTAAAAGTATATTCGTCAAAATGATCTGAAATTTTCTGTATTTCATCTCTTCTCTTTGTACTAGTATCAAAATAATAATATGTTTTTTGACCATCGTTTAAGATTACACCGAAACGTATAGGTGGGCACTGGGGCTTATTGAAAGAATTGTAAGAAGCTATTACAAATTTCATAATTCACCTTCTTGTTTTTTACACTCATTTTCTATTTCATTGTAAAGCTTATCTCTTCTATTAGAAAGCATGTTCTTAACGTATTCTCTTTGTAAATCGTCTAAATAATCTGAAGGCACTAAACCAATAATTTTGGCTATATCTTCGTCCGAAACATGTTTTATCAATTCAATAGCTTCTTCAAAGAAATCTATTCCGTGTGCAAATAACCCTATCAATTCCGGTAACATTACATGTTGTGACAATACGAATTCATCTATTGGATAGGGTTGTTGTTTCGTTGGGCCAAATATAGCGTTCCCGTGATCGATTAAGTGAAGTCTATACTTCTTCTTCTCTTGTTCAACTTGTGAATATAAAAGATTATCTGCATTTCTGTCCCTGTTATTTATCCAGACATCGAATGCCACAATTCGAGACATTGAACTATAATCATCAAGATAGACAGGTAGCTTTGTCTTATACGGAAAATTTGCCCACTTCAACGGCTCAGGTGCAACAGATAAAGATATAGTTCCTTTTTTATCAAGAAAGTCTTTGAATTGAGTTTTTGCTACAGGTAATCCCAATAACTCTCCAAGTTTGCATGCAATAAATTCATTGGCAGGTATTGGGCCACTATCAGGCGAAGGAGGATACTTAAACCAACAAGTGGTTATCTGGCCTACATCATCCGAGTCTCTAATTAGATTTAGTACACCAGTCTTTCTTTCTTGACCAAATTGTGTCCATGAATCTGTATTTGTAGATGGATAGTCATCTCTAGACATATTAGCGAATTCCCGATTATTATTCACAGTATACATCGGTTCTATACAACTGAGGTAGTTAAAAGCCGATTCGGTATATCTATTATAATAAATTTCTTATACCAAGAAGTTAGTTGTTGATAAACTTGATTCCAAAAGAATCCAGTCTCTTCCACCAAAATTGATAAGAGTGATAAAATGTACATATAGTGCAAGATCAAATACAAAAACTATTAAACAAACTTCCCATTAAGCGTCTACAAGATGTTAGGGCAGTTGGTTTAATTGTTTTTGGGCTTATAGTTCTGATGATTACTTGGAGCGGTATTGGGGCTATTCAAACCAACTACAATCTGCAAAAACAGATCAGTCAACTTAATCAAGAAAACTCTAATCAGTCACTGGAAAATAATAACCTACAACTTGAAAATGAGTACTATAACACTAATCAATATCTAGAGCTTCAGGCGATGGCACTACTTGGTAAGGGTGAGCCTGGAGAGACTTTAATACTGGTTTCAAAAACGGCAGCTTACGCTCAACTTGCACCTTAATCTCGGCCAAAAACGACAGGTTCAACTCCACAGAAACCTAAATACCAACAAAACTTTGAAGCTTGGATGTCATTTTATTTCCACCGAGATACTTAAGTCGTGTTTTAATCTTTGGCACTAAAAAACTTCCGCATAAACTTGCAGAGGCTAATAATCTTGGTAGACCTAGTACATTCGAATTGGAACCTAATATGTAATGAGCTAGTAAGATGGAAAAGTCTACATAATTAGATCAAGTTGTTGTAGTGTTTATGAAAATATAGAACTGAGATTTAATCTTTGAATCGTTGTCGACCCTTTTCTTCTAGAAGTTCAAGCATCTTTGCATTTATGTAATATGTATATCTTCCGTGCTTAAATACATTAAGATGATTAGCTTCGGATAGAGCTTTAAGATATTTGCTGGCAGTTACATAATGAATCTTCAAGTCCTTAGCTAAATTCACAGGAGTTTGAACAGGGTTTACGAAAATAGCTTCAATTAATTCTGCTGAATATATGTGAGGTAGGTTTGCTCTAATATCCCGCTTACAATCGTTTCTCATGCGATCTAAGTTACGTAACAATCTATAGCTATGATTTGCTTGTTGTGCAAACCCTTTAATCAAGTAATGAATAAACTGGTCTAACTCTCCTTTTTCGGTAACGGCCCTAAGTAACTGGTAATACTTACTTTTATTAGAATTAATATATTGACTAATATGTATTGCCGGAGCAGCTAGTAGGTTAGAATTGACTAAATGTAGGGTTAGGAGCATTCGTCCTGTTCGTCCATTACCGTCTGCAAAAGGATGAATGGCCTCAAATTGATAATGACCTGCTGAAGCAATAATTAAAGGATCAATCTTGACCTCTAAATTTACAAGTTTTTGCCACTCACCTATCAGATGAGCAATATGTTGAGCTTCGGGTGGCGTATACCTAACTGTACCTCGCCCATCTCCAATATAAACTTGTACTCTTCTATATTCAGGATCTTCAGTAGGCATAAGTTTGTTATGTAAACCTTTAATAAGTCGGTTGGAAAGACCTACTTCTTTAAGTCCGTCTATCCCCCAATTTAAAGCATAGAAATAATTTACTACTAACTGGCTGTTAGATTGGCTTTTTTTGATAGGGTTTAATCGTTGTTGTAGAACCTCTAATAGAGTTGTGTTTATATTCTCAATCTCACTACTTTCTAAGGCTTCTTTAAGATAAATAGGATTCATCATTGCGGCATGTGCATTAGGGGTTGCATCTAAGAAACCTTCAATTTTTGCTATGGCTACACGAGCTTTTTTCAAGTCTTCTGCGGCCAGTTTCTCTGCGGTTCTCAATTGCTCTACACTAATTTGCGGTACAAGATATGGAGTACGTGGATTAAAATCGTTCATGGGGTCAGTATAGCACTTATATCAAATATATGTCAAATATTTCATATATCAATGATGACATGTTAATCTCATTCACATATACTTAATGATATATGAAAGCTCTAAGAAGTTAATTTTGTATTTTTCGTACTTTGATCAATTTAAGTTGGGTCAAAGCGTAAGAATCATCGAGTGTTCTTGCATATTGATGGGGCAGAATAGCAGAATTAAATTTTACAGATATACTGCAAAAAAAAGACTCCATTTTCTGGGAGTCAAAATTCTTATGGTAGCGGGAGTTGGACTCGAACCAACGACCTCGTGGTTATGAGCCACGCGAGCTGCCACTGCTCCATCCCGCGATGTTGTGATATATATATTCTATCAGATCAGAGGGGAATTTGCAACGATTTTTGTTGACAAATCATAAAAAATAGGTATAAATATATAGGTAATAATAAAAACAAAAAGGTCAAAAAATGCCACAATATAAAACTAATAGTTTTGATTATGAACTAAGTCCAAGCGACTCTAGTGCAGTATCAGAATTCGACGATCTATTTAAGTAGGAACTTAACTAAGCCGTATCTGTTTATCTAATCTTTACTCTAACTCTACTCGGTTAGAGTAATGTTTGATTTGATCAAAGTTGCTTGTAGTTCACTAACTGATGATGACTGGATAGTGTTTGTGGATGTTGTCTTAGAACAAGCTGCAGGCGCGCTGTATGCAAGGTAGTAGGTTGTAAATTGTTCGACTAGAGTTCCACTTGAATTTGTTGTAGTCGCAGTAGTTGGATACTGACCAGATGTTTTACTTAAGATACCTAGGGCACCATTAGCTGTTGAACATGCAGGGTCAAGTGCTGCCAGTGATGTCGATGAAAGATTAACTTCAGTCGGTGTGACGCTTGCTCCGCTAACAGTTAGCTTGGTTGGGTTAGTTTTAGCAGCTACGGTTACGTCTTTTAATGAGCTAGGAACACTTAGTGAAAAACCAAGAGTTGGAATACTTATGGTATTGCTATCAATTAGTGCTTGATCGGCAGTTATGGTCTTATCGGCATTATTAAGCTGGGATTCTAAACTAGTTACAGTAGTGCTTAGTGTTGTATTAGCAGTCTCTTGCTTAGTTAGTTTTGAATGTTGCCAACTATAAACTCCGTAAACACAACCAATGATTAAAACTAAAATAATAAGACCTATAATCATGGTCATAGTTCTTGAACCTTTTCCACCTGAGTAGTTCTGACCGTGAATTGGTGCAGAAAGTTTTGGTCTCATTGGATCCATTGGTTTTGAACTGTCTTTATCTTTATCCATGCTAGGAAGTGGTGAACTACTTGATGATGACGAACCAAACAAAGGGTTAGTCGAGCTTGAACTTGAGCTTGGTGCTGTGAAATCAGTTACTGGTGGCGATGTAGAAGCTGAACTAGATGAGACTGGAATGTTAAATCCATCGGTGTCACTTGTACTTTTGACGTTTGTATTAGGAGCTGTTGGAGTTGTATCTTGCATGGAAATAATTATGCAGGAACTTGGTAATAAACACAACCATTTTAAAATGAAATTAAGTAGCCGGTCATCTTAACAAGTTATGAAAAGACATAAATGGTAGCGACGAGTGGACTCGAACCACTGACCCCAGGCTTATGAGTCCTGTGCTCTAACCAGCTGAGCTACGCCGCCATAGGACATATTTTACACTAATCTGTCAGTTTACAGATATCTAAATAACATCTTATATATAAACTCAAGTATACTTTTATGAGATATGTTGATAGAAGATTTGGTGAAACAACTTAAACCTGGAAGATATGTGATTGCAGTTTCAGGTGGTGTCGATTCGGTGTCGCTGCTAGATATTATCTCAAAACAAAAAGATGTTGAGTTAATAGTTGCTCATTTAAATCATGGTATGCGGGATGATTCAAAACTAGATCAAAAGTTAGTTGGCGATTTGTCTAAACAATACGGACTTAAATACGAGACTAAAACACTTGCCTTGGGTAGTAATGCTAGCGAGCAACTAGCAAGAGATGCAAGATATAAATTTTTATTTAGTGTTATGAGAGATAACGACGCTTTAGCAATTATTACAGCCCACCATAGTGACGATGTAATTGAGACTTCAATTTTTAACCTACTTCGTGGAACGGGCCGAAAAGGTGTGACCTCCCTTAGATCGTCTGAGCGTTTAATTCGACCATTTCTTAATGTATCTAAGGACGAAATTAAACGCTATGCCACGAAGCATAATTTAGTTTGGCGGGAAGATTCGACGAACGCAGATCTTAAATATAGCCGAAATCAAATTAGAGATAGATTGGCTAAAAATGATGACCAATCTAAGGTAGACAAACTAAGATCTCAAATTAGTAATCTAAAACTAACAAACGAATTACTAGACAGAGAAATAGATGATCTTCTAGTTAGTATGACTAAAGATCAAAAACTCGATAGGCTGCAGTTTATTAATTTGCCGCATAAACTAGCATTGGAACTAATGGCACATTGGCTTAGAAAAAGCGCTATTAACTCATTTGATGCCAAGCTTTTAAATACGCTAGTTGTGGCTGCTAAAACCTATAAACATGGCAGTAGGTTTAGTATTAACAAAACTGCACATTTGTTGGTAGAAACTAAATTTTTAGAAATTAAAACTGATCAAAACTAGTCTTATTGACTTAATTCAGATATAATTTTCCAGTACATGGATAAAAACCCGCTAAAACCTGGTCAGTCAAAGATGCCTAAACAGAAAAGTCTAAAAAACATTGGCTTTGTAGTTCTTCTAATTCTAATTGGTTGGTTACTAGTCTCGTCTTATACTAAGCCAGCTGCACTTAAGACTGTTCCTTTGTCACAAGTTATTAGTGACGCCAATGCCGGAGACTATTCAAAGATCACAGTTAGTGGAACGGTACTTAAAATTACCGAAAAAGGTGCAACTAGTCCGTCGCAACAAGCTGATATTGGAACTTATACTGATTTAAAGACTGAAGGCCTAAATCTAAATAAAGTTCAGCTAGAATATCAACCAGTTTCATCTACTGGATCCATTATTCTGGGTATTGCTGAGACTCTACTACCAGTCATATTAATTGCTTTTATATTGTTCTATATTTTAAAAAGTGCACAAGGACAGGGCAATCAGGCTCTAAGTTTTGGTAAGAGCAAGGCTAGACTATATGGCAATGAGAAACAAAATGTAACATTTAAAAATGTTGCTGGTTCAAATGAAGCCAAACAAGACTTAGAAGAAATTGTTGAATTTCTTAAATTCCCTAAGAAATTTGAATCAGTTGGAGCCAGAATCCCTAAGGGCGTATTGCTAATTGGTCCTCCTGGAACTGGTAAAACACTACTTGCAAGAGCCGTTGCTGGTGAGGCTAATGTACCTTACTTTAGTATTTCTGGGTCAGAATTCGTCGAAATGTTTGTTGGTGTTGGAGCTAGTCGAGTAAGAGATCTATTCCAAAAAGCTAAGAAGAACGCACCATGTATTATCTTTATTGATGAGATTGATGCAGTTGGTCGAAGACGTGGTAGTGGCATGGGTGGAGGTCATGATGAACGAGAACAGACTCTTAACCAAATCTTAGTTGAAATGGATGGATTCGAACAAGGCACTAATGTAATCGTTTTAGCTGCAACCAACCGAGCGGATGTTTTGGATCCTGCACTGCTTCGACCAGGAAGATTTGATCGCCGAGTCAATATTGATTTACCTGATAGAAAAGATCGTGAAGCGATTTTGAAAGTTCACTTCGCGACAAAACCTTTGGCTGCTAACGTTGATCTCTCGTCTCTTGCTGGTAAGTCTGCTGGATCATCGGGGGCAGATCTAGCTAACATTGCTAACGAATCTGCAATTTTGGCTGCCCGTAACGGACATAAAGAAATCACTCAAGAAGACGTAACTAATGCATTTGAAAAAGTTGCGATTGGACCAGAGCGAAAGAATAAGATTATGTCTGATAAAGACAAAGAACTGACCGCTTACCATGAAGCTGGTCATGCAGTTGTCGGTCATGTATTGCCTGACAGTGATTCAGTCCATAAAGTTACGATTATTCCAAGAGGTGGTACTGGCGGTGTGACCTGGTTTATACCACCAGATGATAAAAGCTACCAAAGTATTATTGAGTGCAAGGATATATTAGCTCGAATGCTGGGAGGTCGAATTGCCGAAGAAGTCGTATACGGACGTGACCGAGTTACAACTGGTGCTGGTAGTGATCTTCAAAAAGCTGCAGAGCTAGCACGAGACATGATAGTCAATCAAGGTATGGGTAATAATAAGCTTCGAGATCAAGTATTTAGAGCTGATGAGGGGATGATGATTGATCGACTGGTTCATGAGAGAGATTACTCTGACGAGACTGCAAAATTAATTGATGATGAAGTGGAGTCATTAATTAGTGAGGCTGCTAAGCGGGCTAGTGAAGTAATTAAAGCAAATCGCAAGTATTTAGACATCTTAAAAGACAAATTAATTGAGAAAGAAACAGTTGAAGCTGAAGAAGTTTTGAAACTGTTAGACGGCTCTCATCTTCCAAAAAGCGCCAGCTTGTACTAAAAATAAAAATTTATGCTAGAAGTTCTAGCATATCAATCTATAATAGTCTTTAGATGAATCGAATCGCTAAGTATGCCAATAAATATAAGGGCATTAGTAATATAACTATGCTCCTTGTTGGCTCTGCGTTACTAACCCAAGTACTGGGTATTATTAGAACCAAGTTAGTTAATAATAACTTTCACGCCTTCGGTCCAAATAGTACTGACGCCTACTTTGCAGCTTTTAACATTCCTGATTTTTTCTTCTATACATTTGCAGCTGGTGCACTCGGTGTAGCGTTTATACCAATCTTATCTCAGCATTTTGCCAAGAAAGATAAGACAGCTGCGTATGAGCTGACTACCAGTATATTGAATTTGTTTGCAATTATAACTTTAGTTGCTGGCATCATTATCTTTGTATTTGCTCGGCCACTGATTCATCACGTAGTAGCGGCTGGTATGTCACCGGCGCAGCTTAATAACGCTGTGATCATAACTAGACTGATCGCCTTTAACCCGTTCTTGTTTACGGTCTCTGGAGTTTTAACAAGTCTGCAACAAAGCCTCAATCGGTTCTTCTTCTTTGCTCTTGGACCAATTTTCTATAACTTTTCAATTATCATTAGTATCTTCATCTTTAAGCACAATATCGGTTTAGTTGGACTTGGTATAGGAGCACTTGTTGGTGCAGTGTTGCAGCTAGCGATTATTGCCTATGGGCTAATTGGACTGGATTATCATTGGAATCGTCATATCTTCTGGCACAGAAAAGACTTTAAAACTGTTATGACAAACTTTCCAGCTCGATCAATTGGACTAAGTATTAACCAAATTGAGGGTATTGTTGAAACTCACTTCGCAGATGGACTTGGAACCGGCAACGTTAGCTTTTATAATAACGCTAATATTTTAGCTAACGCACCAATTTATCTTATTGGCTCAACAATTGCTACTGCCGTGTTTCCAAGATTAACTCGACGGATTGCTAATAATCAGATGGATCAATTTAGAGAAGACTTTTTGAAATACTTACGAATTCTTATTTGGATGATCCTGCCTGTAACTATTGTCTGTTTTTTTACTAGAGGTTATCTGGCCCGTTTGATACTAGGTCGTGATACAGGTCAGATCGCTAGTATCTTTGGTTTTCTAGCCGGTGCTATCTTGTTTAACACGATTTATAGCATGATTTCCCGTTGGTTTTTTGCCCAGAAAAATATCTTTACGCCACTAATGGTTTCGATCTTTATTATTATTCTAAACGGTATCTTAGCTTACGTATTTTCAAGACCATCCGCCTATAATGTCCAAGGTTTAGCTCTGGCTCAGTCAGTAGTTGCTGCAATTGAAGTATTTATCTTAGTCGTAATTATGATTATTAAAGATCATCATGTATTTAATAAAAACTTTCTATCGGGATTACTGAAAATTATCTCGGTTACCGGTTTTACTGCATTAGTTGCCTACCTCATGATAACTGCGCTACCACTTCAACTTGCTGATAAGGGAATTATCACCCTCGGATCGAAGTTTGGTTTGATTGCTGGAATAAGTTTAGTAATCCATGTACTGGTATCATATGCATTTGGCTTAAATGAGGTTACTCCGATTATTAATAAACTTAGATCTATTGGTGGTAGATTATTTAAAGCTAGTTACTAGTGGTACATCTAAGCTATAATTTGACTCTACTATGAACCCAAGTAAAATTAGAAACTTTTGTATTATTGCCCATATCGATCATGGTAAAAGCACGCTTGCTGATCGAATGCTTGAACTAACTGGCACGGTTGAGAAACGAAATATGAAAAACCAAATGCTAGATCGAATGGATTTAGAGCGTGAAAAGGGAATTACTATAAAATTAGCTCCAGTAAAAATGGACTATAAGGGTTATCAGCTAAATCTAATTGATACCCCAGGACACGTCGATTTTAGCTATGAAGTATCTAGAAGTCTAGAAGCCTGTGAAGGAGCCATATTGGTAGTTGATGCGTCTCAAGGAATCCAAGCTCAGACGCTAGCTAACGTTTACCTTGCAATTGCGGCTAATCTTACGATTATTCCAGTTTTAAATAAGATTGATTTGCCAGCTGCCAATATAGCTAAGGTCTCAGCTGAGATAATTAATTTATTAGGTTGTAAACCAGAAGAGATTTTAAAGATTTCTGCTAAAACTGGAGAGGGAGTCGAGGAAGTCTTGGACAAAGTTATCTCGCTTATTCCAAGTCCTAGAGGAAATCCTACATCAAAACTAAAAGCTCTAATTTTTGATAGTTATTATGATGATTACAGAGGAGTAGTTTTATTTATTCGAATTATTGATGGTCATCTTAAAAAAGCTGATCAAATTAAAATGATGGCAACTGGCGCTGTAGGGATTGCCTTAGATCTTGGCTTTCTAACTCCAGAACTATTTTCAATGCCAAAGCTAGATAATGGTCAGATTGGGTTTATTGTTACAAACCTAAAAACAACTCGTCAAGCTAAAGTCGGTGATACAGTGACTTTAACCGAAGATCCAGCCGAGACTCCACTAGATGGTTACTTAGAAGTTAAACCATTTGTTTATGCCGGATTCTTTCCAGAGACTAATGAGCAATATGAACTGTTAAAGGATGCCATCGCTAAACTAAGTTTATCTGACGCTGCACTCCAGTTTAGTTTAGAAAACTCTTCAGTCCTTGGTTTTGGGGTTAGAATTGGTTTTCTAGGGCTACTTCATATGGATATAGTTAAGGAAAGATTAGAGCGAGAGTATGGGCTATCCTTAATCGTTACCAATCCATCAACCGATTATAAGATCACATTAAATAATGGCGATAAGCTAGATATTCAATCAGCCTCAGATTTACCTGATGCATCAAAAATAGAAGTCATTGAAGAGCCATGGGTTAGTGGTGAAATAGTTTGTCCTAAGCAGTATCTAGGCAATGTCCTAAATCTAGTGGTTTCAGAACGTGGGCTACAAAAGAGTTTATCATTTGTTGATGAGCAACTAGCTGTCATGAACTTTGAAGCACCACTTGCTAATCTTTTAACTGACTTCTACGATCAGCTGAAGAGTCTTACAAGTGGTTACGGATCATTTAATTACGAGCTTGATGGTTATAGGTCGGGTGATTTAGTTAAACTAGATTTCTATGTTGCAGGTGATAGGGTTGATGCACTAAGTATTATTGTTCACCGCTCAGAGTCTGAGGCAATTGGTAGGGTAACGGTTAATAAGCTGAAAGAGATTATTCCAAAACAGCTTTTTCAAGTTAGCCTTCAGGCAGCAATTGGTGGTAAATTTATTGCCCGTGGTGACGTAGGAGCTATGAAAAAAGATGTAACAGCCCATCTTTATGGCGGTGACGTGTCGAGAAAGAAAAAACTCTGGGCAAAACAGGCTAAGGGTAAAGAGAGAATGAAACGATTTGGTAAAGTCGACATTCCAGCCGAGGCTTTTACTGTCATGCTTAAGCGGGATTAGTTGTTTTTTTCTTAATTTGTATCTGTAAAAATCTAACTTAGCACTCTTGACTAGTGAGTGCTAAATGGTATATACTAGCAGTTGTTAAATATGAGTGCCATTATGACATTAAGACAAAATCAGATTCTAATTGCTATCGTAGAACAATACGCTGAGGTTGCTAGCCCAGTTGGTTCTAATATTTTGGCAAAATTATTTAATGTCTCATCTGCAACAATTCGTGCCGATATGGCCGAGCTTGAAAAGATGGGCTTAATAACCCAACCTCACACTAGTGCTGGTAGAATTCCAACCGATAAAGGCTATCGTTACTATGTTAATAGTGTTAGTGAAAATAGCAGTTTAGATCGACTGGTATCAAATCATGAACGCCGAGCCGAGAGAGCAATTAGCGCCAGAGTCATAGGTGGAGGATTGCCACAACAAACTATTAGAAACGCAGTAGATACTATGGTTGAGTTAACTCATAACCTAGGACTTGCGACAATCGGTGACCAACTATATATGAGTGGTTTATCTAACTTACTTGGCCAACCCGAGTTTATGCATACTGATTCAGTTCAAGAAGTTGCCAAATTACTAGACAATCTTGAACCATGGTTACTTGAAACTGCACCGAATGAACCGATTAATGTCTATATTGGAGCCGAAAATACAATTGGTCGAAGCGCCGGATGTAGTTTAATTATTAGTAGGTTTAGAAGTCCTTATAGCGATCGAAGTTATGTCGGCATGTTAGGCCCTACACGGCAGAGTTATAGAGACGTAATGTCACTAGTTAAACGAACTGGTGAGCTTTTAGAAGGAGCATTATATGAGTAACCAACCAAAGAAAAAACCACAACCAAAAATGGTTGATAACAGAGTCGACGAAGTTGCAGTTTTAACTGAAGCTCTAAAGCGAGAACGAGCTGATAGCGAGAACCTTCGACGCCGACACGAACAGGACATTGCCAATATAAGAAATTACGTTAAGGCAGATGTAATTAGAGATTTATTGCCTGTAATAGATAACTTTGAGCGTTCAGTCAAACACATCCCTGAAGATCTCAAAGACAACGATTACATTATGGGTATTAAATCAATCCTTAATCAATTTGAAAAAGTTATTAGGGATTTAGGAGTCGAGAAAATCGAAACAATTGGTCTGCCATTTAACCCAAGTTTCCATGAAGCAGTTGCTATGGAAGAGGGCGAAGGTGATCACGAAATTGTAGTTGAAGAATTACAATCGGGATACAAAATTGGTGACCAAGTTATTAGACACGCAATTGTAAAAGTTAAACCAGGGAATATAAATGAACCTGAAGATAAATTAAATGAAGGAGAGCAGTAATATGGGAAAAATTATAGGAATCGATTTAGGCACAACTAACTCAGCTATGGCTGTAATGCAGGCCGGTAAGCCAGAAATTATAGCCAACAGTGAAGGTGCACGAACTACACCTAGTGTGGTTGCGATTAACAAAAATAGTGAGCGATTAGTCGGTCAGGTTGCAAGACGTCAATCTGTTACTAATGGTCAAAATACAGTTTTTGAAGTTAAACGACTAATTGGTCGAAATTTTGATGACAAAGAAGTTCAAAAAGATATTAAACTAATGCCTTATGCGATTGTTAAGTCTGGTAATGGAGTTAAAGTTACTATGGCTGGAAAAGACTATAGCCCTGAGGAAGTCAGTGCCATGATTTTATCCAAACTTAAAGCTGATGCGGAAAGCTTCTTAGGCGAGCCGGTAACTGAAGCCGTTATTACAGTTCCGGCTTACTTTAATGATGCTCAACGACAAGCTACTAAAGACGCTGGTAAAATTGCTGGTCTAGAGGTTAAGAGAATAATTAACGAACCGACTGCTGCAGCTCTAGCTTATGGTCTTGATAAGAACGATAAAAAAGATGAGAAGATAGTTGTTTACGATCTAGGAGGTGGTACCTTTGACGTATCAATTCTAGAACTTGGTGACGGCGTATTCGAAGTTAAGAGTACCAATGGTGATACTCATCTTGGTGGTGCTGATTTCGATCGAGCAATTGTTAATTACTTGATTGCGCAATTTAAGACTGAGCAAGGAATTGACTTAACTGGTGATAAGACTGCTATGCAAAGACTGAGAGATGAGGCTGAGAAAGCTAAAATTGAACTTTCTACAACCAATGAAGTAGACATTAATCTGCCTTTTCTAACTGCTGATGCAAATGGTCCAAAGCACTTTGAATACAAGCTAACGCGAGCTAAATTAGAAGAACTAGTTGGTGATTTAATCACAAAGACTAAAGAACCATGTGAGAAAGCTCTTAAAGATGCTGGGCTTAAAGCCACTGACATTAACTCTGTAGTAATGGTTGGTGGAATGACTAGAATGCCAGCTGTTCAGGCTGAGGTTAAAAAGATATTTGGTAAAGATCCAATGATGGGCGTAAACCCTGATGAGGTAGTTGCAGTTGGTGCAGCTATCCAAGGAGGTGTATTACAAGGTGATGTTAAAGACGTATTGCTACTTGATGTAACTCCGCTAAGTCTTGGTATTGAGACCATGGGTGGTGTCATGACAAAGCTAATTGAGCGAAATACTACAGTACCTACTTCAAAGAGTGAGGTGTTCTCAACTGCCGCAGATAATCAGCCACAAGTTGAGATTCATGTACTGCAAGGTGAGAGAGAAATGTCTGAAGGCAACAAGAGCTTAGGTCGATTTGTGTTAGACGGTATAGCACCAGCTCCACGTGGCGTGCCACAAGTTGAGGTTACTTTTAACATTGATGCCAATGGAATCTTAAATGTGACTGCTAAGGATAAAGGTACATCTAAAGAACAGAGTATTACAATCTCTGGAAGCGGTAATCTAAGTAAAGATGACGTTGAAAAGATGACTAAAGAAGCTGAAGCTCATGCTGATGAAGATAAAAAGAAGAGACAAGTAATTGATGCCAAAAACGTACTTGAGACCGCAATTTATCAGGCTACTAAATTAGTTACTGACAATAAAGATAAAGTTTCTGAAGATGACACTAAGCTGGTTAATGATGCTGTCGAAGTAGCTAAAAAAGTTGCAGATAAGACTGATGCGACTCAAGAAGAGTTTGAAAAAGCTGGTAAAGATCTCAGTGACATTATAATGCCAATTGGATCAAAGCTTTATGAAGCTGGTAAAACTGAAGCGACTCCTGAGGGCGAAACAACGTCTGAAGATGAACCTAAGACTGATGAGCCAATTGAGGGCGAAGTAGTCGACGAAGATAAGAAATAAATCGACTAAAGACTGTAGAATATATAAATGGCTAAACGCGATTACTATGAAGTATTAGGAGTTTCAAAAAGCGCCAGTGCTGATGAAATTAAAAAGGCGTTTAGAAAACTGGCTATTGAACATCATCCTGATCGAGGCGGTCAGGAAGAGAAGTTCAAAGAGATTAACGAGGCTTATGAAGTCTTAAAAGATCCTGAAAAACGAACTCGCTATGATCAATTTGGCCATGCTGGAGTCGGTAACGATCCAGGTGCTGGATTTGGTGGTGGCGGGTTCCAGGGTCAGAGTATGAACTTTGATTTTGGTGACTTAGGGCTGGGTGATATATTCGGTAGTTTCTTTGGCGGTGGTAACCAACAAAACCGACAAAGACGACCAACCCAGGGCCAAGATATCGAAACCAATATAGACATATCTTTTGAAGATGCAATATTTGGTACTGAAGTTAAAATGAGCCTCAATATCTTATCTAAATGTGAGCACTGTAAGGGTACAACCGTTGAACCTGGATATTCGTTGAAGACTTGCCCGCAGTGTAGCGGATCGGGTCAGATCGTAAGCGTTGCTAAAACAATATTTGGGAATATTCAGCAAGCGTCCGTTTGTCCGACTTGTGAGGGCGTAGGCAAAATTCCTGAAAAAGCTTGTAGTGTCTGTCATGGTAACGGAGTAGTAGATAAGGATCAAAAGATATCTCTTAAAGTTCCAGCCGGTATTGAAGACGGCTCGGTTATTCGACTTCGTGAACGTGGTCAAGCAATCGCACGGGGTCAAAATGGTGACTTATACGTTAACGTTAGAGTTAGTTCACACAAACAATTTACTCGAGAGGGTAGTTTAATTCTAAGCAAAGAACATATTAATATGATTGATGCAGCTCTTGGAACTGAAATTGATGTAAATACGGTCGATGGACCAGTCAGAATGAAAGTTCCAGCCGGTACTCAAGGAGGAGCTGACTTTAAGCTATCAAATCACGGTGTACCTAACATGAGAGGTGGATCTCGGGGGGCTCATATTGTTACGATCGTAGTTGATACGCCTACAAAACTGTCTAGAAAACAAAAAGAACTGTTAGAAGACTACAAAAACGTATAAAAAATTAGATAAAACTTCTCGATTAATATTTTTTGTGTAAAATAAAACTAATGCTTAAAAAAACTAAAATAAATGAAAAAGGTTTTATCCCGATGTTAATTACCCTACTTCTAATCGTCCTAGTAGTAATTGGTTATGCTTTTTATAGAGTGGTGGCTAAAAAATAATACCTATCGCTATCTGTAAGAACTGTGGTATAAACATTATATGACACAAATCCTAGGTATTTTTGAAACTATTGATTTTCCCGATTTTGGGATAAATTCTATAAAGGCCAAAATTGATACTGGTGCATACAGTGGTTCGTTCCATTGTACGAAAATTAAGGAAGTTGATACTCCAAATGGAAAGGAACTCCATTTCTCACCTTTTGATAATCCGCAGTGTGATATTAGAACCACGGAATACACCTCTAGGCATGTCAAAAGTTCGATGGGCACACGACAAGAGAGATACTTTATAACGACTAAAGTAAAAATAGCTGGAAAAAACTACCAAACAGTGTTAAGTTTAGCGGACAGGACCACTATGAGATGGCCTGTTATTATTGGTCGTAAATTTTTAAGTCAAAATAATTTTTTGGTTGACGTTAATAAATAATCAGCCAAAATCCATAAATAAGAAGTAAGGTAATCATTATGAGAATAGCAATACTATCAAAAGGACCCGGAAATTACTCGACAAAGAGGCTTAAGGAAGTCGCAATTGAACGAGGTCATGAAGTTAGAATAATCGATTACTCTAAGTGTTATTTAACATTGCAAAAAAATAACCCAGTAGTCAGTTATGAAGGCGAAGAGGTCCGTAATATTGACGTTATTATCCCAAGAATTGCTTCGGGTTTAACTAAGTATGGAACTGCAGTATGCCGTCAGTTTGAAATGCAAGGAGTTTTTACGACAGCTAATTCACTAGCGATTAATCGATCGCGAGATAAACTTCGTGCTACCCAAATTTTAGCTAGGTCAGGAGTAGACATTCCAAAGACAGTATTCTCTCGAGCTGCGAGTGAGACTGAAGAAGTTATAGAACAGGCAGGTGGTGCACCACTGATCATTAAAGTCGCTCGTGGCACTCAAGGTAATGGTGTGGTACTAGCAGAAACCAAAAAGGCTGCTCAGGCTGTAATGCAGGCTTTTTATGTTGAAGGAGTAAGCTTTCTGGTTCAAGAGTATGTAGCTGAGAGCTCTGGAACTGACATTAGGGCATTTGTGGTAGGTGGTCGAGTAATAGCAAGCATGAAGCGTCAGAGTTTAGATGATGATTTTAGATCTAATCTTCACCAAGGCGGCGAAGGCAGTCCGGTAAAACTGACTGACGAGGAACGAAAAATTGCTCAAAAAGCTGCAAAAGCTATGGGTCTCCCAATTTGTGGTGTAGACATGCTTAGATCAGACAGAGGCCCACTAATACTGGAGGTAAACTCTAGTCCTGGCTTTGGCATTGAAAAGGTCACCAAACATGACGTTGCTAAAACTATTATTGAATATATCGAGCAAAATGCTAAGGGTAATCAACGTCGAGATCGAATCGGTGCCTAAAGTACTTATGTTATTATAATTTGTAATGACAGAATTTATTCTCTTCGGTGTTGCAGCTGCAATCGTGATTGTCTTGTTACTATCGAAAACTAATGCAGGGTTAGTTTTCTTGGCATTATGTGCTGGAAACACTCTGCTTCAATTTGCAGATAAAAACTTGAGCTACGTTAATACCAAATTACAATCTAATAATGTAACCAGTAGATTTATTGTTTCTCATAGTTTACTGAGAATTATAATAGTTCTGCTACCTGTGGCTGTAATCCTAATATTTTCTAAACATTACAGAGGAAAGGGTAGATGGATTATGCAATTTCTACCGGCCATCGCTACTGGAATACTAGGTTGCTTAATCATTATTCCTTTGCTTTCAGGATCAGCTCAAAATTCAATCGCCAGTAATCCTGTTTGGAGTATGATTCAAAAATATCAGATACCAGTAGTTGCTGTTGGCTTATTAATTTCAATTGTTGATGTAGTCCATAACTCACATCAAAGTCACTCAAAACACGGCCATAAGTCTAAAGAATAGATTGACAATCTGCTAGAAACAGAGATAATCTTATAAGAATAAAACAAACATTATTTTACATGGGCCCGTAGCTCAGCTGGTTAGAGCACCTGCCTTTTAAGCAGGGTGTCGTGGGTTCAAGTCCCACCGGGCCCTCCA
>Ga0182030_10011111_pt1 | contig 18192 bp, 13 predicted proteins | sample 812S3MmetaG_FD_121299 | JGI IMG/M metagenome (GOLD analysis project Ga0182030, IMG submission 121299) | Permafrost microbial communities from Stordalen Mire, Sweden - 812S3M metaG (Illumina Assembly) | ecosystem: Environmental > Terrestrial > Soil > Wetlands > Permafrost | place: Sweden...
AAAACTTATATTTAATACTAAATTTCTTTAGATTATAAGCTAGTATATTTAATTAAAGACAGAAGATAGCTATTTAAAATAGATTTTGCTTTCTTAATTATTATTATTAAATAGGTATATTTTTTCTTGGATAGGCAGATTCTGAGGTAATTAGTAGATTGTTTATAGGTATTATAAAAGGATTTATATATTAAATAGGAATAATATAGGTATATTTATATAAACAAAGGTTTTTAGTAGCTATAATAGTTTATAAACTATTAAAGTAAATTTGATAAGATATATTTAAATAAAGTTCTTTTAAGAAGTATTAATAGTAGTAATTTTAATAAAAAGAGAGCAGATTAGTAAAATAGACTATAAAAGATATAGATATTTGTGAAAAATCTTGTAAAGCTGGTAGATTTTGTAAGAGCCTTTTAAATAATTTCTTTTAAATAGGTTTTTTGGCTAATATTGTTTATAGTAGGTATAATAGTATAAAAGATCTATTAGAAGATATAGATTAGAGATTAAGATTACAAATATATTAAGTATGTTTATTAGACAAAAAGAAAAGTTCTTGTATAGACCGTGAAAGTCAGCTGATCTGTCAATTTTCAGAACGACTTCGGGCTGTATTACAGTATTATATAGATTATTCTTCTAGAAAAGAAGGCTCAAAGGCGATAAAGTGATAAGAAAGGGCGCTAAGTCAAATTAGGCTACGGCAGCCCTCGGGAAGGAAGTCACAAGTCACAGCTACAGCTCCAGAAGTTTGGCAACTAGTCCCCAGTTTCGAATACTTATTTTGACTTCACGACGCCTTGGTCGGCGCATATGGATGAGGATGATGTGCGCAAACTAGAGAAGAAGCGCGCAGAAGTAGAGCAAAATGTCGCAACAAGCTTTGGATGCTCTGAATAGGATCGTCCTAGAGCTGCGCTCAAAGTTAGGGAGAATCTGATGAATCACCGTATAGCTTATAGCCGCTGACGAAAATTTACAACAGGAGTAATGATGAGATACGAAAGAGAGCAGCGCTAGATTTGAGGGAGTTGGTGATAGTTACGGCGAGAGGTATACACTTTGAAACATTTACACTCCTCGGTCAAGAAGACTCATCAGCTGTTAGATTTTCCCCAGGAGCGGTTCTTGGAGTTTTATAATGTGGTCAACTCGAAGATCACGGGCCTTATTACCCATGGAAACGATCCGGCCGACAGGCTGGGCGGCATCCACGCCCTGGACGCCCTCATCGATTTCGACGGTGTGGACATTGCCCAGAAAACCACGCGGTTCACACAGTGTCTTCGAACGGTACTGCGTGGCAAAGATCTGGTGCCGATGCAGCCAGCGGCGGTAGCACTGGGCAAGATATGCAGGCCAGGTGGCTCACTTATTTCTGAACTCGTAGAGAGCGAGGTAAAGACTGCACTGGAATGGCTACAGTCAGACCGTGTGGAGGAACGACGCTATAGCGCAGTTCTCGTTCTTAGAGAACTTGGCCGGAATGCTCCAACGCTGATGTATTCGTTCGTCAGCCTCATATTTGACCAAATCTGGGTTGGACTTCGAGATCAACGACTTCTCATTCGGCAAACGGCTGCTGAAGCAATCAGTGCCTGCTTTCAGATCATCCGAGAACGAGACCAAACTATGAGGCAGAGCTGGCAAGCCAAGATATATGACGAGGCTGTTCAGGGGGTGAAGCAGGGCTCCGTGGAGTACATTCATGCTTCTTTGCTCGTATACAGAGAGCTTCTTCAACAAGGTGGCATGTTCATGCATGAGCACTATGATGCGGTTTGCACCACTATCTTTCAACAGAGAGATCATCGCGATGCTCAGATCAAACGCACAGTTGTGATGCTAATTCCAGAGCTGGCAAATTACGCCCCAACAGAGTTTGCACAGACTTATTTGCACAAGTTCATGGTGTTCCTATCTGGTATGCTCAAGAAAGAGAAAGAGCGGAATGATGCCTTTCTGGCTATTGGGAACATTGCGAATGCTGTAAAAAGTGCTATAGCTCCATACTTGGATGGTGTTCTTATTTATGTTCGGGAAGGCTTGAGCCAGAAATCGTAAGTCATCGCCTCACAACCCTATAGGTATTATTAACGCAACCTAGGAGAAATCGAGGCACAGTCGATCCAGTTTTCGACTGTATAAGCAGACTCGCTGTAGCAGTTGGCCAGACGTTGAGCAAATACATGGAAGCTCTTCTGGACCCCATCTTCGATTGCGAGCTGACGCCCAAGCTCACCCAAGCTCTAGTGGACATGGCGTTTTACATTCCACCTGTAAAGCCGACTATTCAAGAAAGACTCTTGAACATGCTGAGCAAGGTCCTTTGTGGAGAGCCATTCAAACCATTGGGTGCACCAACTCCTAACAGCATTGCTGCAGCACCTATTATTACGAAGGACTCGAAAGATCCTAATGCTTTTGAGCATCGTCAGACTGAGATTAAGCTGGCTTTGAACACATTGGGCAGCTTTGATTTCTCGGGTCATGTCCTTAATGAGTTCGTCCGAGATGTTGCCATCAAATATGTCGAAGACGAGAACCCTGACATTCGAGAGGCTGCAGCATTGACTTGCTGCCAGCTATACGTGCGTGACCCTATTGTCAACCAAACTAGCTACCATGCAATTCAAGTCGTCAGTGAAGTCATCGAAAAGCTTCTCACTGTCGGTGTGGCTGATCCTGACGCCGGAATTCGGAGAACTGTCCTTGCAGCTTTGGATGAGCGTTTTGATCGTCATCTGGCAAAAGCCGAGAATATACGAACCTTGTTCTTCGCTCTCAACGACGAAGTCTTTGCGATTCGAGAGGTTGCTATTGCTATTATTGGTCGTTTGACAAACGTCAATCCGGCATATGTAATTCCTTCATTGCGGAAAGTTCTGATTCAAATGCTCACAGAGCTTGAGTTTTCCGATGTGGCAAGGAATAAAGAGGAGAGCGCAAAACTGTTGAGTCTTCTCGTGCAGAACTCTCAGAGGCTGATCAAACCTTATGTCGACCCCATGATCGTCGTCCTACTTCCAAAGGCTCGAGACTCGAGTCCAGCTGTAGCTTCAACTATCTTAAAAGCTATTGGTGAGCTAGCTACTGTAGGCGGCGAGGACATGAAGCCATATATCGACAAGCTCATGCCAATCATTATCGAAGCACTTCAGGATCAAAGCTCGTCTGCTAAGCGCGAGGCGGCTCTCCGAACTCTTGGACAGTTGGCGAGCAATTCAGGTTATGTTATAAAGCCGTACCTCGATTATCCTCAGCTCCTCGAGATCTTACAAAACATCATCAGAAGCGAGCCACAACGAGGACCATTACGACAAGAGACTATCAAGCTTATGGGAATTCTTGGAGCTCTCGATCCGTACAAGCACCAACAGGTGGAAGAAAAATCGCCGGAGATGCAATTACGCCTGGAATCGAATCAGATGACAGACATATCCCTCATGATGACAGGGCTCACTCCATCTAGCAAGGAATATTTTCCGACCGTTGTCATAAACGCATTGCTACAGATCTTGAAAGACCCTTCTCTAGTTCAGCATCATGCAGTCGTTATCGAGGCGATCATGAACATATTCAGAACGTTGGGATTAGACTGCGTGTCTTTCCTTGACAAGATCATACCCGCATTCTTGAGTGTTATTCGAAGCTCGCCTCCAACCCGCCTGGAATCATACTTCAGTCAATTAGGCATATTAGTCACGATCGTTCGTCAACATATTCGGAACTTCCTCCCGGATATTGTTACCGTCTTACAGGAGTACTGGAATGTTTCTCCAAATCTGCAGGCAAATATACTGCAGCTAGTTGAAGCTATTTCACGATCATTGGAGGGCGAATTCAAGATTTACCTAGCGGGTCTTCTTCCCCTCATGCTAGGTGTGCTGGAGAAAGACACGACCACGAGACGTCAACCATCTGAGCGAGTCCTACACGCGTTCCTTGTGTTCGGATCCAGCAGCGAAGAGTATATGCATTTGATCATTCCGGTCATCGTAAGTGTCTTCGAAAAGCCGCAACAGCCGTCCTTCATTCGAAAGTCTGCTATTGAGACGATTGGCAAGATTTCCCGACAAGTTAACTTGAACGACTTTGCATCCAAGATCATACATCCCCTTGCAAGAGTGTTAGCCGACAATGACAGTTCATTGAGACTGGCTGCACTTGATACACTATGCGCACTCATCTTCCAGCTTGGTAAAGATTATCTTCACTTCGTCGGCACGATAAACAAAGTTCTCACAGCGCGCCAAATTCAGCATCAAAACTATGAGCTCCTAGTAAGCAAGTTGCAAAAAGGAGAAGTGCTACCACAAGACCTGAATGCCGAACACAGCTACCAAAACCAAATTGATGAAGTTCAATTCGGGGATGTCAGTAATAAGAAGCTGGAGTCGAATCCGGTGCATCTCAAAGCTTCTTGGGATGCCACTGGGAAATCAACCAAGGAAGATTGGCAAGAATGGATGCGCAAATTCAGTGTCACAGTTCTGATGGAGTCCCCCAATCAAGCTCTCAGATCGTGCGCGAATCTTGCAAGCGTCTATCCTCCCCTAGCACGAGAGTTGTTCAATTCTGCTTTCGTGTCCTGCTGGAGCGATCTATTTGAGCCCTATCAGGTAAGCTCGCCTTTCAATCATCTTCCAACTTATGCTAATTCTGTAATGCAGGATGACTTAATCCAAAACATTGAAACGGCGATTCGATCTCCCCACGTCACGCCTGACCTTCTCGGTATACTACTTAATCTAGCAGAATTCATGGAGCATGACGATAAGGCTCTTCCGATCGATATTCGAGTTCTCGGTCGCGAGGCCGGTAGGTGTCACGCATGGGCTAAGGCATTGCACTACAAGGAGCTTGAGTTCTGTCAGGATCAGACAAGTGGTGCTGTCGAAGCTCTGATCCAAATTAACAATCAGCTACAGCAATACGATGCTGCTATAGGAATCCTACGCAAGGCACAATTATACAAGGATGGTATTCAATTGCGTGAAACGTGGTTTGAGAAGCTAGAGCGCTGGGAGGAGGCCCTAGAATTCTACAAGAAACGAGAGCAAGAGTTCCCGGATCAAGCAGAAACTTTCGAGGTGATAATGGGGAAGATGAGGTGTCTCCACGCATTAGGGGAGTGGGACTCTCTGTCTGGACTTGCGCAAGATAAGTGGCATACTTCAACGCTCGAGATCAAACGAGCTGTGGCACCTCTAGCTGCTGCAGCTGCTTGGGGCTTAGGGAAATGGGATCTAATGGACGACTATCTCAGCGTCATGAAGTCCAATACCCCAGACCGATCATTCTTTGGTGCCATATTGGCTTTGCATCGTAATCAATTCCGAGAAGCGGGGCTTTATGTCCAGAAAGCTAGAGAAGGTCTAGACACGGAATTGAGTGCCTTGGTCAGCGAGTCATATAATCGAGCTTATAGCGTCGTCGTCCGTGTACAAATGTTGGCGGAACTCGAGGAACTCATCATCTACAAGCAGAGCAACAACAATCCAGTGAAGCAAGAAACTATGCGCAAGACCTGGGAAACGCGTCTTCTTGGATGTCAGAGGAACGTTGAAGTATGGCAACGAATGCTAAAGCTACGCGCGCTAGTTATATCTCCCAAGGAGAACATGCAGATGTGCATCAAATTCGCCAACCTGTGCAGAAAATCAGGTCGTATGGGACTATCGGAAAAACACTTGAAAATGTTGATCGGCAACGACGAGAGCTTGGATCTGATGTTGCATTTCACAGAGACTGGGGAATACCGACGAAACGGCCAATCCGCAATGAAGAACGTTCCACCTCAAGTCAACTACGCTGTCCTGAAATATCAGTGGGCGGCAGGGAAACAAAGCCAAGCTTTGGAAGCACTTAAGATTTTCACGACAGAGATGGCCGATCGACTCGAAGCTGCCCAGATGGCTGCTCAAGGGATGAATGGGGTCAGCGATGGCCACAATGTGAACGGTTCAGCTCTTGTCAACGGCAATGGCTACGCGCAGAATAACCTTGCCGCCGTCAATCAAATGCTCTCTCCGAAAGCTATGGCAGATCACACAAAGCTGCTCGCCCGATGCTGTCTGAAACAGGGTGAATGGCAGGTTGCACAGAAAAAAGGCGACTGGCAACATGACCATGTTGACGATGTTTTGTCTTCGTATCGCGCTGCAACCCATTTCAACCCCAAGTGGTACAAAGCTTGGCACGCCTGGGCTCTGGCAAATTTCGAGATTGTTCAAGCAATCGCCCAAACTCCGGAACAGCGTGTCACTGTACCTGCCAGCATCCTCATCGAGCATGTTGTACCTGCCGTTCGGGGGTTCTTTAAGTCCATTGCTCTATCAGACGGCAGTTCTTTGCAGGATACCTTACGACTTTTGACCTTATGGTTTGCCCATGGCGGAAGCCCTGAGGTCAATGCTGCGGTGACAGAGGGCTTCGCCTCTGTTAGTGTTGACACATGGCTTGAAGTAATTCCCCAGCTTATAGCCAGAATCAACCAACCGAATAGTCGCGTGCGCGGATCGATCCACAATCTACTTGCGGACGTAGGCAGAGCCCATCCTCAAGCTCTAGTCTATCCTCTGACTGTCGCGATGAAGTCGGCTCCGAATACTCGTCGATCGAGATCCGCCATGCAGATTATGGACAGCATGCGACAGCACAGTGCAAGGCTCGTTGAACAGGCCGATATCGTCAGTCAAGAACTCATTCGTGTCGCCGTATTATGGCACGAACAATGGCACGAAGGGCTCGAGGAGGCCTCCAGGCTTTACTTCGGTGACCGCAATATCGAAGGCATGTTCGCTACCTTGGCTCCTTTGCATGATATGCTTGATCAAGGTCCAGAGACCCTTCGAGAAATTTCTTTCGCCCAAACTTTTGGTCGAGATCTCCAGGAGGCTCGCGAATGGTGTTACACCTACAGACAATCAGGGGATGTTGGCGACATTAACCAAGCATGGGACCTGTATTATCAAGTCTTCAGGAGAATCGCACGACAACTTCCCCAGCTAAATAACTTGGAATTGGCCTACGTTTCTCCTAAGCTTCTTCATGCCAGAGACCTTGACTTGGCTGTACCTGGAACCTACCAAAGTGGAAAACCTATTATCAGAATCATCAATTTCGACACCACTTTCAGCGTTATTTCCTCAAAGCAACGGCCGAGAAAGGCAAGTCTCAACGGAAGCGATGGTATAGCTTATGCTTTCGTGCTCAAGGGCCACGAAGATATTCGTCAAGACGAGCGTGTCATGCAATTGTTTGGCCTCTGCAATACGCTATTGACCAGCGATTCAGAGTCGTACAAGCGACACCTGAATATCCAGAGATACCCAGCTATTCCTCTATCACAAAACTCAGGTCTACTTGGCTGGGTTCCCAATAGTGATACGTTGCATGTTTTGATCCGCGAATATAGGGAGAGTCGAAAGATCCTTCTGAACATCGAGCACCGTATCATGCTCCAAATGGCTCCAGATTACGATAACCTCACCCTCATGCAAAAAGTCGAGGTATTTGGATATGCGCTTGATAATACCACAGGGCAAGACCTTTACCGTGTTTTGTGGCTAAAGAGCAAGAGTTCGGAATCCTGGCTGGAACGCCGAACTAACTACACCAGATCACTTGGTGTTATGTCCATGGTTGGATATATTCTCGGCCTTGGCGACAGACATCCATCGAACTTGATGCTTGACAGAATTACTGGCAAGATCATACATATCGATTTTGGTGATTGCTTCGAAGTCGCGATGCACCGTGAGAAATATCCAGAGCGGGTACCCTTCCGTTTAACAAGAATGTTAACATACGCGATGGAGGTTAGCAATATTGAAGGGAGCTTCAGAATCACTTGTGAGAACGTCATGAGAGTACTGCGTGATAATAAGGAGTCTTTGATGGCTGTTCTTGAAGCTGTAAGTATCTGCCCAGTCCGCCTTCGGCAGGTTTCTGATTAACTGTAGTTCATTCACGACCCTCTCCTAAATTGGCGTCTCACGGGCGAAAATCCTTCTCCACCTGGTCCGCACTTCCGTTCCGAACGCCGCGAATCCCTCATTCCTTCAGAGAATCGCCGGCCTTCGATTATGGATGCTGAGATACCACCTTCAGCACTCATGGCCCAAGATCCAGTTGTCGCTCCGGGTGGGCCATCATCACGACCTCGTGGTAGAACAAATTCCACATCACAAGGCGCCGGAGGAGCAGATACAGATGCCGTGGAGACACAGAATGAGAGAGCAGTGCAAGTACTGAACAGGGTCAAAGAGAAGCTCACAGGTTATGATTTCAAGCCTGACGAGGAGTTGACTTATATTGCTCAAGTCGATAAGCTACTCATCGAGGCGACGAAGTTGGAGAATCTTTGCCAACATTATATTGGTTGGTGTAGTTTCTGGTGAGAGATTAACGGCCGTCGCATGAGGAGATTCTGGCAGTGTGCATTCATAGATCGTTATGATGATGATGAGCGATTTCCGGGCGTTTGGGCGATACCTTGATGTGTTTGGCAAGGCATATCTTACCGGAAGGGGGTTGGTTGTAATATTTTTGTAATGTAGCATGACTCCATGATGCACTTGGGGTTTGGCGTGGGGTGATACTTAGGCAAGGTGTGATGATATTTATGGAGAATGTTTCTGAGCCATGTTAACCTGAACGTGAGAGAAATGTAATTTATTGAATGTGTCAAAAAAATTGATACAATAAGCTCTAATGTTCTAAAGCCTCTAACACAACTAGAATGTCTAGGACTTTCATCTTATAGTTCTTATATTTATCGTATCATATAGTTTGGGACGATGAGGACTAATAATATTTCAAAGCTTTTGACACACTCAGAATAATTAGTGCCCTTAACTTATAAACCTAATATTTATCTCCCAAAATCGTTTTTGTTCTACTGTACCATAATATATTGATATATAAACAATAAAGTATACAAAATATTACGAAGTTCCAAATAAAAATAGATTATATTGTGAATATTACAGGAAACCAAGCAACAATGCCCGCCAAGGCACGGTAGGCCAGTCAAAGTCACAATAATCAAACAATTTGAGTAGGGAAACATCTCATTAAAAGTGATAGCTTCTGAAGCCATTTTAGTGGAGCTATTGTAGTAGAACAAAACGTGATTCGTGGCCAGTTTTTGCCCCAGACCTCTCCTCCGCAACTTCATCTTGAATCTGCGCAATCTATCTATCCTCGAATGTATTCTCGTCCGCATCCTCGTCGAAATCTTCGACTGTCGCACTTAGGTTGTTGAAAAGCCAGTTGGCTCCCCTCTCTTCGGTGAGTCGCTCAATAGCTGCCATGCTACCCCCGTAACGTGTAACACGCGGCATTAGCATCTGGACTTTGTGGCATGCTTTTCCCTTGCAGCGGATCCACTATTTGTTTCATAGTCAGTAAGTATGCTTTCAACAAGAGAAGTCGAGAAGAAACTCGAATATAATCAGATAGGCGACTTGGGAGTCTCCTAAGCTAACATGGGTGGTAGAAAATTTAGGGCTAATATTTGTCGAAGAAAGTTCTATACTCACAGCATTGATTGCCATGCTAAGAAATATACCTGCTCTTTCCTTATCATGTTTACCCTCCATGAACAAGAACGCTCCCGTCAAGACCCGGGCGAAACGGAAGTCGTGAATTTGCTCCACCTTCATTAATTCTGTAATTGCTTTCACTAATCTAAGGGTAGTTTGGGCATCTCCTGTGGCTTTAGCCTCCATCTCATCCGTCAGTTGCTCAATCTTGATTCTGTTCATATCGCTTGCTTGCCGATCATTCTCTGGAATGCTGCACCAATTGCAGACACAGCGGAACCAGTAGACCTTCCAGAGATATTCTCTATCAATTCTATTGGTCAATTAGTACGGATATCATAGAAATTTTGGTAACTGAAAGGCCAAGCTCTCAATGTCAGAGTTAAGAATATTCATTCTACCGGATAGCTATCCAAGAGCTCAGCTCCCTACAGATTACAGAGAGCAATACAAAGAAAGGTACGACATACCGAGCCTCGGGGACGTAAGAAACTGTGATCTCCTCGCCCTTAGCAATATCTCGAGTTGCATAAATAAGTTCGAGGTTGCCATCCCAGGACTGCATGGAATTGGGGTGGCAGGAGTGGTTAATGGAAGATATAGTGGCGAATATTCCAATATAATCTTTGCTAGCAGAAAATTGATCGAGGGAAAGGGGGGTAGCGCGGGTCTTAACTTTACCCATAAATGGGGTAGAAGCTGTGACAGCTTGGTCAGTGGTCGGCGATATATCCGCATAACGGTTCCATAGTTTGTCAATCTCCGTCAATGCATAGCTGCTGCCAATCTCCTGGATCAGTCGGATCTCTCGGGGAACCGAAAAGTCCTCCTTGAGGATGTCTTTCTTCGTGATGAACAACGGTTTCTCAGCGAGAATGAGAGTTCCAGCCGGGATCGGTGTTCGTGCTACAACTAAAATATTGCAGAGTCAGCAAGCAACTTTATTGACAGAGATAGAGCTTGGAGTCGAGATGTGTCTCATAAGTAGATAGTCAAGTACACCAGTATCTTTCTAGCTCGAGAGCAAGCGTAGTCTCTAGAAACATGTAAAGAGAATGGAATAGGAGATCAAATTCCCACCGAATACTTACCACACTCCTTGCCATACACCAAGCTTTTTGTAATTAACTTTTTCATAACGAACGGCGATTCTGCCCCTAGTCTAATCGGTTCCATGATGGTTGCGGGCCTTGCCTTTGAGTAGTTGATAGAGAGAAAATTTGTTGTTGTCGCCGTCAAGGAGCTCAAGGAGATGGAATTTGTTGGAAGAAAGTAAACAGGAGTATTCGCTTGATGTAAACCAACAATATGTGTGTTTATCATCGCTTTAATATTGCCCCTAGTCCCTAGCCGTTGCGCTAGTGGGGATAAAATGGCTTCAAAAGATTAGAACTTGTGATCCTGAGGACTGTCTGAATTCTCTCAAAGACCAAAGAGTCACTTGACTAGTGCTAAATCCTCAAAGTGAGTGCTTGGAGACTATTTCTTAAAAGAAAGTCAGCAAGTAGTTTCTAGACGCAACTACGAAGCTCGAATATATACACCTGGCCATGGCGAAGATCTCCACTTCTAAAGGACTAAGCTTCTGGTCTCGAGGGTTCGAAATTCCACTACAACAGAGAGCTCAGTCTCCTTGAGAAAGCTTGAGTTGATATTGTCTCTTTCTGCTCTACTCAATGAAAGCTAGGTGCGAGATCATTTCATCCAATTATGGATCCTGATGCAGTGTTTAGGACCAAGTCAGGAGCAGTGTCACTCTCACTCCTTGGAAAGCAAAAAGGCCGAGTCTGCCCGAAATTGAATCAGCCAAAGGAGCCATACTAATGACAATACCTTCCATGGCTAAGCTATGACAGGGAGCGCTGAGTGGTTACGCTGTGAGGAAGTCTCTGAAAAGAGTTGAAGCTCGTGGCAGGGATATGAGAAGCTATAGATCACTGATCGAAGTGGACGGATATGGAAGCTCGAGCACTTATTTCAGAATAGTTTCCATAGGAAACACTCGAATGCTAGTTACTGGACATATCTTGTGGCGAGTCACAAAATGGAGAACTCTGTAAGGACAGGCCTGTCGGTTGGCTCAGGTAGAGTCATCCTTGAGATGATTCATGTTGGAAGGTTGGGTGGCTCTCTTTCATGGCAGATGGTTCTTGAAAGTTCTTGTTTATTATTACTTAGTTGTGAGAAAGCGGGGAAATATATGCCACGAAATGGAACAGACCAAGAAAGGACAGAGCGATGACACTAGCCCCAATTGGCCGGCGACTGTTGGAATAGGAAGGAATGAGAACGTTGCTGCTGTAGCTTTAGCGCTATTCACGTTCTTGAGAGTCGTCTTTCAGATGTCTGAGATGGTTTCGAAGATGCTAGGAGACGATTTTGTAAGGTAGTCTTAAACTTAGAAGGACAGCTTGCAATGGATATATGAAAGGTAACTCTAATGTCTGTTCCTCCCAATCTATTTTCAAAGGTCATGTCGAAAGTGCTTACACAAAGCATACCTCCTCCGATGCGAACTAATACTTCACAGCACTGGCTCGAGATCCACGCTTTGAGTTGATTCACATGAGGCCCTGTTGCTTTTGAAGGAAAGACTTTGAGAAAGAAGAGTTTGCCTAATTCTATGTGCAGTCTGCTTGAAAACTGGCCTATATGGGAGGTGGCCAGACGAACTTCAAGGAAATCACGCTTGATATAATATTCATACCTAGTCATTACGTTGCTGAGTCTTACCCAGCCTTGATTTTAGGGACTTTAGAATAATGTATGATTTATGAGGTAGTAGCAGTATCAAAATTGGCCCAGTATTTACATGGATTGCAAAACAAATGTCAGATTAACAGCTTGTTTGTGGTTGACTCGTAGGATTAGGCTCGCAGGACTAAAGGTCGTGATATTCTCGGTTTAAAGCATGACCAAAGATCCAAGTACAAAGCATATTGATGGTAAAACACAAATTTGGCTTTCAATTAATAGCTTCCGTGTTACAAACAAAGTTAATCAAGTTCTCAGGCGATTGGCGAACGAGAATTGAAATCTACTACAGAGCAAAGAGTCTTCAAAGCACTGGATGAAGACCTTCCTCTCCATAGCATACATAAAGTATAACCATGGTGAGAAAGAAGGCGAAAAGCGATACTGGCAATGAACGTCAAGCCCAAGCACCAGATCAGCAAGACGCCTGGGCGAATAAGCAAATCGGAAGGAGTACCTGGCAACCAGAACAACCGAGCTTTGGAAGTATCCTATAGAGAAAGAGAGATCAGTAATAGCGCCATTCTGGCATGCAACAAGCTATGGATCCTCGAAACGGGGTAAATATCCAAAAACGAAGAGTAGATCGCAGAATGTATTTGAAAAAGTTGTCAAGTGATCGATCTTCTCGTCCGTCATGATGATTTATCGATGGCAGTACCCGAGTCGATCACTGTATCTTTGTTAGTCACAATTTCCAGTTCAAAGACATGGGGAAACATTGATGAAATGAAGAGAGCGAGAAAGCGCAGTCCTCTTGCTAGAATACAGCCAGTTGATGAACGCCAAGGGTATCATCTCGTCCATGCGCCATTAAAATGCAACCTCCCTCATGTATTATGTATAATTTTTACCGCTCGTAAAGCCATTTGGGTCCAAGGCAAGCAACTGTACAGTTAGGAAGAAAGGGTGGCAAAGCTATGCTCTCTAATAGCTCGTGACGGAAGCATCGAAGCCTCTCGCCAAACATGATAATGCACCAATGATCGAACAGAAGGTAGTGGCTCCGCAAGTTGTTAAGTTCTGATAGGTCCATACAGATTTTCATGAACATGCGCAAGATGTGCACGTTGTTCTTCGAAAGTGTCATAATTTCCCGCAAGAATGCAGCCTAGGAGGCTTTGCTTTTCACGATTCGGAGAATATTGCAGTTCGGCCATGCGTTTCTGGAGTGCTTGGAAAGCTTCAGAGAAGGCTTTTCTAATTGTTTTGGTGTTGCTGGAACCGCCTGCAATATCATTATCGGGATTGTTGGGATCGACGATGCAGAATTTCTCCGCACTAGCATTCTTGGTGTACGGGAAAGATAGCTGGTTCTTGTAACACAGTCAGCAAAATGTCTTGGGGCATAGAGATTGACTTACTTTGGGGACGTATCTAGGTGGATCGAATTGAATAGCGGTTAAAGCGGTGTTGAGGTTGTTGCCATATAAATCGAAGAACTCCATGAGCAACTCGCCGAGGTGGTGTTCAGGTATCATACTGCGGGATTCAACCTGAGGCATCGATTTCAGTAGGTGGACAACAAGGCAGGTAACAGAAAATCCACCGATACCACCGTTGACAGGTTCATTCAAACCCCGCATGGCTAGAAAGTGCTTGATCAACGTTACAAGGATCGGCATAGCAGGGTACTCGGCCTTCCAGTCCTGAAAGGTCTTGTTTGCGATCAATCCAGTAGAGTTCTCGAACGAGATGTCAATCTTGAGGCCGGTAACATTGTCAACATACTTGACTAGAGGGACCCGAGCCCCGAGTACGAAGTCAAGAGAATCAGACATGACCAGTTGTTGGCGCTTCAACCATTGACCAAAAATTCGAATATCTCTTTTGTCTAGACCGAACATCTTAGGGCCACCGCTCAAATACGACTCAGACACACAGACGAGGTCCATATCCGCTGTCGGTAGATACAACCCAGCTGGGAAAGATCCAAATGTGCGGATGTCACCACCACGGTATTGCTTCCCAACTCGAATCTGAAGGTCTTCTACTAATTTGGCGCGTATGAAGTCCTCAAAAGGTCTTGGCCTGACGTACTCATAAAAGTCCTTGATTTCCTTATGAAGTCTGAAACTGTGATTAGCGTTGACCAGAAGAGTAAATATAAGGACATACCGGACACCCATATTCGCAGTGTCGAGATGATCAATATCGATCCAGGGAGTGCTAGTAGTGCCTTGCCGGGGTTGCCACTGTTGTTGAATGGTACCATTGACTGGGGGTGGCTTTCCTTTAACAGTCTTATGAAGTCTGGGTGCATCCTGCAAATCATTGCCTTTTGCAAGAGCGCGTTGAAGAGTTGGTGTATCCTTGATCTCGTCCCTGATAGTCCTCTTTCTGCTACCAAGCGTAGGGTCGGAAGTGAGATCGATGACGTTGGCAAAGTTGGAGGGTCCATCCGATACAATCTGGGCTGATTCAGGAGCTGGGACACTGTTTTGCTGTTGCTTGGTAAAACGCAAAGATTTAGGTCCGGTCGGAGCGCCCACAACGCCGTTGCCAGGTGGTTTTCCAGGAATAAAGTCATCGTCATCCTGATCATCTTCCTCATCACCAAAGTCGAAAGAAATAAAATCATCAGGAGCTGCATCACTCTTTACTATTTCTCCAGAACTTTTCTCAACACGTGCCTTTCTGATCAACTTAACAACATCTTTCTTCTTCCGATGAGACTCATCAGGGGGAGGTAGAGCAGTGTAAGGATCTGGATTGGACCATTTTGGAATGCTATCGCCATCTGCAGCCTTTCTCTCCGTTCGAGCCTGTTTCTTCTTTGGCTGATCGTCGTCTTCATTATCGTCACCCGAGATGTCCATTTCAGCTTCGTCGCTGTCCGAGAGATCTTCGACAGGCCTGTACTTAATTACACGGTCGTCGACCTCTTCCATTCCATGCATGAGCTCTGGGGTTGGGGAACGATTGACTTTCAAGAATTCTCGGTCTGAAGCTAATCTTGGAGCGCCTCTTCCTCGGTAACCGCCTCGTTGGCCACCACGTTGAGCACCATACTGGCCACTGTGCCGAGCGCCACGGTGGTTGTTGTTGCTATTGTCCCTATATCCATTACGATTGTACTGATCAAAGTCTCGCTGACGCGGAGGAGATCGGGGTCGGTACATATCATCACGACGAGATTCGATCGAGGGAGGCGCGGCTTGACGAAAGGTGAACTCGCCTTGTGGAGGACGATACGAGTCTACATAGTCGCGATCACGTTGATAAGAAGAATGCTGAGGGCCATTTCCGGGAGCGTAATCATATCGAGGAGGTGATCGTCGACCATAAGAGTTGGCATTGCCACCGAACTGATACATTGGTTGAGGGTCGCGATCGCGATCAGTACCGTAATACCGGTCACTCTGAGGAGCGCTTGGAGGGTACATATCAGAATCGAAAGACCTGGGTGGTGGTCCCGGCGGGAGGGGTGGTTGTCTTGACATCCTGTTGAGGTTAAGATCGGTGAACGTTGTGGAAATTGGATATGAGTTGATGTTGGAATATTCTGAAGAAAATTGATCGCAAAAAGAGTGGCGCACGTTTTCGAGCTAGCGTTATCGCACGTGACAAGGCTGAAAATGGAATCGAGTTGAGGTGATTTCTAAAAGCTGGTGAATTAACAAGCAGTATCTCAGGTATAAGAAGGTCTAAACTTTATATAGTGATAGAATGGAACTTCTGCTACTACCGTGCTTTGTCTATTTACTGTGAAGAGATAATGATTTCTAGAAGTTAAACAGGGCAAGGCTGAATACGAGTATTCTTCAGCAGCATGTGATTGCTTCCGGACCGAGCATGGATTGCGTACCTTTCCATTCCTTGATAATTGTCATCCCAAAATGCTATACGCTCCTTGTACTATCAAACAGATATTTTTATAGATTACCTCAACTCATCCTTCTGACCTCTCTCTATTAATTTATTGTGAAATGAAATGAATCGGCGCAGCTTATGAGAGCCAATCTTGCGCGGTATCGCGATCGCAAAGAAAGCCTGTTTGCCTTGGCGGCAATGACGTTGTAAATGGCTGCATTTGTACGTTCCTGCACAACATAATGAACGGAAAACACTAACTAAGCCTTCTAAAGGACATACCTTGGTTGGATTTAATGTCGAATACTCCGAATTCAAGAAGAGACGACGATGGAGCGTCGCTGGCTAGCAGTGACCCGAACCCTCCAACCGTAGCATCTTTCTCGCCGGTCACTCTATCTCATGGTACATCGGCGAACAAACAACGGTCTACGATCCTAGTCCATCAGAAGTCACCGTTGTTGATAGCGACTCCCCCTCAAATTACCAGGGCACTGGCATATTCGCATCCATTCCTGTTACCCCTCAATAAATTTGTGGGGTTATTAACATGGACGAGCGGGGATCCTTGGGAGAGCTTCCTGCTCGTGGCTAGCTTTTGGGGGATAGTGTTGTATGGGGATGCTGTTATGAGATATGCTGGGCCGGTGGTGATTGTTATGGCGTTAATTTTGGGCATGTATTCGAGGAGATATTCTCCTCTTTCATCCACCGGATGGACTGGAGAGAAACAGAAGAAGGGCCACAAGAAAGTCGACTCCGAAGTCACAAATACGAAACATCAGAAGACCCTAGATGAGATTGTAGAGACGTTGAAGATTTTTACATCAAGGTGCAACGTCCTCCTTGATCCCCTCCTGGAACTCACGGACTTTCTCTCTACACAACGGACCGCAACCTCCGCTACTACAAGACCTGCACTCACTACTCTCCTAATTAGAATACTTCTCGTCACACCACTCTGGGTCGTCTTGACACTTCGCCCATTTCAAATCATCACAACTAAACGTTTAGTCCTGGTTGGCGGAACCTTGTTTTTGACATGGCATTCCAGGCCGAATAGAGTATCGAGAGCCATACTATGGAGATCCTCTCTTGTTCGCAGGATATGCGCCATAGTCACTGGTCTTCACTTTACAGACACCTTAGTCCCACCACGGAAATCGGACACTGATGGCCCGCCACTACCTCCTCGAAAAGGGTCAACAATCCACGATGAAGCTTTGTCTGCAGCCACGGCTGCCGCGAAAAGAAGACCAGATGCACCAGGAGTGCGATTTACTTTTATTTTGTATGAAAATCAGCGGAGATGGGTAGGGTTAGGCTGGACAACCTCGTTATTTGCGTACGAACGAGCAGCTTGGACTGATGAGCATTTGAACCCCGCACCAACCAAGGAAGAATTCGAATTACCTGATGTGGAAGGTGGAGGAGCTCGATGGAGATGGGCTGAGGGGTCTCAATGGCTGGTCGAAGGGGCTGGTGAATTTGAGGAAGGCGGAAAGAAGGCCAAACCTGAAGCTACTGATGGAGGACAAGGTTGGATTTACTACGATAATAAGGTATGTTGTTACGGTATAATAAAGCTGGCTTGTATCTCTGACAGCTTCGTAGTGGAAAGAGGGGCGTCGAGGCGTGGATGGTTGGGGCCGCTATACGAGACGAAGAAAATGGTACAGAGATGCAGAACTGGTTGAAATTACACCTAGTACTGAAGTGACTCCGTCACCAACCCCTACCCGTAACACCACTCCAGAAGAGATACGCAGTCCCGTCACATCGCAATCAGACCTCCCACCAGAATATGCTGAAAGCATTAAAAGTACAAGTACAAAAAGCTCCGGTTTCAGGCCAGGAAGCGTGAAAAGGAGCCGGACGAGTAGCTTGAGCCTTGCAAGCGATGATGATCGACCTCATACTGCACGAGAAGCAGATTGGGGAATTGGTGATGATGCACGCATGGGATTGGAGTAATTTGCTCATACGATAGTGTTTTTTTTTTTTTAGCGTATGCCACCACCTTTTGACAACTGACTCTAGTCAAATAATTCTTCTGTGATTTTTGTTT
>Ga0182030_10011113_pt1 | contig 18190 bp, 12 predicted proteins | sample 812S3MmetaG_FD_121299 | JGI IMG/M metagenome (GOLD analysis project Ga0182030, IMG submission 121299) | Permafrost microbial communities from Stordalen Mire, Sweden - 812S3M metaG (Illumina Assembly) | ecosystem: Environmental > Terrestrial > Soil > Wetlands > Permafrost | place: Sweden...
AAAAAGCACGGGCGAGCGGGGCGCGAAGGTTGACATCGGAAAAAGGAGTGACTACCCATGGCCCTCGGTGTTTTGAATAATCTTTCAGCGATCTACGCAGAGAACAATCTCAATAACACGAACAGCAGTTTGCAGACAGTTCTGCAGCAGTTGTCGTCCGGTTCGAAGATCAACTCCGGTGCGGACGATGCCGCTGGGCTTTCGCTGGTGAACGGCCTGGCAGCCAACTCCGCCGCCCTGACCCAGTCGGCCACCAATGCTTCGGAAGGTGTGGGGCTGCTCCAGGTGGCCGATGGTGCGCTGTCGCAGGTGACGAGCTTGCTGGATCGTGCGATCACGTTGGCGACTGAAGCCTCGAACGGGACCCTGAATACGGCCCAGGACGGCGCCGCGAATCAGGAGTACCAGTCGATCATGGCCGAGATCAACAACATTGGCTCGACGACCACTTACAACCAGCAAGCCGTCTTCTCGGGCGTCACTACAGCCATCTACACCGGGGACTCCTCGACGGAGGGTTCTTCGGTCGACGACCTGAACATTCGCACCCTCTCGTCCTCCAGCGTCGGAGACACAGCGGGCGTGATGTCGTACAGCAGCGGTGCGGACAACGTCTTCATCGATCTGTCGAACGGCGGCCACAACGCCGCGGTAAGCGACAGCCTGGACGCCAGCGGCGCGACAACCGTCAACGTCACCTACATGACGAAGGGAGCGGGCGGGGCGGCGACGGCGGCCACGGCGCCCATCAGTGTGGGCGCCGGTACCAGCTATCAGAACAACGTTCAAGGGCTGATCAGCGCCATCAACAACGCAGGCCTGGGCCTGACTGCAACCTTTGGCACTGCCGCAGAGGCGGGCGCCGCCGCTGCGGCAACGGCGTCGGCTGCCAACAATGGCGGAGGCAGCGAGACCGATACCGGCATCATCATTTCGTCGGCTGGAATCGGCGCCGGCACCAATGGCGCCGGTGTGGTGGGCGCTCTGTCTCTGGTTCCGGGAGATACGCTGGGCGGCACGCTCAGCATCGTCGGCTCCGACGGCGCCAACCATAACATCCCTCTGGGAACGGCAAATTCCACCGACACTCTGAAGAACCTAGAGGCGACGATCAACTCAGCAGGTTATGGGGTTACGGCTACGCTCAACCAGGCCGAAACGCAACTGACTTTCACTACGGTCGACCCCAAAGTGACCATCACTGCCTCCAACCTGACACAAAACAGCTCATCGGCACCATCGACGATTACCGTTGGCGGATCCGGGCTGGGCTCTCTGACGGTCGGCGCGGCAGGCGATACTCTGACGGGCATCCTTGATATCCAGGAGGGGGTGGATGGGGAAAACACCGTATCGCAGCTCAACCTCGCCGGGCAGACGCTTTCACAGCTCCAGAACACAATCGATTCCGGCGGTTATGGGATTGACGCCAACCTCACAAATAACGGCACTGTGCTTACCCTTTCCAAGGCAGCAGCGGGTGATCTGGGCACGGCGGCCATCTCGGTCGCCAACGGGTCCAGCATTACTGACGTGGCAACTCCAACTGTCATCGTCGGCGGCACCCTAGGCTCTCTTTCAGTGGCCTCGGCCGGCGATACGCTCGGCGCCGGCACTTTGACTATCAAGTCTGGCATTACCGGTGTCACCAGCACACTCACGTTGGGGAGCAACGCAGCCGGCACCGACACACTTGCCAACCTTGCAAACACGATTACAAATGGGGGCTATGGAATCACGGCTACAGTCGACCCAACAGGCACAGTGCTGACATTTACGCAGACAAGCGGGACTGACACGGCCGGAATCACCGGTTCGGGCATCGATAACACCTATACGCAATCACCCATAAGCCTGGTTACCGGTCAGACTTTGGGATCGATCACGCTGAACGGCGCCAATGACACGCTCTCGACGGGCGCACCGGGACAAGGCATCGTTCTCACCGGAAATGCCACCGGTGTACTTGGCACGCTCACTGTGGTCAACTCGACTTCGTCGGCCGCCGCAGATGCCGAGCAACTTAGCGGAACATTGAACCTCACCGACTCCACCGGTGCGGCGCGTACCATCAATCTGGCCACTGCCGGCGCTGGCGCTACGCCTTTGACTCTGGCCACGTTGGCCACGTACCTGACCACCGGCGCCGGCTCGGGCTGGGGGATCACGGCGACCTACAATGCGAGTGCCCCCGGCACATTCGACACGGCCAATATTGTCTTTTCGTCGGCAAGCGCCAATGCGGCCGTAGTTGCTTCACCGGGATTGTCGTCCGCCAGTGCCGGCAATGTTTCCGTAATTGCCTCCAATGTAGCCACCACTACTCTCGACCTCGGCTCGGGGCCGATGACACTTGCGGGGTTGAAAGCTGAGGTGAACGCGGACACGCCGGACTACGGGATCACGGCAGCCATCAGCGGAGACACACTGACCTTTACCCAGACCTCGGGAGCCGGCGTGGCTACGGTTGGCGAGACCGGTGTGGGAACCGACACCACTCCCGCGCATAACACGACCGCGAGCATAGCGGTCACTTCCAACGAGACATTGGGCTCTCTGTCCGTCAACAGCGCCAGCGATTTGCTGACCGGCACCATCCACTACACGCCTGCCACGGTTGCCGGTGTGGCCACCAGCTATAACCTCACAGGCAGCGGCGAGACACTCGCCCAGATTGCGGCCGATTTCAACAGTTCCACCGGCGCAGCGGGAAGTGCAGCGAACATCGTCGCCACACTCAGCCCGGACGGTAAATCATTGGTATTTACGGAGTCAGCTTCGGCTCCATCCAATGCCGTCACGCCCTCCGTCTCCACCCCCGTGGCTCTCGCAGACGATCCAGCCGTCACTCCGGGCAGCACGCTTGGATCGCTTTCGGCCAACAACGCCGACGACACGCTCACTGGATCTTTCACAATTCAGGAAGGCGTGGACGGCAAGAGTTCCTCCACGACCCTCGACTTCACGAACCAAACGCTGGCCCAGATCGAGCAGACAATCAACACCGGCGGCTATGGCATTACTGCAACTCCCAATCCGACGGGAAACGGGCTCGTCGCGGGCACCCTGCTTACGTTTACACAAAACAGCAATGACGCCGGAGCGGCCAGCATCACCAACAATGGAGTCATCACCGACACCGCTCCCGCAGTGACCAATAATGCCGTCAATGTCACCAACCCCGCGGGAGGGAATATTGGGACTCTGACAGCCGTCACGAGCGGCGACATGCTCACCGGCTCCCTCAGCATTGTGAGCGGTTCCGGAGTCCCGTCCACCTATAATTTCACCGGCCAAACACTTGCAGAGATTGCCCAGTCGTTCAACCAGCCGCCAGACGAACAGAACGACAACACCGGAATTACCGCTGCGCTCGACCCAACCGGCACGATCCTTACGTTTACGGAGACAGGGGGAGATGCCGGCACCCCAAGCATTAGCGGCGTGGGGATCAAGGACGTTACCCCTGCTTCGTCAGCGAATCAGGAGGTCAACACTGGGACGATTCTGAACACTTTGACGGTCGCCAACTCCAGCGATACGCTGAGCGGATTCATCAATGTTGTCGAGGGTGTTGACACCAATGCAACTCCGGCCACCCTTAACCTTCACGGACAAACCCTAGCCCAGATCAAGGCAGATTTCGACACAGCAACCGGCAACTATAACTGGTCCACTTACGGGATCACGGCCAGCATCAACAACGACACTCTAACCCTTTCGCAGACGCTCGGAGACCTGGGCACGGCGAATGTTACAAAAAACGGACTTATCGCCGATCAGATCCAATCCACCTCGGGAAACCAAACCCTGACCGGCCCCACCATGTTGAACACCCTGTCAGCTAGCGGCGCCAGCGATCCGCTGAGTGGGACACTCACTATTCAGGAGGGCACAGACGCAAAGGCCACTACTTCCACCTATAACCTTGCGGGGCAAACGATCGACGAAATTGTGGCGGCTTTCACGACGGGGGCCGAAGCAAACCTCGGAATCACCGCTACAGAAAATGTGGCCAAAACTCAGGTGACGTTTTCGCAAACGCCCGGAGACCTCGGCACCGCGAAAGTCACGACCTCGGGAACCATCCTCGATGGAACCGCTTTGAATGCGACTCCGATATCGGTTGCCGCTGGGACGATGCTGGACACGCTCTCGGTGAACGACAGCGCCGATCTGCTCGGTGGCACGTTGAACCTGACCTCGGGATTTGGCGGCGTCAACGCGCTTCCCCTCGGCACTGGGGGCACGACCGACACCCTGGCCGACCTGGCGGCTGACTTCACCACCGGCGCCGAGAAGAATCTGGGCATCGCGGCGAATCTGAACCCAGCAGGAACTGAAATAACGTTCACGCAGTCGGGTGGCGGGTTTCCCGCAGCTGTCGACGGCACATCGATCACCGATTCGGAAGGAATCAACATCACCCCGAGCACAAGTCTCGGCAATCTGACGGTCTCGACCGCCAACGATACGCTCAGCGGAGCCCTCACCGGCGTGGAGGGCAACGGCACAACTCCTTACACAATCAACCTGGGCATTGGCGGCTCTACCGACACTCTCCAGGATCTGCTACATACGATCAACGTTACCGATGCCGCCTACGGGATCACGGCTACCCTCAACCCGGCCGGCACCTCCCTGTCGTTTTCGGCAACAAATGGAGACAGCGGCACGCCGACCCTGGGCAACGAGGGGACCCTTACCGACACCACGCCTGCTCTTCAAACTCCGATCAGCCTGACGAACACGCCCACCAGCGGATCGGTGGACTCGACCACATTAGGATCGCTCTCGATCTTGAGCACGGACACTCTCAGCGGCAGCATTACGATCGGGAATAACACCATCGACATCGGCTCGACCAACAACTCGGCGGCCCTGCTGACGGCGGCGATCAACAAAGGCGATTACGGGGTGACTGCATCGTACAACGCAGGCCCCGGCTCCATGACGTTTGTATCACCGAATTCCTCGCTTTCGGTCAACACAGGCAATCTCGATGCAACCGTTCTCAATGGCTCAGTAGCTACCGGCGTCGGAGGCTTGACCGGAGCGGTCTCTACGTCCTCCAGCTACTACAGCATCGGAATCTCCGGCAACATCGCGGACACCAGCGCAGCAGTGACCGTAGGCAATAACACGACGTACGGCGGTACGGCGAACGTGGGCATCACGGCCGACTCGAACGGTGCAGGCGGAATAGCCACAATGGGCTACTCTGACTCTGCCGGTCAATCGCTCAGCGGTACGGACCTGCTGAACCAGACCGATGCCGAGAGCGCCCTCAACGAACTCAACGTGGCCATCACCGACGCGGCAGCGCAGGACGGATACATCGGAGCGCAGATCAATACGCTCAACTCGATCAGCCAGGTGATGAGCACCCAGCAGGAGAATGTGCTCTCGGCGCAGAACGCGTTCCAGGCCACCGATTACGCCTCTGCCACTTCGAATATGTCGAAGTACGAAATTCTTTCGCAGACCGGCATCGCTGCACTCGCGCAGGCCAACAGCGTGCAGCAGGAAGTGACCAAGCTTTTGCAGTAGGATTTTTCGAGTAACCAAGTTTTCAGCAGGATTGCAGGTTTTTCAAGAAAACCCAGGGACAGGGCGGCGGCAAGGATATTCCTTGCCGCCCATTTTCTTTGGTGTAGGCACCTCGCATCATTCCGTGGGGCTGTCACGCACTCTCTCAAACGAAATAAGCACGCTGCGCCGGTTTATCTAGCCCTTGGGTCGAAAGGGGCCGCGTTTTCCACATTCAGCCGGGGTAATATCTTGCTCATGCCCACGATTATGGTGCAAATCGTCCGGAAGAATACAGCTGCGGGAGCTGCCGACACGTTGGTTCTTGCCGACCCGATGGACAGCTCAAATAATAGAATGTGGTCTGAAATCCGACACAAGGAAGGCCCAGCGCCGCTACTTAGAAGCCTGCTGCACATTTCGGAAAGTGAACTCCGTAAGATTGTTGCCAGCTTGGAAGGGTACGACTCGAAATTCGCAGGCTTTATTCCTGTAAGCGACGCGACTTTCAAAGAAATACTTGGCTGATTCGAGCTTCGTGTATCGTGAGGGTGCGCTGGTCCTAATGCTATGGCTGCATTCGCGATCTGAGGCTCTCTACAAGTCGCTCAACTGACTTTACAACTTCCTTCCGTTGATTGGCGGGAAGCCGTGCAAATCCGCATGCATCGCTTCTAGACCAAAGCTGTTGCTTTGAAGCAGCGTCGTAGATCACAAGAGCGAAATCGGCACCGGCAGAATCCGCATTGTAGGTCTGAACTGTGTTGGAGGAAGGGTTGAATACACCGTAGGAAGTGGAACCGCTGGAATAAGGACGATACTGAAGTTCGATTACTACATCTGCCGCGGTCGGGGAGTCAGCAAGCTCAAAACGTCCCCAGCTTTTCAGCTCTGCGTACAGAGTATCAAATGCTAATTGGTTTCCGTTTTTCGTAAAATATTGAGAAGTAGTTTGACCGTCCAGGATATACGCCTTCTTCGCGTGAGAAATCGAAGATGGAAGTGGTGCTGGGGGAATGCTCTTGGCGGTTTTCCTCGATTGAGCACAGGACGGGGCTGGCTGAGAAATAAGGGCGGAGGCGAGCAAAAACCCAAACAAGAGTGGTGACTTTTTCATCGTGGGTTCCTTGCTAAGCATTGTGGTTTATCAGCAATAGCGAGTCAAGAATAGAAAAAGCCAACCTGGATACGCGTCGCAGAGCTTTCTTGGTCATTTCGGCAGTTCCTGCGTTCCCGTCACCGTAAACTCCACTTCCGCCTTTGCCTGTGTTTCCTCGGGCTGTGCACCACCCAAACTCAGCGTGTACTTGCCCGGCAGAATCGACCGGTTGCCCCTATCATCCACGCTCGAAAGCGATCGCGGATCAATCTCCAGCGTCACTTCCTTGCTCGCCCCGGCGGCAATGGTCACGCGCTTGAATCCAACCAGCGAATGAATCGGCCCGTCGGCTTGCGGTGTCTTCAAATATGCCTCGACTACTTCGTCGCCACCCACGATGCTGCTGTTTGTTACCGCGACCGTTGCAGTCAGAGGCTCGCCTGCCTTCAGCGTCTCCGCCGACAATTTCACAGCACCGTATTTGAATGTCGAATAGCTGAGCCCGAATCCGAATCCCCACAACGGCTTTCCAGTGAAATAGCGGTAGGTCCGGCCCTTCAACGTGTAGTCGGTGAACGCCGGCAACCCCTCCAGTCCGGCATAGAACGTGACTGGCAGCCGCCCTGCGGGATTATTCAGCCCGGCGAGCGTGCGCGCGATTGCCGGGCCGCCGTCGACACCCGGATACCATGCCTCAAGAATCGCCGCGGCGTGTTCGTTCGCCCAGTTCAGTGCCACCGCGCTTCCGCTTTGCAACACAACCACGAGCGGCTTGCCGGTCGCGGCCAGCGCTTCCAGCAATTTCTGTTGCGGTGCTGGCAAATCGAGGCTCGTACGGTCTCCGCCGTCGAATCCGTCGATCTTGATGGACATCTCTTCGCCCTCAAGCTGGGGCGACAAGCCGACGAACGCCACAACTACATCGGATTCCTTAGCGCGTGCCACGGCCTCATCGATCTGTGCCTGTGCGGGCGCTTCCCATTTTAGTGTGACGCCGCCGCCCGCGCGATCGCCGGAGTGCGAATACTCCAACACAAAATTATGCGCATTGGTATCTGTGAAATCCATCGGAATCGACGGCACCCTGGGGAAAGCCATCACCGGCGGCGCAGTCGGCGAGGCGCCCGGAGCCGCCTTGAAGTTGCCCATCGCGGAGAGATCGTGCCCCGCGCGCAGGCTTCCCTCGCTGGCGACCTTTCCATCGATGAGCAATCGATAGCTTTCTTTCGGCGAATAAGGGAAACTGTCCCCCGACTCGAGCGTGAATACATAATGCCCCGCAGCCGGAACGGTCAGCGTGCCACTCCAGCGCACCGAGTAGTCGGGGGTTTCAATCTCCGGCGCCGGCTTCACATTCTCCCAATCGGCCTGCACCATCGGTTCTCTGCTCACCGCAACCGGGCGGCCCGTCCAATCGGGAGTTGCAAAGAACTCCGTCTTCAACCCTGTCTTGAGCCCAAACGCTGTGCGAGGCACAGGCACGCCGACGCCGGCAGCCAACGTGGAGCCCTGCGCGTATTCAACCTTGACGCCCTGTTCGGTCAGAAGGCCATCGAGCGGCGTCACTGGCTTCACTGGAGTACCAACATAATTCCCCAAAATCGAAGGCAGCAGGTCCGCTGTCGGTCCAATCACTGCGATGTGCTGCCGCATGCCTTTCAATGGCAAAATGCCATTGTTCTTCAGCAGGACAATGCTCTCCTCGGCGGCTTTGAGCGCGTTCGATCGATGCGCAGGCGAAGCTGCATCGGAAAACGGAATCTTGTCGAATGAATTCGATCCTTGCGGATCGAACAGCCCCAATTGCATGCGCGCCGTGTAGAGCCGCTCGGCCGCTTGCGTTACCAGCGCTTCGGAAACCAGCCCCTGGTGTACCGCATCGGTCAGGGAATTGAAACCCGGCGTCCAGATGCTGCACGACAGATCGGCGCCTGCTTCAAGGGACAGCGCCGCTGCATGCGTAATGTCGGTGGTCTTCTTGTGTCCTTGATAAACATCTACGATCGCGCCGCAGTCCGATACCACGAATCCCTTAAATCCCCACGCATCGCGCAGATACTCCTTCAACAGCATCTTGTTCGTGCAGGCAGGCCACTCGTCAATCGAGTTATACGCGCACATCACCGACTGCACATGGCCCTCGGTCACCGTCGCGCGAAACGCAGGCAGATACGTCTCCTCAAGATCGCGCTCGCTCGGATCGACGTTGAAGCCGTGGCGCAGGGTCTCCGGCCCTGAGTGCACCGCAAAATGTTTGCTAGTTGCCACGGCGCGCAGATGATTCAGGTCGGGCCCCTGCACACCTGAAATAAATGCAACACCCATGCGCGAAGTCAAGAATGGATCTTCGCCGTAAGTCTCCTGGCCGCGCCCCCAGCGCGGATCACGAAAGATGTTGATGTTCGGCGACCAGAACGTCAGTCCATAAAAGATGCGGTGATTGTCCTCACGCTGCGCCTGGTTATACTTTGCCCGCGCTTCGTCGGAGATCACGTTGCCCATGCTCTGAACGATGCCCGGGTCCCACGTCGCTGCCATGCCGATGGCCTGCGGAAACACCGTGGCGTAGCCCGCGCGCGCGATCCCATGCAGAGCCTCGTTCCACGTCTGATAGTCCGGAATGCCCAGCCGCGGAATTGCTGTTGCCCAGTCTTCCAACTGATTCACTTTTTCATCAAGAGTCATGCGGCCAACCAGGTTATGCGCACGCTCTTGCGGTGAAAGATGTGTATCGAGGTAAGCAGGCTCCTGGGCCGAAGCCAAGGCGGCGAAGAATGCAAACACAACCGGCAACAAAAATAAACGGCAGCGAAGCGTCACGGAATCGTTCCTCCTGAGTCTTGACCTCCTCGCCGGTGAACGCCCGCACCGCGAAAAAAATCGCGGCGCGCAGTCCAATGACCCATAGAAAGGCAAGCCCGCAGAAACTCTACAGGGCCGAGGCCATTCTTGGCTAGCTTTATCGCTTTACTAGAGGAAAAATCGGGCCAATCGAAAAGATCTTAGTTCCTCGGCTTGATCGCGTAGGTCAGGCCCATAATGAATTGAAATGAATTTCGCTTCGTGGGCGGCAGAGAGGTCGGCGGATTGTTCAAGTACGAGTCATTCGTTCCCAGTGAAAAACTCAGGTTCTTATAAGTCGGAAACGCAAAGGTGTCGACCTCATTTGCCGAATACGCGCGCGGGATGTTGTATGCCGGAATGAACGCCAGGCTTTGCGTATACGTCAGCATTTTCGTGTGCAGGATATACGTCGCCGCAAAGGTTGAGCCGATCAAATCCGTTTCGGTCTCGGCCGTGCCGCTGATGAATTGCTGTCTTTCATATTGAACCGTCCCCTTCAAATCGCCTTCCTGCTTCGGCGTCTTCAGAACGGTCCAACCGAGCCCGCCGCCATAGATTTGTTGCAGGTCCAGATCCTGTGCGAAGTTGTGATCGAATGCTGTCTGCAACAGAGCAAAAAACCGTGGCGCTAGATACTCATCGCGCTCCGCGTCCGCATGGTAGATCGCGGTCTTTGTCGTGGCCGCAGGCACAAACGTCGGCGTTGTTGCCGGCGGAACGGGCGGCACGGTGTATCCAGGCTCCGTGATCTTTCCAAATGACCCCGTGAAGTCCACGGAAGTCCGGTTGCGCGGATTCAGCCAGCTCGCCATTGGAATCGCGCGCACCAGCCCCAGCCCTCCCGACACCGTGTACTGATTCTCAGTCGCGGCCACCAGCGTTGCCCCGGCTGTCGCAGCACCGTTCCAGCCCGCAAAGAAACTCGGCTCGTGATGAAGCTCTTTTTGGAGCGTCGCTTCATTCATAATGTAGAGCGCATTTTTCACAGGAATCGGCGCGGGCGCGGCACCGGTTTCCTGCTGCAAAGTTACAGTCTGATTCGCCACTTCAAGCGTTCCAGTCGGAATCGCCTCCGCACTATTCCGCCCATGCGGCTTCAGGTTCTTTTCGAGCACGGCGAACTTCTCGGTCGTGTGCAGCTCCTTCACTTTGTTCCAGCTGATGGAAACATCGCCCAGCGGATCGCTATGAAAGATGAGCTTTCCTTGGATGGAGCTGACGAATTTGCCATGAAGCGTGTCGCCATTGCTCAACACCAGCACATCGGGATCGGGTTTCGGGGTTGGCTTGGCTTGTGCATTGCATGCAAGTGTCGCGCCCGCTGCAATAGTCAACAGCCAAACGCACGTAGCCATACGAAAAGGATTTTGCGACAAGAAAAATTGCAGGGTCATGGGGGAGATGATCCTTATCTTGAGAATTAGATGCATCCGAGGACCGCGCAAAGCGATCAATCTCGTGAAGCCTTCAAAGATGGTAACAAGACACGCCTCGCACACGTGAGCCGCCGGAAGTTTGCAGCGCCCAGGCACAGTCTGTAGGATGATGTGGATTTCCAGGGTTACAGTTCTCCAGGATTGCAGTTCAGAGGGCTCAGAACAATGCGACCGAATCTCAACCTGATCAAGGCCACTCTCACGGGAGCACTTGGCGGCCTGCTTTTTGGTTTTGACACTGTCGTGATCTCGGGCATCATCGACGCGGTCGTGCGCCTTTACCACCTCAGTGATTACGGCAAAGGCTGGACTGTCGCGATCGCACTCATCGGCACTGTGGTCGGGTCGTTTGGCGCAGGCGTCGTGGGCAACAAGCTGGGCGGCCGCGAAACCCTCCGCCTCACCGCCATCCTTTACGTGATCTCGGCCATCGGCAGCGCGCTCGCATGGAACTGGCCGGCGCTGATGGTCTTTCGCTTCATCGGCGGCCTCGGCATCGGCGCGTCGTCGGTGCTCGGTCCGGTTTACATTGCCGAGCTGGCACCAGCCAAATGGCGCGGCCGTTTGGTTGGAGCATTTCAGTTCAACGTAGTCTTCGGCATCCTCGTCGCTTATACGTCCAACTACCTCATCCGCCTTCTGCACCTGGGCGCAGCGGAATGGCGCTGGCAGGTAGGCGTCGCCGCATTTCCAGCCGCCATTTTCCTGGCTCTCTTGTTTGGCATTCCGCGCAGCCCGCGCTGGTCCGCTTCGCGCGATCGCATTGACGAAGCTCTCGCCGTGCTCAAGCTGATGGGCGAACAAAATCCAGAGGGTGAGTTGGCCGACATCCGCGCCGCGCTGGCCGAGGAGCATGCGACTGCGCGCGAGCCCGTCTTTCGCTGGAAATATCGCTATCCCCTCTTCCTCGCCATCTCGATCGGCGCATTTAATCAACTCGCGGGCATCAACGCGATCCTCTACTATCTCAACGACATTTTCGCCGCCGCCGGCTTCAGCCAGCTTTCGGGCGATCAGCAGGCCATTGCCATCGGTCTTACGAATCTCATTTTCACAATCGTCGGCATGAGCGTCATCGACAAGCTCGGCCGCAAGACGCTGCTGCTCATCGGCGCCGCAGGTACTGCAAGCTGTCTCGCTGGGGTCGCGTGGATTTTTTCTACGAACTCGCATCAGGGCATGCTGGTCTGGTTGCTGATTGTCTACATCGGATTCTTTGCGCTCTCGCAGGGTGCGGTCATCTGGGTCTACATCGGCGAAGTCTTCCCCAATCATGTGCGCTCGAAAGGCCAGGGCGTGGGCAACGCCAGCCACTGGACGATGAACACGATCATCGCGCTCACATTTCCCGTGGTCGCCTCAAGCATCGGCCGCGGCGCGCCATTCATCTTTTTCGCGGTCATGACGGCGATCCAGTTCTTCACGGTGTTCTTCACCTATCCCGAGACCAAGGGCCAAACGCTGGAGCAGCTGCAGCGCAAACTTGTGCCTGCGGAATAGCCTCTGGATCAAGGTGAAAGTCGAATCGGGGCGCTCGGCGCATGGTGAATGGCACCCGCTGATACGTGACGCCGGTCACCAGCGCAACCTCCCGCCTCGGCAAAAATGTACTTTGTGGCGCGAACAGGCCACAGGCCGAATCAGGTCACAAACGAATCACCCTCGGAGCTAAAGATGTCGGAGCAGACGGTGCCGATTGTCGAGCAGGGCAGGGAAGTTGTGCAAGCTGCGACCGAAATGTCGTGTGCTCAACAGCATGAACTCTCGCCCTCAGCGGCAGCCCGCTCTCCTGAAGCCGATCTGCTGCGCGCTGAAATCATCGCCGTCGGCCGAAAGCTCTGGGAACGCAGTTACGTCGACGGCAATGGCGGCAATATCAGCGTGCGCCTCGGTCCGCACTCAGTGCTTTGCACGCCGACCCTGATCAGCAAGCGGGATATACAACCTTCCGACATCTGCCTCTGCGACCTCGATGGAAACATGCTGGCCGGCAACGGACCGCGTACCAGCGAACTCCTGTTGCACCTCGAAATCTACAAAGCCAACCCGCGTGCCCGCGCGGTCGTCCACTGCCACCCGCCACACGCTACCGCCTTTGCCCTCACTGGCACCGCACCGCCCATCGGCCTTATCCCCGAGTATGAAATCTTCATAGGCCCTGCAGCCGTCGCTCGCTACGAAACTCCAGGAACCCAGGCCTTCGCCGAGACCGTTCTTCCATTTATCCAGGATCACAACACCATCCTGCTTTCCAATCACGGCATCGTCTGCTGGGCTGACACAGTGACGCACGCCGAGTGGCTCGTTGAGATCTTCGAGAACTACTGCAAGACCTATCTCATTGCGCAGCAGATCGGCAAACCCCTCGCCTTCCTTCCCGACGATAAGATTCAGGAAATCCTCGCTCTCAAGCGCCGCATGGGGCTTCCGGATGCCCGCATGGCACAGCCTGAAGGCCACGAGTAACCGGCGGATCACGGCTCATGCAAGGCAAAACCAAACATCGTGCTATACTTAGGTTGCGCTCAGTGATTTGGTCGTGAGCGGCGGATTGCCCCTCTCAAGGCAATTCAGCCTGGCACAGATTTCCCCAAGCCCCTACAGCGTAGCCACTTCAGTCTCCCTGCTCCGGGTGTTTTTTCCCTTAGCAAGTGGAGTGTGGTGCCGTCCGGCAGTGAGCCGATCGGCAAGCAAGTAGCGTGCGGCAGTTCCGGGCTGCGGTCGTTCTCCCCTTGAATGTCCGTTGGTCAGTCCCAGGGACGTATTTGGTTCTCCCTTACGCATATATCGATAGTCAGGCTCGCGCGTATTTTTTGTGCGCGTCTCAAGTCCGGTTCCGTTTGCAGGCCTCAAGGAAAACAGAGGCTCCGGAACCCTACAGGAAACGATTTAATTTTGGACACTCAGTTTTCGCAGTTTTCTCTTTCAGCCGCACTTCAGGCGCGGCTTGACGCCAACAAGTTTGTAATCCCTACTCCGGTGCAGGCCGCCGCAATTCCGCCGGCTCTCGAAGGCCGCGACGTGCTGGCCACCGCGCAGACAGGCACCGGCAAGACCCTCAGCTTCCTGCTCCCCATTGTGGAGATGCTGCAAAAAACTCCCGAGCGGAACGCCGCTCAGGCGCTGATCCTTCTGCCCACGCGCGAGCTGGCCATGCAGGTCGAGGCGGCGTTCAAGGCCATTCGCTCGCATCACCTCCAAACCGCGGCTCTGGTGGTCGGCGGCATGCAGGAGCGTCCGCAACTCGACGCCATTCGCCGTGGAGCGCGCCTCATCGTCGCCACGCCGGGCCGGCTCGAGGACTTTCTCAAGCGCCGTCTGGTCCGCCTCGATCAGGTCAAGATCCTCGTTCTCGACGAAGTGGATCGCATGCTCGATATGGGCTTTCAGCCAGCCATCGCCCGCATCGCGGCCACGTTGCCGGCCGATCGCCAAACCCTCTGCTACTCCGCCACGCTCGAAGGAGCGGTCAAGGAAGTCGCGCGCAAATATCTCAAGAACCCAGCGCGCATTGAGATCGGCTCAGTTCTCAAGCCCGCGGAAAATGTGGAGCTACGCACCTTTGAAGTGGAGCAGAACAACAAGCAGGAACTCCTCGAGCACCTGCTCGGCGCTGAACAAGGCAGCTTTCTGGTCTTCGTCCGCACCAAGCACGGCGCGGATCGCGTAGCTCGGAAACTCTCTCGTTCTGGATGGTCGGCCACGCAGATACACGGTGACCGTTCGCAGGCGCAGCGGAACTCCGCGCTCCGCAGCTTTAAAGAGGGTCACCATCGCGTGCTGGTTGCCACCGACGTGGCCGCCCGCGGCATCGACGTGGCCAATGTTGCCCACGTGGTCAACTTCGACCTTCCAAAGGTTGCCGAAGACTTCGTCCATCGCATCGGGCGCACCGGTCGCGCCTCGGCGCATGGAGTAGCCTCCACCTTCGCCGTCGCCGCAGAACGCGGCGAGCTGCGCAAAATTGAGCGCACCCTGTCGATCCAGATGAAGCGCTTCCGGGTCCACTCGATGAAAGAAAACGCACCGTTGAAAGAAAACGCAGCCTGAAGACTCAGCCGAACTGAGACACAACCGAATAGGGCCGAGGAGGCTGTTTCACCTCCTCGGCCCGTTCTGCTCTTTGCTCGCCTAAACCTTTGCCTCAACGCCAGCGTCGCTGTCCGGTGCGGCGCTTCTTCGCGTTGCGTAGACATACCAGGCCAGCCACGCCGGAGTGGTCCACGTGTAGTACCACGACGTGATTCTCACATTCGCATAGAGCTCGATCAGCGCGGCCGCTCCAAACACCGCAATCGGCCGCAACGAACGCCGCGCTTCGATCACCCGGTACATACCCACCAGCACCGCAGGCAGCAACACCGCTTCATCCGTCAGCCACGCATACGGTGCGCACATCACGGAGACCAGCAGCACCAGCAGGCCATGCTCCATCCAATTCCATCGGTCACGCCGGCTCCAGAAATACCAGAGAGCCCATCCGCAAGCCATCGCAGCCGGAAGATATTCGAGCCACACGGCCGCGGGCGCAATGTACAAACGGAGATACGCGCTGAGGGTTGGCGCAAACCTGTCTTGGATCAGGTTCGAATGCATCATCGCGATGTATTGCGCCCAGACCTCCGGATCGAAGAGGAGCACCACGCCGGAACTCGCTCCCATCGCCGTAACCAGACCAGCCAGAATGCGCGGCGAGCTTCGCCAAACCACCCAAAACAGAAGGACCAGCCCCACCGCGAGAAACAAGTGCGGCTTCAACGTCATTGGCAGCAGCGCCGCACCGGCGTAGAAGGGCCTGCGCTCGTGCCACAAAAGAAAAACCGAAATGCCCAGCAGACAAAAAATGCCCAGCTGCCCCGCCATCAAGCAGGCCAACGCGGGCGCAAACAAATAGCCGAAAAGATGAATGCGGGAGGATGGTTTTCCTTCGAGCAGCCACAAGATCCACAGCGCGATTGATAGGCACCCAAGTTGCGCGACCGACCAGAACACCAGTCCGCTCTTAGCGCCAAGAAATCCAAGAGGGATCACCAGCGCCAGGCCGACCGGCGGACTCGGCGTGATCTTGATTTGCAGCTTGCCGAGCCCGACAGCCTTTTCCAGCCGCAAGACTTCGCCCGCGTCGTACGGGTTCGCGCCATGCGCTATCTGCTGCCCTGCGGCCCAGTACCCAATGAAATCCCGGGTCGCGGCCTCTTGCCCCGTGAAGCTCACGGAAAAGATCGCGGCCAACAAGCAGACGCCGCCCGCCACAATGCCCGCGGCGGCGAACGAGCGCCAACGGCTATCTTTCACTTGGGCACCCCGGCCCCAGGCTAGCTGCCGCAATAGCGCTGAGCTTTCCAGCCGGTCTTTGGTTGGCAAGGTTCTGGATTTTCACTGCCTCAAATTTATACGAGGCCATAGGGTCATCTTCCTTCGGCGCAAGAAGAAGCGATCTAAAGTAAGCGTCCGCGCTAAGGTCGAATGCGTATCCCAACGCCGACGCCATGGCCGGGTTGGTGGGTCAACTTTGCTATGATCTGTACCGTACATAGCGATGCAAGAGCCGCCTATGGCAAAACAGTGCTTCAGGAAGAAAGATTCTCCCGTCTGCGGCGAGCACAATGTCCAGCTCGTCCAGGGCGAAACTCCAATTGATCCCTTCGCGCCTCATCTCGGGCACGTTAACTGCCTCATTTGTCCCGTGAGCCAATTTGTGGTTCTCGATTCATACAATCACAAGATAGAAGACCAGAATTGATCCACTGCCGCAGGCTCCACGGCGTTGACTCTGCCCCGTAATTCGGTTATTCTGTAGTCCTTGCGCGGTGTTGTGCCTGGGGTCTGTGTGTGCTCAACCTGACCCGTCCGTTAAGTCCTCTTTAACCAGGGGTCCTCTCGGAGCAGGCCACCGGCTGCTGGACACTCATGACGTCGGATTAGTCCAGTCGAGCCAGAGCCCTTCGAGGGCCAGCTCCCGCAATCCTCACGCGAACAGGTTTGTTTGGCAGTGGGTGGAATCAGGCCCTGCGCTTTTGCGCGGGCACCAGCGGTTTGCGCGAGTTTTTTGTTCAGTCGGCTCAGCCCGCAACGGCCCAGCCGGATGAGCAAGTCGGGAAAGATTGAGGGCAGGAAAGAATGTCGACCTTTGTTCCGAGCGGCAAGAATATTCCCCGCAAATGGTATGTGGTAGATGCCAGCGGCCAGACGCTTGGCCGGCTGGCCACCAAGGCTGCCAGCGTGTTGAGTGGCAAGCTAAACCCCCAATATGTGCCGTACATCGACATGGGCGACCACGTCATCGTCATTAACGCGGCCAAAGTTCGCTTGACCGGCCTCAAGGCCCAGAACAAGCTCTATCGCCGCTACACTGGTTTCCCCGGCGGCCTGCGCGAGGAGTCGTTCACCCGCCTGATTAACCGCAGGCCGGAGAAAGTTCTGGAAGAAGCGATTAAGGGCATGTTGCCGAAGAGCAAGCTGGGTCGTGCAATGGCTACCAAGTTGAAGGTCTATCGCGACGACAAACACCCCCACGCGGCGCAGCAGCCGGTGGCTATGGAAATCGCGTAACAGTTTTGGCCGCGCCTCCCGAGGAGGTCGGCGGAGAGAGTCAAGAGAGAATGGCAGATTTGGTTCAATACTACGGGACAGGACGCCGCAAGTCGGCGATCGCCCGCGTCTTTCTGCGCCCCGGCACCGGCGAATGGAAGGTCAACGGCAAGGGATTCGACGAATACTTCGTCACCGAGCAGCAGCGCGTCTCCGCCAAGCGCACATTGGTCGTTGCCGAGCTGGCAGGTAGCTTCGACGTGCTAACCACTGTTTCGTCCGGTGGGGTCTCTTCGCAGGCAGACGCCGTCAAGCTGGGCGTGGCCCGTGCATTGATCGTGTTCAACCCCGAGCTGCGCAAGCTGCTCAAGGCCGAAGGCCTGCTCACGCGCGATGCGCGTCAGAAAGAACGCAAGAAGTACGGGCAGAAGGGCGCCCGCAAGCGGTTCCAGTTCAGCAAGCGCTAACGCGCTTGCCGTGATCAGGGACCAGTTGACAGTGATCAGCGTGAATCGAGCAGATGCATTCCGCTACAGCACTTAGAAACTGTTCACTGACGACTGATCACTGTTTCACCAATCTCCCGCGCAAGCGGGTTCAATCCGGGCCCACGCAGTATCGCCCGGATGCAATCCACGAAGGAGGCCCATTGGCCACGATCACAATGAAGGAGCTGCTCGAAGCGGGTGTTCACTTCGGGCATCAGACCAAGCGCTGGAATCCCAAGATGAAGGATTACATCTTCGGTGAG
>Ga0182030_10011114_pt1 | contig 18189 bp, 21 predicted proteins | sample 812S3MmetaG_FD_121299 | JGI IMG/M metagenome (GOLD analysis project Ga0182030, IMG submission 121299) | Permafrost microbial communities from Stordalen Mire, Sweden - 812S3M metaG (Illumina Assembly) | ecosystem: Environmental > Terrestrial > Soil > Wetlands > Permafrost | place: Sweden...
AATATTACAATTGGCTCTATACTGCTGGGTGCGGGCAAGTCGGTGCATATACTGACCTCGACCGCGACAGTCAGACGTATTGTGAATATGAGTGCGCTGGCTGTGGCGGGGGTTAAAACACACAAGGGGAGATTATGAATAAGCAGGAAGTTGAATTACTCAGTAATGAAATCGAAATGTTGATGAGCGAACGAACCCGTTTGCTGAGCGTGGTGGGGGCTGCTGCGGTTTTGGTGGCCAATGCAGATGCAAGCGAGTTACCAACACAAACGGCAGAAGCGGCAGAGCTGTTATCCAGACTGGTGAATGAGCTTCCCGAGGAAACGCTGAAGGATGCGCTTGACGCTGTAAACACGCTTAATGAGGTTAATGTCTAGCGTCCAGTAAAACTTTTCCGGCAGATATGCGACCACAAAAAATAGGATTGATCTTAACCGGAGGCGGCTCAAGGGCAGCCTATCAGGTTGGGGTGTTAAAAGCGATTGCAGAATTTACGCCGCGCGGTTCGGGTAGCCCGTTTACCGTTATTTGCGGTACTTCGGCGGGGGCGTTGAATGCCGCCACTTTGGCGGTGAACGCGCGACATTTTCGCAAGGGGGTCAATTACCTGCTTAACGTCTGGAAAAACTTTCGTGTGTATGAGGTTTACCGTTCCGACTTTGTCGGTGTGGCGCGCAATAGCGTACGCTGGATCGCGGGTCTGGTATTGAGCAGCTTTGGTAGCGAGAAATTGAATTATGTGTCTTTGCTGGACAACACGCCATTGGTGGAGTTGCTGGAACGGGCACTGCCTTGCGAGAAAATTCAGGAGAGTATCGACAGTGGCGCATTGTATGCTCTAAGCATTACGGCTTCCGGCTATGGCTCAGGCCATTCGGTGACTTTTTACCAGGGCGCTGAAGAGATACAGCCTTGGCGGCGAGCACGTCGTGTTGGCGTACCCACCAAGATTGAGATACAACATCTGCTTGCTTCGGCAGCAATCCCGTTTATCTTTCCTGCCGTACACATTCATCGTGAGCACTTTGGTGACGGATCAATGCGTCAATTGTCACCGATCAGTTCCGCGTTGCATCTGGGGGCTGATCGGATACTTGTAGTCGGGATGGGGCACGGCGGTTATGAGGATGAGACGCAGCGCGACAGGATTGATGAGTATCCCTCATTGGCACAGATTGCCGGACATGCACTGGATAGTATTTTCCTTGACGGGATGGAAATTGATCTTGAGCGGTTGCGCCGGATTAATAATACAGTGAGTTTGATTCCGGAAGATATACGTCCCGGCGTTAATCTGCGTCACGTGGATGCGCTGGTAATTTCACCCAGCCAACCGCTTGAGAAAATCGCCGAGCGCCATTTGCACGGACTGCCCTGGACGATTCGTATTCTGCTGCGCGCGGTGGGGGTTTTACGAAAAAACGGGGCGAACTTGGTCAGTTATCTTTTGTTTGATAAATCTTATTGCCGGGCATTAATCGATTTGGGTTACCAGGACGCGATGAAACGCAAAGAAGAAATTTTGGATTTCCTGAATCAGCGCCCGCAAAAACCCGAGAATAATTTTCCGCAATGAGCTCTGCTGAAGTTACCGCACCCAAACCGCTGACGTTTACTTTGCTGCGCTTGCTGTCGGACGGCGAATTTCATTCCGGTGAAGTGCTGGCGCAACAGCTTGGCGTTTCCCGCGCCAGCGTAAATATTGCATTGCAAAATGTTGAGCAATACGGGTTGACGCTTTTCAGCGTGCGGGGACGCGGCTATCGATTGATCGACGCCCCGCAATGGCTGGATGAAAATAAAGTGTCCGCCGGATTGGCGACGCCGGAATTGTTTCATATTGAAATGACGGATACCGCAGTGTCCAGCAACACAGTTTTGTTGCAACGTGCCGCACTTGGCGCGTCTTGCGGAAGCGTGCTGGCAGTGGAGTGGCAAAGCGCGGGGAGGGGGCGTGTGGGAAGAGTATGGCATTCCGGTTTGGGTAATGCGCTTACTTTCTCTTTGTTGTGGCGTTTTGAATTCGGTCTTTCCGCAATTTCCGGTTTGAGCCTGGCAGTTGGTGTTGCGATGATGCGCGCGTTGGGTAAATTGGGTGTTGCGGGCATCGGGCTGAAATGGCCAAACGATATACTTACGTCCCGGGGAAAATTAGCCGGCATATTGATAGAGGCGCAAGGCGACATGCTGGGGCCAAGCGCGGTGGTGATCGGAATCGGATTGAATTTACGTTTGCCCCGGACCGTGCAGCAACATATCGACCAACCGGTGACTGATCTGGCCCACTCTGTTGGGGAAATGCCGGAACGAAATCGCCTGCTGGCATTACTACTGCAGGAGCTGGCCAATATGTTGGGTGTTTTTGCCAAACGCGGATTCTCACCATTGCGTACTGAATGGGAGAGCTATCACGTATATCAAAATAAGCAGGTTAAAATGCTATTGCCGGATGGCACCCAGACCATTGGTGTGGTACACGGAGTGAACGACGAAGGCGCTTTGCGAGTTGAAACAAAACAGGGAATGCAGATTTTTCATGCGGGTGAAATCAGTTTGCGGGAGGCGTAGTGCTGCTGCTTGATGTTGGAAATAGTCGCTGCAAATGGGCCCGCATCGAAAATGGCGTGTGGACACACGAAGGTGTTGCCGGAAATACCGAATGGTTGGCACTGCAGCATAACTTTGATTTATTATCAGCGCCCTCGCGAATTATTATTTCAAACGTGGGCGGGGCGGCAATGGCACAGCGTTTGCAAAATATTTGTTCCAGGTGGCCCGTGCCCGTCGAATTTGTGGTTGCCCGCAACGAGCAGTGCGGCGTGGTCAATGCTTATGGAAATCCCGCCCAATTGGGTAGCGACCGCTGGGCGGCGCTGATTGCGGCGTGGCAACATTTCAGGCAAGCTTGTCTGGTGGTGAGTTGCGGCACGGCGACAACGGTTGATGCGTTGTCGGACGCCGGTGAGTTTGTGGGAGGATTGATCGTGCCCGGCATTACGCTGATGCAGCAGAGTTTATTGCAGAATGCAGCACAGTTGCAGAAGGTTGATGGCAGCGTACGAGATTTTCCGCGCAACACGGCGGATGCGATCCACAGTGGCATTGTTTGCGCTACAGTCGGCGCAGTAGAACATCAGCATGTTTTACTTAAATCATTCAGCAGTGCCGAAACAATTACCTGTGTATTAAGTGGTGGGGCGGCCGGACAAATTGAAAAATATCTTGGCATGCCGGTAAAGCGTGTAGATAATCTGGTGCTTGAAGGATTAAAAATTATTGGGGAAGCAAGCGCATGATGAAGTGGATTTTTGGTTTGCTGCTGATTGTGAACGTGGTGTTTTTTGCCATTATGCAGTGGGGTGGTTCATTGACAGTTGAGGCGAATAATCCGCCTATCCAAGCCGCTTTGAACGCCGACAAAATAAAAATAGTGAGCATGGTCGCACCGGCTTCATCGGTATCAGGCGTTGCTGCCACGGCGCTTGCGGCATCTTCCTCTGTGAGTACGGCCTCATCTTCGGTGGCTGCAATACCCGCATCGTCAGTACCTGCTATTGTCCCTCCTCCCGAGAAATTAAGCTGTCTGGAATGGGGAGAGTTTTCCGCGGCAGACTTACCGCGCGTAGACAAAGCATTGTCAGCGATAAAGCTCTTGGACAAATCGAAACAACGCACGGTTGAATATACCTCCGGCTATTGGGTTTATATAGCACCACTGAAATCGACGGCTCTGGTCAAAAAGAAGGTAACGCAACTTAAAAAACTTGAGATAGAAGATTATTTTGTCATGCAAGAACCGGGGCCGTGGAAAAATGCTATTTCTTTGGGAATGTTCAAGACTGAAGAGGCTGCCAAAAAATATTTGGTAGAATTGCGCGAGCAGGGAGTGAAAAGCGCAAAAGTAGGCGCGCGAGCCAGCAAGCTGAAGTACACCGTCTATATACTAAATCGTTTGGATAGCGCGGCGGCGTCACAGGTAGCCAGTTTGCCCCAAGACTTTCCCGACAGTGAGATCAAGCAAGTTCCATGTAATTGATTTACTGCAAAGCAATTGACATGTAGGCTCGAAATCTGCAAAATGCCGCCCTCTTTAAAGAGATGACAGAAGCACGATGTTCCTGCTGTCATTATTAAAGCACAGTTTCGGTGATATAGCTCAGGTGGTTAGAGCGCAGCACTCATAACGCTGAGGTCGGTGGTTCAAATCCACCTATCACCACCAAGACGCTGTTTCAGGCAATCAACAATAACTCAAAAACTCTCACAGTGTTGAACTCATCATTTTTGCTGAATTCGCATGTTGAATTTTTGACGCGGTGAATGAACTTATTGCCGGGGCTTTAAACCGCTCCAATATCAACATGAAACCAAGTCCCGCCTTCTGTCGAATCTTTCCTTTTGCGATTTATATCGGATTCCTGGTTTTTGAAAGCATATTCAGTTTTCTCAAAACAAAGGGTTTTGACCTTTTGGGAAATTTGGATGAGAATTGGCACTATCCGATTAAAATATTGCTGGTTACATTGGCCATACTCTGGCTCTGGAGACATTTCACTGAGCTGGCAATTCCTTTTGCGATAAAGTGGTTAGACTTGTTAACAGGCATTGTTGTCGGAGTGATCGTGTTCGTTTTGTGGATCAATTTAGACCAATCCTGGGCGGTAGTCGGGCACTCGGCAGGTTACAATCCGACTGATCCGCTAAGCCATCAAATAGACTGGATGCTAGTTGCCATTCGAATTTTTGGAGCCGCCGTAATCGTTCCATTGATCGAAGAGTTGTTCTGGCGGTCTTTCATCATGCGCTGGCTAGAGCAGCAACATTTTCTCGAAGTCGATCCGGCGAAGGTTGGCTTCAAGGCGTTTTTTATTACTGCTGTGTTGTTTGCATCCGAGCACAACTTAATATTGGCCGGGTTGCTGGCGGGATTTGCGTACAACTGGTTGTATATAAGAACTCGAAACCTGTGGATTCCGGTCGTGGCTCATTCTGTCACCAACGGATTACTGGGGCTGTGGGTAATCAACACGCACAACTGGCAGTTCTGGTAGGGAGTTCAGAATCCTGTTTCGATGGCTACATTAACTTATTTGCTGGAATACTTTTACGATGCCGTGGCGCTTTAACATGGAAAACCATTCGGACTCCTGCTGCATGATGACTTTATCCAGATACTTGAAATTGTGTTCAATGGATTCAATGTAAAAATTCTTATCCTCGCCTATCCAGTCTTTGAAATGAAAACTCAAGCGTTGGTAGATGCCACCCAAATCATTGTCCAGTGTTTTGCGTATACTTTCGTAAAATCCGCGTGATTTCTTGAGAAGGTCGTGTGAGTTTTCCAGATTGCCGTAATTGGCTTCTTTGAATTCGTTAAACAAAAATAACAATTTTTCAAGATAAGTCCGGTCTGCCATTTGTCCGACAATATCGGCGCTGCCAACGATCTGTCCCAGCAGTCGTATGCGGGGAGTGGAAAAGTTAAGTTCGGACAAATTCAAATGCAGATCGGTGCAGAGAATAATCTGTGTCAAAGGGTGGGCCAGTTTCCCCGGAATATTCCAATCACTTAAATGTCGTTCCATGAATGCGATACCCCGCTTCACATGCACCTGCGTAAACTGTGCGCCGCTTCCATTTGCTTCGTCAACTTTCTGGGCATAGCCAATATCATGCAGCAGCGCCGCGATCATGACCAAAGTAATTTCTTCATCATCGAGCGGCGTGCCGGAAAGATGAACTCCGTGCAGGAGACGAACGGCGCATATGAACACATCGAGTGTATGGCGCAGATCATGGTATGGGGTTTGGATAGGAATATAACCCGGATATGAACCGCCAAATAAACACATCACATCATCGAATACATTTCTAACGCTTGTTAAATCAATATTTGGGTTAATGCTTTGAACAATCTGGTTAGCCTTGTTCCATGTGTCGACAGGATCGTAATTAACAAATAGTTCTCTGATTTCTGCGGGAATTAGAGCGGGTTTTATGTGGTTCATATTGAGAAACAGTATGCTTTGTTCGCTTATTTTAGATAATTACCCGACAATAATGTACTAAATTTACAGAGATTGACATATGCCAAACGGCCTATATAAATTCAAATAGGTATAGTTGTTTGTTTTTATTTAATGCGCACTGCGCTGCGAAGTTGCTGGCGATTCCACAGATAAAAAAAGGGGAGCCGAAGCTCCCCTGTTAATTTTCAGCCGATTTGCATCAGTTTATCCAATTTTGTTTTGCGACTAGAGATTAGAAACCAAATGCCAGATCCACTACAGTTTGTGAGGTGCCTGTCGCATTAGCATAGGTTGAGGTAGTTGTGTACAAATCGCCACTATAGATAGAGTAAGTCAACTCAAGTCTAGCGTTAAGCGCGATTGCATATGTAGCACCAATCAAAACAGCATTGTCGGTTGCATTTGTACCTGCTGTTCCACCAACAGTACCGCCATCAATACCACTCAAACCTTTACGATAAGCCAATTGCACAGTCGCTACGTTTTGAACAATACCAAGCTCAGCACCGATGTTGAACGAACTTCTGTCGAATGTACCTGAGTTGAAAAGATTTGCATTGCCACTTAACACGCCATTTGTATATGTACTAGCAGGTGCTTTAGCATAGGAAGCAACAACCAGCAGAGGCAAACCACCTACATCACCCTCAATCTGAGCATCGATAGCAAATGCTTTGGTGTCATATACACCCCATGGTGTTGAAGGTGTTGTAAGAGTTGCAGGAGTCACTGTTGTATTATAAACAGCAGGTACATAGGCTACTACGCTATCGCTTACCGATGTGCCGCTCCAGCTTTGGAAGCCGATGGCAGCGTCAAAACCGCCCAAATCTCCTGTCCATGCAGCGCGTACATAGTTAGAAGTTAAAGCCTCTCCACCAGCGTTACCTTGTCCGGAAGTTGCTCCCCATTTCGCTAAGTTTGCAAAGAAATCTCCGCTAGAGGTAACCAATGCAAAGCCGCTAGCATTGGTTGCTGTGCCTATATATTGTTGAGCTGAAATTGCTGCTTGATCCCATTGGTTGAACGAGTGAACGTTGACAGCACCGGTGTTCAATATTTCAAAGCTGTCCGCAACGCCGTTAGCTGTCGCAAACGGGATGATTTCAGTCTTTAGGCCTGCTGCTTCAACAACGAATGGAACTTTGAAGCGAATTAAGCCTGCTGTTCCTCCAACACCTGGGCCACCGATATTGATTTCAGCTTCATAACCGAAGTTCTCACCACCACGGCCACCCGCAAACAAGCTGACTTGCTGAGGAATTTGTAGTTGCCCATCATTGGTGCCAAGATTGCCATAATCTGGGCCACCAGTGGATGTGGTTGTCTGCGAAGAAGGGGCACCATTTGTTTTTGTATAAGACACATAGCCAATGATTGCTGCATTCAATGTTGCTGGAAGAGAAATGCCGTCGCCTTCAATCTTTTCTTGCGTGCCCACCATGGTGTAGCCGCCTTGCTTAAATGCACGACCAAAGGCATTCAATACTGGAAAGTGTTGGTAGTGGCAGGCAGAACATGCCATACCGACTTGACGAGCAAATGCTGGAATAGCAGATGCTTCCGGAGCAAATGTTGCGATAGCCGCAACGCTTGCCAATGTGAGTGCAATCTTTTTCATTTTCATTGTTTCTCCTCGATAATTTTTGATTGGAACAGCTATAGCTGATCCCCTTTGACAGCTACGCCAACGAACAATACTGATGCTTCAAACCAAAGTCAAAACGTTTTAGTCGGGATTGTTGCGAAATTGCGACAATCCCGATTTTGATAAAATCGTGATGGCTAGGAGACCGTACTATATATTTTAAGTGGTTTTGACTGCAAATGAATTTTTCTAATAAGCAGCGCTGCTAATCAATTCAATGCCATCCGTGCGCTAACTTGTGACTGGCTGCCAATCTTCCTCTTGCAATTTCCTGATAAAGTGTCGTAGAATTCGCGCCCTTTGGCTTTGACCAAACAAATTTTTATTGGGTTTTGACTATGGTAATTATTCGTATGTCTCGCGGCGGTTCTAAGAATCGTCCATTCTTTAATGTGGTGGTGGCTGATTCGCGCAATCGCCGCGATGGTCGTTTCATTGAGCGTGTGGGTTTCTACAATCCTCTGGCTGCTGAAGGTCAGGAAGGTTTGCGTCTGGAGTTGGGACGTGTTGCCCATTGGCAAGAAAAGGGCGCGCAATTGAGCGACGCCGTGGCCAAGCTGGTAAAGCGCGCTGGTGCAACAGCAACAGTCTGATGCATTAGACCCCATGGTTGTCATGGGGCGTATTGTTGGAGCGCAAGGAATTCTTGGCTGGGTGAAGGTGCAAACTTTCACCGAGTACTTGGATGGTCTGCTCGACTACGATGAGTGGTATTTGGGTAACGACAAACAGCCTTGGCGCAAAGTAAATGTGCTGGAAGCCAATGTACACGGCAAGGTTTTAGTGGCGAGGTTGCCCGGAATCCCTGACCGAACTACGGCAGAGCAGTGCAAGGGCTTGTTAGTTGCAGTGCATCGCGACAACCTGCCCAAGCAAGAGCCGGGTGAATATTACTGGTCTGATTTGATCGGCCTGCAAGTTGTTAACCTCGGCGGCGAATCGCTGGGGATTGTCGATACCTTGCTGGAAACCGGTGCCAACGATGTGCTGAGTGTGCGCGATGCGCAGGGAAAAGAAATATTGATTCCCTTTCTCGCCAGCGTTATTCAGCAAGTGAGTTTGGATGAAAAAGTAATACGCGTGGATTGGCAGGCGGATTATCTTAAATGAGATTCGATGTTGTCACGCTGTTCCCCGAGATGTTCGCTGCGATTACGCAATACGGGGTGACGCGACGTGCGGCGGAGCAAAACAAGTTTCAGTTGCAAACGTGGAATCCGCGTGAATTTACCACTGACAATCACCGCACGGTGGATGATCGGCCTTATGGCGGCGGCCCCGGTATGGTGATGTTGGTAGAGCCGTTGGCGCAGGCGATTGGTGCGGCGAAAGCGGCGCAGGCCGCAAGCGGAATAGTAAAGAGCTGTGTGATTCATCTCTCGCCGCAAGGTCGGCCACTCACTCATGCGGTGGTGAAGGAATTACAGGCACGCGACGAAGGGCTGATTTTGCTGGCGAGTCGTTACGAAGGCGTGGATGAACGTCTGATTCGGCAGTATGTGGATGAAGAGCTTTCCATCGGTGATTATGTTTTGTCCGGTGGCGAGTTGGCAGCGATGGTGTTGATAGACAGTTTGGTACGGCAGATTCCCGGTGTGTTAGGGGATGCCGACTCGGCAGAGCAGGATTCTTTTGTGAACGGCCTGCTGGATTGTCCACACTATACGCGCCCGGAAGTTTATGACGGCGAAGGAATCCCGGAAGTTTTACTATCGGGACATCACGCTGAAATAGAGAAGTGGCGATTGAAGCAGTCTTTAGGTCGAACTGCGGAACGTCGCCCGGATTTGCTGGCAACACGCCAGTTAACAAAACAGGAAGCTCGGCTACTGGCAGAGTACCAGCAGGAACAAGCATCCGTACAAAAAAAGGAAACAAAATGAATCTGATCGCAATTCTTGAAAAAGAAGAAATCGCCCGTTTGGGTAAAACCATTCCCCATTTTTCGGCTGGCGACACGGTTATCGTGAACGTGAACGTGGTTGAAGGTGAACGCAAGCGTACCCAGTCTTTTGAAGGCGTGGTAATCGCCAAGCGCAATAAGAGCCTGAACTCTTCGTTCATCGTGCGTAAAGTATCGTCCGGCGAAGGTGTCGAACGTACTTTTCAAACGTACTCCCCGTCTATCGACAGCATCGAAGTGAAGCGTCGCGGCGATGTGCGTCGCGCCAAGCTGTACTACTTGCGTGACCGTTCCGGCAAGTCGGCTCGTATTAAAGAAAAGCTGGTTGCACGTAAAGTGGTTGCTGCAGCTTAAGTTATTAAGTTGGTGGTCAAATAAAGGGGAGCTTCGGCTCCCTTTTGTCATTGTTGCGCTATGATTAGGTTCCCTAAATAGATTACGAAAGTGTCAATAACCATGCCATTGGGAATGCCGATAATATGAAGCTGTTCGCTCCTTGCCAAGCGCAATTGCTTACTCCGTTTGGAGCGCTGGGTATCCATTGCGCGAATGAGGAGCTAATCGGTATTACGTTTTTGGCTTCGAAAAGTAAAGTACTGTCATCCCCTGATGCTTTTGCGCAAGAGGTCTGCGCGCAGTTGCAGGCGTATTTAGATGACGCTGATTTTCAATTTGATTTGCCGCTCAAACTGTCGGGAACTGCGCATCAGCTTAAAGTGTGGCAAGCTATGCGCGAAATTCCATGCGGGCAAGTGCAGACTTATGGCGACCTTGCCGCACTTGTAAACTCCAGTCCCCGCGCCGTCGGCCAGACCTGCGGCAATAATCCTATTCCTGTTGTAGTTCCTTGCCATCGCGTGGTTGGCAAAGCCGGGCTGGGTGGTTTTATGCATAGTTCGGATAATTCAATATTGAACATTAAACGCTGGCTGCTGGCACATGAACAACGCTAATTTACTGGACGAATTTTGCGATGCGTTGTGGTTGGAAGACGGTCTTTCGCGTAACACGCTGGAAAGCTACCGGCGCGATCTTAGTAAGTTCGCCGAGTGGTTGCAGTCACAACGTAGCATTTCTATTTTGGAAACGACCCACGTCGATATTCAAGGTTTTTTAGCTTATTTGTACACGCAACAGAAAGCCAAGGCGACCAGTACCAGCCGCGCAATTTCCAGTCTTAAACGTTTGTTCCGCTATCTGCTAAGGCAAAATAAAATCGCCGTTGATCCAACTTTGCAGATAGCGACTCCGAAGTTGCCGCGCAGTTTGCCCAAAAGTCTCACAGAAGAAGATGTCGAATTACTGTTGAATGCGCCGGATGTGGAAACGCCATTGGGGATGCGTGATCGTACCATGTTTGAAGTGTTATATGCCACCGGTCTGCGTGTTTCCGAATTGGTTGGGCTGAGTGTGGCGCAAGTCAGTCTCGACATGGGGGTGGTGCGGGTGATGGGCAAGGGCAGCAAAGAGCGTTTGGTGCCGCTGGGAGAAGAGGCGCTGGATTGGCTACAGCGCTACTTGCAGGAGATGCGGCCGGGACTGATGGCAGGCCGCTTGAGCGGTGCGATGTTTGTCACCCATCGCGGCGAAGCGATGACGCGGCAAATGTTTTGGTTCCTGATCAAAAAGCATGCTCAACACGGCGGTATACACAAGCCTTTGTCGCCGCATACGCTACGCCATGCTTTTGCAACGCACCTGTTAAATCACGGCGCAGACTTGCGCGTGGTGCAAATGCTGCTGGGGCATGCTGACATTTCGACAACGCAAATTTACACGCATGTGGCACGCGAGCGGTTAAAAGCATTGCATTCAAAACATCATCCGCGGGGATGACGCCAACATTTTGCATTGCCTAGCTTGTTGAATCGTGCGCTTTAACCGATAATGCCACCGCCCTGAACGCCCTGTTTAAAGGGCTTGAGCAATGGGCAGCGTGCCCAAGTTATCCTGATGATAGGACGTTTCTTTGAATATTGATTTCCAACGCGCGGTTGATCGTATAGCGGGCGTACCGATTTGTGCGCTTCTCTCCGGGTTTGAGCGTTGCCGAAGATTTCTGTTCGGTTCTTCAACTCTTGCTGCGCCGCCCAAAAAAATTCTCATCATTTTGCTGTCTGAAATGGGCAGCCTGGTCTTGGCACAACCGATGTTTGCCAAACTCAGGCAACAGTATCCCGATGCCGCTTTGCATATTCTGATGTTTGCCAAGAACCGCGAAGTGCTCGATTTGCTGGGCGTGATGCCCAAGGATCATGTGATTACGATCAGCGATAAATCACTGGGCGCTTTACTGTCGGACATGATAAATGCAATCGGGGTGATGCGAGCGCTGAAGTTTGATGTGGTGATTGATTGCGAATTGTTTTCGCGCGTGAGCAGCATCTTTGCTTACCTGTCTGGTGCCCGTGTTCGGGTTGGCTTTCACCCGCACACGCAGGAAGGGTTGTATCGGGGCGGGTTCATCAATCGTCCGGTGATGTATAACTCCTATCGCCATCTGTCGCAACAATTTTTGACCATGGTAACGGCAATTCAGCCTAGTGGCACACCAGTTGCGAAAGCGCCTGCGGCCGAGTTATCCGCGCCACCATTATTGGAATTCGCCGAGGGCGAATTGCAGCAAGTCGGTGAAAAGTTGCATGCCGATTTTCCGGTGTTGGCGGGTAAGAAGCTATTGCTTATCTATCCCGATGGCGGAATTTTACCTATTCGTGCCTGGCCGCCGGAGTACTATAAAAAGTTGTGCGACACGTTGCTGCAGGATGGCTATGCGGTTGCGCTGATCGGTTTGCCCGACGCCAAGCCTCTGGCGCAACAAATTGTGGAACACTGCGCGCATCCGCATTGCATTGATCTCACCGGTTATACAAAATCGGTGCGCCATCTATTGGCGATTTTCAACCACGCAAGCCTGCTAATTACCAACGATGGCGGGCCCGGACAATTCTCCGCACTGACGCCTTTGCCAACGCTGGTATTTTTCGGGCCGGAGACCCCGGCGTTGTATAGTCCGCTGGCGCCCAATATTTATTGCTTGTACACATCATTATCCTGTTCGCCATGTCTCACCGCTTACAATCACCGTAAGTCTCCCTGTGACGGAGACAATCAATGTTTGAAATTGATTACGCCAGAGCAAGTGTTAAGCAAAGCACGCGAATTGTTGAACACGGGACACACCGCATGAAATCAGGCTTCAATTTAAGGATTAAGTTTTCTTCGCTGTTGCGCAGAATATTTTCGCGGCGTTTCCTGAAGTTCGGCACAGTCGGAGCATCCGGCACCGTGGTGAATATGGGGGTGCTGTATTTTGCGCAGGAGCACATTTTCAATGCGGTGCAGCAAACTGAAATCAAGCTGAATTTGTCGTTGACGCTGGCGATTTTTCTGGCGACGCTGAATAATTTTTTCTGGAACCGGTTGTGGACCTGGGCGGATCGTACGCAGCACCATCACCGATCATGGTTGGCGCAGTTTGGGCAATACGCGCTGGCCTGCTGGTTGAGCATTGCCTTGCAGCTGGTTTTTACCAACTTGCTTGCACCGCATGTTTATTATCAGTACGCAAATCTGATTGCCATTGGCTTGACCAGTGTCCTCAATTTTATATTGAACGATATTTGGACATTCGGCCGGGCAAAGTTATTGTCGTCTTCACAAACTCGCGCCAAACCATCTGACGATGCTCCGTAAGGTTATTCCTTCGCCTTTTGTGGGTTCGCTAATCGCCATCATACTGGCGATATTCACTTATTTTTACGGTTTGGATAGTCAGCACATTCCCAAAAATGGTGATGAATTTGTTTACGCACATATCACTCGCGTAACTGCTGATAGTGGCCATCTGCTGCCACTGCAATCGCAGTTTAAAGAAATGCGCAATACCAAGCCGCCGTTATTGTTTTGGCAGGGCATTGCTTCGACGCACTGGGGTCAATCGTGGTCGTTGTGGAATCTACGCTATCCGAGCGTGATCTACACTTTGCTGACTGCGCTATTGGTTTTTTTATTGGCGAGCAAGTTGGCCCAATTGCAAACGGTAGAAGGCTATGTCCCTCCGGCACAAACCGGAGTAATCGCGGCACTGACCTTTCTTGCCTTCTTCAGCACTTATCGCTATGGACGCCCGTATTTAATTAATCCGGCTGAAGTATTCTGGTTCTTCCTGCCATTTTTTACCCTGCTGTATTGGCGGGCTTTTGCTTTTGATTCGCAGATCAGCATTCCGCTGATGCTGGGTGTCGAAGTCGGTATCGGTTTGCTCTACAAATCTTTTGCGCTGGTGGTGCCGGTCGGCCTTGCGCTGACGTGGTGGTATCTGCATCAGCGTGACTATCGTTGGAAGGCCTTTTTGCAAAAGGATGCTTTGAAGCTTGCCATTGTCGGGGTGTTGTCCCTGTCCATGTTCGGGCTGTGGTTTGTATTTGATCCCGATCCGCTCGGAGTGTGGCGCGAATTTGTGATCGGCGAAAACGCTGACAAATTTGACCCGAATGGAAATGGGTATTTCGTCAATTTGTTGTGGGGCGGCAGCAGTGTGTGGGCGTTGCTGGTCGGCTATCCGATGAATGCGGGAATATTGGCATTTCCCGTGGCCGCCGTTTTCTGGATCTCTTACCGACGCCGCAGACTATTAGGCGACCCGGAAAAAATGCTCTGGATTTGGATGGCCGTTTTCCTCATCGTGTTCACTTTACCCAGTCAGCGTACCGCTCGTTACTTGTTAGAGACGATGCCGGGCTTGGCGATATTGTGCGCGCTAAATTGGCATCGCATCAACCGGGGTTTTTTTGTTGCGAGCCTGTTGTTTGCGGGCGTTGTTCTTGCATTGCTGACGCTTTTGTCGTGGCGCTTGCAGCATGATGCGCCGGGAGGTGGACTGTATTCGCCGACGTATTGGCTACTGCTATTTGTGGCCGCAGCGCTCACTTTGGTGGCAATATTTTGGGGACGTTACACTAGAGCATTAGTCAACGTTGTCGCATTATTAGTGCTGCTTGCGTTGGCCGCTTTTTTACGGCCACTTGACGGCCCAGCCGGAACTTTTAGTGCTGAAGCACAACGCTATGCCGTAGGCAAAGACGTGTGGACGCCGTGCAATTTCAGGGCAGTAGATGAGGGTTACCGCTTCCTTTTGCCGGACGCCAAAGTGCATGGCTACTTGTCCGAGCCGGTGTCGAGCGTTGGCGAATTGTCGACCAGATATAATTTGTTTGCGCTGCAAGTACCGCTTAAAGAAAATTGCGAAGGATGCAAGATAATCGGTCAGCGCCTGGAGATACGCAGCAGGCATAGTCCGGAAGAAATTCGCAGAATGTTGAAAGGCGAAGTGTTCCAGCTATTGTTTACCAAAGAGCTGTTAATCGAAGCGCCGCAGGCTGTGCCCGCGCTGTCTTTGGTGGAAGGCTGCCGATGAAGAGGACATTGCCGCGAAGCGTGATGCTGGCGTTTATCGCAATCGTTTTTGGACTGGCGTTTTACAGAGCTTCCGGTTTTCCCAAAGCGTCACCATTTCAAAAGCCCGCAGCACTGGTTGTACCTTCGGCTATCCCGCGCTTTGAATCTCATTTCGCCTCTTCCAAATTATTTACCCAAGTCCACGCCTCTTCAACCATTGAACTGAAAGACGGGCGCATACGGGCTTTTTGGTATTCCGGTAGTCACGAGGCAGCAAGAGATGTTTCTATTCATAGCGCAGTATTTGATCCGGCAAAAGCGCAATGGAGCAGCGAAGAGGTTGTGGTGACACGAGAGCAGACGCAGCAAGCCTTGCATCGCTATATCGCTTATGTTGGCAACCCTGTAGTGGGGCGTGAGTCGGATGGAATATTGCGCATGTTTTATGTCACCGTATCAATAGGTGGCTGGGCAGGAAGCGCTATCGCCACGATGGTCTCGCGTGATGAAGGCGCGACATGGAGCGAGCCGCAGCGTTTGGTGACATCGCCTTTTATAAACATCAGTACACTGGTTAAAGGGGAGCCATTTTTATACAGCGATGGCACGATGGGCTTGCCGGTTTATCACGAATTCATCAGCAAATTCGGCGAAATACTGCGGGTGGATAATCGGGGGAGTGTATTGGATTTGCAGCGTCTCGTTGCAGGGGGGCAAGGCACATTGCAACCTGTAATATTTATCCAAAATTCACAAACAGCCAAAGTGCTGATGCGCTATTCAGGCCTTGCAGAGCCGCACCGTGTCGTCACGGTGACAACTCAAGATGCAGGGCAACATTGGTCGCAGCCGGACAAATCCTCTTTGCTTAGTCCTGATGCCGCGTTGGCGGGCGTGGCTTTGCCGGATGGTCGTTTGCTGGCAGTGTTAAACAATATCGAGCAGGGGCGCGACGCGTTATCACTGATGATCTCGGCGGATGGTGGCAATACTTGGCGCGAGGTGAAAAGATTGGAAGATCAGTTGGCTTTCCGCACTCATGGAGACGAAGCACATTTCATTAAAAATACGCAGACACTTGTACAACAAAGTGATACTGCAACGACACAGCATCTGGCGGAATATGTTGAGTCAGCCAAACGTAGCGCTTGCGGCAAGGTTTCATGCGTCTTTGAGTTTTCTTATCCGTATCTGATCCGGACGCATGGCGGCGATTTTCATCTCGTCTACACCTGGAATAGAACATTCATCAAGCACTTGTGGTTCAACCAAGCCTGGCTGAATCAACATTTGGAAAAATCTGCCCATGATGTACTTCACTGACATCACCGGGTTGGCAGGCATTGCACTCGCTATTGTGACTTTCTCATTGCGCTTGCCATTTTTTTCGCGGTTACAGCTCACGCTCAAGATAGCGTTGGCTGTCGGGATATTCATTGTGCTGGCAATGCCGTTTGAAGGTATATCCGCAGTTGAATTTGTACGCGGCGTCACGGGTGACCTGAGCATTACCACGCTGGTACTTTTAACACTGTTTCTGATTCTTCCTCGTCCCGTCAGTGGGGGAAGGGCTGCCATGGGCGCCGAAACGCTGCTGTATCATCGGGCTAACCCCACGCCGTACCGTCCCCCTACAAAAGGGAAATTACTGACGCTCATTGTCATTGCCGCCTGCGCGCTCTATCCCTTCGCCCTGGGCCTCGGCACCTTTGATCCCTATCGTCTGGGTTTCGGCAATCTTTGGTTCATTGGCGGACTATTGATCGTGGTATTGGGCGCTTGGTTTAGGCAATACACACTCATCGCGTTAAGCATTGCGCTTGCCGTGCTGGCGTGGAGTGTAGGCTGGTATGAATCGACTAACCTGTGGAATTATCTGATTGATCCGTGGGTTTCAATTTACGCGATAGTTGCACTGCTTAAACGAAGTATCGTCCGCATGGCGGGTTCGAGATCGAAATGACTCGACACCGTCGGGCTACCCCCGACGATTTTGTTTGGTTTTAGAATTTGCGAAGTAAAAAGTTACCCTTTACTACCCCGCTCAATACAAATCCCCACCATCCTGCTCCCCCGTATCGCCTGCAACTTAGCCACGCAGACTTTAACCCACGGTGCTTTGAAGTCTTCAATCAATATCTGAGCGATGCTCTCGGCCAGCGCTTCGAGCAGGTTGTAATGACGGCTGGCCAGCGCGGTCTGGATGTCGCGCACGACGTCGGCGTAGTTGAGGGCGTCGGCGATGTTGTCTGTCTGGCAGGCAAGGCTGCTGGGTAGCGCGATTTCCAGATCGATTTGCAGGGTTTGCGGTACGCGCTTTTCCCATTCGTAGACGCCGATGAGGCTGTCGATTTTGAGTTCGCGCAGAAAGATGATGTCCATAGTGTTTGGAGTATCGTTTGGTTGTAGTGGAAGCATTCGAGTAAAATCCGCTGTTCGTATTTTAAGGTATTCCAGATGATGACCCTAGTTTTTGTTGTGCTTGCCTATCTGTTGGGCTCGGTTTCTTTTGCGGTATTGATGAGTAAGGCGTTCGGTCTGGCCGATCCGCGTACTTACGGTTCCGGCAATCCCGGTGCGACCAATGTGTTGCGCAGCGGCAAGAAAGCCGCGGCAGCGCTGACCCTGTTGGGTGATGCGGCGAAAGGCTGGTTGGCGGTGTTTCTGGCAATACACTTTGTTACTGAGGATACACAGTTGGTCGTTGCACTCGTTGCGCTGGCGGTATTCTTGGGGCATGTGTTTCCGGTATTTTTGAAATTCAAAGGCGGCAAAGGTGTGGCAACGGCCTTGGGTGTGTTGCTGGCGCTGAATGTGTGGATGGGTTTGTGCGTGGCGGCGACTTGGTTGTTTATGGCCGTGGTGTTTCGTTACTCTTCGCTTTCTGCTTTGGTGGCCGCTGTGGCGGCGCCGATCTATGCTTTGTTGCTGGGGCTACCGCGTGAGTGGATATGGGCAACGCTCATCATGTCGTTGCTGCTGATCTGGCGGCACAAGAGCAATATTCAGAATTTGCTGGCAGGTAAGGAAAGTAAGATCGGGAGCAAGAAGAAAGAGACTCAGTCGATTTAATAGATTCTGAAAAGCAATTTGCCACCGAGAACACAGAGATCACAGAGAAAAACGAAGGATGTAACACGAGACTCATTCACATTTTGGGTGAGCCAACGAAATGTTGATGAAACAGGACCTTCTCTGTGAACTCTGTG
>Ga0182030_10011115_pt1 | contig 18188 bp, 15 predicted proteins | sample 812S3MmetaG_FD_121299 | JGI IMG/M metagenome (GOLD analysis project Ga0182030, IMG submission 121299) | Permafrost microbial communities from Stordalen Mire, Sweden - 812S3M metaG (Illumina Assembly) | ecosystem: Environmental > Terrestrial > Soil > Wetlands > Permafrost | place: Sweden...
CGTCCATGGTCACACCTCGTCACGAAATTGGCGTTCGCCTGAGATCATCGAGGAAATCATGCTCTGGCGCGACATGATGTCTTCGCGAACCGCGGCGTAGATGTGGATGATCGTGAAGAGCACTAGCGCCCACATTCCCACATGATGCCAGGTGTGCACGTCCTGGCTGTTGGGGAAGATCGAAAAGACCCAGCCGAACAGCTTGTAGATCAGCGAGGCATGGCCCTCGCCTTCGGAATAGAGCGCGAAGCCGGTGCAGATCATGAAGAATGTGCCGAGCGTGAACATCAGGAACATCATGCTCTGGGCCAGCGGATTATGCCCGACATATTGCTTCGGGTATTTTTCCAGGAAGGCGTACCAACGGATTTCGTGCAGCACGCCAGCCCAGAAATCCGCCTTCCAGAAGGGAATGTAGAAGATCTGGCTGGCGTGGGAATTGCCGACGAAGGCCCAGTAGATGCGAAGCAGGAAACCGACCGCCATGATCTGGCCGGCGGTGAAATGGGCGAAGCGGATATAGCCCATCTGGAAATGCGCGCTGGCTTCACCGGACAGGCTGCCAGGCGGCGAGGCGATGAGATAGCCGGTGATGAAAAGCGTCACCATGGCCAAAGCGTTGACCCAGTGCCAGAGGCGGACCGGCGCTTCATAGACATAAACAGTGCGTCGCGCGATTGCCTTTTCGCCACGCGCGTCCGACATGTCGCCGACCTGGCCGGTGCGGAGCGCTGTGGTGGCGCCAAGCATGTCGGTGATCCGTGCGTCTTGCGTCAATTCAGTCATGACGACCTCCCAGATTTGTTTTTTTCTGATCGAAAGAACCCCGGCCCATCTCGAAAGACGGGCCGGGCAGTCGGGGAAGTTAACGGATCTTGACCGTCGCCATTTCCTGGCCATCCGGACTCATGACATGTGTCGAGCAAGCCAGGCAGGGGTCGAAGGAATGGATCGTCCGCAGGATTTCCAGCGGCTGTTCCGGATTGGCCATCGGCGTATTCATCAACGCGGCCTCGAAGGCGCCGATGTTGCCTTTGGGATCCCTCGGCGACCCGTTCCAGGTCGTCGGCACGACGCATTGATAATTGTCGATCTTGGTGTCCTTGATCCTGATCCAGTGGGCGAGCGCGCCGCGCGGCGCCTCGGTGAAGCCAACGCCCTTGACTTCGGAGGGCCAAGTCTTGGGGTCCCACTTTTCGGTGTTGGCGGTGGACTGGTCGCCATTCTTGATATTGGCGATCAGCTTCTGCTGGAAGTGGCGCATCTTGTAGCCCGCCCACTGGCTTTCCAGCGCACGGGCGGCCGTGCGGCCGAGCGTCGAGAACAGCGCGGTCAGCGGCAGTCCAAGATCCTTCAGCACCTTGTCGACGGGGTCCTTGAACTCCGACTTGCCCTGAGCGTAGCCGACAACCCAACGGGCGAGCGGACCGACCTCCATCGCATGCCCATTCCAGCGCGGCGACTTGATCCAGGAATATTTACCGCCCTCGTCGAGGTTCTCGATGTTGGTCTTCGTGCCCTTGGCGTTGGGGCCGAGCTCGTAATGCGGCTCCGTAATGCCGTCCCAGGGGTGCAGGCCCTTGGTCTCGTCCGGATATTTGTACCAGGAATGGGTAACGAATTCCTGGATTTCGTTGGGATTGCGATGATCAACCGGATGCACTTCAGACAGGTTGCCGTTAATGATCGCGCCGCGCGGCAGCAGAAGGTTCGGCGCCGAATAATCATTGGCGTTTTCCGGCACGTCGCCATAGGCCAGCACGGAAGTGCTCGACAGTCCCCCGCCATAGAGCCAATCCTTGTAGAAAGAGCCGATGGCCATGATGTCAGGGACATAAACCAGATCGTTGAACTCGATCAGACGGTCGATGATCTCGGTGACATAGTTGAGGCGCTCCATGTTGATCGCGCCGACCGCGCCGACGCCATCGACATTGATCGGACACGGCACGCCGCCGACCAGCCAGTTCGGATGGGGATTCTTGCCGCCGAAGATCGTGTGAATCTTGACGATTTCCTTCTGGAAGTCGAGCGCTTCGAGATAATGCGCGACTGCCATCAGGTTGGCTTCGGGCGGCAGGCGATAGGCCTTGCTGCCCCAATAGCCGTTTTTGAACGGGCCGAGCTGTCCGGATTCGACGAACTTCTTCAGCCGCGTTTGCAGGTCCTTGAAATAGCCGGGCGACGACAGAGGCCAGGACGAGATCGACTGCGCCAGCGCCGAAGTCGCCTTGGGATCAGCGGAAAGCGCCGAGACAACATCGACCCAGTCGAGCGCATGCAGGTGATAGAAATGCACGACGTGATCGTGAACCTGCAAGGCGAGTTGCATAAGGTTGCGGATAGAATTGGCGTTTTCCGGAATCTTGATGCTCAGCGCGTCTTCGACCGCGCGCACCGAAGTCAGCGCGTGCGTGCCAGTGCAGACGCCGCAGATCCGCTCGGTGAAGGCCCAGGCGTCGCGCGGATCGCGGTTCTTCAGGATGACTTCGATGCCGCGCCACATTGTGCCGGTCGAGACGGCGTTGCGGATGACATTGTCGGAATCGACGTTCACTTCGACCCGCATATGGCCTTCGATGCGGGTGACGGGATCGACGACAATGCGCTTGCCGGCAGTGTCGAGATTGAAACCGTTCGGTGTCTGGACGGTCATGGTTGCGTTTCCTCAGGTTTTTGAATTTCTTGGGTTGCGGCGGGTACAGCCGGCGCTCGCGCGCCGACTTGGCGGCGCTCAGGCGCCCGGCTTTTCGCCCTTGTCATGCTTGGTTGTCACGCGTCCGATCGCGGTGACCGCGGCGTGGGCGGCGATTGCGACACCCACGGTGGCCGCTGTGGCCATGCCAATCTTGTCGGCATTAGCTTCCACGCCGAACTGGTTGATGTTCGAAAGGCGCTCGTAGAAGGGCCCCTTGTCCCAGAATTGGTCTTCCGAACAGCCGATGCACCCGTGGCCCGACTGGATCGGGAAGGACGTGCCGCCGTTCCAGCGAATGGTCGAGCAGGCGTTGTAGGTGGTCGGACCCTTGCAGCCCATCTTGTAGAGGCAGTAGCCCTTGCGCGCCGCTTCGTCGTCCCATTCCTCGACGAACTGTCCCGCGTCGAAATGCGGGCGGCGATAGCATTTGTCATGGATGCGCTGCGAGTAGAACATCTCCGGCCGGCCCTGGCGGTCGAGGGTGGGAAGCTTGCCGAAAGTGGTGATGTAGGTGACCACGCCGGTCATGACTTCGGCGATCGGCGGGCAGCCGGGAACCTTGATGATCGGCTTGCCGGTGATGACCTTGTCGATCGGCGTCGCCTGGGTCGGATTGGGCTTGGCCGCCTGCACGCAGCCCCAGGAGGCGCAGGCGCCCCAGGCGATGATCGCCATGGCGTCTTCCGCCATCATCTTCAGCTTCTCGACGAAGGGTTTGCCGCCGTCGATGCAGAACATGCCGCCTTCGTTGAGCGGCGGATTGCCTTCCACCGCGAGAATATACTTGCCCTTGTATTTCTTGCGGGTCTCCTCGAGGATCGCCTCGGCCTGATGGCCGGCGGCGGCCATGAGCGTATCGTCATAGTCGAGCGAGATCATCGACAGCACGACGTCCTTGACCAAAGGATGCGCCGAGCGAATGAAGCTTTCCGAGCAGCAGGTGCATTCGAGCCCATGCATCCAGATCACGGGCACACGTTCATTGGTTTCCAAGGCATGGGCGACATTGGAGGCGCCGGTCGCCCCCAGCCCCATGCTCGCGGCGGTCAGCGAGCAGAATTTGGTGAAACTGCGCCGCGTGACTCCCTGCCTGCGGATCACGTCGTAAAAAGTCTCGGTCGCGGACATCAAGCGCCTCCCCTGTCGTTCCCAGTCCCTTCGCCTTGTGCTTTGGAAGCCCGGCGATTGGACCTATGACCGCAAAAAGGGCGCCAGATTTTTTATGGCATCGCATTTCATGACTTTTTGTTGTTTTTCTGAACTTTATACGTGGTTGATCATCAAATGCTTCGAATGAAGTTGCGCGTGAGCTGGAAACCCGACTGGCGCCGCGATAAAAAACTTTGCAGCGGAATGGCTCCGCAAAAGCCGCATGCAACCGACAGCTCCGTTAGTGGTTTTTCGATCGAACCGAGGAGAGAAAGCCATGATCCGACGTCACCTATCGCTTCTCGCGCTTGCCGCCTGGCTGGCCTTTGCGGCGGCGCCCGTTGTCGCGGCCCCCGCTGTTCCCGGCCCGCTCGACCCCGACCATGACGGAACAATCGATCTTTCCGAGGCCAAACAGGCCGCCACGACGCTGTTCGACAAGCTCGACCGCAATCACGAAGGCACGCTCGACGCCAAGGAACTACGCGGACGGCTGAAGGGAGAGGACCTAGCCGGAGCCGACCCGGACAAGGACAAGTCCCTCACCAAGGACGAATATCTCGGCCTCGTCGAACAGCGCTTCAAAGCCGCCGACAGCAATGGCGACGGCACGCTGGACGCGAAGGAATTGCGCAGTCCCGACGGCAAGGCGCTGATGAAGCTCATCAAATAGGACAGCTGAAAGTCAGGCCTTATAAAAATCCACCGTCGCCTTCAGGCCGACATCGAACGGCGTCGCGTCGCCCCAGAACCGCGACGAGAATATCGTTGCGTTCACCTGATAGGGCCGGTCGGTCTGGAAGCCCATTTCGATCAGCTCGTAAACCTGCCGGTCGAACAGTCCCACAATATGTAATAAAGGCCTGGGCAGCACGCTGATCCTCGGCGCGACGCCAAGCAGCGCAGCGGCCCGCTCGATATGCGCACGCAGCGTTTCGACCGATGCGTTGGGCGCGTGCCAGGCCTGGCCATAGGCGTCATCGGGCGCCTCGACCAATGAAGCCAGCGCGCGCGAAAAGTCCGGGACATAAGTGAAATCGTGCGGATGATCGGGCGAATAGGGGATGAGCGCCGCTTTGCCCTGCGCCAGCCTTTGCACCGCGAAGACCGACAGCACGGAATTCTCGACGTCCGGCCCATAGAAATCAGAGGCCCGCACGGCGGTCGCCTCCACCCTGCCAGCTCGATGCGCCTCCATCCAGGCGCGCGTGATGTCCGCCCTCACCCTGGGCTTGCGGCCGAAATCGGTCAGCGGCATGGACTCGTCGAGCGGCGCATCCTGCGGGCCATACATATAGAGATTGTCGGCGAAGACGAAGCGCGCCCGCGTCTCCGCGCAGACGGCAAGCAGATTGTCCATCGTCCTGGGCCAAGCCTCCCGCCAGATGCGGGAATCATAGGGAAATCCGAGACAGCAGATGACCGCCCCGCAATCCGCGCAGGCCCGCCGCAGGCTTTCGCGATCGAGCGCGTCGCCAGCAAAGAATGTCGCGCCGTCGGGCAAGATTTTGGGACTGCGGCGCTGTACGATCCGCACCGACGCGCCGCGCGCCGCCAGAGCTTTGGCCGCCTCCCGCCCGACGGCGCCGTAGCCGATGATCGCGACTTGCATGACCGCTCCTCATGCAATTCCACCCGCGCGATGTTAATCCAACTTACATTCGAGAGCAAGGCCACTCATCGACAGGCCACTCATCGATAGACCACTCTTGGCGGCAAGAAAGATTTGCGCGCTGGCCATGGCGTCGGAGAGGGCTTCGTGATGATTGAGAGCGATCCCGAGTTTGCCGCAAACGTCGGACAGTTTTGTCGGACGGATGTTCCAGGCGCGGCGGGAAATCTGCACCGTGCATTGAAAGGGCAGCGAGGGCGGCGAGACTCCGTAACTTGCGCAGCAGGCCTGCAGGACGCCTTTGTCAAAAGAGGCGTTGTGCGCGACGAAAAATTCCGCGCCGCCAATGAAGCTGGCGATCCTCGGCCAGAGCGTTCCGAAATCGTCAGCCTGCGCCACGTCCTTCCAGGTCAGCCCGTGAATGTAGGTGAACGTGAATTCACGCGTCGGCGGCCTGATGAGGTGAACCATCTTGTCAATGATTTCTCCATCGACCACGCGCACGAGACCGACGGCGCAGGCGCTGTCCGATCGGTAATTGGCGGTTTCAAAATCGATCGCCACGAAATTCGGCATCAGCGCAAACCCTTTGTTTCAATATTTTCAACGGCCTCACCCTCAATGCGCCGTGCAGACCATGCAGGGATCGAAGGAGCGCACGACATGCTGGATCGCCGGCGACTTGGCCCCGGCTTCGCCGACTTTCACGCCTTCAAGCGCCTGCTCCAGCGGCCCCGGCGTCCCCTCGGCGTCGCGGGGGGAAAAATTCCAGGTGGTCGGGGCGATGATCTGGTAGCGCTGGATCACTCCCTTCTCGACGCTGATCCAGTGGCCGAGCGCGCCGCGCGCCGCCTCGACACGTCCGACTGCAGAGGCTTGGCCGACCGCCTCGCCGCGCAACAGCGGGGGCGGCGTCTCGCAGAAACTCTCGTTGAGCCTTATGGCGCGCGCCCAGGCCTCGGCGGCCAGCGTCAGCCGCGCAATCTCCATCACCCGCGCCACGACGCGGACGAAGACATTTGTGCTCCCGTTTTCGGTAATCAGCGCGCGGACCAAGGGGTTTCCATGAACCGCCTGCCGCGCCACGGCGCCCGTCTCGGCGGGCGAGCCCTCGAGGCGCGGCGCCTTGGCCCAGGAATAGGCGCCTTCGCGCGCCATGTCCGGCGTATTGATCGCCAGCGCAGGATCGCGCGACGTTTCGCGCAGGAAGGAGAAATCCGCGTCCTCGGCGATTCCCGCATCGGCCAAGGCGCGGGCTTCGCCCATGGCGGGATCGAAGATTCCCGGCGAGAACAGATGACCCGCGGCGCTCTCATAGGCTCCAAAACTCAGCAGCGGCAGGGCGATCCGCCCGAGTTCGCGAAGCTTCAGGCTCTCCCCGAGCCGAAGGAAAGCGGCGAAATCGCCCTGCCCTTCAGAAAAAGCCGCCAAGGCCTCGGGCGTAGAAATCTCGACGACTTTTTCCAGCGGCGCGGCGAACAGCGCCTTCTCCAGGAAGACGCGGAACTCTCCGAAAACGCCAATCAGCCGCATCTTCTCGCCGAGATCGAGCGCGCGGGTGACGCCGCCGGGCTGGAACGCCAGGGAATGCGGCCATTTACCGGCGATCAGCCCCATCACGTGCAGCAAGCGCGCCCGCGCCGGCAAAGCCTCGCCCGCCGCCGCGCCCGAGATCGACTTGAACCGCGCCTGCACCGGGCCAAACCAGCTTTCTCCCGCGTAAAGATCGCGGGCGAAATCCGGCATGAAGAAAATGTAGAAATGCGTCAGGTGGTCGGCGATGTTCTCGGCTGCATGGGCGATATTAGCGGCGAGCTCGCCATTGGGCGGCGGCTTCACTCCGGTCAACGCCCGCAAACCCGCCGCCGCCGCCATGCTTTGCGACACCGAGCATATGCCGCAGATGCGCGGGGCTATCGACAGGGCGTCGGCGGCGGGGCGCCCGACCAGGATCTGCTCGAAGCCGCGATAGAGCGGCGCGGCGACGCGCGCGCTGGCGACGCGCCCCTCCTCGATGTCGAGCGTCAGCTCGAGATCGCCCTCGACGCGGTTGAAAGGGCCGACAACAAGCCGTTTCATTTGTGGCGTTTCGGGTTTTCGACGATGCGGTCGGCCTCGGCGTTCTTGCGCACCCGATCCGGCGTCGCCGATTTCGACAGGGCCGCGAGCGTCATGAACCAGGCCTTGGGCATGTCGAGCGGCAGGCCCACGGGTATGCCCGCGATCTTTGGCGTGACATGATGGTTATGCGAATCTTCAAAACCCGGCGAAGTGCAGGAAATGCAGGCGAAGCCCGCATGGGTGCAGGAGCCGCCGCCATTCCAGGCGCGCTGGTTGCAATCGCCAATCGCCTGCGTCGCCTTGCAGCCGAGATGCTCCATCAGGCAGCCACGATCGGACAGGTTGCGGGCGCTGGCCTTGAACTCATAGAATTCGTTGCGCGAGCAGCCATGATGCGCCAGATGGCCGGCGAAGAATTTCGGCCGCCCGAGCGTGTCGAGGTCGCCAGGCGCGAGATCGCCGGCCGCCAGCGCGGCGAATGTCTCCATGATCCAGCCGGGATGCGGCGCGCAGCCGGAGACATTGACCACCGGCAGCCCCTTGCGGGACGAAAAGTCGCGGCCGAGCGCCCCGCCGGCTTCCGATCCTTCATATTGCAATCCGCAGGCGTCGGTCGGCGCGGGATCGCCGGCGGGAATGCCGCCATAGGCCGCACAAGTTCCGACCGCGACGCAATAGTCCGCCAGGGGCGCGAGGCGACGGGTCCATTCGAACAGGCTGCGATCGGTCCCCGACAGGCGGTTGAACATGCCGGTTCCCTCGGGACCCCTGAGGATCGAGCCCTCGATGCAGAAAATGTCGAGCCTCTCCTCGCCGCGCTCGATGCGCGCGAGAATGTCGAGGACTTCCTCGCCGGTTTCCTCGCTGACGCCGGGATGCCAAAGCAGGTTGATCCCGAAAGTCTGCAATTCGGCGAACCAGCCCGAGGCGCCATTGTCCAGCGCAGCCATGGCGCAGCCACCGCAGGAGCCAGCCTGCAGCCAGAGCAGATTTTTTTTGCGTGACACGTCCATCCTGTCCTTTGTCGCCGGGATTTGTCGAAAAGACAATCGTGCGCTGCACCCAGGGCGCGCGATTGGCATGGTTTCAAGACTGGGCGCCCTCAGGCTGCAGGAAATGCTCCTGTTTCAACAGGTAAGCCCGCAATGCCATTGCGTCGCACCGAGCGTTGTGCGGAACCTCGCTCAGCGCCTCCGAATCGAACAGCGGCAAGTCAAGCAATTCGAACCTCAGCCTTGGCATCGCCAACCTGCGGCCGGGGCCTGTCAGCATCAAAAGCGCCAGTTGCGCAAGATCTTCCGGCCAGCTTGCGATCACCACCGGTTCTGGATCGTGGAGAAGGTAGTCGGCCAGTTTGGCGATCATCTCTGGGCGAGAGATCGGCGATATGTTCAACACCGGCAAAACGCGCTCCGCAACCCATTCAATTGGCTCGGCGCAGGGCAGCGCCTCATAAAATGCAGCGACTTCCTGGGACTCGGGCGCCAGCGCGAGCGAAATCAACGCCCCGCCAAACCCGTTAAACTCAGCATCGAGAAAATAGTGCATCAGCGCCTCACTGTCCCAAGCGACGGGATCATAGCAGACACGCTCCGCGGAAAATTCGACGAAATTGCATTTGGCAAGTCGCCGCCCTAAACCTGCGCTCCGGCCCATAGGGCGTCGAAGACGCCCGTCTCTCGACGGACTATGGCGCGTCGAAGACGCCCGTCTCCCGACGGACTATGGCGCGTCGAAGACGCCAGTCTTTCGACAGGCTATGGCGCGTCGAAGACGCCCGTCTTTCGACGGGCTATGGTCCGGCGCATGGTGAAAGCAATAGTCAGGAAACCAGCATGGAAGGTCACGGCAAAGGCCCCGTCGCCGTTGAAAGCGATGCGGCTGTCTTCTTGCGCTCGCCGGCTGCGCTCGCTGTGCTGGTCCATGCGCTGGCCTGGGCGATCATCCCGGCGTTGATCATCGGCGGATTGCACCAGGATGTGCTCGAAGCCGCCTATTGGGGCAATGATCTCGCCCTTGGCTACGACCGCCATCCGCCCCTGCCCTCCTGGCTGATGGACGCCGTGCTGCGAATCGGCCATGCGCCGATCTTCTCGCTGCTGGCGATGAGCCAGCTTGGCATGGCCATCGCCGCCGCCTATGTTTTCCGTGCGGCGCGGCTGTTTGGCGGCCCGGCCACAGCCGCGCTTGCCACAATGCTGTTCCTCGTCTCGCTTGCGGCGACGTTCTTCGCCGTGCAGGTCAACCACAATTCCCTGCTGGCGCCTTTCTGGGCGGCATCGCTTTTCTACGGCCTGTCCTATCTCGAAAACCGGAAATTCATCGACGCCGCATTGTTCGGAGCGGCGGTCGGCCTGGGCATGCTGGTGAAATACGAAATGGCCGTGCTGGTCGCCACCATCCTCGTCATCGCTCTGGCCGTTCCCCGTTACAAGCCTGCGATTTTTCGTCCGGCGACCGGCGCGGCCGTCCTCGTCGCGCTGGCGATCCTGTCGCCGCATCTTTATTGGCTGTGGCGAAGCGACGGCGACGCCATCGAATATGCCTTGGGGACGCATAAGGTCATGGACGCCGCCAGTTTCCTGACCAGCGCCGGGAATTTTCTCAACGGCCAGTTCCTTCTCTTCGTCTTCCCAGCCGTCATACTCTTCCTGATGAAGCCTGCCGCCGTCGCATGGCGGCGCCCCCGCTGGTCGGAAGAAAAAGCGCGGGTCGGCCTGATCCTCGCTTTCGGTCCCTCGCTTGCGCTGCTGGCGAGCCTGTTCGCGACGGGCCAGATCGCCAAGCCCTTGTGGGTATTGCCCTTCACTTCGTCCTGCGCGCTTGGCGTCTCGATGCTTCTACCGCGCGGCTATGATTTTTTCGCGCGGGCGAGCCTCATAGCCCGGCGAAGTTGGCAGGCCTCGCTTGGGCTGCTGGCGGCTTTCGTCGCCTATCTCTTCATCGCCGATCTCGTCGGCGCCGCCATCGGCCGTCCGCTGACCTTTTACGCCGCCGATACAGCCAAGCTCGGCGAAGCCGTCGAAAACCTCTGGAAAAGCCAAGAGCCAGGAAATCAGCAAGGACCGCTGGACTGCGTGGCGATCGCCGATGACGTGCTCCCGGCCTCGACGGTCCTGTGGCTGCGCAGCCGGCCGCATTACGTCGATTTCAACCAGCCCTCCTGGTCGCGCCCCTTCAACGTCGAACGTTGCCGGAAAAGCGGCGGGATCGTCATCTTGACCGGCAGGCCTCAGGAACAATATCTGCTTAAAGCGTTTCCTTCCGTAGCCGAAGCGCCGCGCTTAAAATTCGTCGTGCCCCCGGCCTTCGGCTTCAGTCACTCCACATGGCCGGTCGAACTGGTGTTTCTCGCGCCGAATTCGGAGGCAAGATGACGAATATCCAGCCAAAGGATTTGCTGAGAAAAATGTTCGACGCCGCCGTCGCCTCGGCGCAGCCTTCTCTCTGCGTGCCGCCGCATCTGCCCGAAAAGCCGCGGGGAAGAACCATCGTCATCGGCGCGGGCAAGGCCTCGGCGGCGATGGCGCAGGCGCTGGAACATGTTTGGGACGGCCCGCTGGAAGGCCTCGTCGTCACCCGCTACGGCTACGCCCTGCCCTGTGAAAAAATCGAGATTGTCGAAGCCGCCCATCCCGTTCCCGACGAGGCCGGCTTCCGCGCCGCGATGAGGATCGCCGAAAAGGTGAAGGGCCTCACCCCGGACGATCTCGTCATCGCCCTGATTTCCGGCGGCGGCTCGGCTTTGCTGGTCGCGCCGGCGGAAGGCCTGACGCTGGCCGACAAGCAGGCGGTCAATTCGGCGCTGCTGAAAAGCGGCGCGAGCATTTCCGAGATGAACTGCGTGCGCCGGCATTTGTCCGCGCTCAAGGGGGGCCGTCTCGGCGCGCTCTGCGCGCCGGCGCGGCTGGTCAGCCTGATGATTTCCGACGTCCCCGGCGACGACCCGCTCGACATAGCCTCCGGCCCCACCGTCGCCGACCCGACAAGCTGCGCCGACGCGCTGGCCATTCTCCAACGCTACGCCATCGCGCCGCCGCGCGCCGCGCTCGATGTGTTGCAGAGCGGCGCCGGCGAAAGCGTCAAGCCGGGCGATGTCAGGCTGGCGCGGGCGGAGACGCGCCTCGTCGCCGCGCCGGAAATGGCGCTGGAAGCCGCGGCGAAACTTGCGCGCGAAAATGGCTATGCGGCGCATATCCTGAGCGACCGGATCGAAGGCGAAGCGCGCGAGGTTGGAAAGGTCATGGCGGGGATCGCCCAGCATGTGGCGACGAGCGGCAAACCATTTGCGGCGCCTTGCGTTCTGCTCTCCGGCGGCGAAACGACCGTCACGCTGCGCGGAAAAGGGCGCGGCGGACGCAATGTCGAATTCCTGCTGGCGCTGGCGCTGGCGCTCGGAGGGGCGCCGCGCATAAGTGGACTGGCCGGCGATACGGACGGGGTGGACGGCGTCGAGGAGATCGCGGGGGGCATTTTCAGCCCGGACACGCTGGCTCGCGCGCGAGCGCAAAATCTCGATCCGCGCGCCATGCTCGACAATAATGACGGCCACACATTTTTCCAGGTCCTCGGCGACAGCGTCGTCACCGGACCGACGCTGACCAATGTCAATGACTTCAGAGCCATATTGATCGAGGCGACCGAGTGAACGTCAAAAGCATGGACCCGCAACGCCGGCGCCTTCTCGGCGCCGCGCTGGCCGCAGCGAGCAGCGCTTTTGCTCCTGGAGACCTGCGCGCCGAGGAACGACCCGCCGCCGACGCCGCACTGCCGCTCGGCATCTGCCTCGAGGGCTGGCCCTATCCCGGCCCGGTCCAGTTTCTTTCGCTGGACATGGCCGGCGAGCCCGTGCGGATGGCCTATATGGATTTTCCAGCCGATGGCGGCGTCGATCGCGGCGCAATCTTGCTGCTGCATGGCAAGAACTTCGACTCTTCCTACTGGGCCGGCCCCATCGCCTTCCTGCGCCGCGCGGGATTTCGCGTCGTCGTTCCCGACCAGATCGGCTTCAACAAATCCTCAAAACCGCTGTGCGAATACAAATTGGAGGCTCTCGCCGCCAACACGCTGGCGCTGGCCGATGCGCTCGGCCTCAAGACATTTGCGCTGCTCGGTCATTCGACCGGCGGCTTGCTGGCGGTGCGCTTCGCCTCGCTCCATCCGGAGCGGGTGACGAAGCTGCTGCTGGAAGACCCGATCGGGTTGATCGACTATGGCCAATTCATTCCGGCCCCATCCCTCGCGGCGCTCGAAGCGGTGGAGCGCGCCTATTCGCCTGAAAGCTACCGCGCCTTTGTCGCACGCTACTTTCCGAAGCTGGCGCCCGCCGACTACGAGCAATTCGTGTCCTGGCGCGTCCGCATGATGGGCTCGGGCGACTATCCGCGTTTCCTGCGCGTTGTCGCCCTCACCTATCTGATGATCCATTCCTGCGAGGTCCGCGCCCTCTATGCCGGCCTGAAGCCGCCGGTGCTACTGATGGCGGGAGACAGGGACCACGCCACGCCCTTCCTCGCCTTCGCCCCGCCGGAAACGCGCGAAAAAATCCCCGGCCTTATCGAAGCGGCGCGCTCCGCCGTCCCCGAAATCCCCGATGGAAGACTCTTCGAATTTTCCGGCGTCGGCCATGTGCCGCATCTGGAAGCGCCCAAGGAATTCGAGAAGGCCGTTCTCGAATTCCTCCAGGGCTAGTGGATAAATCTGACGCTGGGCGCCGACATCGAATGGCGTAAAACGGCGGGAAACTGACTTGCGCGCAAGGACGAATTATCGTCGTATTGGTCCATCGCCTGGGCCGTCATCACGAGTAGCTAAGCAATCCACGGCGCCAACGTAAAAAATTAGGCGCCCGCGTTGGGCAACCTGCGAATAGCGCTCGTGCCTCTAGTCTGGATTGCTTCGCTACTGCTCGCAATGACGGTATGAATATTTGAGTCGTTAAATTTCAAATTTGCGGCATTACATCGGCGTGGTGCAATATTCTACTATGTCGCATCGAGCCAATTCCAGCCGTCGCCCCGAGGACACCAAGTCTGCGATTTGCGGACGCGGCGCTTGCCGGCGCCAGACAGGGTCAAGCTGCCAAACTCCCCTTAAGGTAAGCCTAAGCTTTGCAGCAATAAGCGCTCAATGATGAAAGCGCGCCGTCGCCTCGGAGGGCGAGACCGTGACGGAGTGGATGTCGCCGCCGAAATGCGCCTGCACCATGGCGTGGGTGTCGCCATAATCCCGAAATTCAGTCAACTTGCCATTGCGGATGCGAAACAAGTGCATCCACTGGTCCTCGGCGCGACTGCCGGAGCCCTTGGAGCGCGTGACGGACCGGCCGAGCACCGCGACAAAATCCGGGCCGGGAAAATATTCGCGCGGCTCGAAGGCGATGAAATCGAGACTTTTCGACAATTCGCGGAAAAAGCTCCTGATGCCCTGCCCGCCGCGCCGTTCGCCGCCGAAGGGCAGCAACGCCGGATCGGCAAGGGAGAACCATTTCGCATCGGGGTCGCTGGCGGCGACGATCGCATCGACGTCGCCGCGTCCGAACGCGGTGTAAAGCGATTGAACAAACTGCACATTGTCGGTCATGATTGCCTCCGTTTCTTCCCGTGGTCGCCGAGCCCTGGCTTTTTACGAGGCTTTTCGGGGGCGCGACGGCTCTTTTCGCGGAGGCGCAGACTATCAGAGGCTTGGCGAAGGCCTCGACACTTTGTCGTGACGTCAACACATTGACGGTGCGATAACAAAGAATTGAACGCTGGCGAATCGGCCTGCCGAAATTTGAAAAAGCCGCCAACATGCCGGGCAGCGCAGGGGTTTCATCCCGGCGTCATCAAGCGGTCGATGCATCAATCGCTCGCAAGCCCGGGCTTGGCGGCGATCGGAAATTGCGTTCCTTTCAGCCTGCGGCCTATGCTCCACGGACCGGAAGCTGGACCGAAGCGCGCTATGATGCATGCCGAAATATCGACGCCGCTGACGATGGATTCTGCTGTGCAGGCGGCGCTCGAATTTGCCGAAATGGGCGTCTGGGGCTGGGACAAAATCGCTCAGGTCAAGCTGTGGCCGGATCGGACCAAGGCCATTTTCGGCCTTCCTCCGGAAACCGAGATGACGCGCGATCTCTTCATTTCGATGCTGCACCCGCTGGACGTCGCCCGCGATCATGAGGCCTGGGCGGCGGCGATGCGACCCGACGGCGAGCGCGTTTACCGGTCTGTCTATCGCATCAGGCGCGTTGGCGACGGCGCCACTCGCTGGATCAGCTCGAAGGCGCGGATCGAATTCGACGGCGACAGGCCCGTTCGGGTGATGGGCGCGTTGCGCGACGTGACCACCGAGAAGGAAACGTTGGAACGGCTGCGGCTCAGCGAGAGCCGGCTGCAGCACGCCGCCGACGCCGGTGGCCTGACCTATGCCGATTTCGATCTGGTCGACGGCCGGGTGCATCTCGCTGACAATTTCGCCAGGGTGATGGGCTACCGGCCGATTACGCCGCCCTCGGGCGGCGACATCGACTCGGGCATGCGCTTCTTCCTCGACCATGTAGCGCCGGCGGATCGCGCCGCAGTCACCGAGGACTTCCGCAAAACCTTCGACATGGGACAGACCGGGCGGATCGAATATCGGCTGATCGGCGATGACGGCGGGGTCCGCTGGATCGAGGCCGTCGCCAATGTGGAATTGGGCGACGACAACAGGCCAGAACGCGCCTTCATCACCAATCTCGACATCACGTCGTTGGTTGCGGCTAAGCACAAGGCCGACGAGATACTCGCCAGCATCGCCGACGGCTTTTACGCGCTCGATGCGGACTGGGGCTTCGTCTATTGCAACGCCCACGCTGAAGCCATGCTCGGCAAGAGGCGCGAAGACCTCATCGGCCGAAAATTCCTCGACGTCTTTCCGGCGGTGGAGGGCTCGTTGGCCCACGCCAATTTCAAACAGGTGATGCGCGAGAAGCTGCCGCGCCATTTCGAATTCATCTCGCCCGTCCTCCTTCGCTGGGTCGCCGTCAACGCCTATCCGACCCATGAGGGCGGCGTTTCCGTCTATTTTCGCGACATTTCCGAGCAGAAGGCGCGAGATGAGGAACTGGTCGCCGCCAAATCCGACGCCGAGCGCGCCAATCGCGCCAAGTCGAAATTCCTCGCCGCCGCCAGCCACGACCTGCGGCAACCCGTACAGTCGCTGGTTTTGCTTCTCTCGCTGATCGAGAGGCAGGTCGCCGCCAATCCCAAGGCGATCGAGACGGCTCGCATGATGAAGCAGGCGCTGGGCGGGCTGAACGGGTTGCTCACCTCCATCCTCGACATTTCCCGCCTCGACGCCGGCGTCATCGAGGCGACGATGGAAACGGTCGATCTCCATATGTTGCTCGGACGGCTGGCCGGCGAATATGCCGCCAAGGCCATGGACAAGGGCCTCGTCTTGCGTGTGGCGCCGCGCGACCTGCATGTCCACGCCGATCCGGGCCTGCTGGAGCGCGCCCTGCGCAACCTGATCGAAAACGCCTTGCGCAACACGCCCAGGGGTGGCGTGCTGATCGGCGTTCGGCGCAAGACTGACAAGATCTCGGGCGACAAAGTCAGGATCGACGTCGTCGACACCGGCGTCGGCATACCCGAGGCCAAGCGCGACGAGATTTTCGACGAGTTCATCCAGTTGAACAACCCGGGCCGCGACCTCGCCCATGGCCTCGGGCTCGGCCTCGCCATTGTCGCCCGCCTCGCAGCCTTGATGGGCGCGAAGATCGAAGTGGCCTCGCGCCTGGGGCGCGGCTCGCGCTTTTCGCTGTCCCTGCCGCTGGTCCCGGCGGAATCCCAGAATTTCGACGAGGCTCCGCTTGCGCAGGACCCCGGCGGCCGCGTGCTGATCGTCGAGGACAACGCCGCATTGCGGCACGGGCTCGACGCCCTGACGCGGCAATGGGGCTACCAGCCGCTGACCGCCGCAAACGGCGAGGAGGGGGTTCAAGTCGCCAGCGAGGCCGATTGGCGCTTCGATGCGATCGTCACCGACTACCGGCTGGGCGGGCCCCTGACCGGCATCGACATGGCCAAGGACATCGCGCGCCGGAGCGGCCGCGGCTTTCCGACGCTGATCCTGACCGGCGACACTGCCAAGGAGCGCATTTCGGAAATCAGCGCCAGCGGTTTCGAGGTGCTGCACAAGCCCGTCGACGCCGAACATCTGCGCCGCAAGCTTGCGCATTTGCTCATCCGATAATTGCATTCAAATAAAGCCGCGAAGGCGCGCTTCTTGCTTGCTCGGTTGACATGGCTCACAAATACGACGCCGCGCTCGCCGCTTTGGCCCAGACGCATCCCTCGCTCGGAATTCTTCGCATGGCGGCGCTGCTCGCCGATGCGGAGAGTGATTTCGACGAGGACGCGCTCGACGATCTCACCGGGCAGGTCGAGGCTGGCTTTCTGCTGGACGTCCGTCCGGACGAACTTTGGCCGGAACTCGCCCGCGGGTTGATGGCGCGCTCGCCGTCGCGGATGATCCGCGCCCTTGCCGATTGCGACGCTCTCGAGCAAATCCTGCCCGAGACGGCCGCCCTGTTCGGCATCCCGCAAATCGCCGACGAAGCGACGCCTGTCGACATTGGCGCGCATCTTCTGAAGGCGCTCGACGAAGCGGCGCTCTGCGGCGCGCCGCTGGCGGTCCGCTTCGCTCTCGTGGTGATGAATGTTGGCAAGGCGGATTCTCCGCCCGAGCATCTTCCCTCGCACTACAAGCATCTGCAGCGCGGATTGCCGCGTATCAAAGCGATCTGCGACCGCATGGGCGTGCCGGACGACTGCCGCGACGCCGCTTTGCTGGCGCTGGCCGAATGCGAGCGCATCCATCGCGTTTCCCGCGCGCGCGCCGGGCCGGTCGCCTTGATGCTGGAGCGGATCGGAGCTTTCGACGGCACGCAGAATTTCGAACTGCTGATGACCGTCTGCGCCTGCGACTTCAGGGCCTTCGGCGACCGCTCCGGACAGGACTATCCGAAGGCGGCCCTGCTCGACAAGGCTCTGCTGGCCTGCGAAGAGATGGACAGCGCCGGCCTCGCCGGAGAAGACCTGGCGGAAGCGCGCGCAAAGGCGATCGCGCGGGCTTTCAAGTCGGAGCGGTGGTCGGAGGGGTGAGACGGAGCGAACGCCATGCCGTCGTATGCGCCATCTTGGCGAAAATTGCGCCATAGGCCCGCGGGAAATTTTGGCAGGAGTGGCAGGGATCGAACCTGCGACACCCGGTTTTGGAGACCGGTGCTCTACCAGCTGAGCTACACTCCTGTGGCCGGCCGCAAAGCAGTCGACAGCGGCTTTTAGCCGGATTGCGGTCATCTAGGCAAGACCGTCCGGAAGGAAAATAAGCTTTTTCACGGCCATGACAAAAAAGGGAGCCAGAAGGCTCCCTTTTCAAAGGCTTGCGCCAATTTCGGCGTCAATCACTCGATGATCGAAGCCACCACGCCCGCGCCGCAAAAGGAGTGCGGTTTCCGCACTCCTTCGGTGCGTCCATCATTCTATGATGGACGCAACCACTCCGGCTCCAACCGTGCGGCCGCCTTCGCGGATGGCGAAGCGCAGCTTTTCTTCCATGGCGATCGGAACGATCAGCGCCACGTCAACCGTGATGTTGTCGCCGGGCATCACCATTTCCGTGCCTTCCGGCAGGGTC